>Ga0316202_10003135_pt1 | contig 10220 bp, 13 predicted proteins | sample 3monrhotite_MG_FD_204934 | JGI IMG/M metagenome (GOLD analysis project Ga0316202, IMG submission 204934) | Microbial mat bacterial communities from mineral coupon in-situ incubated in ocean water Damariscotta River, Maine, United States -... | ecosystem: Environmental > Aquatic > Marine >...
GAGTCTGTCGGACTTATGCAATTTGTAACGAGCAGGTGGGAGGGTGAGTCAAAAATCGTCCGATATTGAGGAGCATAGTGGTGACTATGTGACGAAAGAACGGGCGACTTTGGGCCACTATCCCTGCTGCGCAGTAGATTTGGGCTAAGTCCGACAGACTCCTAGCCATTCGATTGATATTGATGGCCTGATACTTGCAGCCCCGGCGGTGTGGGGCTGGAGCAGTATGCCATTCTGGCAACGCTGGGGACTTAAGCTGGCAGCACACACTATGCCTTCGACAACCTTTACCGGGGAATCCCTTGGCGTGATCGCCTCTGACAACCGTGACATGCTCATCGCACTCTCCCGAGACCCTTTGATTATCAAAGCCACCCGTGTCGATACGGTTTACGGCCTGGTCAACCTGATGCAGGCTGGCTTCGATGCAGTAGAAAAAGTACAGGTTCCGGCACTGGTGCTATATGGTGAAAAAGATGAAGTCATTCCCAAAACACCGGTACTGGACACCTTTGGCGCCCCCCGCAACAGATCAGACAAACAACACTTGCAGCTCTATAGGAATGGCTATCACATGCTGCTGCGTGACCTGCAGGCAGGCGTAGTCTGGGGGGATATCTTCGTATGGATACAGGATAGGCATGCGTTACTGCCATCAGCACAACAGGGTTTATCTTTTTCAGCTCAATAAAGTAAGCACTACTGAGTACTTAGAGATACAACTTACGCATCCAGCCATCTATTGAACGGTACGAAATACCGGCAGATAGAAACCGAACACGCTTTGAGATGATTAAGAATCAGAGCTCTACTGCGCTATCAAATCATGCGGCGCAGTCACCAACACAGAACAGGGAGCGTGTGCCACAACCCGCTCTACAGTTGCGCCCACAAACATATGCCTTAAAACTTTCTTTTCATCGTGCCGCCCAATCACAATCAAATCAGCCGGCAATGATTTCGCAAAGTCGCAAATATTACGTGAATGGTCACCAACTGACTCTTCAAGATGCAAAACTATTTCGAAATCACAAGCCGCCGCCTGCGCTTTTAGCTGGCTTAATTCAATTTTCTGATTGGCAGAATCAACATCGTCCAAAGAAGGTGCAATCACCATATCTATTTCAAAATACATTGAGGGCTTCATCACATGCAACAGATGCACTTCAGCATCAAACTTTTCTGCTAACACCGCCGCCCGGCGCAGTGATTCAGTCGATTGTTCAGAAAAATCTGTTGGGACTAAAATTTTATTATGCTTAATCACTTAACCTTCCCCCCGAGCCAGCCCCTGCTCAAGCCGTGGGTTTGATCCGCGCAATAATATTATGCCCCTGCCTTTGATGCAGAATAACAGCCAGAATATGCGCCACTAGCAGGGCCTCCAAACCAACAACAAGCAGCTCATGTGTTTCCGCAACCATTTCAATCAAATCACTCTGGGGCGCAGTTTGACTCCAGCCGAAAAAGAGCACCGTGCCGGTAATGCCCATGCCGATACCGGCCATGACAATCAAACCATGCACACTACGCGCTACCGCTTCGCCATCTTCAGGCGCAGCAAGCTTAGCCTGTTTCCAACCATCCACCTGAGCCTTAATCTCATCCTGCAACTGCTTGCGTCCATCAGCAAACATCCAAGGCACCAGATTCCGCCAATTGGCACCGGGCAGTGATGTCATCGCCAGCATCATGCGGATCAACAACAGGCCAGCGATAAACAGGCCCAATAGCTCATGCACTTCGAAACCGAGCGTCTCTTCAACAGGAACACCCGGAATAGCATGCTTATGTGCCTCGTGCGCAACGGCAGGTGTGATCCAATGTGTTTCAGCAAGCGCAGGCTTCCCAACTTCGGGCACATCCATCAACTCACCAATGGCCAGCTGTGTCAGCATGCTTAGGGCCAACAGACTATGCAGGATACGAATCGGTTTAGCATAAGCCTGCTCAGTCATCTTATTTACCTGCTATTTGATTCATGCGCAGACGCAGTGCATTGAGCTTAATGAAACCACCTGCATCTTTTTGATCGTATGCGCCCTCATCATCTTCAAAGGTACACAGCCGTTCATCAAACAACGATTGATCTGAGCGACGCCCCACCACATCGACATTACCCTTGTACAGCTTAAGACGAACATCGCCATTCACTGTGACCTGAGACGCATCAATGGCCTGCTGCAACATCACACGCTCCGGAGCAAACCAGTAACCATTATAAACCAGCGTGGCATAACGCGGCATCAATTCATCTTTGAGATGGGCCGCTTCACGATCCAGTGTGATCGACTCGATAGCACGATGTGCTTTAAGCATAATCGTACCACCCGGCGTTTCGTAACACCCGCGTGATTTCATGCCAACAAATCTGTTTTCAACAATATCGATGCGACCAATACCGTGTTTACCACCCAGGCGATTAAGCTCAGTAAGCACCTCAGCCGGCGTCATTGTCACACCATTGATGGCTACAATATCTCCACCCTGATAGCTCAGCTCGAGATATTCTGGCACGTCCGGTGCATTTTCAGGCGACACACTCCAGCGCCACATCTCTTCAGACGGCTCACACCATGGGTCTTCCAGATCGTAACCCTCATAAGAGATGTGCAGCAGATTGGCATCCATGGAATAAGGTGACTTAGAACCTTCACGTTTGCGTTCAACTGGAATACCGTGTTTCTCAGCATAATCCAGCATATCTTTACGCGACACCAGATCCCACTCACGCCAGGGCGCAATCACTTTCACATCAGGTTTCAATGCATAAAAACCAAACTCAAAACGCACCTGATCGTTACCCTTACCTGTTGCACCATGCGAAACCGCATTAGCCCCTTCGGCTTCGGCGATTTCAATCATACGCTTGGCAATCAAAGGACGGGCAATCGAAGTACCTAAGAGATATTCACCCTCATAAATAGCATTAGCGCGGAACATAGGGTAAACGTAGTCACGTACAAACTCTTCACGAATATCTTCGATATAAATCGATGACACACCACCGGCGACAGCCTTGCTGCGCGCATCTTCCACTTCGTCACCCTGACCCAGGTCCGCTGTGAAGGTCACCACCTCGCAATCATAGGTATCCTGTAACCACTTCAAAATAATGGAGGTATCCAAGCCTCCGGAATAAGCCAGTACTGCTTTTTTTACATCTGAATGCGCCATGATAAATCCTTATCTCAATCATTATTTTCAAGCCCTACAATACAAAGGGCAGGCAGGTTGCAGAGACTACACGCGCCGCCAGCAGCTTTCCAAGCCCATTGTCATAGACGCTTCGTCAAAGAAACCCTTCAACTCTCAACAGGCGCTTCTTCCAAATCAATCCACCCGTAAAACCACCCAGCCCATTCGCCGCAACAATGCGGTGACAAGGGATCAAGATTGGTAAGGGGTTGGCTTTCAATGCCTGACCAAGACCACGCGGAGAGCTACGTAAAGCTGCTGCAATCTCGCCATAAGTACGAACCTTTCCGGCCGGTATCTTTAGCAATGCCTCACGCATAGCCTGTTGAAAATGTGTCGCAGCCTGCTGCAAAGACGGTAGTGCTTTGACCTGGCCTCGAAAATAGCTCTCCAGCCATGCCGATACAGGGTCATCATGCGAAGGCAAAGCCATCTCATCTTTGCTCAAAGGCTCTTCCTTCAGCTCAATCTCCCGACAAACCACGCCATCCCAATCATAGGTAATGGGCCCAAAGGGGGTAGAAAAGAGATAAATCATGCAGTAAACATAACAGACGATTAGCTTGTGGGCATGGATTTGTTATAAAATGGATTGGGCGCTCTTCTTCTCTGCATTGATTTCTTCAACGCTACTACCTGGAGGCTCGGAAGCACTACTGATCTACCGATTAAATGAAGGCGGCCATGTCATAAATCTCGTGTTGATTGCGACAACGGGTAATGTCTTAGGCAGCCTGATCACCTACGCTATAGGTCGCGCTGGCAATGAAGCTGTGCATAAAAAATGGTTGCGAATTTCAAGTGAGCAGACTGCACGAGCAGAGTCCTGGTTTAATCGTTATGGTAAAGCTTCTTTACTGCTGGCCTGGTTACCCATTCTCGGTGACCCACTATGCCTTATTGCAGGACTGCTGCGCTGTAATCTGCTTACCTTTCTCATACTGGTCACAATCGGCAAGCTTTGCCGCTATGCAGTGCTCGCTTTAGCTTTCGTTTAACAGCTTAATCTTGACGATTTCGTAAAAAAAGCATGGATGACTTTTTACGGCTCAATCAAACTTTGTATTGACGTTGCAGATTGCGTGCAACATCCCGCTCTTTCAAGTCGTGGCGTTTATCATGCGCCTTTTTACCGCGTGCCAAACCAATTTCTAACTTCACAAAATTACGTGCATTAAAATAGAGCTTTAGGGGTACAACTGTAAGTCCTTTCTCCTTGATCTTGCCCATTAAACGTTGAATTTCTTTATGGTTTAACAGTAACTCACGTGAACGGGTAGGGTCAGATGGATTATTCATCGCAGCAGGCTTATAGGGATTGATATGACAACCAATCAACAAGATATGATCTTTGCGAATAATGCAGTGGGCTTCAGACAGGCTCGCCTGACCAAGGCGAATCGACTTCACCTCAGGACCTAGCAGAATCATGCCCGCTTCAAAGGTTTCTAAAATTTGATATTCATGCCGCGCACGACGATTCACTATAGCCATAGCTGAATGCTAACCCCAGGCTAGTACCTAGACCACCGCTCTTTACGACGAAAGCGCAAATGCGGCAGAATAAACCCTAAAATGATACCAAGCAGAATTGCACCGGCACCTAGTAAAAACCAACGCTGTTGAGCGCCACTATGAATATCCTGAGTTTCCAGACGCAACTCTTCAAAAGCATTTTCAGCATTATTTGCTTTTACCTTCAACGCCCTGTTTTCCTCGGCAATGATGACAGCATTCGCAGCTGTTTTGCGAATATGCTCCAGCTCAGCTTGAAGTTTTATATTCTCATTCTCTAATTGGCTGCGCTCTTGCTCAAGCGATTTCTTATCCTGTTGTAAACGGGCAAGCTTACTCAACTCTTTTTCTGCCCAGGCTAGACGATCTCTGGCGGCCGGAGATTTCATGAGATATCGACTCAATATCCAACCCTCTTTACCCAACTTAGTGCGCACACGTGTATAACCGGCTTCAGACTGCTCCAGGACTTCTACAGCAACACCACTTGGCAACATACGCACGATTGCAAAGTTAGTGCCCTGCCCTGCCCGCAAAGGTAATTTTGCCTGATCAACAATGTACCGTGTTTCAGCCTGCGCCAAAGCGGTAAAACTGAACAACGCGAGGGTGATCAATAAAGCTTTCATAAATCTCTCCATTACCATAAAATGAGCCCGGCATAGTAGCATAAACCATCGGATACTTAATATATTTTATCAACAGATGAAGACAAAACCTCTCAATCATTGAATAATTTATCTTGATCGCATTAATTTACATCCCTACTATCCGCAAGCAGGGATGTAGAAGGGAGTTCTCCAATGTACAAATTAAGATTTTTGCTATTTACTTTACTGTTTATGATTTCATCGTGTAGCACTGTTGATGCGATTTTTGGCCCCGAAGAACCCGAATTAGCCACAGCTGCAAACAAAGAAGTGAGCAGCGAAACAGTCGTAACTGACAATAATCAACTGGAAACCGAGATTGCCGCTCTGCGTGGCTCCTTACAACAGCTCAAAACAGACCTTGATCGCAAAAAAGCCATGAAAGCTCGTGAGCTAGCTCAATCAAACCCTCGTCAAGCAGCTCAATCGACAAGATGGCCATCAGCTCAACCCACCACTCAAACCTCTGCTACTCAAAATAGACAAGCATCAGCCCCTACCGACCGCTTGTGGGTTACCGTCTCATTTCGTTCAGGCTATATGGAGCTAACATCAGACTCCAGCAAAGCATTGAAACGTCTGGCGGCAAAATTTTTATCCAAGCAACGTCAGCAGACTATTGAAGTACGTGGCTATACCGATGATGAACCAATTGGTGGTTATGCCCACAGCCGCCATACTCCACGCCATCCCTACAAAACCAACCTGGCTTTAAGTAATGCACGCGCCCACAATGTTGCCGATGCTCTCATTGCAGCAGGCATTTCAGAAAACGTTGTGCAGGCACGTGGCTTTGGTGCCACAGATTTTGCTGCTGACAACAGATCAGAAGCAGGCCGTCAAAAAAACCGTCGCGCAGAAATACATCTGGTTAGTCGCTAAACAGACGCTTGGACAAAAAACAGCCCCATGAAAGTCGGGCTGTTTTTTTGTGCCTGTTAAAAGCGATGTTTGCAGAACAATGTTATGAGGGGAAAAGATGTCAGAAGATAATAACAACACATTGAGCCAAACAAATGGATTGAGCTTCCCGATGATCATTGCTATTACTGCACTCATCCTTTCGCTTACATCCGGCATTGTAAACTACAGACAGAACAACCTATCCAATCTTGAGAGCAGCCTAAGAGACACTCGCGATCAACTGCAGCTGGCCAAAAATGACATCACTGACATTAGAACAACAACAGTTCAACAGCTGGTTGAAGCAGAGATTGCCTTGAAAAATCAGGGTCAACTAAAACTGGAAAATAGTAAACTCACCGAAAAACTGAAAGAATCAAACATTCGCATGAAAGAGCTTGAACACCAAATCAGACGCATGGATCATAAGATCACGTCACAAAAGTCGGCTTTAAAATCGGCAAAAAGGAAAATAAACAAAGCCAACGCGGCGAAAAAAGTAACACAGAAAAAGAGTGCCTCCAACGCAACTCCATCAACAGCAACAAACGCATCTGCCAATATCGATATTTATACTCAACAAATGGGCCCTTCGCTACAACACAGCATCACCAATGCCATCGAAGCCAAAGGTTTTAAACCGAAGTTTCCGAAACTTCTGGAGTCCATGTCTCTAACCAAGAAGACAACTGTTTTTTATTATAATGAGAGCTACCAAAAGGTTGCAGCCAACTTGGCACAGGTATTGATTGCAAGTAATATCGGCGAGGTTATTTTAAGAAAGGGTGTTAGCCCCTACTCCGAAAATAAAATCATTGTCCATCTCATTGGACAATAATCACCCACACAGCATGATCAGATCTCTTGATCTGCGCATATGGCCGAAATGATCAGCGGCCCAAATAATTCATAATAATCTGACTCAAAGCTTCGATATGGGCATCATCATCATTTAGAGCAGGGATATAACGATATTGTTGCCCCCCCGCCTCAAGGAAATAATCACGATTCTCCATCGCAACCTCCTCTATAGTCTCCAAACAATCGGCTGAGAAGCCCGGACAGATCACATCTACAGATGATACACCCTCTTCACCCCAGGCTTTTAGCGTCGCATCTGTATAGGGCTGCAACCATGGCTCCCGCCCAAATCGTGACTGAAATGTCAAATAAGCTCTATCTTCGCCCAGCCCAAGCTGCTCACGCAGTAAAGCTGCTGTTTTATGGCAATGACAGGAGTAAGGATCGCCACTGTTAACATAGCGCTCAGGGATACCATGATAGCTCATGAGCAAACGCTCTGGTTCACCATGCTGCTGCCAATATTTCTGAACACTCTGAGTTAGCGCCTGAATGTATGCTGGATGATCATAATAGGAATCAATCAACTGCAGGCCGGGAATACGTCGCCATGTTTTCAATACATCAGCCACCGCATCAAACGTAGAGGCTGTGGTGGTTGCTGAATATTGAGGATAAAGCGGTAAAACAATAATTTTACTACAGTTTTTATTCCGTAATGCCTCAAGAGCCGACTCAATCGACGGATTACCATAACGCATCGCCAGCTCAACGTGCACATGATCCCCAAGCTTCTCGCGTAAAACCAGATCAAGTTTATGTCGCTGCTTTTTGCTAATTGCCAACAGCGGAGAGCCTTCATCTGTCCACACTTTACGATACGCTTCTGCCGACTTGGCCGGGCGTAAGTTGAGGATCACACCATTGAGTGCCAGCCACCATAACCAGCGTGGCTGCTCTACCACACGTGGATCCCAAAGAAACTCTTTTAGATACGCGCGCAGTGCTTTTGTTGTAGGCGCATCCGGCGTGCCAAGGTTTGTAAGTAATATTCCAACCGATGTAGGACTCTCATGATCAAAATTATCTTGTGCACTGAAATTCATATAACCCCTCGACACCTTTATCCTTCAATATCGCACGCTAAAGTCTTGCTGCTGCTCAGCTAGATCACTGCTCGAATACTCAACATTGGTGACATTGGCACCACTTGGCCCATGCGTAAACCAGCACTGCATATTTTGGATTTGATCCACATCACCGCAAATATAGCTCTCCACGCTACCATCAGAGAGATTCCTTACCCAGCCTCGAATACCCAGCTGCTCTGCTTTCAGCTGAGTATAATAACGAAAGCCTACACCTTGAACATGGCCCTCAATATGAGCCAACAGACATATCTCCGACACTATCTATCAGGCCTGAGAATAGTATCTAGCGCCGTAGTTGAACGCTCTGGGTAGTCCGTTGAATAGTGCAAACCACGGGACTCTTTACGCTGTTGCGCACTGCGCACAATCAATTCAGCCATCAAAGCAAGGTTGCGCAGCTCCAATAGATCCTGACTGACTGGATGTTTCCAATAATAGGACGAAATCTCATCCTGAATGATACGCAATCGACGACGTGCACGACGTAATCTCTCATCGGAACGGACAATGCCAACATAATGCGACATCGTGGCACGAATCTCATCCCAGTTCTGTTTGATCTGGATACGCTCTGTTTCAGGCACAATACCCGACTCATCCCATGCCGGAATATGATAGTCAGCTGCAGCTGTCTGTTTGACAACATCGGCAGCGCAATGATCAGCCATCACCAGACATTCCAGCAATGAGTTACTGGCCAACCTGTTAGCACCATGCAAGCCGGTACAGGCCGCTTCTCCGATCACATAAAGCCCTTTAATATTCGTTTTACCATTCACATCGGTTTGAACACCACCACAAATGTAATGAGCCGCAGGCACAACAGGAACAGGCTCATGTTTCATATCCAGCCCCAGCTCCAACAAACGCGCATGAATGTTGCGGAAATGATCACCAATGAGATCATCACCTAACGGGCGCGCATCAATATACATGCAATCCACACCCTGTTTCTTTATTTCATAATCAATCGCACGCGCAACAATATCACGTGGAGCCAGCTCACCACGCTCATCGTAATCAGACAGAAAGCGCCGCCCGTGGGCATCTACTACATGGGCGCCCTCACCCCGCAATGCTTCCGATATCAGCATATTTGAGCCCTGCCGATGAAACAGGCAAGTCGGATGAAACTGAATATGTTCAAGATTCATCACCGTGCATCCGGCGCGCCAGGCCATCGCGATACCGTCCCCGGTCGCGGCATGAGGATTAGAGGTGTAGAGATATACTTTGCCAACCCCCCCCGTCGCCAAAATGGTCTGCTTTGCCGAGATCGTCAGCACATCGCCATTCGGGTTTAGCACATAGGCTCCCACACAGCGGCCCTCCTCCGCATGCGTTAATCTTTCTGAAGTAATCAGGTCAATAACGGTATGCTGTTCCAGGCGTGTAACATTGGCTTGTGGCGCCACTTGTGAGAGCAGTGCTTCACCTATAGCCCGCCCCGTCGCATCCTGTACATGGGCAACACGTCGACTGCTATGCCCTCCCTCCTGGGTCAGATGCAAAGCACCATCCTTTTCATCAAAATTGGTGCCTATCTCTATTAACTCCTTAATCATGTCACAGCCATGATGCACGATAGTCCGCACTACCTTCTCATGACACAAACCTGCACCCGCAGCCAAAGTATCCTGCACATGTGATTCAATCGAGTCGGTGTCAGACATAACACCGGCAATGCCACCTTGCGCATTCCAGGTGCTGGAGTCTTGAAATCTTCCCTTGTTCACCAATAGCACCCGACCATGCCGGGCAAGTCGATTTGCCGCTAGCAATCCGGCGGCACCACTGCCGATAATCAAATAATCAGTCTGAAGTTGTTTGCGTGCCGCACTATCAGGTGAAGCTTTTTCGAGCATCAATGGACCAGCTTGCACGGTATGAGATGACATGCTTTATCCTGCGGGAACAATTTTTCCCTTTTTTATGCTAAAAATATCCAACTGTTTTTGACCAATGCCCGAGGCATCAAACAGCACATGACCGGTCATACCAG
>Ga0316202_10003137_pt1 | contig 10219 bp, 6 predicted proteins | sample 3monrhotite_MG_FD_204934 | JGI IMG/M metagenome (GOLD analysis project Ga0316202, IMG submission 204934) | Microbial mat bacterial communities from mineral coupon in-situ incubated in ocean water Damariscotta River, Maine, United States -... | ecosystem: Environmental > Aquatic > Marine >...
CATATGTGTTGTTAACATTTTGAGATATAGCACCAGAAAGAAGTGTGTTTAGATCTTGAGTCTGAAAGTTTTCAGTCTCTCTAACAGCACTCATATTGTTACGCTGCAGGTCATCGAAGTATGCATTCTGTATACCTCTCCTTGCACCTATCTCCATAAGCCCCTGTGAGAACTCTGACGTCAACTTACCCCAATCAATCGCTGGGGCTGCCTTAAATCCTAAATAACTTTTTTCTGCCATGTTTATGCTTTTGTAGTGGTTTTAGTGTATCTCGTACCAGTACCTGCTGCTGCTAATTGGCTTGACTGTTGTATACCTGTGAGGTTATCAAGATAATTCCCTTCCATTCCCGCTGCTTGTATTCCCGTTTGAAGTGTTCCTGCTCCAGAAAGTGCACTGCTAAGCATGCCTTGAATTGCTTGATTTTTCTGAGCCTGTGCCGCAGCTGATGCATTCTGTGCACCTGCAAGTGCGTTTGACTCTATACCGAACTCTCTCTGAGCACGTCTTCCTTCTATTGCTTGACCTGACTGAGCGACAGCCATATCTCTCTGTGACTGTGCTCTCTCGGCCTGTGCCGCAAGCTGTAGGTCAGCAGCCGCACCTGCCTGTGCAACCTTACCGATACCACCTATCACTCCTGCCGCACCTGCACCCTGAAGTGCTGATATAGTAGATACATCTCTCTGTGCCTGCCCCTGCTGTGCAAGGTCGTACCCAAGCGTAGGAACCTGCACCTGCTTCATTACGTTCTCCTCCTTTACAGCACGCATCGCTGCCTCTGCCGTAACGGCTGCTGCGTCTGCTGCTTTTTTTTCTTTACCTGCCTTTATAGCTTGAGCTGCACCTATCGCTAATCCAGCACCTGCTATTACTGTTGATGTTATTGCTGCCATATTATAATACCTTTATCATTTCGTTGCAGTTTGTGCTTCCCATTTGAAATCCGCACTCACTGTACCTGTCTATCAAGCTCTTGCTCTTCAGAGAGGTATATATATACTTGTAGGAACCCTTGTCCTTTATCATCTCTGTAAGTACGTCTATCAGGAACCTCAATGCCTCCTGCCTGTCGTCCTGTCGGTAGTTAAAGTTTGACACTATAAACTCCAGCCATGCTGCTGATGAGTTTGTGAAGTATACAAATCCTGCACATATCTCCTCCCCATCCTTATGAACCATAATGCCTCCAAGGCCGTTTTCTGGTAACATATCTCTAGGCGGAGCTGTCCATCTCCAGTCCTTCCACCACGATGATAATGTATCATAATCATCGTCTGTCAAGAGCCTAACTTCCATTTAACAAATTTAAGGAAAACTTTTGAATATAGAACTGCCTACGGAAAACAATTCAACCTGAGTAGTGTCCTCGTTCTCAAGCTTTACGGACATATAGAAACCTCTGCTGCCATATGACTCAGCCTGGCTATTCTTCACGGCTATCAAAAAGTCACTTATTAAGGGTATCGATCCTGATATTGGTGTTGGTGGTGTTGTGAACGGATCCTCTGTAGTATTCACCGTTATTGTGTTTGCACCTATCGCTGTTATGACTCCAATAAGTACAAGAGTTCCAGCGTTATTTTTATATAGCCTATTACCAACGCTTATCGCACCATCCATATTGAATGCAAAGGTGATCAATACAGCAGTTGGATCTGAGCTGTCTACAGTTGTACTGTTTCCTATACCCTGTGTAGATATGGCCTTTAGATCTATAGTGTCGTCAACCCTTCTTATGTATGCAAACCACTCGTCCTCCTTCTGGTTGAAGTATGTGGCGTCTATCTGTGCGGTGTTTATGTCTGTGTCTATGACTGCCTTCCATGGCTTGTTTGAATCCTGAGACAGTGTCTTAAACATCTTCATCTGCATCGGCTCGTCATTAAATACCGTTGTTATTGTTGACTTGTATTGAGTGCCATAGAAGTTATTTCTTGTAACAGTGTCGTCATTATGCCTGTACAGGTCTCCCTCTGAGAATGTATAAAAGCTACTATTTAGACCGATCATCCAGTCTGGTACGTATGACCAGAAGGATGTCCATCCCTTGGTCCATATTGAATAGGTTATAGTCGACATACTACAAATTTAACAATTTTAAAGCAAACAGCTGTCCACGGACTTCATCTCCATATAATACCTATAGGAACACCTGTGAGGGTTTATATCAAGATCCTCATTGTATGGCAATCTATCAGCATACTGAGCCTTGTAGAACATACCCTGTTTGTTGTTAGGCACTCCTGCGTTGTGAAAAAAGTATAGCTCATCCCACTTCTCTACAGGGCATGTAGCCCAGCAGAAATCAAATTCTTTAGGGACCACAACCTTATGACCAGCCAGCCAACCGTTCCATAGCTCGGCCCACATGCTTGATGTCCAGGCCTGTATACCGTATGGATCGTTATCTTTTCTGACATGCTGCATTGTTATTAGTTTGTCATAAAGCCTTATACTATCGCTCTCTACCTTCGCCCAGTATTCATGCGTCAGGTTCTTCATAAGCTTCTGAGCTCCACCACTGTTCTTCTGATTATTTTTAACTATGTCCTTAGATATTCCAACTATCTCACACATCGCATCCAAAACCTCCTCGCCCTTTCTGACTATATAGTCGTGTCCTATATAGCTTGTTGTGTCCGAGAAGTACCAGTTATCATCATTCAGATATGGACTGAAGTCAAGATGCCTTGTGAATATAAAGTCCGAGTCGTGAAAGAAGAATGCGTCATCACTTGGATTCTCATCAAAGTGCTTCTTAAGTATATGTGCCTGTATCGCTGGTATGTATTTAACAGCCCCAAGCGTGTCCTCATAGAAGTAAAAGTTAGCGACATCATTATACCTTGAAACAAGTTTTCCCCATGAATCAGGTATCTCATTCTGAAAACTACAAACTATATCTATATCCTTGTATCCAAGTGATATGAAGTTATTTAGATAAACCTCAACCTGCCATGAATAGTAATCCGTGGCTGGCTGTGCCGATATAAATCTAAGGTTATACTTTACTGACAATCGTAACAAGAATTATATACAAACAATACCTCAAGCTCTGGACCGCCAGCTGAGTCTACATTAAATATCTTGTAGCAGTTTCCGTCAGAGGCCTTTACAGCTGTGTCTGATGCAAGTATCTTTGGGCCTAAGAAGAAAAGCTTTCCTGCAATAATTCCGTCACTACAATTCTTGTAAGTATAGTATGTCTTGGAAACAGTTGTTGTGGTTGTTGTGGTTGTTACGCCTGCGCATGCCTTTGCCTCCAAGACCTGTCCAGTATTTGAAACCTGTATAGAAAAATCAGCTCCTCCGTTATCTACATAGTACCACTTAAACACCCCATCAAATAACGTGGTCCCTAATGCGTCCGTGTAGATAAAGTCGTTAACTGAAGGAACCGAGCCACTACCGTTGTGGTAGTATGTTGAAAGAGAGGGGGTAAGTGAACATGCATCAAAATCTGTTGTTTGGGCAGTTCCATCCATACTGAAGGAACTAATGACTGGTGCTGTTGTAGTTGTTGTAGTTGTTGTGGTTGTAGTTGTACCAGTACAAGCTGTACAGTCTGCATATATTACGACGGGGTTTTCTATTAAATAATATGGGTATGATCCTGATGATGTTCCTGTTATCTCCCAACAGTTTCCATCCGCAGTCTTGACTACATTACCAACAACTATAGTTGAAGATGTAGAATCTAATAAAACGACAGACGTAGTAGGCTCTGCACAAAGTGTAGCCGTGTAATAGTTGCCAACGGCTGGTATTGTTGTTGTGGTAGTTGTTGTTGTAGTGGTAGTTGTGCCAGGACATGCATACACGTCTGACACATATCCGTTATCATCTATTCTGATCACCTCCTGAGAGTTATCAACGAAGTACCACTTATCCCCTCCAGAAAATGGTATAAATCCATTCTGATCACTGTAATGAAAAATTCTATCCCTAAGCGTTGGTACAGGATTAGGTCCATCAAAATACATTTTAGTGAGTGATGGTGTAACCGAACAAGCGTTTGATGATTCTGTTGTGAAGTTTGTTTTATCCATCAACACAGGTTTTCTGTTTGATGATGATACTACATCTACATTTATAGTCTTGTTTGAACTTGTTCCAAAGCAATTCGTTGCGTTGATTGTGAAAGAGAATGAGAGTTCTTTTTCAGACCTTCCAGATATAACTCCGTTATCAAAAGAAAGAGCTGATGGAAATATTGAACTTAAACATGGAGTTCCTGCAGAAACAGTTCCGTCGCCACGAGTTATAGTGGGTGCAGAACTTGCACAAACAACTATGCTTTGAAATGCAGACACTGTTGTTGTTTGACTGTTTGATTCGCAGTCCGTGTACGTGAATAATGTTGATGAACTTCCTCCAGTTAAAACATACTCTAAACATGTGGTTACCACTGTAAAAGATGTTGGGTTTCCATATACGCTTATAGGTATATTAATCTGCTCTAATGAGTTTATAACTATGTCTTCTTGATATATAAAAGGAACTGCAAATTCAGGACAATCACACGGATCTATTGACGTTACATTTCCTGATGAATCTACACCTACATATGATTTACCTGTAGGACTAGGGACAGTACAAGTAACGCTGTCTATCATGTGAAATGCAGATGATCCGTCATAAAGAGCTGATCCGTCAGACGTCTTATAGATCCTATCGTTTAATGTAGGAAGGTCACCCACCCCATTATGATAGTACTGTGTAGTTGGACACTGGGTACATACATTTGCAGCAGTACCGTTTGCTGTGTCTATAAAAAATGTCTTTAGACTTGGCATGACTCTGTTTACTATCCATACAGAATTTGAAAGTGGAGAGTCTACAACAACCTGAGAATTATCTACAGATAGAAACTTATCAAACAGCAGAGATCCAGTTCCATTATTAACAGTCCCATCAAGAGGAAACTGTAAGTTTATATCACTTGTACTTACACCTGCTGCTACAAGTGAATTATAATTTGCAACGCTATTTAAACCTACATATCCGCTGTCTATTACGTCAGTATTATTCCATCTAATTCTAAACCTTACAGGCAGGTCTACAGCCTGATAGTTTACACCAGCTAGTCCTATATCTGTACCTAAGTCTAAGGCTATAGATCTTGACGATACTATACCTTTAAATGATGCTGTTCCTGTGCCTATAGAATCCTCATAGTCCCACATTAAATATAGATACTCATAATCATTAGGGTTTTGAAACACAAAATCTCCCTGATAATCTGTACCATTGAAGTGTACATTTATAGCTGTACCCAATGATTTTATTGTTGACTTATCTGTCTCTGAATATTCCTGATCTGTAACGAGGTAGTATATCTTGTTATTTAGGCTTGGTGAAAACTCAAGGTATCCAGTAGATGGATCTCCAGCCTTTACCGTAACTGTTGATCCGTGGTATGGAATAAAATCAACACCTCCAATACCAGTACGCTTATCAAATAGTGCTATACCTGTGGGGCCTAGTAATACATTATCAAACGTAAACTCGCTACTCCCTGTGTATTGATAAGACTGACTTAGTTTCATTTTCTATCTGGTTTATTTACTACAACAACCTCAACCGATATTGGTCTTCCTACAGACTGAGTTAGTGTAAATACCTGAGTCTGACTTGTACAGTAGGTGACCACAAAGTTAATAGTTCTTGTGGAACCTGTGAAGTTATTTGCAATATTTGCATAAATATTTTGTGCACCGTATCCAGATGTAGCTGATGGACTAACCCATGAAGTTCCAAACCCAGTGTCTGTAAGTGTAATTGACCATGAAAGTGATGTGAGTATGTTAAACATAAACAACGATACACCACCTGTATTACTCTCTACATTTAAAGATGAAGGGTTAAGATTAAGTCTACATGGTTCAACCCTTCTATTATTTTCTGTTGACAATGTATATCTGTTAGAATAAGGATCAAACCCTCCTAGCTTTTGCTTGTTTGGATTATCCTTTAGCTCATCTCTAAAATAGTCAGTCATTCCTAAAGAAGATATTTCATTTATAGATCCTCTTTCTATTCCTATAACTGCACCCCTTCTTGCATCCGTGAAATACATGTCTCCAGCATTTACTGCAAAGCTTTCAGGGTTGTTACTGATTCCATACTCTACAGGGAAAGGTATCTCATTACCTAATACCTCAGGTATTGATGCAACCTGTCCACCTCCTACTGAGTCAAACAAAACATTCTTACCGTAAAGAACCTTATTTATCTTGTCCTGATGTAGTACAAATATATCGGTGTCTCTAGCATAAAGCTTTTCAATGGCACCAAATTCTCTGTCCAGGTCTTTAAAGTTTGCAAGCGAAAGGTTAAACTCATTAAGTCTATTTATAGAGGTGTCTCCCCTAAACACACCACTGTATGTCAGTGATGCCTCCTTACGTTCATTCTCGTAATCCTCTATAATACTTGTAACCCTAGGACTAAACTTCATGTCTGATGCATTAAAGTCGTCACGGATCCTGTTTGACTCAACACCATTACCAAACGAGAAGGCATTGAACTGACTGTTCTGTGCTGTCGTCTGATTTATTTCTATAAATGCACCTAGGTTTGTCGCAGTCTGATCCTGCTCCCATGTCTGCTTATAAATTATTCCTGGCTCCGCTGTAGCAATTGTAGGAAAAAGAAGGTCTACAATAACACAGTACTGATTAGGAATAGCTATTACTGTATAATATGGATTTAATGTGTCAGGATTTATAGTAGGTACGTTTGGGGTTCCTGACAGGTATACCTGTTGACCTATGGAAAAGTTATGAGGCTTGTCGGTTGACAGGGGGGCCGCAGGATTTAATGGTCCTAGGATTGTTTTTGTTTGTAGTTCTGTAGGAAGACTAGGAAATACAGTAATCCCGTGAGTGAAGTCAGCATAGTCCCATCCAACATGATGAAGTCCGTTCTCTATATCGTAAGAGTCTGTAACCTCGTGATAAATTTCTACATCCTCCTCCCTTGGATCTGTCTCGCATACTAATGGATTTGGAGACTGTTCAACCTTAAATGATGCAGTAATACGTCTTCCCCCTTGACCATCAATACCAGCACCATAATTTCTTATAAGCATTCTCATAGGAGAGTCTAATCTTGTTTCTTCTTCGCCTATATTAGAAAGATAATTAACAGTAGTAGTCATTATCACTGAGTTATAATTAGGTGAATACTCAGCCCTTCTAAAGCACACGGATTCAGCATCATTTGATCCTGGATATGATGGATGTTGAAATTCTAGGTATGCATTAGACTCAACAAACCACTCCTCAACATTATCGTAATCTCCGTCTGATATAAATTGCTGTACGTTTGATTCACCTGAACCTTCACCTGTACTTAATCCAAAAGAATTTATTTCTATAGTTATTATTGACAGCGGTCTTATTTTAACCTCAACATTCTGATCAGGATTATCAGTAAAGCCTAATACAACCTGACCTTGATATTGTATATATGCTGGTATTTCTTCGCTGTTAATCGTTCCATAAAAAGTGTTGTTAACTGGCATACCTCCATGATAGTAATTATCAATAGGAAGGCCTGCTCCTGGCTGAAAATAATTTCTACTTATATCAGATCTGTTAGATCTAAACATAATCTTCCACTTGTCGCCTATGGTGTAGGATGAAGTCTGATTAAAGTTTATCGTGCACATCTGACCTGCTTGTGGTGATCCAACAGAGATAGCATTATAATAAAGAGGTATATCTCCACCTATGCTTTGTGTTTCCGCTTCACAGTCGCTTGATCCATTTATATTTCTAGTGTACTTAAATGTTGTTGGATTAATTCCGTCTATCTCTACCGTAACCCTTATATCTTTAGCAAATTGAGTCCAGTTGTTAGGGCCAGTAAACTCAGTTACTGTTATAGAGTTTGAATCATTCTGTCCATAATATGGATGTGTAAGATCCATGTAGCTTATTTCCTTATGTTCCATAGGGAACGGTCTATTAAGAGTGTAGTTACTAATCCGTTCAGATTCATCCTCACCTGAAAAAGTTTGAAGGTCAGAGTTTGAAAGCTCTGTATCATCATCTACCTTTATCTTGAAATATAATCCCGATTCAGCCCCAGGTATATTATCAAAATCTTCAGACTTAAACTCAAACTCAAGTATCTTGTATTTCTTGTTTGAGTATGTAGGACCTACAGCCGTTGACTTGAATATAATGTACTGACCTACAGAAAACTTATCTTTATCAAACTCATTTATTCTAAAATATCTATACACATCCTTCTCATAAAACCATAATGGAAATATGTTATAGTATTCCTTCTTTGCCTGCTTAACTACAAGCCTATAGTTTGTGGCCCAAGTTGGTGCAGTGTTTTGTATTTGAACCTTTAGACTGTTGCCCTTGTCAGACTCTGTAGATGGTATGTACACAGAGTTATTATCACTTATTAAGGCCGTTGTCATACGTCCATAATCATCACCGTATATTATTCCAACCTCATAATCTCTGTCTGTCTTAAATGTACTCAAAGGAGTCCCGACAGGTGTCAATGCGTCTACACTTGTGTATGTAACATTGAAGTTAACTGAATCTACATCTCTAAACTGTGTGTAGTTACCATATATCAGTCTGTTTCCTATAATTTCTTGAGACTTTGCTAGTAATGGTACATTATCAAACAACCTAGTTACCTGATCGGATGGAAGAGGTGCATATATCTTATTATTACTAAATGTATAGCTCGATGTGTTTATATTACCATTTATGATAAGGTCATCCTTTACGATAGACTTAACAATCTTAACATTAAGACTTCTTGGATCATATGCCAGTATCTGTACCTCTGTCACAAAACTATTACCAAGTTCAAAAATAATGTCACACTGATTGTATGTATTTATCATTGACTGGTTGTCTCCTGTAAATGGATCTATATTATAGTTTGATGGCTTGAATGCAACGCCTGAGTATGGAGACATTGAGCTGTACTCATTGTCTACGTATTTATACCTGTATGCGAAGTATAAAAATTTATCCTCCATACTATTAGAAAGCACATCTGATGACGAAGATGGGTATATAACTGGTGCCTTTAATGGCGGCCTTAGTATCACATCTATATCTATATCTATCCTAGAGTCATCTACAGAGTATTGTTTAGCTCTAGCTATGTTTATTTTTCTAGGAGGATTAAGGTTATCTGTCCAAAACAGAAGTGCTCCTGACTCTGGTTTATGTCCTGGTATATAATTAACTCCAGTGATCAAATATTCCTGACTAAGATTTAACTGACTAGGGTTGCCTCCAGTCTTAGTACAAAGCAATACCTGTGCGGTTGTATTGTCAATCTCATTGTACTCAAATATAGCGTCATAATTATCAGAAGATATAAACCAGTATATTAGATTTAATGGCTCGTATGTTACCGCACCTATAACCCTAGAGTTCAAGGTGTTTATTGCTGGAACATATCCTGACAATAATGCCTGTATATCTCCAATCTTAATATTACCTAACGAGTTGGAGATAGATCCTATATTAGATCCCTCAGACGTGTCTATACTTATGTTTAGTGCATCAGAATACTGACCTCCAGACAGAAGTCTTTGATCAAGATCCTTGTTCATCTTCCCTCCCAGGAATGTCTTCTTTAATTCCATACTTACTTAATCCATTTATCTCTACCTCTCAGGCTCATTAGAAGCCTAGATGGATGTAGATTACTTAGTCTAATCTTTGCATTTCTTAAGGTGGCTGTCTTCTCCTTACGAGCCCTCATGATAACATACTCCTGAACCCCTGTCTTGTTGTTTAGTAGAGCCCATTTTATGTAGTTATACATGTAATCCTCAGCCATTTTATTTATAGTGATCTTACTATCGTCCCCGTTCTCCATTCCGTCAGAGACGTACTCTAGAACTATATGCTTGTTCTCTATACCTGAAGAAAAATCTATAACACCAGAGGCCTTATTTATTGAAAACCTAGGGTTATTATTTGCATTCTCTGTGTCCATACCATAACGTCCACCCATTCTGTAACCAAAATACCAGTCACCGTTATAGTTATATCCGTCACACCCATTGTATGCACCACCTCCCATATAAAGACTTTTTTCCTGTCTTAGTATGTCTAGTCTAGAATCACCAGTAACAATCTCTCCATCTGCATCAAAAAGTATATCAAGGTTATTGTCCTGTAGATATCCAGTTGCAGATATTGGTTGCCTGTTCTC
>Ga0316202_10003138_pt1 | contig 10217 bp, 7 predicted proteins | sample 3monrhotite_MG_FD_204934 | JGI IMG/M metagenome (GOLD analysis project Ga0316202, IMG submission 204934) | Microbial mat bacterial communities from mineral coupon in-situ incubated in ocean water Damariscotta River, Maine, United States -... | ecosystem: Environmental > Aquatic > Marine >...
TGCCGCGAGCAGGAAGGAGAGGGTGCGCATGATGGTCACGGGTGGGGGCCTCCGTCTCCTCTGAGCGTACCGGAGTTGTCATCGACGTCGTGTGAAACGACGTGTACATCGTGCGAAACGCTCAGGCCTGGTGCTGCATCACCCAGATGTTGCCGCTGACTCCGCCCGCGATCAGACCGCGCGGCCACACGGCGACGGCGTCGAGCGGCTCGCTGAGGGTCTGGTGGCGGAGGCAGGCTCCGGTGCGGGGGTCCCACAGCCGCACCTGTCCGTCCTTCGCCGTCGAGATCAGGCCCTCCTGGGCGAACACGAGCCCGGACACACCGGCGGTGTGCCCAGAGAGGACGCGGAGGCGGTCTCCGGTGCGGGGGTCCCACAGCCGCACCGTGCCGTCGAGGGCGCCGGTCGCGAGCCAGCGGCGGTCCGGGCTGAAGGCGACCTTGACCACCGCGCCGGTGTGGCCGGTGAGGGTCGCGCGGCAGGCGCCGTCGGGGAGCGACCACAGCTTGCCGGTGTGGTCGTAGCTGACGGTGGCGAGCAGGTCTCCGTCGGGGTGGACCGCGCAGCCCCGGACGCGGTCGCTGTGGGCGGCCCACTGCCGGTCGGGGGTGCCCTCGGGCAGCGACCACGCGCACACCGAGCCGTCGATCGCGCCGACCCAGAGGCGATCGCGGCCCCAGAACGCGCAGCAGGCCAGCGGCCCGCGCGGGTCGTCGATCTGCTGGAGCAGGCGACCCTGCGCGATGTCCCAGGTGCGGATCTGGCCATCGGTCGACACCGACGCGAGGCGGCTCTGGTCGGCCGAGACGGCGAGGTCCTGGACCGCGCCGGTGTGGCCGCCGAGCTGGTGGCGCCGCTGCCCGGAGGGCAGGTCCCAGACCTGGAGCGTCGCGTCTCGGGAGGCCGAGACCAGCGACGGACCCGTCACCACGCACGCGCGCACCGAGCGCCGGTGGCGCATCGGGCGTGGCCACGCTGGCGGGAGCGCGCCGACGTCCCAGACCTGGGCGCTGCGATCGGCGGCGGCCGAGATCGCGCGGCCGGTGCCCGGCAGCCACGCCAGCCCCGCGACCGGGCGCTCGTGCCCGTCGAATGCGCCCACCGCCGCCTGCTGCTGGAGGTCCCAGGCCAGCACCCGCTGGTCGTCTCCGCCAGACAGCAGGTGGCGCCCGTCCGAAGAGACCGCGAGCGCGCGCACGGCACCCTCGTGGCCCTCCAGCGAGAAGCGGGGGCTGCCGTCGCGGCCCCAGCCGCGCACCACGCCGCCCTCGCCCGCGGTGAGGATCGTGCCGTCCGGGCACACGGTGCAGCACCGGATCGCCCCGGCGTGTGCCGAGAACCGGGTCGGCGCGCCGCCGTCGGGGGACCACACCTGGACCGCGCCGTCGGTGCCGCAGGCCACCAGCCAGCCGCCCTGCTCAGCGGCGGCAGACAGCGCCGCCGGCTGCCGCGGGAGCGCCATCACCTCGCCGGTGTGGAGGTCGCGGAAGTGAACGCGGTGGTCGGCGCCGCAGGTCACCAGGAGCCGCTCCCCGAGCAGGCACATCCCGTGGATCGGCCCGCGATGATCCTGGTAGGCCGCGAGCGGCTGGCCGGACAGCGTCCAGAGCATGACCTGGCCCCGCACGGATGCAGACAAACACAGCGCCCCGTCCGGCAGGAAGCAGAGCGCCGAGATCGGTCCAGGTGCCGTGAAGCGCGCCTCTTCGGTGCCGTCAGCCAGACGGCGCACGGCGAGCTGGCCGGCGCTGCTGCCGGTGATCACGCGCTGGCCGTCGGGGTGGGCGGCCACGGCGGTGAGGGGGCCGCTTGGCTCTGTGAGGCGCAGCAGCGGGGCAGGGCGGGGCGCGCGCGGGAGCAGCCAGGGCATGAGACCTCCAGCGCTCCCCTACGGTGCGGCCCAGCGGCGCTGGAGGTTTTCGATCAGCCCCGGATCGCCGGCCAGGGACTGCCCTCGGCGGCCAGCAGCGACAGCGGGTAGACCGGCTGCCCCCGCGCGATCTCGGTGAGCGTGGCGAGGACCTCCGGGGAGCGGAGCTTCAGGCCCGCGAGCTCGTCGAGCGTGAGCCAGGCGGCCTGGAGGCTGTGCTCGTCAGGGGTCGACTTCGGCGGTGTGCTGTCGGCCGGCTGGGCCACGAACAGGATCCGGCACCGGGCGCCCGCCGGGCTCGGAGTGTGCTCGACGCGGGCGATGCCCTGGAGCTGGATGGGCACCCCGGCCTCTTCGAGGGTCTCGCGGTGAGCGGTCTGCGCCCAGGTCTCGCCCGGCTCCATGCGGCCCGCCGGAAAGTACCAGCCCTGGCCGCGCTTTGCCTCCTGGACCAGCAGGAAGCGGTCTCCCTTGCGGACGATGACGACCGCAAAACACCACGTCGGAATGGGGGTTCGTGCCACAGGCTGCCTCCGGGGTGCCTGCTCGGTATCCTGTGAGCAGAGGAGGAACAGAGATGTTTCAGGTGTCACCGGTCGCAACTGTGCACAATGCCCGGCTCAAGCCAGAGGATGACTACTGGCGGGGGCTCCCGTCTCGGATCGTGCTGGCCGATGCGTTTGAGCCAGATGCGCTGTGGGGGATGGAGACGTTCTCGCACGCCGAGGTTGTGTTTTTGTTTGATCGGGTCCCCCCGGAGAAGATCCGCACCGGCGCCCGCCACCCTCGGAACCGTCCAGACTGGCCGAAGGTCGGCATCTTTGCGCAGCGCGGCAAGGGGCGGCCGAACCGGTTGGGGGTGTCTCGGTGCCGGGTGATCGGCGTCGAGGGGCGCACGCTCCACGTCACGGATCTGGACGCGATCGATGGCACGCCGGTGCTGGACATCAAGCCCTGGATGGATGAGTTTGCCCCTATCGGATCGACGCGGCAGCCTGCGTGGTCGGCATCCCTGATGGATCGGTACTACCTGGACACGGGGGATGACCCGCGGACGTGACGGCGGGTCCAGGGCTTACGGGCGTCTGATAGCATGTCTGGGCACAGCGGAGCCGAGATGCAACTTACCCAGTGGCGTTCTCTAGATGAGACGTTTGATCTTGAGAATGAAGCCCTGCACCAGCAGAGGGCAGAAGCCCCCGAGGCCTGGGCCCAGGAGATCGGCGGGCGCTATCGCATCCAGGGCACCGTCGGGATCGGTGGAATGAGCACCGTCTACCGAGCGCTCGATCGCCTCACCGGCGAGGTCGTCGCCCTCAAGCAGATGCGCGCGCCCTCACGCGGCTCGAACGCCTCGCAGACGATGGCCGACTGGCAGGCGACCGGCGCCGAGCAGCCCCGAGGCGCCGCGCTGGGATCGACCGCGCGGCTCCGCTACGCCCTCGCGAAGGAGTTCCAGACCCTCTCGACGCTGCGGCACCCCAACATTATCTCGGTGCTCGACTACGGCTTCCACAACGACCGCGATCCGTACTACACCATGGAGCTGCTCCACGGTGCCCGTGAGATCGAGGTCGCCGCCCAGGGCCTGCCGCTGCGGGGCCAGATCGAGCTGCTGGTCGAGACGCTGCGGGCGCTCGCGTACCTCCACCGCCGCGGCGTGCTCCACCGCGACCTCAAGCCGGCCAACATCCTGGTCACCGACCGGGTCCGGGTGCTCGATTTTGGCATCGCCGTCAGCCGCTCTGAGCGAAAGTCCCGCCGCGCCGGCACCCGCGGCTTCATCCCGCCCGAGGTCTACCGGGGCCAGCCGTTCACCGAGGCCGGCGACCTGTTCGCCGTTGGCGTCATCGCCTACCGGATCTTTGTCGGCGCGCACCCCTTTGAGATCGGCGCGACCGACGAGGACCGCCGCTCGTTCGATCCCGAGCTGGCGAAGCTCTCGGTGCTCGCGGACGTGCCCGCGGTGTCCGCGGTCATCGAGCGGCTCCTCAAGGAAGACCCCCGCGAGCGCTTCGCGAGCGCAGAGGAGACCATCGACGCCTTCGCGGCAGCCATCGAGATGCCGCTGCGGCGGGAGACGCGCGCGACGCGGGAGAGCTTCCTCCAGTCGGCGTCGTTTGTCGACCGGGACGACGAGCGCGCGGCGCTCGACGATGCGGTCGCGGGCGTGCTCGCGGGGCGGGGCGGGGTCGCGCTGCTGGGCGGGCCGTCGGGGATCGGGAAGTCTCGGCTGATCGACGAGTTCCAGACGCTGGTGCAGGTGCTCGGGGTGCGGGTCGTGCGTGGCCAGGCCGCCGCAGAGGCCGGCGACGGCTTCCGCATGTGGCGGGCGCCGCTGCGGCGGCTGCTGCTGTACGGCGTGCCCGAGGGCAGCGCGCTGGGCGTGCTCAAGGTGCTCATCGACGACCTGCCGGAGCTGCTGGAGCGCGAGATCGCGGACACCCCGCTGTCTCCGCAGAGCGCCAAGGAGCAGGTCGTCGCGGCGATCCAGGGGCTGGTGTGTGCCCAGGACCAGCCGACGGTGGTGCTGCTGGAGGACCTGCACTGGGGCCAGGAGAGCATCGACGTGCTCGCAGGGCTCTCGGCGGCGCTCTCGGATCGCCCGGTGCTGGTGGTCGGCACCTACCGCCCCGAGGAGGCGCCGCCGTCGCTGCGGGAGATCCAGGGGCAGCGGCTCCGGCTGTCGCCGCTCGCCAGCAGCGATGTCGCTCTCCTCGCCGAGGGGATGCTCGGGGTCGGCTCGGAGCGGGTCGCCACGTTCCTCCAGGCCCGCACCGAGGGCAACCCCTTCTTCGTCGTCGAGACCGTCCGCGCCCTGGCCGAAGAGGTCGGCGCGCTCGACCGGGTCCGCAGCGCGCCGCTCCCGGAGCGGATCGAGGCGGCGGGGATCGCGGACCTGGTGCGCCGCCGCCTGGGCCTGGTGGACGCGGCGATCCGCCCGCTGCTGTCGTGGTGTGCGGTGCTGGGCCGCGAGCCGGACCTCGCGGTGCTCCGGCACGCGCTGGGCGTCGACGCGGTCGACGCCGGGCTGTTGAGCCTGTCCGAGCTGGGCCTGCTGGAGACCCGTGACAACCGCTGGCGGTTCTCTCACGACCGCTTCCGGGAGCAGCTCCTGGCAGAGCTGGACGACCGCGCTGGCTTGCACGGCGCGGTGGCGGCGGCGATCGAGGCGGTCTACGGCCCGGAGCCGTCGGTCGCGGCCTCGCTGGCCTACCACCACGGCCTCGCCGGCGACCACGTCTCTGAGGGCCGGTTCGCGGCGATGGCTGGCCAGCGCGCGCAGCAGCTCGGCGCCTACTCTGAGGCGGGGACCTGGCTGCGTCGAGCCCTGGCGCTCCACCCGCAGCGGGTCGATCTGGAGGCGCCGGACGCCGAGGAGCTGTCGCTCCAGCTCGTGCTGGGGACGGTGCTCATGCCGACGGAGGGCTGGGCCTCTGCGGAGACCCGCCGGCTGTACGCCCGCGTCATCGAGCTGGCCGAGAAGACCGGCCAGGCTGGCCAGGTCGGCCCGGCGCTGATGGGGATGTGCCTGGTGAACATGATGAGCGGTCGCGTCCACACCGCCGTGGGCTTCGCCGATCAGATGATCCAGCTCGCCGAGCACACCAGCGACAGCGTCGCGCTCCAGAACGGGCTCATCTTGCGCGGCCAGCTCTGCCACTGGCTGGGCGAGCACGCCGAGACGCGCCGGTACACCGAGCAGGGCATGGCCCTGTTCGAGGCCGAGGAGCTCCCGCAGCATTTCGCGCGCTTCAGCTGGGATCCGCGGATGGCGGCGCGGGTCTGCCACCCGTGGGCCTGCTGGATGCTCGGCGAGACCGATCGGTCGGTCACCCTGACCGACGAGGGCTTCGCCTTCGAGGCCGACGCGCCCAACCCGTTCTCGCGCGCGATGCTGCTGCAGAGCAGCGGGTGGGTCGCCCTGCTCCGCCGCGAGACCGACCGGGTCCGCCGCGACGCCGCCGAGCTTCGCGCGATCAGCGAGCAGTATGGCTTCGCGCCGTTCCTGGTGCTGGCGACCTTCCTCGACGGCTGGGCGGCGGTGCAAGACGGCGATCACCAGGCCGGCCTCGACCAGCTCCGCCCGGCCTTCGCCGCCTGGGCCGAGACCGGCTCGGCGCTGGTGACCACGTTCTACACGATGGTCTTCGCCGACGCGTGCCTCGCCGCGGGTGCGATCGACGAGGGCATCGAGGCGGTGGAGGGCGCGTTGTCCGGCGGGCTGCCCACCGAGGAGCGGTGCTACCACCCCGAGCTGCACCGCCTCCACGGCGTGCTGTTGTCCCAGCGCGGTGACCTGGACGGCGCTGCGTCGGCCCTGCGCGCCGCGCTGGCGCTCGCCGAGGCGCACGGCGCCCACAGCTGGGTGCTGCGGTCGGCGGCCTCTCTGGCTGCGTTGACTGGCGGTGACGCCGAGCGCGCCGCGCTGCGTGAGGCCCGCGGTCGGCTGGCTGGCCAGCAGCCGACCGCGGACACCCGCCTCGCTGATGAGATGCTTTCTTCGTAGCTGTTGCCTCAGGAGTGATGATGAACAATGCGACCGTGCGAAAACTGAGCAAGCAGGACCTCCTCGATCTGGCGGAGGGAGCTGCCATCCTGGCGTCTGGTGGGGGCGGGCCGGTCAACATGATCGAGCCGCTCATCGACTGCATCCTGGCTGCCGGCGATGCCCTGCTCGCGGATGTCTCGGCGGTCGGGGACGGCGACCTGGTGACCTGTGCCTACGGCGCGGGCTCTCCGTCGACGGTCCAGGCCCAGCCCTCCGAGAGCGCCGCGAAGCTGTCGAAGGCCTGCCTGGAGGCACACGACGCCTTCGCCAAGGACGTCGGGCGCGCCGTCAACTACACGGTCGCCATCGAGACCGGCGTGATCAACACGCTGCTGCCGTTCTACATCGCCGCGAAGCGCGGTGTGCCGGTGCTCGACGGCGCCGGGGGCCGGCGCAGCGTGCCGACCATCACCCTGACCGCGTTCGCGCTCGCCGAGGCGCCGTTCTCGCCAATGGTGATGGGCAACGGCGCTGACACGCCGATCACCATCGACGTCGCCACGGCCGCGCAGGCCGAGGCCCCGATGATGGGGATCATCTCGACCCCGGCGTTCTCAAACAGCTCGGGCCTCTCGGCCTGGCAGATCGCTGGCCGGGACGTGGCATCGTCGATCGAGGCTGGCACGGTCTCGTACACCATGGGCCTCGGCGCCGCGCTGCGGCAGTCGCGCGACGGCGGCGACCCGGTCTCGGTCGTGACCGAGTACCTCGGCGGCGTCGTGCTGCTCAAGGGGCAGCTCACCAGCAATTCGAGCCAGACCTCCAACAGCTGGGACTTCCAGCAGATCCTCTTCAAGGAGAGCGGCAGCGACACGGAGGTCCGGCTGTACGCCCAGAACGAGACCCTCATCGCCTGGAACAACCAGCACGGCGAGCCGGTCGCGATGGGGCCGGACCTGATCTGTTACCTCGCGCAGGACGGCACGGTCTTCAGCAACGCCGACCTCGACAGCATCGCGGGCAAGGACATCGCCATCATCGGCGCGCCGGCCACGCCGCTGTTCCGCCAGGAGGCGGTCGTCCACGAGTTCCTGACCCTCCTCAGCGCGCTCGGCTACGGCGGCAGCTACGTCCCCCTCCAGGTGGCCGGCGCGCCTGCGCCGTCCATCCCGATGCCCCCGCACGATGCCCGACGCCACCGGCTCGCCGCCCTCAAGGCGCTCCGTCGGCACGGTCGCTTCTGATCCAAGATGTTCCATCCGCTTCCCCCCGGAGCCCCCATGAGCGACGATTCGATGATTCTGTTGATCGGTGACGACGGTCGCCTGTACAAAATTAAGCGCAGCGACCTGGTCGCCGTGGAGCCGCAGCGGGTGCCCGCCCCGACGGCGAAGCGGATCCGCCAGCTCGCCCGCGGCCCGAACCGGCTGCTCGGCTCGACCCGGTCGGACGTGTTTGTCGCCCGCCCCGACGAGATCTCACCAGACGTCTTCACCGGTGACGGCGAGGGCGAGGTCTTCACCGCCGGGGACGGCGTGTTCTCGGGGGCCGGCTCGCGGGTGTTTGTCCGCGCACCGGATGGCTCCGAGGCGAAGGTCTTCGCCCAGCGCGGCGACGGCTCTCGGTCGGAGGTCTTCATCCAGCCGGGCTACGGCGAGCAGGCAGACGTCTTCATCCAGCGCGGCGAGTCGCAGGCCCAGTGCTTCGTCCAGGGCGGTGACAACACGGCGATGGTGTTCGCCCACGGCGACACCGAGACCTTCCTCCAGGGCGGCGGCGAGAGCACCTCGGGCGGCTCCTCGGCCAACGTCTTCGCCGAGCCCGGCGACGACAGCGGCAGCGCCTCCTCGCGCGGCATGGTCTTCGCCCAGGCCGGCGACTCCACCGCCAACGTCTTCACCGAGGCCTCTGCGGACGTCTTCTTCCAGAGCGGCGACGCGAGCGCGAAGGTCTTCGCCCAGACCGACGGCGGCCAGAAGGACCTGTTCGCCGAGCCGGGCTCTGTGAGCCACGTCTTCGTCCAGGGCGGAGACGACGGCACGCGGGCCGACGTCTTCGTCCAGGTCGGCGACACCAGCGCGAAGGTCTTCGTCCAGGGCGACGACGGGGCGAAGGCCCAGTGCTTCGTCCAGGGCAACGAGAGCGCGCGCGCACAGGTCTTCGTGCAGGGTGACGGCGACGCGAGCGCGAAGGTCTTCATGCAGGGCGGCGACGGCGCGCAGGCCAACGTCTTCGTCCAGGGCAGCGACGTCGAGGCCCACGTCTTCGCCCAGGGCGGCGACGACGGCGCGCAGGCCAACGTCTTCGTGCAGGGCGGCGACGGCGACGCGCAGGCGAACGTCTTCGTCCAGGGAGACGGCGACGCGCAGGCGAACGTCTTCGTGCAGGGCGGCGACGAGTAGCCGACCATGAGCACCGCGAGCGCGCTGGCGGCCCGTTGGGGGGCCGCCCCGAAGCAATTTGTCCACGGGACCCACCGGGCCGCCGCGCCCAGCGCGACCCTGGCGCGGGTCGAGGCCCTGTGCCCGGTGATGGGGATCACCCGGCTCGCAGACGTGACCGGCCTGGACCACATCGGCATCCCGGTGGTGATGGCCTGCCGGCCGAACTCTCGGTCGCTGGCGGTCTCGCAGGGCAAGGGGCCGACCCTCGCCGCTGCGCGGGCCTCCGGGCTGATGGAGTCGGTCGAGTCCTGGCACGCCGAGCGCATCCTGAAGCCGCTGCTGTGGGCGGCGACCAACGAGCTGCGCTTCTCGCACCGGCTCATCGACCTCGTGCGCCTCCCGCGGCCCTCTGGCAGCCGCTACCACCCGGATCGGCCGCAGCTCTGGGTCGAGGGCGACGTGCTCGGCGACGGGCGCTGCTGGCTGCCGCTGGAGACCGTCCACCTGGACTTCCGGGTGCCGGGCATGCCCGGCGACGGGGCGTTCCACAACAGCTCCTCGGGCCTCGCCTCTGGCAATGTCTCCCTGGAGGCGATCTGCCACGCCGTCTGCGAGCTGATCGAGCGCGACGCCTCGACGCAGCACCGCTTCCGGTCGACGGAAGCGCGGCGGTCGCGGCGGGTGCGCCTGGAGACGATCGACGACCCGATCTGCCAGGACATCCTGGCCCGCTACGCGCAAGCGGGCGTGGCGGTCGGGGTCTGGGAGACCACCACCGACGTCGGCGTGGCCTGCTTCGACTGCCTGATCATCGACCGCGACGAGAACCCGATGCGCCCGCTGGCGGCGTGCTTCGGTGCCGGCTGCCACCCGGCGCGGCAGGTGGCGCTGCTGCGGGCGCTCACCGAGGCGGCCCAGAGCCGCCTGACCGCCATCGCTGGCTCGCGGGACGACGAGGGGCGGCGCGACTACGCGCGGGTGCGCGCCGGGCCGACCCGTCAGCGGCTGCGGGCGCTCATCTGCGACGACGCCCACGCGGCGCGGGACTTCCACGCCGCGCCCGCCTTCGACAGCGATGACTTCTCTCTCGACGTCGCCTGGCTGCTGGAGCGGCTGGCGGCGGTGGGCATCGACGAGGTCGTCGCGGTCGACCTCCAGAAGCCCGCGATCGGGGTCGCGGTGGTCAAGGTCGTGATCCCCGGCCTGGAGCCGCCCCACGAGATCAACGGCTACACCCCCGGACCCCGCGCCCGCGCAGCGGCGGAGGGACAATGATCGTCGTCTTCACCGGCCCGACGCTCTCAGAGGCGGACACCCGCGCGGCGCTCGACGGCGTGCCGCTCGGCGTCCGGCCGCCGGTCGCCCAGGGCGACGTGACCCGCGCGGTGCTCGACGGCGCGACCACCATCGGCATCATCGACGGCTTCTTCGATCGGGTGCCGGCCGTCTGGCACAAAGAGATCCTGTGGGC
>Ga0316202_10003139_pt1 | contig 10216 bp, 9 predicted proteins | sample 3monrhotite_MG_FD_204934 | JGI IMG/M metagenome (GOLD analysis project Ga0316202, IMG submission 204934) | Microbial mat bacterial communities from mineral coupon in-situ incubated in ocean water Damariscotta River, Maine, United States -... | ecosystem: Environmental > Aquatic > Marine >...
GCAGTCCGGCTGGACTTCGTATGCGCCGCTGTCGGACATCGCGTCCTCCGGGCAAACGGCCTGGTTGATCGGGATGATCTTCCTGATCACCTCGTCGCTGCTCGGTTCGATCAACTTCATCGTGACGACGGTTCAGCTCCGCGCGCCGGGGCTGAGCTTCTTCCGCATGTCGTTCTTCTGCTGGGCGCAGTTCGTGACCTCGTTCCTGCTACTGCTCGCCTTCCCGCCGCTTGAGGCGGCGGGCGTGATGCAGCTGATGGATCGACTCGCCGGGAGTAGCTTCTTTCTGCCGGCCGGCTTAGTCGTCTCGGGAGAACTGCTCGACGTCTCCGGTGGCGGAAGCCCGCTGCTCTGGCAGCATCTCTTCTGGTTCCTCGCACACCCTGAGGTCTACGTCTTGATCCTCCCGGCGATGGGTATTGTCGGCGAAGTCGTCGCCAACAACACCCGCAAGCCGCTCTGGGGCTACAAGACGATGGTCTACTCGATCATCTTCCTCGGCTTCATGTCGTTCATCGTCTGGGCGCATCACATGTTCATCACCGGTATGGGCAACGCGATGGCGACCTTCTTCCAGACAACAACGATGATCATCTCAATCCCATCGGTGATCATCCTGACCGCTTTAATACTCTCGCTATGGGGAGGCTCGATACGCTTCAACACACCGATGTTGTTCGCGTTGGCCTTCCTCCCGATGTTCGGTATCGGTGGCCTCACCGGCCTCCCGCTCGGCCTCGCCGCTCCGGACATCGCGCTGCATGACACCTACTACGTGATCGGTCACTTCCATTACGTTGTCGCACCGGGCACGATCTTCGCGCTCTTCGCCGGCGTCTACTTCTGGTACCCGAAAGCGACCGGCCGCAAGATGAATGAGTTCCTGGGCAAGCTTCACTTCTGGCCCTCGCTGCTGTTCATCAACGGCATCTTCTTCCCGATGTTGATTCAGGGTTTGAACGGCGTCAGTCGCCGACTTGCCGATGGCGGCGCAACCTATGACTTTGCCGGCGCCGTCGGACCGCTCAACCGCATGCAGTCTTGGTGTGCATGGGGGCTCGCACTTGCGCAGCTGCCGTTCATCATTAACTTCTTCATGAGCTTGAAAAGCGGAGAGAAGGCCGGAGACAACCCGTGGAACGCGACGACGGTCGAATGGGCCGCGCCGTCACCCCCGCCGCACGGTAACTTCACGACGACACCGGTCGTCTACCGTGGCCCCTACGAGTACAGCGCACCAGGTGCAGACGAAGACTTCGTCATGCAGACGAAGGAGGGTTAAGAGGCGATGGAAGTTCCCTACACCGTAGAACCGCGGGAAGACACCGGCCTCGCCAACGGCAAGCTCGGGATCTGGCTCTTTCTCGCCTCCGAGGTGATGCTCTTTGGGGCGCTGTTTGCGACCTACCTGATGCTTCGCGTCGGAAACCCCGACTGGCCCGTCGGTACGACCTATCTGAACCCGATGTGGGCCACGATCAACACCGCAATTCTGATCACTTCGAGTGTGACGATGGTGATGGCCTGGGTCCAACTCACGAAGCGGAACTTCAGCAAGTTTCGCCTCTACATGTTCTTCACCGTGGCGCTCGGCGTCTGTTTCATGATCGTGAAGGGCATTGAGTACAGCGAGAAGTTCCATCACGGCTACCTGCCTTCGACGAACGTCTTTCTCGCGATCTACTTCACGCTAACTGGACTGCACGGACTACACGTGTTGGGCGGTATGGCGGTCAACGCGTACCTAGCGATTTTCGGCAAGAAAATGTTTGAGGAAAACCCGCAATGGCTGACTAACCGGGTCGAAAACTCCGGACTGTTCTGGCATTTCGTCGATCTGGTTTGGATTTTCCTCTTTCCAATCTTGTACTTGCTTTAGGAGAGGTGATGGGCGATCACGCAGACATCGACCGCCATGTGCGGACTTATTGGATGGTCTTCTTCGCGCTGCTGGTTCTGACCGTAGCGACCGTCGGCGCCTGGAAGCTCCACTTTCTCCCAGCCGGCGCGGCAGTTGCGCTCGCGCTGGCCATCGCGATCACGAAGGCGTCACTCGTGGCGTTGATCTTCATGCATCTGAACAAAGAAAAGAAAATGATCTATTGGATCCTCGCGATCACAGTCGTCTTCTTTTTCGTCCTACTGTTCTTGCCAATTTTGACGGCAATGGACGTTATCAGTAACAGCTAACAAAAATGAACCTTAAAGCCTTTCACATCGTCTTCGTCATCGCCGCGAGCCTCGTCTCGTTTGTCTTTGGCGGCTGGGCGTGGCGCTTCGCGGAAGCAAACGACAGCGGGCTGTATCAAGCCGCCAGCATTGCCTCGTTCGCCGCCGGTGTAGCGTTGATCGCCTACGGCATCTGGTTCTGGCGCAAGATCAGCCGACGCATCGTCGTCGCCGCCTTGGTACTGTTCAGCTGGCTGGCGACCCCGTCCGTCGTTGAGGCCTGCACGGTCTGCTACGGCGAAGCGGAAGGGCCGATGATCGACGCCGCGCGCGGCGGCGTCTTCGTCCTGTTCGGCCTCGTTGCCCTCGTCCAAATCGCATTCATCGGATTCTTCGTCTGCCTGCGACGTCGCGCTCGTCTCTATGAAGGGACTAACGCCGTCATCTCTGAGGAGTTGCCCGAGCCATGATGGATATGTTCTTCCCTCCGGGAGCATCTGAGCACGCCTACGCGATCGATCGCATTGTCGATTGGGTCCACATCTTGATGTTCGTTCTGTTCATCGGATGGGGTGCGTTCTTCACCTACGTTCTGTTTCGCTTCCGCGCGGGTAAGAACCCGAAGGCGAACTATCACGGTACCGGCGGCAAGGCGAGCAAGTACATCGAGGTCGCGATTGCGGTGGCCGAGGTTGTGCTCTTGATCGGCTTCTCGATCCCGCTCTGGGCCGAACGCGTCAACGAATTCCCACAAGAATCCGACGCCGTCGTCGTGCGGGTGGTCGCGCAGCAGTTCGCCTGGAACATGTGGTATCCAGGCGCGGATGGCCGCTTTGGAGCGGCTAGCCCCGAGCTGATCAACGAAGAGACGAACCCCGTCGGCCTGGATCGTACCGACGAGGCGGCCAAGGACGACATCACGACGATCAACCAGCTCTACCTACCCAAGGGCAAGCCGGCGATCATTCACATCTCCAGTAAAGACGTCATCCACAGCTTCAACCTGCCGCACATGCGCGTCAAGCAAGACGCCGTGCCGGGGCTCTCCATCCCCCTCTGGTTCGTCCCAACCAAGACGACCGAAGAGATGCGTGAACAGATGCGAGGCATCGACCGCTACAAAGAGAAGGCCGACGAGTTTATGTACGAGCTCGCCTGTGCTCAACTTTGCGGCAACAGCCACTACAGCATGCGCGGATTCTTGACGGTCATGACCCCAGACGACTACCAAGCTTGGCTCGACGAAGAGGCATCGCTGCTCGGTGGATCGGATGAGGACGCCTTCTGGAACTAGGCCCTCTAGCTTTCACATCGCAATAAAAAAGGCGGCCTCACGGCCGCCTTTTTTTCTGCCTAATAACGCTCCGAGCTAGGGCGTCGGAGTCGGTGCCGCGTCGGCGGCGCTTACGATGTCGAGCAGCTCGACTTCGAAGGCGATCGCCGCGTTGGGTCGGATCTTCGGCGGTGAGCCACGCTCACCGTACGCGATCTCGGGCGGGCAGGTAAACTGAGCCTTACCGCCGACCTTCATCTTCATCAGCCCCTCAGAAAAGCAGGGCACGAACTGGTTGACCGGATAATCGACCGGGTCGCCCTCGCGACTGGAATCGAAGACGTCACCATCACGAAGCGTACCGTGGTAATGAATACGAACCACGTCGGTCGCCTGCGGCGCGGAACCCGAGCCAGCCTCGAGCGATCTGAAGACGAGCCCTGACTCCATTCTCTCTGCGCCATCGAGCGCAGCCTGGGAATCACAGAAGGCGACGCCAGCCTCTTTCTCTTTCTGCGCCATAGCGGTCGCTCGGCTGCCCATCGTCGCCTGAATCTGCGGGCCATAGAGCTGCATATCGACCTTGGCTTCGGCGCCGGTGGCACCGTCCGAGAGTCCGGCGGCGATGTACTTCATCTCCTCCGGGGTGAACTCGAGCATGGCGACACTTTGAGAGAGCGCCTGTCCGACGGCGTAGAGGATCTTCTGATCCTCGGTCTCTAATTTGACCTCTTCGGCGGTGAGAGCCGGTGAGGCGCAGGCTAGGAAGAGGGCGGAAAGCCCCAAAATAGACAATCGACGCATGAAAAGAATCCTTTTCCCGCTACGGCGGAATCGAGTGCCGCGAGAACCGCGGCAACCCCTCATTTCTAACCCATTTGGCCCGGGTGCGCTAGCCGGGTTTGCCGTTTCGGCCGCCGGAACCTATCCATTCCCTTATCCGGAGGATCTTAAGAATGTTGAAACGTCACTCACTCGCCGCCCTCGTTCTCGTCCTCGTCGCGACCGCCCTCCCGGCGGATGCTGGCGCCTTCGAAGATCAGGTGCGTGCTCGCTGGCGCGGCGCCTGGGTCTTGACCGACATCGAGACCTACTCCACCTGCGACGGTAAGTACTTCAACAACGACGTCTCCGGACAGTTCGTCGCCGCGCGCGCCGGGCGCAAGTTCCAGCCCGGAGAGCTAGCTAAAGTTGACCAACTTCAAGTTCGGCGGAAGAAGATCGAACTCATGATCACCGTCGCCACGTCGACGCTGCTGCCCTATCAAGATGGCCCCTTCACGCTTTACTCCGAGCGCACCTGCCAGATCGAGCTTGAGGTCGCGATTCCGCGCGAGATGCTCAAGACCAAAGATGTCGAAGACGTCGACCGTATTCTCGCCCAGGTCGCCCAGCGCTTCACAACAGAAGATGACGCCGTGGCAACCTCCGACTGGAACGGCCGCGAGGCGGACGAGTACCCGCAAGATTACCAAGAGACGGTCGCCCGTCACGCCGTCTGGCGTGCTGAGGAGACCAACCGGCACATCGACGCGCAGATCGATAAGTCCCTCGTCGTCGCCAACGAGCTAGCGCGCGAAATCGACGGCACGCCGGCCTACCTCGCCGGTCTCGCCGCGGGCTCAAGACAGATGCGCGAGTGGCGCGAGCGCGACTGCAACCGCCTCATCGGATCGACCGCCGTCACCTTTCGCTTCAGCGCGCCGGCCGAGTACAGCGACAACAGCAGCTGGTGCGCCGGCTACTACGACGGCCAGGCGCTCGTCTATCACCTCGCCGTCGTGAGCCGCCTACCCGCCTGTTACGTCGACGTGCCGGATCTCCCCGGTGACTTCGCTGACGCCTCCTACGGGCAGCGCTAGCGGCCTTTCCGGTTCACGGCACAGAGCAGGCCGTCGAGGAACTGAACGTCGCCGTAGGGCGTGCGAGCACGCCCTCGCACGCCGAAATCGCAAACGACGTCAAATCCGATCGTCTCTAGCTGGCGGCGGAGTTGGCGATGAATAGATCGACTGTGCGTGGAGATCAGGATTCGATCGACCCGCTCCGCGAGGAGCTGGGACGCCCCGCTGAAGGCGTCGAGCTCGGCACCCTGAATATCACAATGAATCAGCGAGACCTTGGGCTCGCCCTCGAGTAACGTTTGGAGTCGGTAGCAGCGCACCGCGGCGCCCCCCGCCGGGTCCAGCCGCTGCCCGAAGTCGGCGATAGGATCTTCTATCGGAGCGTACCGGACCTCTCCGTCCCGTGCGCCGACCGCACCAGCGACGACACGCAGCTGCCCCTCGTCCGCCCCGTTGGTAGCGAGGTGCTGCCGCATCCACTCCAGGTGGTGCGGCACCATCTCAACACCGATCAATCGTGCCACGGGATGTCCCAGCCGCCGCGCCGCACAGAGAGCGGTGACCAGCCAGGCGCCATGCCCAGCTCCTAACTCCACCATCACGAATGGTCTTTCCGCGGTCACATCGGCGACCGCTTCGAGCACAAACGCTAGTTCAAAATAGGGGGCGTACGGCTCCGGATGTTTTGTCTGGAGCGCGCCCGCGGGTTGAGCCCGGTAGGTCGGCCGAAACGCTGGGTCGGTACGGCCGCCGAGCGAATCGATCATCCAACGGCCATCCGTCTCGCCCTCCCACGGGGGGAAGCGTTCGAAGATCGGGTGATGCTCGCCGCTCCAACCCCGCCAGGGGTTCACAAGCCGCGAGAGCCGCTGCCACAGCCGTCGCGCAGCATGGACAGCCGGCCGCAAGGGCTTCCTGATCTTCTCGGGGATGGCCATGCGACCGACATTATCAAACCCGGCGCTCTACGTGGGGCGCCGAGCGACGAATCAGAACGAGTAGCCGCTCCAGACCCAGAACTTCGTCACATCTTCGAGCGTATCGAGTGTATCGGCGCGGTAGACCGCGAACTTGGCGTGAAAGCTCTGGCCCCAGGGCGACTTCCAGCCGACGATGCCGTCGAACTCGCTGCCGTGGTCTGGCCCCGCCGAGTCTGCGCCGAACTGGTGGAATGTTAACGCAGCGTTCACTTTTCGCTCCGACCAGACCCACCCGACCGTCGCCGCGAGGTCGGTGAGTCCGTTGTCGGGCGTGCGGAGGAATCGATCCGCCCAGCCGTTGAACTTGTGTAGCGTCGCCTGCGGCGTCTCAAACTTTCCGTCGGTGAGGTCGCCCCCCAACATCTCGTAGGCGATTTTTAGCCGCAGGCCGCCCCGATGACCGGCAACGGAGACTCGATGGTAGTTCGCGTCGAGGTCGTTGGGGTTGTCCCCAGCGTCGCTCTGCTGGGCGTACTCAAGGTGGTACGGAATCTTCCAACCGCCAGCTTCCTCGGTCGCTTCCCAGCGCGCGCCCACCGTCGCGGTCGAAGCCGAGAGGCCGGAGCGCTGCATGTCGAAATCCTGCACGTAGTAGTAGGGCGTCACCGTACCCTTCTTACAGGCCTTGATCGCGACGTCGAGGATGTGACTCTCCTGATCCCACTCCCCGCCGTTGATGCGGTTAGAGCGGTCAAGGAAGGCGTACAGCACCTTCGTTCGCGGGATCGCCTTTAGATCGAGACGAACCGCCTCAAAGCTCTGGTAGTTCTGTCGCCACGGCACCGACCCGATGAATCGATGATCTCCCACGGAGATCTCTTGGCGTCCGACGGCGAGACCGAAATCTTCGTCGCCTCGATACTCGAGATAGGCCTGCTGAACCTCGGTCACCTCCGGGTCGGCGATGACAGGGCGCCCCATCACCCCGTTGGAGAGGCTTCCGGCTCCGGCATTCGCGTGCTTACTGCTCAGGCCGACGTCGGTAACGTGCTCGACCTGAAACGCCGCACGAAAGCCATGAAACGAGGCGGAGCGGTAGCCAATCGCGGTGCGCAGCGTCGACGCCTCGCCACGGAGCGCGATGCCATCATCGTCGACGCCCTCGTAGCGGTATCGCAAATCAACTTTGAAGGTTCCGTTTTTAAGCGCTTCGGCCAGCCGAGTCGCCTTCTCCTCTTCTTTATCCGCCGCAACAGACGGGAAAAATGAGACGAGCAATAGACAGCCAGCAACCAGAATGCGGATCATCGGAGCCTCCCCCTTACGGGTCTTTATTGGGCCAATTGGCTTAGAAACGTGGAACGCGATTGAACCGAGACGTGGCACTGTGAGCAGCGAGCTCGCTCCGGGTGACTCGTCCGGATCTCCTCCCGGGCGGCGGGCCCCGAGTGGCAGGCGAGACAGTTTTCGCGCATGAACTTGCTGTGCGGCATCACCGGTGGCGAGGCGTCGCTGAGCCGGCTACCGCGGCGAAGATCCTGCCGTAGGCCGCTGAAGTTGCTGGAAACGAAGAGGGCGTCCGTCTGTACAAAAACGTGACACTGGCGACAGCGACTGATCGCGCTCATCCCGTCGGTCTGCTCGTGCGGCATCGGCGGGGCGAAGCCAACACCCTCAACGCTCATCCCTTCTTTTGAATGACAAGAGCTACATTCGATCCCGAAATTTTCGTGACCGATCGTGGGTGGCGCCCCATCGTATGCGCGGCGCTCCGCGCGTACGAGTGCGGCGGACTTCGACGCGCCCTCACGGCCGGGTACGGAGAGTCGATCCGACGATTCACAGCTACCGAGCATGACCAGCGCGGCGCAAGCGGCAAGCGTGCGGATGCGCCGATCGCTCATATCCGTTCCAGCCGCACCGCGCATTTCTTGTAGTCCGGCTCCTTACTGATGTTATCCATCGAGTCGAGCGTCAACTGGTTGATCAGAATCGTTTCATCGAAAAAGGGTACGAAGACGCTGCCGCGTGGCGGCTTGGCACGCCCATCGACCTCGACCGGCATCTCAAGCGTGCCTCGACGGCTCACCAGCCGCACCCGATCTCCCTTCTTGACGCCCATGTCGGCCGCGTCAAAGCGATTAATTTCGACGTAGGCAGAAGGTACCGCCTGATGCAGCTGCTTCACGCGGCGAGTCATCGAGCCCGTATGCCAATGCTCTAGGACACGGCCGGTGCAGAGCCAGAAGGGGTAATCGGCGTCCGGCTCCTCGGCCGGCGGGTGGTAGGGGCGCAGCCAGACAGCCGCGCGCTCCCCATACCCCTTCGCTTTATAGAAATGGACCCCTTTGGATTTCTTGACATAGGGGTCATGGCCAGCGGCGTAGCGATAGCGGGTCTCTTTACCGTCGACCACCGGCCACAGCAGACCACGCGTCTCTTTGAGTTGCTGGTAGCTCCCAAGATCTTTGCCAATTCCCAACGTGAAGCGGCGGTACTCCTCAAACATCGGCTCGTGCCAGTCGTCCTCAGGCCACGGGAAGAGGTGGCCCATCCCCATTCGCTTGGCGACCTCCATGATCTGCCACGCATCCTCGCGCGCCTCCCCAGGAGGTTCGACCATCTTGTTCCACTGCTGTGTGCGGCGCTCGGAGTTCCCAAAGACGCCTTCTCGTTCGACCCACGCGGCGGAGGGCAAGACGAGGTCGGCGGCGGCGGTCGTCGGCGTCGGATAGATGTCGCTCACGACGATAAATCTGCCGTCGCCCGGCTTGCGATCGATGCGGTGCAGGTTGGGGATACTGACCCAGGGGTTGGTCGTCTGAATCCACATAGTCTTGACGTCACCGCGCATCAGCGCGCGGAACATATCCATCGTGTGGTAACCCGGCTTGGGATTGATCGTCCCATCCGGTAGCCCCCAGATCTCCTCCGCCTTCTTACGATGCTCCGCCTTCATAACGACCATATCCGCCGGCAATCGATTCGAGAGTGTGCCGACCTCGCGAGCCGTGCCGCAGGCGCTCGGCTGCCCGGTAAGGCTGAACGGGTTGGCTCCCGGTCGAGATATCTTTCCGGTGATTAGGTGGAGATCCGTAATCAGGTTGTTCATCCAGGTGCCGCGATGGTGCTGGTTGACTCCCATACACCAGAGGCTCACGGTGCCACGGTCACGTTCGCCGTAGATCTCGGCGAGCGCGCGGAGCTGCGCCGCAGGAACGCCGGAGATCTCCTCCACCTTTTCGGGGGTGTAATCGGCGACGAAACGCTTCAACTCTTCAAAGGACGAATCCCGTGTTTTATCTTTAAACGTGTAGCGCTCGGCCTGGTCGCCGTAGCAGCCGTAACCGATCTCATCGAGATCTTCGATGCCGCGCTTAAAGACGACGTTCTCTTTGATGAACGTCTGGTCGACCTTTCCGCCCTCGATCAACAGGTGCAGAATCCCGTTGGCGATCGCGAGGTCACTTCCCGGTCGGAACTCGATGTACATATCCGCGTAGTCGGTCGTCGGCGTGCGACGCGTGCCCATATCGATGATCCGAACGCTCGGGTTCTTGCGCTTGTTTTCGAGGATGCGGCTAAACAAGACCGGGTGCATCTCGGCCATGTTGTTACCCCAAAGGATGAAGTCGTCTCCCTCCTCGAAGTCTTCATAGCAACCCATCGGCTCGTCAGACTGAAACTGAGTCACGAAGCCCATCACCGCGCTCGCCATGCAGAGCCGCGCGTTGGGGTCGAGGTTGTTGCTTCGCATCCCCCCTTTGACCCACTTCGACGCCGCGTAACCGTCGTGTACGCCCCACTGCCCCGAGCCATAGACGGCGATTGCGTCGGGGCCATCCTCTTCGAGCGTTTGCGAAAATTTTTCAGCAACGAGATCGAGCGCCTCATCCCACGAGATGCGCTCCAGTTCGCCTTCTGCGTTGCGCCGCATCGGGTGCGTCAGCCGATCCTCACCGTAGAGAAATCCGGGCAGGTGGTAGCCCTTGACGCAGAGTAGACCTTTG
>Ga0316202_10003140_pt1 | contig 10215 bp, 9 predicted proteins | sample 3monrhotite_MG_FD_204934 | JGI IMG/M metagenome (GOLD analysis project Ga0316202, IMG submission 204934) | Microbial mat bacterial communities from mineral coupon in-situ incubated in ocean water Damariscotta River, Maine, United States -... | ecosystem: Environmental > Aquatic > Marine >...
GTGATTTCAATGTCGGCACTGTGTCCTTTGAAGCATTGATTGATCTCGTGGAGGAAAAACGTAACACAGGCATCACCCTGTCTACCCTCGCATTTGGCACAGGCAATGTGAATGATCAATTAATGGAGCAATTGTCGAACAAAGCAAATGGACAGTATGCGTACATTGATACCTTAAATGAGGCTCAAAAGGTTTTGGTTGACGAAATCTCATCAACTTTACAAACCATTGCCAAAGACACTAAAATTCAAATCGAATTCAACCCTGATATCGTGAGCGAATATCGCCTGATTGGTTACGAGAATCGTGCTCTCAAACGAGACGACTTTAACAACGACAACGTCGATGCCGGTGAACTCGGCGCAGGATACCGGGTAACAGCGTTGTATGAATTAAGTCTGACGGACAGTCAATCACAGCAGATTGAGCCATTGCGTTATCAGACAAAACAATCATCGGCTAACGCTGTAAACAAGACCATATCGTCTGAACTCGCCTTCCTCCGGCTGCGTTATAAACTTCCTGAAAGCAATGTCAGCACCCTGATAAAACACCCTATTTATACTCGTAATATCAAGAATAACCTGGATACAACCAGTGCTGATTTTCGTTTTGCCGCAAGTGTCGCCGCATTTGGTCAATTATTGCGTGGCGGCCAATATACCGGAATATTTCAATACAAAAATGTATTGTCGCTCGCACGTAACAGCAAAGGCGAAGATCCTTTTGGCTATCGTGGTGAATTTATCCGCTTGGTCAATCTTGCCGATTCACTGGCAAGCAAGCCCACACAGCAATACAATTGACAGGCAGACTGTAAATTGATTACCGAATAAAATGGTACACGGTACAATTATCCCAGCCGTGTGCCATTTTTTCCTGTTGCCACAACATTGGAAAATGCGTGAGTTACGACAATAACGACGAAAATTTAATGTTGAAGTTCTCTCATAATGGCGACATTTCCGCCTTTGACGTGCTATACATGCGGCACAAAGCCCCTTTGTTTCGATATATTTTAAAACAGACCAGACACAACAATGCGTTAACAGAAGAGCTTTTTCAGGAAGTCTGGAGTAATCTGATTCGTGCCCGTGAACAGTACCAACCCTCCGCACGTTTCAGCACCTATCTATTCCAGATTGCTCGTAATCGAATTATTGACCATGTAAGGCGGGTATCCGTAAGGCCGGTCAGTGATCCGGAAACAAATCACGAAGACATCGCCAATGTGACTAACGACAACCCAGATCAATATGCACACAATATTGATTGCATTGAGCAATTACAGGTTTATGTCAGCAAATTACCCGACGAGCAACATGAAACGTTTATTCTGAAACATGAGGGTGACCACAGTCTCGGACACATTGCCGAAATTACAGGTGTAACCCTCGAAACTGCGAAAAGTCGACTGCGTTACGCGATGAAAAAATTACGGGCACTCATGCCGGAGGAATGCCTGTGAGTGATCACTCTGACAATCAACTCGATAGCGACAGAAAAATCAGCGGCCTGTATCGCACAGGCAGCACAGCACAGCCGCCAGCACATATTGATCAGGCCATTCGCGCCAAAGCGCAGCAGTCTGCCAAATTAACACCACAACGTACACGCTCCCGCTGGGCTGTGCCGGTATCAATGGCTGCTATTCTGGTATTGAGCGTCAGCCTTATTTCATTGATACATAAAGAAGCCCCCACAGTATCTGATATCAATGACGATATTACAGAAAAAGAGATCGCGCCCCAAAGCCCTGCCGTTACTATCAAACAGAAAGTCCAAAAATCCAAAATTGGACTATTAAATGATCAAGCATCACCTGCATCAATCAATGAAAGCATCGATATGTCACAGAACGATTTGAGCGTAGAACAAAAACAGCAAAAGATAAAACCCATCAAACCTTCTTCTTCCTCTCGAAACAATCTGGCATCTACAAAAACCGAAGAAGAGTTAACAGCTGATGTACCTATGGAAACCAATAATGAAATGCCTCAACAATCATTTCAACGAATAATTCCACAACCTGAAAGCCAATCATCTACACATGAACTTTCCGAGATTGCAGCCGCTAGCGCAGAACCCAGCACCGAATTAAAAAGAGACCGCCATTCTGAAAACAATAAAAACTGTGCCTTATTGAGCCAAAATGCGTGCCTTGATTCTGAAGAATGCAGTCTGATACTCGATGAGCAGAAACAATTTGTTTGTAAACGTTCGATGAATCACTGCGATGTCGGATTTATCCAACGCTCAGACACAAAAGAAAGCTGCGAAACCAAACAAGAATGCGTATATGTATCCGAGCCTTGTTTCTGTCCTCCTGATATCTTCTGTGTCTGTAGTGGAGATCAACTCCCACAATGTCGACCTCAGGAAGCGAATTAATACATCAAAATAAAGGAGTGCCCATCAGGGTAGGATTGCATCACATCATGAAATGTACCAACTAATTAAGCGACAGGCTATGCAACATCCAAGCTCAAATTACGTTGCGCATCAATTTGATAAACCAGTTCATCAAGGTAATTACCTGACAGTGATTTCCGCTGGCTTTCAGAAACAACAACACCACCCAATGACTCAGCGATCTTTCGACTCGATAGGTTATTTTTATCGACAGGATAAGTGAGATGGGACAGCACCAAGTTGTCTCTTGCCCATTGCACTAAAAGTGTAATAGCTTCACGCCCCAGCTTTTTTCCCTGCGCACTCTTTTTTAGCCAGACACCCAGCTCAGCTGTCACTCCCTGCTCTTTTCCGTCAATCGCACAAACACCTGAAAACTGCACAGTTTCAGCGTCCAGAATAGCCATCACCAATTGATCCCCTGCTATCATCTTTTCTCTACTGATATCAATAAACGTGCAAATATCATCAATATTTCCAGCAGGTTTTGGCATCATGTAACGCGTAATATCAGCGGTAAATTCGTTAAACATATCCTCGACAAAGGCGCGTGATACAGGAGACAACATAAGCCTTTCGCTATTTAATGTGATGGAACCGAAGTCCGGTTGTGGCATATTTTTTTGTTTCAACAAACTCATTTTACATCCCGGTATGTTTATTTTTCTTGTTCACTTAGCTTTATAACAAAAACAATCTGTCGTATGGTCGTTAACCATGCCGACTGCCTGCATAAAGGCATAACAAATTGTAGCCCCGACAAATTTGAAACCTCGTTTTTTGAGTGCCTTACTCATGGCATCGGATTCGTCAGTTGTAACGGGCACATCCTGCATATTTTTCCATCGATTTTTAATGGGTTTACCATCAACAAATTGCCAAAGGTAATCGCTGAAACTCGGATATTCCTCAAGTATCTCCAGATAACATTGTGCATTAACGATGGCAGCGTTTATCTTAAGACGGTTTCTCACTATGCCAACATCATTCAACAGACTGGTGCGCTTTCGCTTGGTATAACGAGCAATTTTTTCAGCATCAAAATGATCAAACGCTTTGCGGTAGTTTTCCCGTTTTTTGAGAATAGTGATCCAGCTAAGACCTGCCTGTGCCCCTTCAAGTATCAGCATTTCAAAGAGCTCCCGATCATCAAAAACCGGGATACCCCATTCTTCATCGTGGTACTTTGTATACAATGGCTCCACATCCGCCGCCCATTTACATCGTTTCATTATTATTTATCCTTTTTTTCTCGCATGTGATCATGTCTTTCAGTCTACGGCCGGGCTCATTCGGATATCGTTCCTCACAAACCTGCAATGTTTCAATTCTATCCAGCCGAAAATTTCTGAATGCCTGGCGCATTTCACACCAGGCACCCAGAGTCCAGGTCGTGCCCCAAAAAAACAAACCCAAAGGCCAGATGATACGGTTGGAATCCGCACCATCGGCCCGGGTATAGGTGATAACGACTTTGTTACGACAATCCGCCGCACTGCGCAGTTCCCCCATAAAAGCAGCCACCTGTGTCGGTATTCGCACCAAAGGAGAAAACAACCGGGTCTGGTCGAGTTCCCCTTTTAGGGAATCCGGCAACACCGTTTCAACCTTGCTTAATACGGATTGAGCCGCCATAGCCAAACCGGGGTCTGCCCAACTGTTGACAATACGTGCGCCTAGCGTCAAGGCAGTGATTTCCTCTCGGGTAAACATCAACGGCGGCAAATCATAACCGCGTCGAATCACGTAACCGATGCCTGCTTCTCCCTCTATCGGTACATTGGATGTCATCAGATCCTGTATGTCCCGATAGATCGTCCGCTCGGAAACCTCAAGCACCTCCGCCAACCAGCGCGCGGTTGTCACACGTCGTGAACGTAAAAACTGTACGATTTGAAACAGCCGGTCAGCTCGTCGCATCAGAAACCTATTTTTTGAGATACGTGATTAAAGACAAGGCGGCACCCTGTGGGTCACAAATGACGCAAAACTTCCCCACATCAGGAATATCGCGTGGCGCTAACAGGATTTTTCCACCCAGTGCTTCGGCCTGTTTTGCACTGGCTTCCACGTCATCCACGGTCACATAAGCACCCCACATCGGCGGCATCTCCCCGGCTTCGGGCGCCATCGCCATCATGCCCGCGACTTCCTGCTCACCTGCTTTGGCCATCGTATATTGCATATCATTGGTCTGCATGTCCTCAAATGCCCAACCAAACATATCCCCATAAAACGTTTTTGCGGCACTTACATCGCTGGTCATCAGCTCATTCCAACTAAAAGCACCATGTTGTTTCATCATGTCAGTCATTGCTATCTCTCCTGCGTCAGTGAATGTAGAAATGCGACTATACTCCAGCCCTCCTGACAACCTGATGTCAGGAATGTTTGTTTACTTGACCAACCCCATGCAAAACCGATAGCTTTGCATGGGGTTTACCTTTTAAAAGCTCAGGATGATGATCATTGACGTTACATTTTGCATGAGTATAAAAAATTGAGTAGACGTTACAAAATAATCACCCGCAAACACCTACTGGTGATTTCCGCTGTGCTGCTGACCGGCTTTCTGGTCAACGAAATTCTGACATCGCAATTTACGATGAAAGATATGCCAGCATCCATCGAGTCTGATCTGGCAGCAGCGGCTCGAAGTGAACCCACAACCTGGGAAGATCAGGTACAGCCCGTACTGGAGCGGCGCTGCATAGTGTGCCATGGCTGCTACGACGCCCCCTGCCAACTGGAACTCTCTTCCCCTGAAGGCTTACAGCGCGGCGCAAGCACCGAGCGTATTTACGACCCATCACGGGTAACCCCCATGCAGCCGACCCGCTTATTGATTGATGCCAAAAATACCGCCCAATGGCGTTCCCGTGATTTTCACCCGGTGATCAACGAAAGTCCTCAAAATGATCCTGAGGCCAATCTGAAAAATTCGGTGCTTTATCATTCTTTGCTACTGAAACAGCAACACCCGCAGCCTGATGCAGCGACATTTTCCGACAGTTTTACTCTGGGACCGGAGCATCAGCAAGCCTGCTCCACGCTAGACACTATGGATGAATTCGCACGCAAACGTCCCTTGTGGGGCATGCCCTATGCCATGCCTAACCTGCAAGAACAGGAATACCGAACCCTGGTTTCCTGGCTGGCCGAAGGGGCACCGACGCCCGCTCCACCCACGCCTTCCGCTACCGTACAACCACAAATCAAACACTGGGAACAGTTTCTGAATGGAACCACCAACAAACAACGGCTAGTCAACCGTTATCTCTACGAACATCTGTTTCATGCGCATATTCATTTTACTGGTTCGCCACAGCGGGAATTCTACCGACTGGTGCGTTCACGCACACCACCTGGACAAGCCATCAATGAAATTCCCACAGTGCGCCCCTTCGATAACCCCGGTAGCGCACCCTTTTATTACCGCTTGTTGCGTTATCACCCCAGTATCGTGGCGAAAAACCATATCGTCTACGAATTTTCTGCACGCCGCATGGAACGGTATCAGGAACTGTTTCTAAAACCGGTTTACACTGTGGACACGCTGCCCTCTTACCAACCCGAACTGGCCGCTAATCCCTTCAAGGTCTTTGCCGCCCTACCTGCAACATCGCGTTACCGTTTTTTACTGGATGAGGCACGGTTTTTTATTGAAGGCTTTATCAAAGGACCGGCTTGCCGCAGTCAGATTGCCTTGGATGTCATTGAGGATCAGTTTTGGGTGATGTTTTTTGATCCCGAACAACCAGTAAGCAATGATGATACACACGCCATCAGTGAAATGAACAATAACTTACAACTCCCCGCCGATGGCGGTAATAATCTGGACCTGCTGCGCACCTGGACCGACTACTGGCAAAAACAGCAACGTTACATGGAGCGTAAACAGGCCCACTTCAAAACCATCGGTACACACAATATCGGCCATGCCCTGAACTACATCTGGGATGGTGACGACAAAAACCCCAATGCCGCGTTAACTGTTTTCCGGCATTCTGATAGCGGCTCAGTCGCCTACGGACTGGTGGGCGAAAACCCAGAAACCACCTGGGTTATCGACTACCCGCTGTTTGAACGTATTCATTATTTACTGGTGGCCGGTTTCAATGTGTACGGCGACCGTGGGCACCACATAAGCACCCGAATCCATATGGATTTTCTGCGCATGGAAGGTGAGGATTATTTTCTGGCCTTTCTGCCCGTAAACCAACGCAAAGCCCTACGCGATAGCTGGTATGTGGACCAACACAAAAGTGTTGAAAAACTGTTTGCCGCACCACAGGAATGGCTGAAGACAGAAGCGGTAAATGACCAACGTAGCGATGACCCACAGAAAGCACTGTACAAATACCTGAAAATCCGCCTCGCGGGTACAACACAACAAGCACAAAACCTGAATCGCTGTAGCCGGGCTGACAACTGCAAAAATTCACTACCTGTCGCTACCAAAGCCCAGGTCGATAAAACCATGAATGCCATTGCCCGCTTACAGGGAGAAAACCTGCACACCTTTCCCGAGGTGACTTTTGTACGAATCAGAACCGACGTGCCGGAACAAGACCTCGCCTACACTCTGATTCGCAACAAAGCCTATAAAAATGTCACCTCGTTTCTGGCTGACGAACATGAGCAGGATCGCGCTGACATCGAACAGGATACAATGAGCGTAGTGAACTGGCTGGAAGGTTCCTATCCCAATTTCTTTCTCTCCGTAGCACTGTCAGAGATTGATGACTTCGGCCAACATTATGCCAATATTCGCAGCCCTGATGATTATGCAAAACTTGTTGAACAGTATGGTGTGAGCCGTACCGATCCCACATTCTGGGAACAAGCTGACTGGTTTCAGGATAAAATGCGGAACAGCAAACCTGTGCGATCAGGGCTGTTTGATTTAAATCGTTACCAAATGCATTAAGCGCTTCAGAAAAGTGGCTTTCTGCAAAGGCTCGGCTTTGGTACCCTGTGTCGCTCTACCTTCTCCATTCATGGAGTCATTGTTCATCAGCTCGCAGTTTTGCGTCAGACTTCCTTCAGACCGCTCCTCACGAATTGGCCTTTGCCATTCGCTAGTCGTTATCGTCTACTAACAGCATGGTTTTCGACAGCGTACACAGGTGAACTCAGCATGAGCCTGGACATATTCGTTCAGCACAAGAGTTGGCGAATGTATTTTATCGCAATCCTACACTTCTAGGAGCTGGCGTGAAAAAGTTAATTTTAGACGGAACTATTGATGACAACATAAGTTCGTTTAAAAATAAAAAGGGAATGGTATTTATTATGAATGGTTGGGGAAATACTGACCATATTGATTTGTGGAATGGAATTTCGATGCGAATGAAAGGATCTTCCAACACAGCTGGTTATCGAAAACGCGGCAAGCAAGTTTGGTTTTGGGAGTTAAAATAATGATAACAATATTTAGTAAGTTAGCAGGTAGTGTTAATGCCAGATTGTTATACATAATTACCGGATTTTTCATTTTTATTCCAGCATGTCAAGCTGATAATAATATAGAAAATTTTGAATTCCTTACTGCTGTTAGAATGGAAAAATTAAAAATAGAGATTTTTGATCAGAAAGGCCAATGCGCAATTCGAGTTAATAGCACTCCAAAAGGTAAATTACTTAATATTCCATATCCTTGTGGGTTTGTCCGCTCCAGTGAATCATTAGCAGCACAAACGTATCATTACGAAGAAGTTGGTCAAGTATTTGTTATTGCAGGCCCTGTAGCTGATGAAAGGGCTTATAAAAAAAATGCCAGCGTTAATCCTAAATACATGTGCTCAAATCAAGGTCAAGCCATTATTATTAGAAATAGTAAATTAATATTACGCCAAAGCCAGAATATACTTCTGGGTTTCTGCCATTATTTAGGTTTCGATGAAAAAGATTATTATGGATTTGCATACCCTATTGAATAACAGAAAAAATCAGGATCATGGGATATTCCCCAGCGGATGGAAAAATCCTTCATCAGGTCATTGATGGCTTGCTGGGTATTGTTTTCGGGCTTGTCCAACAAACCAGTTCAGGTCGTGGTTCGTTCTTCACACGATCTAACCTAATTCGTTAGATTAAGGATGGAAATTAAATAACTTATACAATTTCCATCCCTAAGTCTCGGTAAAACCTATGCGAGCCCCCTGGCACAGCTGGGGTTTACTCAATTTAATTAGAATGTAACCTCTTGCAATAAACCAGAAGCAGCCTGATTGCTTATCACATAGGTAGTATTTGACAATTCAAGAACAAATTGGGGAGAAACAATGGAGTTGTTTATTCCTGTTTGTGCCCATGTGGCCAAGTCATATAGATAGATCGAGCCATTCAAGCCGGCAACAATCGCAGTTTGATCAACTTCATTGAAGGCCAGATCCTGTATGGTTACTCCTGTACCAGTTAAATTCGCAACAAAGGTCATATCGGCAGCAAGAAAGATATCACCACCACGGGTAATCACATAATTACCATCGGGTGTGGCCCACACATTCCCGCTCATACGGTGGTCGCCATGATAAGGAGAATCACCCAGCGAGGTAATGCCGACACCACTAATGTCAAACTTCTCGATATCAGAAGGCGATGAATCAGTGTCTGCTGCAAACACCCAGTTTTCGGACGGGTGCAAACTCAGGCGCGAAGCCTGACGTATAGATCCAGAACCTAGTACAGCGCCGTTGCTGGCGTCGTAGGCAAAGATATCGGTCCACTGTCCGGAACCGGATGACACAATCAATTTGCCTGCGCTGGTTACAACCAGATCATAGGGGTCCGTGTTGATGGCCAGCATGTTGACTTGCGCCTGCTGCTCGAGATCAAATACCGCGATATAACCACTTTGGTCTTCCTCCCACCAATAAGAGCTGTGTTCCTGCGTCAGCAATGCAACATAGAGTGTGCTGCCATCTGGCGCTAGCGTCATACGCTCCGGCATGAAGGCGAAGTCAAAATAGCGCTCCGTCAGACCGTTGGTCAGATCCACTACATACAGTCGCTTAGCGCCCTTATCCGTGATATAGGCTTTCGAGCGTAGCGAATCCACCTGAACAGCCGTGGTCGAAAACTGTAGAGCAAAAGCAGTGCTGTCTTTGACACCCGTACCGGTATCGACACCCTGAATTACGTCCAGACTTTTACTGAGACTATGGGTTAAGCCGCCCGAATCTTTAACCTGCAAGCGAATGAATTTTGTACCCGCTAACAGGAAGTCATGACTATAACTGCTCAGCGTGCTGAAAGGCGTATCCCATACACCGTCATTATTCATATCCCAGCGAAATTGCAAGGCAGAACCATCTTCGGTATCACTGCTGGAGGAGGCATCGAATACAAACGTGTCGGTGGTGTCACCATCTGTCAGCGGTGTATAACTGAAGTTAGCCAGAGGGGCTCTGTTGGTGCCACAACCAATGCAGGGATGTGCCACCTCAACTAGCTGTGAACCCACTCCCGTCGAAGGCGTAATAAAAGACAGATTGCCATTTTGCACTAAAACCCAGTTGGCACCAGACACACCACTTACCGTATTAATAAATTCAAACGTACTCAGATTGTAAAAACTGGCACTACCATCCGAGTCAGCAATAAAAACGACATTTTCCGCAACATCAAAAGCTAGTTGATTAATCGAAATTCCTAGCTCGGTAAGATTGCGCACAAAGGTCATATCGGCAGCAAGAAAGATATCACCACCACGGGTAATCACATAATTACCATCGGGTGTGGCCCACACATTCCCGCTCATACGGTGGTCGCCATGATAAGGAGAATCACCCAGCGAGG
>Ga0316202_10003141_pt1 | contig 10214 bp, 10 predicted proteins | sample 3monrhotite_MG_FD_204934 | JGI IMG/M metagenome (GOLD analysis project Ga0316202, IMG submission 204934) | Microbial mat bacterial communities from mineral coupon in-situ incubated in ocean water Damariscotta River, Maine, United States -... | ecosystem: Environmental > Aquatic > Marine >...
GCTATTTTGTACTGCTAGCGGATCAGTTTGTATTTCTTCAATTGCTTCTTCGTCACTATAATCAGCAGGTAAAAAGTCATTGTATTTAGCAATGTTAATCCAAGTTGAACGACTAATAATTCCTGATTGATACCATTCAGATACAAGACGCATAGCTCCTTCACCACCTACAATTGGAGAAAAGTCACTAGACATTTGGAATTCAATGTCATCACCTGTGTACATAGTATTGTAATACCAGTTAAGCATAAATGCCATTACTTCACGAATAGTACCTGATACTTTAGCGTTAAGTGTACCTAGCTGTGCTGTCTGAGAAGCATTACGAATTTCTAGTGCTACACCTGAAGCTGCTTGCTCTGGTGAAAGCATTCGAATACCCATCTTAGCCATTTCTTCTACTGTACCTTGAATAGCCTTTTCCATGTCAGCCAAAGCTGAAGTAGGTGTTTCAAGCACAGTAATAGATTCATCTTTACGAACCCTTAACCAAGTACCTAGCCCTGCATTTACGATGTCGTCAAATTCCTCGTCTGTCATATCTGATTGTACAACAGGGGTATAAGTAGCAGCACCGTAAAGCAAATGGTTTCGTCTCGATACTTTGTTATAGAGAGAAACTTCACGATCAACTAACGGCATAAGAACAGGTTCAACTGGTTCATACTGACCATTAAGAGGCCAAGCAGGAATACGCATTAAACGCTCGCCAAACATAGTTGGATAAACTGTATTAACTTTTGTAAAGCCTATTTCGCTAACTGATTCTTTGTAGTCTTGTTTAATATCACCATTAAGAACTTTAATTTCATTGTTAGTATCTGGATGTTCATAGTAGTCTAACACAAGACGACCAGACTCATCAATGTAGTGATCACAAACTGTATCTACATAATCAGGATGCCAAGGATTTTCTGGTTTATACTTTTCCACTAAATAACGAGTAACCCAACGAGTTAAAGTCTTTTGTCGTGTAATAGGGTGAGTAGACAACTGAATGTTAATAACATTCTCAGCTTCAATTACCACTGGATACGGCTTAATCATAGCCCGTTCTTCAGGGGTTAAATTGTCATACTCTTGTTCGCTAACTTGTGGCCTATCAACATAAACCCAAGCTCTTGATGTTTGAAGTTCTTCCCAGAGAGCATTATCAAGAAAGTTAAACAATGATCTGCCATCTAGTGTAAAATCATTTTTAAGCCATTGTTTAGCGTCATCTGGTAATTCTTCAGGTAGCTCTAAGTGAGAGTCTTTACGCAATAAAGCACTAATAAGTACTTTACAGTATTGAGCTGTCAAACCTGGAAGTTCTGACTCTGAACGATAAAAATCATATTGCTTTTGACTCATACTAGGGGAAAAAGGAATAAGAAGGTTTTTATATTCTGCTTCTAAATACTCATCGTGAGCTTTAACATTATCTTGTCCTTGTAGAACCGCCCTTGACCGTTTCCAAAGTGGTTTCAAAGAATGATAACTTGCACTTGGATCGGCAACAGACTTTTTAACACTTTTAGTTGGTTTAGTTAACTGTGCCATTATTTATTTTCCTTTACCACTTTACTTTATTCGCCCAATATGCGGCAGACATCTTGCCTTTGGCTATATTAGTAGCATGACGAGCTTTCCAAGCTAATCTACGAGATTTATATTTATCAGATTCATTTGCTTTTTTAGGGGATCCTACTGCTCCTTGAGCACCAAATCTAATAGTTTTAATTGTATCACCAGACTTAGCCACAACAATATGAGACTTAGTTGGATGGTTAGGAGTACGTTTAGGCTTATTAAAGCCAGAGACTCCAGCACGAGTAAGTCGTGAGTCTTTCTTTTGAGCCATAACGATTTCTTTCTATTAATAAAAACAATATACATTAAAATAAACTTTAAGGTATACTTTAAAGTATATTATAAATAAACCTAGGCGGTTATTCTTAAACGTCAGGTATTGTGAAGAAGCCCCGAAGGGCTTCCTCTGAATAGAGACTGTCAGATGTTTAATCTGTCTCTTTGTTATCTTTTATTCTTAAACGTCAGGTATTTATTTTTTGCCAAAAAACTTACTAACACCTCGCATACCAATGCTAGCACTAACAATACCCCCAAGAGAGTATTGATACCACGCTGGCATAGCTTCAAGGGCGGCGAAGCCTTGAGCAACAATAAGATTACCCCAATCACCACAGAAAGCTAAGATTAAAGGGATTGAAAATAATAAAGTTATCCACTCGTCTTTCCACGAGTTTTGAGTAGCCTTAATTGCTTCAATATCCCAATCAATTTCGCCTGTAGCTTGTTTAACTTTAATTTCTGCATTGGCTTTTTGTACAGCTACTTTACCGTCTAGATAAGTAGTAGCTAAACCACCAATAGCACCTAGAATTTGCCCTATCATGAGGCTAACTCAAAGTGAGGTCCATCAATAAATGGACGTCTGTTTTGTGATCTTCGAGTATCAATGTAAGACATCATAGCCGCTTCTGCTGTGCCTTCCCAAGTACGAATATCAGGAATATGCCAAGCTGCGCCCCAACGTATTGGAACACCTTCTGCAATAGCCGCCTCTTTCATAGCGTCTGCAAGGTCATCATAAACATTAAGTTCCCAACAACCTTTACCGTCTACATACGCCATAAGGTCCACAGCATTACCGTCAAGGTGTTTTGATTTTAATGTTTGAGACTTACCTGCTGCTACTAGCTTTTTTTGTTCTTCAAGTGTTCTGAGTCCGTACACAACACCAAAGTCTACTTTAGTTAATTGAATAGCCTTATGCACTACGTTAACCAAGTTATGATTAACGCCTTCTAACTTGTCTAATGATCTTTTTGAGAGTTTAAAAGACATTTTATCTCCTATTTTGTTCCGAACTTACGAGTGTAAGAAGGATCTTCATCGTAAGCCTCGGCCCATTTGTTTTCTGTAAAAGTAGCAAAATCAATTAAGTCATTATTCTCTATAATTAATACTTGAATTTCTTCTTGCATAGTTTTTAATTCTAAGTCTAAGTCTTGAATTGTGTGGGCTTGCTTAGAGACCCACCACACTCCTGCTGCTAATTGAATAGCCATTGCAAATACTAGTGCGACAGGAAGTTTTAAATCATTCATACTATTTCTCTTTATGCTTTTCATTACCAAGCCATACAGCAAAGCAGCCTGTTAGTGCGCCCATGCACACTGAAACTAAACCACTTTGTTGTACTGTAGGATCTGGCAATGACATATACCAATGTACTGACTGGTATGTTAAAACTGTAACAGCTAACATCATTAAACGAGGCATAATTTGCCACTGTAAAATTCGTTCCATTGCTATTGCCATTTATTACTCCTATTTTTGTTTTCTTTTATGCCAAAAAAGCCTTTTATACCTATCTTGAAAAACAGACATTAAAAGTGAACGCATTGCTTTTATCTTAGCTTGATCATGTTTTTTTACTTTTAATTTTATTTCTTCTCTTTTAAAAGGAATTACTTGAACAAGAGGAGTTCCTTTTGGAATTATCCATTCTCCAATTTCTTCGCCTGTCCAAATATAAGGTAAATTAACTTCTTGATGATAAGTATCAGTATCTACAGTTCCTTCAAATAAAACAAATTCATTTTCAAAATTATTAGAGGGGTTTTTAAATTGAGTTGACCAACCTTTACTAGTTTCAATAGTCCATGGGTTATTAAATTTTAAAAGAACTTGTCCTAATTTAAATTTTTTTAAAGGACAAAGTTCTCCAACTTGAGCCCAACCGTGATTAGATAAGTCTTGTCCTAGTAACTCTTCAAAGCCTTTAGGAAACTTCATCCATATAAAAAGACCATCTTCTTTAACTTTATGAACTACTTGATTGTCTATTAAACGACCTTCTATCTCTGATATTGAATTTTTTAATTCTGGAACTTGTCTTATTAAATCACCACTAGCATTATAAAATGCATACTGTTGTGTTACTTTAACATGAACTTCTCCCCATAAAGGAATAATATATCCTTGAGACATAGCATCTACCATAGGTATACATTTTTTAGCAGTTGAAGGCTCGCTTTTATCAGTGTTTTCAATTCTTGGTTTTAATTGTTTAAACCAATTAGGAAGTGCTTTACTTGCTTTTACGGGATGTGGTATTACGTTTAATAAGTGCTCTGCACAAGTAAATGTAATAACTGGTTTTTCTTTTTTAAATATTCTACTAACTTTATCTAACATAATTTTTTATACTTATTTTAAAATATTGAAATATCTTCTGGTTCTTCGCTGTCTAAATTATTAGGATAATCTAACCAAGCTTGACGCCAAGCATTTAACTCTAATAATTCAGATTCACTCATCGAGCTAATCCAGAGAGGATTTAATTTGTCTAGTGTTTTAGAAAATTTTTTAGTACGCTTTTCTTGTCTTAAATAAATTTCATGTTCATTTTGTTCTTCATTACTTAATAAATTAACATAAGGTTGTACTTCATTGCTTTCTAAAAATTCTCTTAACAACGCATTATTGTGCAAATTTTTAGGGAGATCTGCTTGAATAGAAGTTGTAATATTTAAGTGATCTTCGCCGCAATCTACATCAAAAATAATTTGACCAAGCGAATCGTAAACTGCGCTATGAATTGTAGAAATTTTTAATGTCATTTGTTTTTCCTTATTAAAGCAGTTTTAAGACTTGCTTAGGTCTTTAAATTTAAAGATCAACATAATTAAGATTTAAGTATCTAGTATCATTACTATTAATAGAAATACTTCCTCCTGCGGCTAAATAATATTCAACATCTGAAACAGGACCAATTACTCCATTAGAAGAATAAGTTTCTCCTATTTTAATCCATGATCCTGCACCTGAAAAATTAAATGGACCTCTGTTAGATTTACTTCCAGTATAGCTTAAATACCCCCATCGCCCATTAGTACCTCCATTAAAAGAATTACCGGAAGGATAGCTTTGGTTTGCAGGATAGTTATTAGATGCTAATTTTTCAGCGCCACTTAAATAAACAGGATCGTACATATCTTCTAAAGTAATTGGGGTATAACCGTCAAGAACTCCTGCTACAGCAATAGCTCCTTTGCGACCATCACCTCCATCACCTGCTGTATTAGTATTAAATCCGCTGGTAGCCGTATCATTGCCGCCGCCGCCAGCACCAATTGCATTTGCTGTTAAAGTTCCATTATTGTTAGCATTAGTAAGGTCATAGGTAACAGTTAAGGTTTGACCATGAGAGCCCCCATCACCTCCGTTTTCACCGAAAGTATTAGAGGTATTAATCCCATCCCCCCCTGCACCGCCTGCACCATAAGAAGCACTAGGCGCATTAGCTCCTGAGGAAGCACCTCCAGGACCAAACACAGAAGCTTCTCCGACGTTTCCACCGTTTGCTGAATTACCGCCTCTTGCATCTGAATTAGATCCAGAAATAAAACCGCTTAATCCACCTGCACCACCACCAGCCGAATAAGTTCTAGTTCCATTATAACCAGAAGCTCCGTTTAATCTTGCAGTAGTTGTGCCGCCGCCATCGCCTTGTAAGGAAGAAGACGGATTAAAGTAGTTGCCTTGCGCACCATGACCACCACCACCACCGCCGCCGATAATTGTAACAGTATGAATATCACCTTTAGATAAAGTAATATTTTGGTTAGTATTAGTAATTAAACCGCCTGACGCATTAGCCGTACCTCTTTGATAAAATACAGGTTCATAAACTCTTAAACCAGATACATTATCGTGAATAAGTCCTTGAAGAGTTCCATTAGATAATTGAGGATGATTATTACCTGCTAAACTCGTGTGAGATAATTGGAATCCTGTTGCTGTATTTCCTGTAGTACTTGTTCTACCAATATAAAAACCATCAGTACCAAAGTCGGCAGTAGAAGTTCTTCCCGCAATAAATCCAGAAACAGGACCGGAAAGTTCTAGTGTGTTATCAATATCAACATCGCCTAAGGTAGCAGTAATTGCGCTAAGATTTGTTACATCAATTTTATCTGCAGTGACAGACTCAGCTGCTAAAGCAGTTGCTGTTACTGTACCATTAACTAATAAATCTCCATCAATAAATTCCGCTTGCTCTGTCCAACTAGTATTAGCATTATTTCTTAAATAGCCAGTTGCTTCATTATTAGTATTAGAAACAATCAATCGGTCTCCTGCAACAACAGATAACCCTACTGCAGTTGCAAAGTAACTATTGAGAGTGGTTTCGTTTAATCCAGTAGTTGAATTACTGTTTCCAGTTAAATATCTCCACCAACCTGCGCCTCTTGGACCTGAACCGCCATCAGCACCGTCAGCACCGTCAGCACCGTCAACGCCATCGTTTCTTACAGAATGAACTACAGCAGTTCCAAAAGTAACAGAAGCAGAAGTTTCTAAAGCAGAACCAGAAGCAACACCTGAAGCTCGATATACAACATCACCATTAATTGTTAAGGCAGGTGCATTTGTTGACCAACCAGTAGGAGCAAAAAGGCTTTGAGTTACGAAATTATAAGTTCCTCCAGTTAATCCTGTATTACTATTTTTCTTATAAACAGCAACCTCTGCAATAGATTTTCCTTCAACTTCAAAAGGAGCGGTCCAATTAAAATTTGAAGAACCAACTGGCTTATTGCCAGAAGAAGCCCACAAGATATCGGTTCCTGGAGCTGACCCTGCGTTATCATACCACCCAGAAGGAACTCCAGAAGTAGCAGTTGGTGTAGTAGGTTGGCTAGAAGATCTTCTAAATATTATATTAGTAGATGCTCCGGTTGCTCCGGTTGCTCCTTCAGGTCCAGTTGGACCAATGAATGAAGTAAAACTTATGCCAGACCTAATAGGTAAAGTTGGTAGATCACTATCATAGTTATAATAAGCAACAAAAGTCCTATTTCCTATATTATAACTTTGAGTATTATTTGCTTCATTTGCAGTGTTAGCATAAATAATAGCTACTTTTTCAACTGTTTTTAATTGAATTGTTTTATTTTCTACTAATAATCTACTAGATAAAGAACCTAAAGACGATCTAGATCTAATACTAAAATCATACACTCCTGTTTGAAGTCCTTGAACGTCAAATGTATTAGCAGTAGTTGTTCCTAATTGATTCCAAGTTGTTCCATTATCAGACGATATTTCAATTAAATACTCAATGGCATTAATATCGTTTGCAACAATCCAATCTAATTTCCCAGAGTTTGTTCCAAGAACATTACCCCCATCAAAAGTAAAAGTTCCACTTAAAGGAGGATTTAAAGTAAAATCAAAAAGAGGTTGAGTTATAAACGCAACATCGTCATCTACGTTCCAAGCTAAATCTTGATAATTAAAAGAGTAAGCTTCAATTTTTACTGTAAAATCAGAGTTAATCTCAATTGATTGAACCCTATAAATATAACGAGGTTGAGCAGCTCCATTAACATAAGTAGTAACAGTTGTATCAATATCCGATTGCGGTAAAGTTATATTTATAAAATCTCCAGGTTCTAAACTTAACCCTTTTTTACTAACAACTAATTCAATAGTATGAAATAATCTTTGTTGTCTTACAATTTGTTCAGCCTTAGCTAAAGCATGATAGGGGTCTGTAACTCCATCTAAATTCATTCGAGAATGAAAAGGTTGATTTCCATCTTGTGTTTTGTAAACTTGATAAGGAGAATCGGACTCTAAACTAAAAGGAGGCCAAGTCATGCTGTCTTCTTTAAAGTCTTCGTGTTCGTTTAAAAAATCTACTGTAGCTTGATTTACTCGATCGCTAGCACTAGGCCATGATAATTTTACAGTATCTCTAATAATTGAATTTTCATCAAAGTAATGTTCAGAATTAACTAATGCTTCTTGTTCAGTAAGACTTGTAGGGTAATCTAAAAGAATTTTATATTTGCCTTCTGAGCTCCAAGTTAATTCAGCTTGGCCCATAGTGCTTAAAATTCTTTCCATGTTATTACGAATAGTATCACCTGTGTCTAATGTAATATTACATTCATACAAAGGAATAGGTCTTTTAGCAGTAAGTTCTGTTTCTACCCATGCTGTCTTATTCCAGTACCAATACTGGCTAGTATTAGAAGTATACCATAGTATATTTTCATAAGTTCTTTCTTCTAAATTTCCAGGTCTGTTACTTAAATTAGGAACGGTAATTACTTGTTTTTGCCCGTTAACTTTTCCACCGACAGTTCTGTTAGTAGCTACAATAGTGTCTGCAACATCAGTAGCATTATAAAAAGATTCTAAGTCAATTTCAGATTCAGATAATCCTCGTCCGTATTTATCATTTAACAAATAATCTAATAAACATCTTACAGGATTATTAGAATATTGATACTGAATATTTCCACTTGACTTTTTAATAGCATAAGTGTAATTTCCACTAGTGCCAGATCTAACAATCCAAGGTACTTTTTGACCTTTAATTAAAAATCCAACTTCAGGATCTCCATTATAATTATAATCATCTCTATCTAAGCGATAAGTAGTAGAAGCAAAAGCTACGTTAGTAAAAAGGTTAGTACTAGGAATATTATTAGCAGTAGCAATATTGTCTGCTACAGTTGTATTTACATCGCCCCCGTTAAACGTTCTAATTAAGTGTTTAAATTTTGCATCGCTATCATTATAATGAATATTATTTACTTTAGCCCATTGAACACCTTCAATCCCTGCGCGACATAAAGCGTATTGAACATGAAGAAATTCATTTTTGCTACCACTCTGGTCGCTGTTAGTAAAATTTTCTGCAAAAGTTTTATCAGAGTTATCTGTTGCAGAATTAAACCCACTAGTAACTTTATGTTTTACTGCAATACCACCTAATAAGTTTTTACCATAACAAACAGGAATATCTTCTGCTTTTCCTCGAACTGTAAAAACAAAACCTTTTCGCTTATCTGCTTCAGCTTTCATTCGATTCATTTGGGCTTGCTGATAAGCAAAAGAAGCAATAGTCATAATTGCTCGAATAGCACCTTTTGCTGCAGGGGTCGAAAGTGCTGCTATTAATTGTGCTACCATTTTATATTTTCCCCCACTTTAAAGTTATTTGGTGATTCTCATAAACTTCTTTAAAAGAAGTATCGTTATCATTTGCACCAGAGCTCAGTCGATTTTGGGCCATACTATCTTGTGAAGTTAAAAAAGATCGAGTCATATCTAAATCAGACATTGGCGAAGTTCCTTCTAATATAGCTAATTTTTCTTCAAAACTATTATCAATAGAAGGACTATCTACTGTTCCAGAATAAACATCTAATACTTCACCTGAACCTAATAAAGGTTCTTCGCTAGAATCAAGCAGAGCTACTTTAACCGTAATAGGTTTCCCAACAACATTAATTCTAAATTCTTCTACCATTTGATCAAGAATATCTGCAATAATAATTTTATAAGATTCTCTATCAACTATTGAAGAAAACTTTGGGGAATCATATTCATATAAACCACCATCTGCAATGTAAGTATTTCCACCGTAAGTTATATTTCTATTAAAACTTGTAAGATAATAAGTATTATTAAATTCTAATTTAATTAAAAAAGCATATTTAATTATATCGCTATTTAAAATTGTTTGAATTGAAGTAGGAAATTGTCTCATTATACTGCCTCAATTAAATCAATAGTTCCTGGATTTGACAAAATACCATCTGTAAAAGTTATACCTTGAACATTGTCAATGCTTCTATAATAAGTTAAAATAGCGTTACTGCCAGTGAGAATAGTATTAGAAGTAGTAAGCCCTACTCGTAACTTGGGATATATACCTATACTAACAGAAAAATTTTGATTAAAATTTGCATCGTTTGTAGTAATATAAAGTTTATTACTATTATTAAATTTTATAAAACTTCCCTTAGGTAATATTCCACTTGCAGAGTTATGATTTGCATAAATAGTTGTAGAACCTACTCCCGCTGCTACTTGTAAAGTAGGACTGCTACTTATAGTAGTTAAATTAGCAACAGAAGGTAATTGAGGCATTACCATTGTAGAAGTAACATCCATGTTTTGAACTGTATTAACAAGAGAATCTACTTCAGTTTCTTTTGTAGTTAATATATTAAAAGAAAGTTCCCAGCGTTGAACGTTTTGAGACGCTCTTTGTTTTTTTAAAGAAACCGTATCAACATCAAACATAGGTTCATTTGATCTAACTGTAAATGGAGCAAGAATTTTTGCACCGTCAAAATAATAAGTAGCCATTAAACACTCCTTGGTCTAGCTAAAAGTTT
>Ga0316202_10003144_pt1 | contig 10209 bp, 7 predicted proteins | sample 3monrhotite_MG_FD_204934 | JGI IMG/M metagenome (GOLD analysis project Ga0316202, IMG submission 204934) | Microbial mat bacterial communities from mineral coupon in-situ incubated in ocean water Damariscotta River, Maine, United States -... | ecosystem: Environmental > Aquatic > Marine >...
CGTAACTACGGCGTACAGGTAAAAATGATCACCGGTGATAATCTGGCCATCGCCAAAGAGGTTGGACGTTTACTAAACCTGGATCAACGCAGTATTCGCGCATCACAACTGACTGGTAAAACAGGAAATGAACTACTGAATCTGGCCGAAGTATTGACCACGGTCATTTATCAGCGCCTCAAAGGTGATATACCACTCAATGAGGCCCAACGCTTTGCTGCCGAAGTGATGGAACAGGTCAATAATTTATACGACACGCGCATGCTGGAGCGGGCGTTTATTCACAGCCACGAGTCCGCCATCATAGAGATGATTGAAGAGGTGGATATCTTCGCAGAAGTGGTACCGGAAGATAAGTACCGTATCGTTGATACCTTGCAAAAAGGCGGTCATATCGTCGCCATGACCGGTGATGGTGTTAACGATGCTCCGGCACTGAAAAAAGCCGATTGTGGTTTTGCTGTTTCCAATGCCACCGATGCAGCCCGTGCAGCTGCCGACATCATTCTTACCGCTCCGGGTTTGTCAGTTATCAACGAGGCCGTGCGTCAGGCACGCATCACCTTTGCACGCATGAAGAGCTATGCCACTTTCCGCATTGCTGAAACCATTCGTATCATCCTATTTATGACCCTCTCCATTATTGTCTTTGACTTTTATCCGATCACTGCACTGATGATCATCCTGTTGGCACTGCTCAACGATATCCCAATCATGGCCATCGCCTATGATAATACCAAAGTGCACCAAACTCCGGTACGCTGGAACATGCGTGAACTATTAACGGTTTCCACAATATTGGGTGTTTCCGGTGTAATCTTTTCTTTCCTGCTCTTTTTCATACTCCGAGAGCAGGGGTTCTCTGATGATCTCATCCGCACCCTGATATTTCTCAAGCTGATCATCGCAGGTCACAGCACACTCTATCTTACCCGGGCAGAAGGCTGGTTCTGGCAACAGCCCTGGCCCTCACCCCTGCTGATTGCAGCCACCTTTGGCACAGAAATCCTGGGCACATTGATTGCGGTATACGGCTTCATGGTTACCCCCATCGGCTGGGAGTTCGCCTTATGGATATGGGCATACGCCATAGTAGAAATGCTAATCAATGATGTAGTCAAAATGGCGACATACAGACATTTTCAGAAAGCATAACCCTGAACGCAGCAATGCAGCGCATGGAATTGGCAGACGCCCACCACAAAACAGGCTCGCCATCCCGCGGGCCTTTCTGTTTTAAAGCTAACCCCTTTATTCTCTTCACTCCCATTGATCACGATCATGAGGAAGGCTACGCTAGCGGCAAAGGTTGGTGGCAGCCGGGACAAGCTCTGAGGATACAAACTGCCAACAATCCCCCTGACGGAGACAGTGATGGCAGCGATGAACAATGAGAACAATAAGGCCGATTCAACTCTGATTGATAAAGAACATTGCAACAGCCCTTTAGACGATGGGGAAATGACGGAGATGATGTCCGACAGGAAAGGTAATGTGACTACCATACTGCGCTATATGGTAATCTCCTTCGTGATTGGCATCCTGGCGTTTGTTGTCTTGGCGTACAGTCTCCAATACTTCCAGATGCACCATGGTTCCGACTTCTTCGACCACCACTCCGGGAATGAACAGCAATCAAATAAGTTGAACTAACTTTCAAAGTTCCGAAGGCATAGCGCTTCATAATTAGACTTTCGACTAAGTTTTACGTCCCTTGAACTCAGTGAATATGGGCATAGGCCTTGATATGAATGCTGATCAATGATGTGATCAAAATGAGTAGATACAGGTACATGCAAAAGGTGTAATACTCACGCAACAGCAGAAGATTGATCTGATGACCCTTGACTACTTTTCCAGCATCATCAGTGGTGCAAACAGCCCCTGACTCAACACTCCTGATTGGCTTCAATCAGATGCCAGCGTTCATATGCTGTTGCAAATTTGAATGCTAACGCACCAGCAGGCCACAACGGATCATTCTGAATGAAAGCCAGGCATCCTTACATCAGTTCACCCTGCGTAGCATCGCTCACGTTAAACCTTATCGCAGGCTGATACCTTAATGATCAGCAGGCAGCAGGGCACTCACCTGTTCAGCAAAAGATGAAGGGTCAATGGGTTTTTGCAGATATGCAGTAAAACCACTGCTTACCAACCGTTCTGCATCACCTATCATGGCTGAAGCAGTTAAAACAGCTACCGGAATATTGCTGGTTAAGGGATTAGCATGTAACTCCAGCATCGCTTCCATGCCACTCATTTCAGGCATACGCAGATCCATCAATATTAGATCGGGACGATGCTGTTCCGCCTGTTGAATACCCTCCCGTCCGGAAGCTGCTGTGATCACTTCAAAATCTGACAGCTCCAGCACATCGGCAGCCAGCTCCAGGTTCAGGAGATTATCGTCCACAATCAGAACTATTGGCATGTCCACTCTCCATTCATCAGATTTCATCCCCGTAACAACCCTGGTCACCACCGGCGTGTACAGCTTCATTCAAGCGCTCTTGAAGCACCTGTTTCAAGCCGTCCACCTCATCACCATCCCTGCCAAAATGTACAGCAGCAAATGATGCAGTGAGCTTACCAGCCTTATTCTCAGGTAAAATAAAACTATGTTGCCGAATACGTATCCGAAATTTTTCAGCCACCCGTATACCATTCTCTGCTGATATTTTTGGCAGATAGATCATAAAACGTGATTCATCCACACGAGCACAGATATCCCCCCTGCGTGTAATGAGATGCACAATGTCCAATATCTCTTTGAGAGCCGCTATACCCCAGCGTTCACCGTGTCTATTGGTATAGTCACGATAACGGTCCAGCTGCAAATAAATGAGTGAAAACTGCAATGCATGGCGGCTGGCATTGGCAACCTCCTGATCCAGTCTCCGATCCATATAACGTGTATTGAAGCAATCGAGTACCGGATCAATCAGTTGAGCACGAACCGGGTAGAGCAACTCCATACGCTGCAGTTGGCGCAGCAGATCACTCTTGCCACTGGTACCCTTAATCAGGATGCGATCAGCCTCCTGGCCAAGATTAAGTGCCTCTTCCCTGGTCAGATCCTTGGCGGTATAAATAACAATCGGAATCTGCGTTGCAATCGGGTGCCGGTTGAGCTGCCTTATCACATCAAAACCACTGATTTGCGGCATCATCAAATCCAGAATAATCATATCCGGTTCCCGCTCGATGGCCATCTCAACGCCTTCACGGCCACCAGATGCCAACAACACCCGGAACCCTTCAGCAACCAGCGTATCCCTGAGGAATTCACGCACCGTCGATTCATCATCCACCACCAATACGGTGGGCATATTCGGGTTCAACGGGATAAAGTGACAATAACGTGAAATCATATCCAGCACATCCTGCTGTTTGATGCCCTTCTCCATCATACCAATGGGGCCTGTCGAGAACTCCAGCTCCTCTGCATTTCCACCAACCAGAATAATTGGCAGACTGCGGGTCGACTTATAGGTTTTCAGTGCTTGCAGATGTTGATGCAGCAACGCCTCTTCCGTCGGGATGCCCAATACAATCAGATATGGGCAGAGTTGGTCACATTGCTCAGACGCATTGGCAATGTCCGATCTGTGTGCTTCATAAGACTGCTGTTCCATCAGCGTAACCACTGCATCAGCACGCTCATCCACCACATCAACCACCAGCACCTTTGGCCTTGGCCCATTCAACGGTACGAATTCAGACACCTCGATATCTGCAGCATGCTGCAGCTCTTTTGCAGCACTGCTTTCAAAGCCATCTTCTGCCGCGAAAACCGGGTCAGTCGGCAACTCAACAATAAAGCAACTGCCTTCTCCCAGTGTACTATGCAATTGAATGGAACCACCGAGCAGATGCACCTGCCGGCGTGTCAGAGCCAGCCCCAGTCCTGTGCCACCATGTTCACGGTTTAGGCCTCCGCTGGCCTGAACAAATGGTTCGAAAACCTTTTCCTGATCGTCATCGGCAATGCCGCAGCCAGTGTCACTGACCTTCACGATCACACTCTGTTTATGCGGCCCCTCTTTTTTATAGCTGACATCTATTTCAACCCGACCCTCATCAGGCGTGAATTTGATGGCATTGCCTGTCAGATTGACGATAATCTGGTGCAGTTTGCCAGAGTCCAGCAGCACCTTTTCATCATCCGGACAGCTATTTCCCAGTGTCATATGCATATGCTTGATTTCAGCCAATGGCTGCAGTTCACGCAATACCTCCTGAGCAATCTGACCAGGATGGCACGGAATCTCATCAATCAGCATCATTCCCGCTTCAATTTTACTGATATCGAGCAGATCATTGATGATAGTCAATAAGCGTTTGCCACTACTGTGAACATGCCCCACATAACGCTGCTGTTTTTCACCCAGACTCCCCATCTTCGGATTTTTCAGCAGTTCAGAAAAACCGATAATGGCATTCAGCGGAGTGCGTAACTCATGGCTGGTATTGGCCAAAAACTGGCTTTTTGCATCGTTGGCCCGTGTCAGCTCCTCATTCATCAGCTCCAGCTCAATCTCTCTGGAATGCAGGCTACGATTAACCACTGCCAGTTCTGATTGCGCATTGCGTAGATTGGAAAGGGCAATCGCACATGCAGAAGCCAACACACTGATCATGTTTTCATCGTCCTGACTGAATTCATCACCATCGGTACATTCCGCCAGATAAATTGCCCCCAGCACCTCTCCTGCAAATATAATTGGCACACCCAGTAATGCATGCATAGGCGGATGCCCTGCAGGAAAACCGATACTCTTGGGATGCAATGCGATATCTTTTATTCGCACCACCTCGTGATGCTCCCAAAACATTCCCAACAGACCTTCGCCCTTGGGAAGATGATCAATAGCTGCGGCCTGCTCTTCACTGATCCCCGAAGGAACCAGATGTCGCTCTCCTCTGGCATCGGTATAGGTGACCATGGAATATTGTGCCTGAACCATCTGCATGGCCAGTTCACCAACATGTTTGAGTATATCTGTCTTGGCTGTTTGACGGGAAAGACTAATCACGGCCTCTGTCAGCAGTGCCTGCCGTCCCTTTTGTATCGCTTCAGCCTGAATTTTACTTTCAAGATGTCCGACCAGATGATCAAAGGCGTTGGCAACAACCCCAAACTCATCCTTGCGCTGTGAACGCAAACGGAACCCCATATTCCCACCTGCAATAGTGGCTGCAGCACTATTGAGGGCCATTAACGGTTTAACAATCCAGTTGCGAAAAAAGAGTGCCGCTACGGTAATAAATAGCAGAATAATGGTCAAAAAACCCAGGGTGGCATTGGAAAGCAGATCCTGCATTCGAGAACCGGAAGCGACCGTCGATATTCTGAGCATCAGCACACCACGCAGTGCATTATCTGTATATCCGTGACAACTCAAACACGCTTGTTCTGACTGTATTGGATAAAGGATAGTCAAGCGTTCTGCTTGCCTGATCTGGGCCTTTTCCCCATTAAGCACAACTTTTGCAAATGCAGGCTCAACGACAGCTTCAATGTGCTGACTGCCTGCAACAGGCAGTCGCTGGAACCGCTTTTCCGAAATGAAATGGTTGACATGCTCCACTGTATTCAAATCCCTGAATGCCTCAGTGCCATCAGGCCGATAAATAGCTGCAGCATCAATCGATGGTTGCTTGGCAATGCGCTCCAGCCATGTGTGCGCTATCTCCCCACGTCCAGCCAGCATGATACTTTTCAGGCTACTGATGGCGGTATCGGCAGTACTCACTGCCCGCTCCATCTCATCCTGTTCGATCAATGCTTGCCCTTGCTGATTAATCCAGTAGAGGCCTGCGCTCAGCAGCGCTGCCAGCAATACCCCCAACAACAGGGAAAACCTCAGATGTATGCTATGCGGCATGAGTAACATGGTGTTCATCTCCGTCTGAAGCCGAGTGCCATGCAGAAAAGGTCTCCAGCAATCTATCTATACTTACAGGTTTTTGCAGACACTGCACATTTAAACCGTTAATTTGCGGTGTTGCATCTCCGCTGATTAATACCGTTTTATCCAGCAGTTCAGGTTCGTGCGCGGATATCCAGCTTAGCACTTCAAGGCCTGAGCCGTCATTCAATCGATAGTCACAACCGACTGCATTGAATTGCCCGCTGTCCAGCAGTCTTATGGCCTCCGCAATGGTCGTTGCAGTCAGTACATTAAAATCATCTGACAGCACTTCGCAGTAATAATCCAGTTGGATGGGGTCATCTTCCACCATTAATATTTTCATCACCGCTTAAAGCCTCTGAGCATTATTGATATGCTGATTCACGTGACCAAGCGCACGATGCACTGAGTCGATCAAGCCGTCGATTTCCAGCGGTTTGAACAACAGCGCTTCAACACCAGCCTGGAGAATACGATTCACAACCAGTTTCCGATCCAATGCGCCAGTAATTGCAATGACTTTCGCACTAGGCAATGGTGAATCTGCGGCTTTTAAGCGCTGAATTATTTCAAGACCGTTGATGTCCGGCATCATGATATCGAGAATGATCAGATCCGGTTGTAATCGGCCAATTGCGATCAGGCCCGAATATCCGTCATGTGCCGAATGCACATCATAATCGGGGCAGTGCATATGTAGTGATTCTGTGACCAGTTCATGCGCTGAAATCTCATCATCAATCACAAGAATACGATTACCAGTTTGCTCTGATCTGGCGTGTGTCACAGGCGTATTGAACTTCTCCACGAAAACCATGAACTGAGCGTGTGGAATACGCCAGTGACCACCAGGGGTCTGGATAGCGGACAGATCCCCATTGCGAATCCAGTTCTTGATCGTGTTTAACTTCACGCCGCAGATCTTTGCAGCTTCACCTGTCGTCAAATACATCTCAGCACCCCACCCACAATTATGATTCGTTTGTAGGTGCTACGATATGCCTTTTACATATCGGTTCAAGCACTTTATACCTTAGTTATACTTTTGATACTTTTGACAGTTATCGACCGCGCAAGTTTATTGAACAGATAATGTTGTGACTGCCATCGACTGGTTAATCCCGGGATGCTTCTATACGCTTGTTTTCAACAGTGTGGTAGATGCATATTGGCAGGCTTTCCGCCCCTCACCCAGTCACTGGCGCCTTAACCCCACCCAATAGCTGCCGCACCTCTGAGCTATTCATGCCCTGCATGGATACAGATTTCATTGGGTGTATGCGTAACACAACATATCCTACCAACCTCACCTGCGTTGAAAGGCTCAGTTTGCACGACAGATGCAGTGAACATGATCAGCCCTGCTATTTATACTCTCCTGCCCCATCCTCTGGAGTGATCTCCAAATTCCGAGCTGCCGGTTAAGATTTTGAAAGCTTTAGGACAGGGTCTCTTGTTTAGCTTCAATCTCTTCCCAGCGGTTATAGACTGTTTCGAGTTTGGATTCGAGTTCACTTAAACGTGTTTGATCTACCTGAAAGGCTTCGGGATTGGCCGAGAAATAATCGGAGTCACAGAAACGGACTTCGATTTCGGCTTTCTCCGTTTCCATCTCTTCAATTTTAAGCGGTAGTGAATCCAGTTCAGATTGTTCTTTGTAACTGAGTTTCACCTTTTTATTTTCGACCTTAGGCGCTGCTACGGCAACCACCTTTTTTGGTTTATCAGCCTGACGCGCGATCTCTTTTTCTTCCAGACGACGTGTCTTCCAGGCCAGGTAATCGGAGTATCCGCCTTCAATCGGGATGATCTGACCATCACCTTCAAAGGCCAGTACACGCGATGCCACACGATCCATAAACGCGCGATCATGGGAGACGACAATCACTGTGCCGTCATATTTGGCCAGTGCCTGCTCCAGCACTGTTAAGGTTCCAATATCCAGATCATTGGTCGGTTCATCCAACACCAGCAGATTGGCCGGTTCCAGTAGCAGTTTCGCCAGCATCAAACGGCCGCGCTCACCACCGGAAAGTGCTGCAACCGGGCAATTCAGACGCTCTTTATCAAACAGGAAATCCTGCATATAGCTAACGATATGGCGCGGCTCCTTCCCTCCGATATGCACATGGTCACCTCCCTGCGGCAGCAACACATCTTTCAATTTTAATTTATCATCCAGTTCCCGCATCTGGGTCAAAAATGCTGGCGCCAGACGCACACCATGACGTACTTTACCCTCATCAGCTTCCATATCACCGAGCATCATCTTGAGCAGCGTTGTTTTACCAATACCATTGGCACCAACAAAACCGACACGATCACCGGACATGATTTTATGGTTAAACTTCTTACAAATCACCGTATCGCCAAAGCTTTGCGATAGATCTACCGTTTCGATGAGCATTTTTCCGACTTTGACACCGGATGAGACACGTAGTTCCACATCATCACTGCGCAGACGGCGAGCGGCACGCTGCTTGCGCAGGTCTTCAAGCCCTCGCACACGTCCTTCATTACGCGTACGACGCGCAGGTATGCCCTGTCTGATCCAACGCTCTTCGTTGGCTAGCACAGTGTCGAATTTACGGTGCTGTGACTCTTCAATCGCCAGCAGTTCTGCCTTTTTATCGAGATATTCAGCATAGGAGTATGGAAAATGGGTCAGATGCCCACGATCAAGTTCAACAATCTCTTCAGCTACGGCATCAAGGAAATATCTATCATGGGTAATAAATATAACTGAACCCGGGAATGCCGCGACAAAATCCTCCAGCCATTCAATCGATTCAATATCGAGATGGTTGGTTGGCTCATCAAGCAAGAGCACATCAGGTTCGGAAACCACAGCACGTGCAACGGAGACGCGTCGTAACCAGCCACCGGAGAGTTCACCTACATCGCGATCCGGATCAAGATGCAATTTGGTAATAGCCGTTTCAATGCGATTATGAAATTGCCAGGCATTGCTGCGGTCCAGTTCATCTTGCAGTTCATTAATTTTATTCAGTAATTTGTCCGAACTATCGGTTTCTAAAGCGTGCAAGGCATTGTGATAATCTTCCAGCGTCTTGGCCACACTACCCAAACCTTCTGCCACCACATGAAAAACCGACTGCCCTGCATCAAAGTGTGGCGCTTGTGGCAGGTAGGCAACCTTAATACCGGTGCGCAGTGTCACTTGACCGGCATCACACTCCACTTCACCCGACATAATCTTCAGCAGGGTGGATTTACCCTCGCCGTTTCGGCCAATCAGGCCAATGCGTACACCACGCCCCACACTCAGGCTGACACCATCCAGGAGCACCTGTGGTCCGAAGGCTTTATCAATGTGGTTTAAGGTCATTACTGGCATGTGCGAAGCATAACCTGTGTCGAACAAAAAAACGCCCTGCGTGATGCAGGGCGTTTTTATTTTAGCTTATCTTTATCTTGTTATTGGTCGCAACGGCGACCATCAGGGCCACCACGGCGTCCGTCAGGACCACCCCACTTGCCTTTCCCTTTACCACCCTTGCGGAAGTCCTGTTGCAGCGTTGCGGATTTTTCACGCTGTTCTGGTGTCAGAATGGCATAGACTTGGGCACGTGTCTCACTGCGATGCATTACCATCTGCTTCACCAGTTCAGCTTTTTCATCGGCCAGTTTGGCAACCTGCGCACTATAATCTTTGGCACCCGGATTGAGTTGATGCATGGCATCCCGATTCTGGCGCATCGCCTCATGAATGCTTTTGCCGGATTCACGGCTTTCACTGCGAATCTGTTTGAACTGTTGTTGCTGTTGATCACTCAGGTTCAACTGTTGAGCCATACGCTGCCCACTTCGATCGCCACCCTGCGGGCCGCCGCCCGGAGATGCATTCGCTATATGTGCAGATGAGATCATCATCATAGCTGCCAATGCAAACACAATGGCTCCTCTGCTGCTTGTAATACCTCTGTTTAGTCGGATCATGATTCACTCCTTTATCTCTATTATAACCAATATGGTGTACCTCAGCACACATGACGAATACTCAACCTATATACGCAATGATGATCATGGTTATGGCAAATATTGTGCAAGGAATTGTAAAGTTATGTAAAACAGGCTTCCCGCCCACTCTTTTCATGGCATCATGGCGTTATGATAAACGAGACAACAGAGATTCAAGTACAGTGAGCATATTATTGGTTGATGATGATCGCGAACTTTGCGAGCTAATGAGCCGTTTTCTGAGCTCAGAAGGTTTCGACGTGGCTTGCGAATATGATGGTTTAGCTGGCCTGAACAGACTCAAGCAGGA
>Ga0316202_10003152_pt1 | contig 10198 bp, 8 predicted proteins | sample 3monrhotite_MG_FD_204934 | JGI IMG/M metagenome (GOLD analysis project Ga0316202, IMG submission 204934) | Microbial mat bacterial communities from mineral coupon in-situ incubated in ocean water Damariscotta River, Maine, United States -... | ecosystem: Environmental > Aquatic > Marine >...
GCTGCCGGTGAACACCAGCCCGCCCGCCGGCCAGGGATCGAGCATGTCCTGCTCGACCCACTGGAGGATCGTGTCAAGGTAGTTGGGGCCGAAGCCCTCGACCTCTCCACAGTGATCGACCGCGTCGGTGTCCGCGTCGGTGTCCGAGTCGGTGTCGGTGTCGGTGTCGGTGTCGGTGTCGGTGTCGGCCTCTCCCGTGGCGTCGGTGTCGGTGTCGACGGGGAGGGAGTCGGCTGTCTTGGGCGTGTGGGTGCAGGCGAGCCACAGGGAGAGGATCATGGGCGGCATGGTAGCCGCTCAGGGGGCGCTGAGATCCACGATCCAGGCGGTGCCGGCGTTGGCGTTGCCGCGGTCGGACTCGGGAGCGTCGATGAACAGGGCGTCCAGCTCGGGCAGCAGTGCCAGCTCGTCTCCGGCGCGGTCGGTCTCGCCCTCGCTGGTGTAGGCCGCGTCGGCGGTGCCGGCCGAGATCGCGCCGTCGAGGGGTCCGTAGAACAGCAGGGCGACGCCCTTCTTGATCTGGCCGAGCTGCTCGGCGCCGATCAGCGCGTCGGCGGCGCCGTCTCCGTCGAGGTCTGCGCCCGGCGCGAGCGCGGATCCGATCTGGTCGCTGTTGTCGACGCCGATGATCCAGGCCTGGGCCGCCTCCTTGATGGTCTGGCCGTCGAGGGTGGCGAGGTCGGTGCGGCCGGAGACGAGGTAGGCGGCGCCGTCGGCGATGAACTCGCCGTCTCGGCTGGGTGCGCCGACCCAGAGGTCTGTGAGGCCGTCTCCGTCGACGTCGCCGGCCGAGGCCATGCGCTCGCCGAGCTGGTCGTTGGTGCCCTCGGCCACCAGCACCGGGCAGTCCGCGAGCGACTGGTCGCCCACGATCGGCTCGGCGCAGAGGTACACCTCGCCGTCGTCGTTGCTGCGGAAGTAGGCGCCCACCGCGAGGTCTGCGACGCCGTCGCCGTCCAGGTCGCCGGCCGCGATCGACTGGCCCAGGCCGATGCGGTCGTCCTCGTCGATGCCCAGCAGGCGGTTGTCGAGCCCCTCGGTGTCGCTGAGGCGGTAGACCGCGCCGCGGGACTCCTCGGCGCCAGAGGCGCCGCTGAAGATGGTCACCGCGCCGTCGATGTCAGCGACCGCGAGGGAGGCGCCGAGGAAGTCGCGCTTCTCGGCGCCGAACCAGAGGTCGTCGCCGTCGTAGACCGTCAGCGGCTCTGCCGCGCCGAGCAGCGTGGTGGCCGAGAACGTCGCCACGCTGCCGGTCTGCACGTTGCCGTCGTCTCGGGTCTGGGTGCCGGTCACGACGAGGTCGTCCAGGCCGTCTCCGTCGATGTCGCCGGGCACGGAGATGGCGTAGCCGAGGACCTGCTTCTCGCCAGAGATGCCCAGGATCAGGGCGTCGGCTTCGTCGAAGCTGCGGTCAGCGGTGTGCGGGCCGAGGAAGAGGGCCACCGCGCCGTCGAACTCTGCGCCCTCGTCGCCGTTGGTCCGGCCGGGGGCGCTGACCACGAGGTCGAGGGTGCCGTCTCCGTTCAGGTCGCCCGAGGCCAGCTCGAAGCCGCCCTCGCCCTCCTGCTCGCCGAAGATCGCCACGCCGTCCTCGATCAGGTCGGTGCACGCTTCCTCGGCGTCGCCGCTGCAGTCGTTGTCCAGGCCGTCGCCGCAGATCTCCTGCTCGCCGGGGTTCTGGGCCGGCTCCAGGTCGTCGCAGTCGTCGGCGTTGTCGACGTAGCCGCTCGGCTGCTCGCAGGCCTCGAGCTCGAACAGCGTGCCGCCGTAGCCATCGCCGTCGGCGTCGCCGTACCAGACGGTGACGCACTTCACGGAGTTGGTGTCGGTCGTGACAAACGAGACATCTTGCCGGCAGCCGGCCAGCGCCAGCCCCAGGAGGGGAATCAGGGGTGCTCGCATCGGATCAGCGCTCCAGTTGGTCGAGTCTCTGCTGGAGCTGGGCGGCGAGCCCGGGCTCCGTGGTGCCGGCCAGCGCTGACTCCAGCCACCGACGCGCCCCGGCGGGGTCGCTGGCGGCCTGGCAGTCCGCGAGGTGGGCCAGCTCCGTCGGCGAGGCCGAGCCGGCCTCAGCCAGCCAGCGCAGGTGCCCCTCGGCGGCGGCGCAGCCCGAGGCCATCCGGCCCGCCAGCGCCGCGGCGTGGCGGCCGTCGGTCGCGAACGACGCCTGGTCGGTCGACAGCAGCGCCTCGGCGCTTGAGAGCGCGGCGGGCCAGTCTTCCTGGGCGGTGAAGGCCAGCGCCCGGTTCCAGTGCAGCTCCGCGGCGGCGTAGCTGCCAGGCGCCGCCACCGACAGGCCCTTGGCCGAGATCGCCAGCGCGCCGTCGAGGTCGCCGGACTCCCGGCGGGCCCGCGCCAGCGCGGCGCGGCCCTCGGGGCTGGTGGTCTCGCAGAAGGCCGAGCCGTCAGAAGGCACCAGCGGCGCGGCCGGCGCGTCGCCGCAGCGGACCGCGACCTGCCCCCGCTCGACCGAGACGGTCGTGCCGGTCAGGTCCCGGTGGACCTCGAAGACGGTGCCCACGACGCTGACGACGGCCTCGGGGGTGCGCACGTCGAGCTGGATGTCCTGCTTCGGCGTCACCGAGACCTTCAGGCGGCCCTCGCGCCACTCGATGTCGTGGCTCTTGCCCACGGCGTCGAGCTGTCCGCGGCCCTCGAACTGGAGCTGCACGTCCTGGTGGACCTGCTCCGAGGTCCACTGGCTGCTGACCAGGTCGAGCTGCTGCGGCACCGGCTCGGGCGCCGGCAGGAGCGCCAGCCACAGCGCGGCGGCCGCGGCCACGAGGCCGCCGACGCCCACCGGCCAGAGCGCCCAGCGCCCGGCCCCGGCGGGCCGCTGCTCGGTCTGCCGCAGCCGCAGCTTGACCGCGGCGACCTCGGCCGCGCGGGCCTGGGTCTCGGCCCGGAGCTGCTCCAGCTCCCAGCCGAAGTCCACGTCCAGCGGCGTGCTCTCGTCGTGTCGGTTGTCCATCACCCCACCTCCGCAGCGCCAGGGCTGTAGCCCCGCGTGTGCGCCAGTCGACGGAACTTCTCGCGCCCGAGCCGCAGGCGGCCCTTGACGGTTCCGGATGAGATCTTGAGGAGCGCCGCGACCTCCTCGCGGGTCCAGCCCTCCAGGTCGCACAGCACGACCACCTCGCGCTGCTTCGCGGGCAGGGTGTCGAGGACCTCCCAGACCCAGCGCGCCGTGTCCGAGTACTCGGGACGGAGCGTCGAGTATGGGTCCGCCACATCGGGCGGCGCCTCGCCGGGAACCCACCGGCGGATCCACGCCCAGCCCCGGTGCCGCGACGTGACGTTGCGGACGACCGAGAACAGCCAGGGGCGGAATTTTGCCGGGCTCTCGACCCGGCGCCAATTCTTCAACACAACGATCAAGACATCGTGCGCGGCGTCCTCTCGGTTCACCTTCGGACCACCGAACCGACCACACCAGGCGACGACCACCGGAAGCCACGCCTCCAACAGGCGGTCCATCGCGCCGGGTGCCTCGTCCATGACGGCGGCAAACAGGGTCTCTGATGGCATCGAGCGGCTCATCTCACTCCCTTCTGCCATTGTGAATCTCCCCTACCGCGGTCCTGGATCAGTTTTTCTTTCCTGAACCGCTCAGTTGTCCCAGGCTCCCACGACCCGCGCCCCAAACCACAGGGTCCACGGCGACATCGTGGCCTCCCCGACCGTGTCTGTGCCGGCGACCTCGCTCATGGTGAGGATGGTCATGTCCGCGCGGGCGCGCCCATAGACCTGGAGGCGCCGGCCCGCGCTCAGCTCCAGCAGCGCGCTCGGACACCACAGCGGCGATGCGGCGAGTGCGACGCCATCCTGGCGAAACGAGAGCACACTCACCCCCGCCGCCGCGCCTGCTGCCACGGGGTAGGCGGCGGCGCTGCGCCACGCGCCGACGTGCGCGGTGGTGGTCTGCAATTCAGCGTCGAAGGTGGTGATCGCGGAGAGGCTCCCGGCCTGCTGCCAGCTCCCGCCGCCGCCGACCTTCCACTGATCCCCGAGCCGGAGGCCGATGTCTCCGATCAGACTGAGCCCGGCCGCGACCTCGGGGCGGGCGGCGCCGCCCGCCCCGGCCCACACCCAGCCGCCGCGGATGAGGGCGGGAGCCCTGTCAGGATCGGCGGCCTCGGGGTGGAGCACGGTGGGATAGCTGACGACCTGGAGCGGTGTCAGGACGGGGTAGACGGACACGACCTCGATGGGGCCCATCGCGGGGCGCGCCTTCTGGAACCGCGGCGGCGCGATCCACGCGGGCTTGGGGTTCTCAGGCGGTGGTGGCCGTGGCGCGGGGGTGGCCGCGATGGCTGGGAGTGCGGCGGCCTGGAGCTCCCAGGGGTGCTCGACGGCGTCGCGCTTTGCACGCATCAAGAGGACATTGCGCGCGATGGTCTCGCGGTGGGCGGCTGAATCAGGAGGTGGAACGGTGGTTGTCCGCCACGTGCCGTCGGGACTGAGCACCCGGAGCGTCCACGCGCCGTCCTCGTTGATCAGCTCTGCGATCGCGCTGTCGATTGGTTGAACCAGTGTCAAGCCGGTCAGCGCCAGCGCGTCTTCCCAGACCGCAGCGCTCTGTCCTGGTGGCACCCGGAGGCCGCTCGCCCAGGCCAGTCCCATCATCAGCAGCACCATCAACAACCACTATACCCCGCGAAAGACACCCTCAAATCGACCTCACACCCTCCAGGTGGAGCCAGAATCCGATCTGAGCATCTTTTTTCGTCCCCAGCGTGTCAAACTTTACGCTGCATCACAACATTTACAAGTCAGTATTCATGCTGTCTTGCGTCAATGCTGCGCCGCAGTATCAGGTCTGTGTGAGGCTCCGGATCCCAGCCAGCATCGCCTCCAGTCGCTCCTCGAACTGCGGTCCCCGTGGCAGGTGCTCCTCAACAATGAACGGGTGCTCGGGATTGCGGAGCAAGCTCCGCCCCCAACTCGTCGCGAGGCGCCGCTGGTCTGCTGGCAGGTTCCTGATCTGTTCGAACAGCTCTGTGTTCTGGTCGAGTGTTGTGATCAGCTCTCCCAGCTCGGGGCTCTCGTACAATTTCTGGGGGAGCACCTGACGGAGGCTGCGCATTTTCTCAATCAGGCCCTCGGTCTGTGAGGGCTCAACCGGCGTGTCGATCGCTGGAGTGTGGCCCAAAATCTGGTGCAGTGCTGAGACCGCGACCGCGCGCTGTTGTGGATCACCGAGCCGGATGGCGTCGATGATGGCGAGCGCTTGGTAGAGCTGCCGGTCGGTGCGGACCACGGTGGGGACCGTTCGGTAGAGCGGGGTTATCTGGAGCCCCTCGGTGGTGCCCTCGTCATCGGGCCAGACGAGGGGAGTGCCGCTTGAGGAGAGCTGGCGCATGAGGGGCGGGACGAACCAGGCGGTGGGCACGCCACGGCAGAGGCCGGTGGGCCGTGCGGGGAACGCGTAGCGGATGCCGTGGGTGAGGAACTCGACGAGCGCGTCTGTGTCGATGGTGCGCAGCTTGCGGTTGTAGAGGCGAGCGTGGTGGCTGCGCTCCAGGGCGCCGTGGACCTCAGAGGCGGACATGGACAGCGAGTGCGCAATGGCGGCGTATGTCCAGCCTTCTTCGGTGAATTTGAGCTTGAGCAGGATCATGATGTCCTGCGGTTTCAGCACGAGAGCACCCTTCTTCATCCGAGACCTCGATTTTCGCAATTCGCGAATTTTGAATAACGGGGTCTCGGCTTCAACACGCGGTCATCCCCTGTCCATGTTCAAGATTCACCTGTCGATTCGATGGCATCGGGCTTGTTGGATGGGGGAAGGGGTGGGTTTTTTCAGGTGCCGATTGGTTCAACCAATGGGGTTTGGAATTGAACGTGTTTAGTAAACACGTTCAATTCGGAGGGCGTGGTCCCCTGGTGGCTGGAACCCACTACAATGGTGGCCATGCGCGCTGCTGTTGTGTCTGGAATGTTGTGTCTGTCCGTGCTGACGGGCTGCAACCCGGATCCGTACCCCACCGAGGACGGCAAGATCCTCCATGTCGGGCTCCGGCTGCTCCCCAAGAGCACCGATCCGCCCCAGGTCTCTGATGAGGGGAGCGGCCTGCTGGCCGCGCAGGTCTATGAGGGCCTGCTGATGTACCACCCCTTCGCACGGCCCTACCAGCTCGTGCCCGCGCTGGCGGCGGATCTGCCCGTGGTCAGCGACGATCAGCTCACCTACACGTTCTCGCTCAGAGAAGACGTCCTGTTCGCCGATGACCCCAGTTTTCCGAACGGAGCGGGCCGCGCGGTCACGGCGGAAGACTTCTTGTATGCCTTCAAGCGGTTCTCTCATCCCAACACCCGCGCCAAGGGCTGGTGGCTGTTTGACGGCAAGATCAAGGGGCTCAACGCGTGGCGCGAGGGCCTGGAGGCCGACATCGAGCAGGCGCGCCAGGGCGGCGAGGACATCGAGACGGACGCGCTCTGGGGCCTGGAGCGTGACGTCGAGGGCTTCGAGGTGGTCGACGACCACACCTTCCGCTTCCACCTGACCGAGCCCTACCCACAGTTTCTGTGGGTGCTCGCGATGTCGTATACGGCTGTATACCCCCACGAGGCGGTCGAGCACTACGGCGATGAGTTCCGCAACAACCCGGTCGGGACCGGTCCGTTCAAGCTCACCGAGTACAACCCCGTGTACCGGGCTGTGTACGAGCGTAACGACAACTTCCGCGACCTGCGCTTCCCGGACCCGGCCAACAACCCCGACGAGCGCTGGGATGGCTGGGAAGACGACCGCGACGCCGGGCTCCTCGCCGACGCCGGCGCCCGGATCCCGATGCTCGATGGCATCGAGGTGCGCTTCATCCTCGAAGATCAGCCGCGGTGGCTCTACTTCAAGAGCGGCTTCATCGACTTCCTCAACCCGCCCAAGGACAACACCGCCGAGGCGGTCCCGCGCGGCGGGTTGTCTCCTGACTTCGCCGCGCGCGGGGTGCAGCTCCAGGCGGTCACGGAGCTGGGCACGGTCTACACCTGCCTCAACACCGAGGATGAGCTGCTCTCCAACGCCGACGTGCGCCGCGCCATCGCGCTGTCGTACGACCACAAGTGGACGGTCGACAACCTGTACGCGGGCCAGGCGGTCGTCGCGACCTCGCTCATTCCGAGCGGCGTCGCCGGGTTCTCGGACTACCATCCCTTCCACGGCGACGACGGCCACGCGCAGCACGAGCGCGCGAAGGAGTACCTCGCGCGGGCGGGCTACCCCGGCGGCAAGGACCCGGTGACGGGTGAGCAGCTCCGGCTGCGCTTCGAGAACTCGGGCACGAGCGTGACCGCGCGGCATTTTGCGGACCGCTTCACCGACGAGATGCGTCGGATCGGCATCGAGGTGGACGTGATTGTGAACACGTTCCCGCAGATGATCGAGAAGATGCGCAACAAGAACTTCCAGGTGGCTGGTCTGGCGTGGGGCTTTGACTACCCGGACGCGCAGAACATCCTCCAGCTCTTGTACGGCCCCAACAAGTCACCGGGGATCAACTCGGCGAACTTTGACAACGCCGAGTTCAACGCGCTCTACGAGCAGGCGGCGACGCTGGTCGATGGTCCGGAGCGCACGGCGCTCTACGAGCGCATGGCAAAGATCGTCTCGGACGAGGTGCCGTGGGTGACCCGCGCGCATCGAATTCGCCAGAACCTCCAGCAGCCGTGGCTGGAGAATTTTAAGTACACCGGTGTCCACGACCAGTACATGCGGTTTGCGGACATCGACCTTGAGGAGCGGGACCGGCTGGTGTCTGCCTGGAACCAGCCGGTGCGCTGGCCGCTCGCGGTCTTCCTGCTCGGCTTCTTCTCGCTGGTGGGTGTCACGGTGTACTCGGGACGGGAGCGGTCATGATCAACTTCTTGATCCGGCGGGCGCTGTACGCCATCCCGGTGCTGCTGGGCGTGGCGCTGATCACGCTGCTGCTGTTCAACGTGGCGGGCGGCGACCCGGTGGCGATCAAGCTGGGCAAGAACCCGTCGCCTGCGGAGGTCGAGGCGCTCCGCATGGAGCTTGGCCTCGACCAGCCGCTGCTGTGGCAGTACGTCGACTTCCTCCGCCAGGTCGTGACGCTGGAGTTTGGCACGTCGTGGACGGACAACACGCCGGTGCGCGAGATCTTCTGGCGCGGCGTGGGTCCGACGTTGAGCCTGTCGCTTCCGGCGTTCACGCTGGGCAGCCTGCTGGCGATCACGATCAGCCTCCTGGTGGCGTTTTACCGGGGCAGCGTGCTCGATCGGATCACGACGCTGGGTGCGATCGCGGGGATCTCGGTGAGCAGCCTGGTCTACATCCTTGTGGGGCAGTGGCTGCTGGCGGACCAGTGGAAGCTGTTCCCGATCTGGGGCTACGAGTATGGTGCGGGCGCCATCTACTTCCTGGCGCTGCCGATCATCATCTGGATCTTGTTGAGCGTGGGCACGGACGTTCGGTATTACCGCACGGTGGCGCTCGAGGAGATCAACCGCGACTACGTGCGCACGGCGCGCAGCAAGGGGCTCGGTGAGCAGCAGATCCTGTTCCGGCACGTGCTGCGGAACTGCGCGGTCCCGATCATCACGCGGATGACGATCGCGATCCCCTTCTTGATCACGGGCTCGTTCCTGATGGAGATCTTCTTCGGGATACCGGGCCTCGGGAGCACGCTCTACACGGCGATCACGAGCTCGGACCTTCCTGTCGTGAAGGCTTTCACGATGCTGGGGGCGGTCTTGTACGTGCTGTTCAACATCCTGGCGGACGTCCTGTACGCCGTCTTTGACCCACGGATTCGGCTGTAATGAGTCATCAAGGGGCAAGAGGCCGCAGCCCGCTCCAGGAGGCGTGGCGCCGGTTCCGGAAGGATCGCACGGCGGTGTTCTTTTTGGTGGTGTTCTGCTTGTTTGCGCTGACTGCGGTCTCGGCGCAATTTGTGGAGCTGCTCCAGGGGTCTCCGTTTACCTACGAGATGACGCTGGCGGAGCAGGGCATCAGCGCCTTCGAGGAGACCTCTCACCCGCCGTCGACAGCGCACTGGCAGGCGTGGTGGGGGACGACCGCGGCAGGCAAGAGCGTGCTGCTGCGGACCTTCCACGGCACGAAGGTCGCCTTCGTGGTGGGCACATGTGGTGCGGGTCTGTCGGCGCTTATTGGCGTGACCCTGGGGCTGTTCTCGGGCTTCCTGGGCGGCTGGGTGGACGCGGTGGTCCAGTACATCTACTCGACGCTGGCGTCGATTCCGTACCTGCTGCTCATCCTGGCGCTGGCGTTTCTGATCCGGCAGGGGCCGATCTCGGCGGCCTACAACAGCCTGGCGTTTTCGGAGTACATGAGCCTGGGGCTGTTCAACATCGTCTTGGTCATCGGTGCGACCTCGTGGGTCACGCTGTGCCGTCTGGTGCGCGCTGAGGTCAAGAAGGTCCGCGAGCTGGAGTATGTGCAGGCGGCCCGCGCGCTCGGATTCAGCAACCCCCGGATTTTGTTTCGGCACGTGCTGCCGAACGTCTTCCACCTGGTCATCATCAACTTCTCGCTGACGTTCGTGACGGCGATCAAGAGCGAGGTCATCCTGACCTTCCTCGGCGTGGGCGTGGACAAGGAGCCCTCGTGGGGCCAGATGATCGCGGACGCCAAGAGCGAGCTGATGCGCGGGATCTGGTGGCCGCTGCTCGCCAGCGGCGGGGCGTTGTTTTTGCTCGCCCTGGCGGTCAACTATGTCGGCGATGCGCTGCGGGATTCGCTGGATCCGCGGCTCAAAGATGGCTGAGTCCTTCTTTTTGGGGTGATCCCTCTGGCGGCGGGATGGCTGTTGGGGGAGATTCTCCACAAAACAAGGGGCGGGGACCTACGGTCGCCCTTCCCCTTGACCCCTCCCCCCCTTCCGGGCCCTCCGGGGCCTGCACACCCTTCAGCCCGCCTCGCCGCGTGGGCTGAAGACGTTCCACAGATGCGCGGATCACCTCTGGCGAGGGTGCGCTTCGGCCGTAGATGGCTCTCGTTGGCAATCCAACCCCGGTGGCCCCGAGGCGCCGCAGCCCTCCAACCACCAGCGCCGCGCCCGTTGAAGACGTTCCACCGGTGCGCGCAGCCTCTGTGGCCCAGGGCTTCGGGGCCGTTGGCCCTTATGGGCGAGCACTGAGGCTGGCCGCCAGCGACAACCCCAACCTCAACGATGCTCCCGACGAGGGAGCGTCTTCCACCCGCGCATCGTTGGTG
>Ga0316202_10003154_pt1 | contig 10194 bp, 9 predicted proteins | sample 3monrhotite_MG_FD_204934 | JGI IMG/M metagenome (GOLD analysis project Ga0316202, IMG submission 204934) | Microbial mat bacterial communities from mineral coupon in-situ incubated in ocean water Damariscotta River, Maine, United States -... | ecosystem: Environmental > Aquatic > Marine >...
CGTCATATACACTTCGCGCATTGCATGTCCTCTACACGTCAGCAGTTATCTATATGGCAATCAGATGTTATGATCAAGATTAAATGATGGAAAATGATGTAAAGCATCATATTGAGGTTCTTTTCGTAAATCGATGCGTTGGCAAATTGTGGCTACGGAATGGCGCAGAAAATGAGAGGAATCAATGAAATAATCAGCATATTTACTGCAAAAAATTGATTTACGAACAGGGCCTGCCGCAGTTTCTAGGGCCTTTGTGGTCGAATTACAAAATTACAGGATAAAATATATTGTGCATTTCAATCAAAATGATGTAATGATGTGATGCTTCAGCTCGTATAACCAAAAGTAACATTTTATCTGACTGCTTAGAAGCCAACAAAAAAAAGAAGCCAACAAATAAACATCGGGAGGATGTTTCCATGAAAACCATGAAGGGTCCGGCACTGTTTCTGGCACAGTTTGCAGGTGATGAAGCGCCGTTCAATACGCTTGCCTCAATTGCCAAGTGGACGGCTAACGCTGGCTATATCGGGATTCAGCTTCCGAGCTGGGATGGACGATTGTTCGATCTGGCGAAGGCCGCTGAAAGCATAGATTACTGTGATGAAGTAAAAGGAATACTGGCTGACGAAGGGGTTGAGCTTACCGAATTGTCGACGCATCTCCAGGGCCAGTTGGTTGCGGTTCACCCAGCCTATGACGAAGCGTTTGACGGGTTCGCCGCGCCGGAAGTTCGGGGCAATCCCGCGGCCCGCACAGAATGGGCCATCGACCAAATGATGAAAGCGGCGAAAGCTTCACAAAACCTGGGCCTGACTGATCACGCGTCCTTTTCTGGTGCTCTGGCCTGGCCGTATGTTTATCCGTGGCCGCAACGTCCTGCGGGTCTTGTTGAAACCGCCTTTGATGAACTGGCGCGGCGCTGGACGCCTATTCTAAATGCCTTTGACGACGCGGGCGTAAATGTTTGTTACGAAATCCACCCGGGTGAGGATCTGCACGATGGCATTACCTTCGAGATGTTTCTTGAGCGGGTGAACAACCACCCGCGGGCCAACATCCTTTATGACCCAAGCCATTTCGAACTCCAGCAGTTGGATTACCTGGGTTTTATTGAGCACTACCACGAACGTATAAAAATGTTTCACGTCAAGGATGCGGAATTTGTCCGGTCGCCGAAGCAAGGTGTTTATGGCGGTTACCAGTCCTGGGTCGACCGCGCTGGTCGGTTCCGGTCCTTGGGTGACGGAACAATTGATTTTAGCGGTATATTCTCCCAATTGGCCGCTCATGATTTTGACGGCTGGGCTGTTGTTGAATGGGAATGCTGCCTGAAGCATCCGGAAGATGGTGCGCGCGAAGGTTCGCAGTTCGTCAGGGATCACATCATTCGGGTCACCGATAAAGCTTTTGATGACTTTGCTGATGGTGGCACCGATGAAGCCGCCAATCGCAAAATGCTCGGTATTAGCTGACGCCAAGGGATGGAGCTGGGGGTGACGAGATGGCGATTGAAGAAAGCGCTGTAAATACAACGGGGCGCAGGTTGCGGTTGGGTATGGTTGGTGGAGGCCAAGGGGCGTTCATAGGTGCTGTGCATCGGCTAGCGGCGCGCATGGACGACTGTTACGAACTTGTCGCTGGTGCGTTGTCTTCAGACCCAGACCGCGCAAAAGCTTCAGCTGCAGAATTGAGAATTAATCCCGAGCGTGCTTATGGCTCCTACCAGGAAATGGCGACTGCGGAGGCCGCTCGTGATGACGGTATCGATGTGGTTTCCATTGTTACCCCTAACCATGTGCACTTTGGCGCTGCCAAGGCTTTTTTAGAGGCTGGTATTCATGTGATTTGCGATAAACCGCTGACGACAACGTCGGCGGATGCGATGGATTTGGTCAAGCTGGTCCGTGAATCTGGTCTCGTATTCGGACTCACCCATAACTACACGGGTTACCCGATGGTGCGTCAGGCCCGCGAAATGGTAAGTGCCGGCGACCTGGGCGTGATCCGTGTGGTGCAGGTCGAATATGCACAAGATTGGCTATCGACCAAAATGGAAGATACAGGCCTGAAGCAAGCGGAATGGCGCACCGACCCGGCACGTTCGGGCGCGGGGGGATGTATTGGAGATATCGGAACTCACGCGTTCAATCTGGCTCATTTCATAACCGGCCTGGAGCTTGATGCATTGAGCGCCGATTTGTCGACATTTGTCGAGGGGCGCCAGCTTGATGATAATGTTCATATTTTGATGCGTTATGTCGGTGGGGCGCGCGGCATGCTGTGGTCCAGTCAGGTTGCTCCCGGCAATGAAAATGGCCTTCGAATTCGCGTCTATGGTGAAAAGGCTGGCCTGAGCTGGTCTCAGGAAGACCCCAATTATCTGAACTTCACAAAGTTGGGCGAGGCACCACAGCTGATTACACGTGGCGGCAGTGGGTCAAGCGAGATTGCGGGCCATGCGACCCGTATTCCGCCGGGGCATCCGGAAGGTTATCTGGAAGGGTTTGCAAATATTTATGCGGATGTGGCCGAAGTGATTTCGGCGCGACTGGAAACCAGGGATCCAAACCCGCTGGCGACGACTTACCCAAGCGTGGAAGATGGTGCTCGTGGTGTTGTTTTTATTGAAGCGGCGGTGCGTTCAAGTTCCGAAGACGGCCAGTGGATCAACGCAAAGGTGGATTTATGAGTATCCTGAACATAACAAACCTGCATAAAAGGTTTGATGATATTGTCGCCATTGATGGCTTGAATTTATCCATCGACGAGGGCGAGTTTTTTGCCTTACTTGGTCCAAGTGCCAGCGGTAAAACCACATCACTTCGTTGTATTTCCGGTATCGAAAAATCTGACCAGGGGCAGATTGAATTTGCCGGAGACGACGTTACTCATGCACCGATTCAGGGCCGCAGTATGGCCATGGTTTTTCAGGCTTTCGCCTTGTATCCGCATATGACAACGGAACAAAACCTGGCTTACCCACTGCGCGAAACGGGTATTGAAGAAGCTGAAGTTCAACAGCGTGTCGGTGAAATGTCGGAGCAGTTAAGGTTAAACCACACCTTGTTGCGAAAGCCAGATACCCTGAGCGGCGGTGAACAGCAGCGTGTCGCTATTGGTCGGGCGTTGATAAGTCGGCCCAAACTTTTGCTATTGGACGAGCCGCTTACCAACCTCGATGCGAAGTTGAGGCATGATACACGAGCCGAGTTTAAGCGCCTGCACCGTGAACTTGGAATGACAATTCTCTACGCGACGCCTGACGAACTTGAGGCGCTGAGTATGGGGCAGCGCATCGCCATCCTTCAGCACGGGAGCATCCGTCAGGTTGGAACCCCTGACGAGCTTTACGACAAACCAGACAATGATTTGGTGGCGCGACGGGTCGGGTCACCAGTGATTAATCTGGTCCCTGGTAAGTCAAAAGCGCCAAAGTCAGTGACCCTGCCTTTTGCGGAAGTTGCAGGCGGCGGATGGGAAAATTCGTTAGGTGATTTTGCGGTAGGCACGGAAGTTCTTTTGGGTATTCGCCCCAATCAGTTGAAGCTGGTTGAAGACACGCCGAGCGGACCAAAATTTTCGGCTACAGTAGAGCTGTTGGAACCTTTAGGAGACGTTACAATCCTGGATATCAACGCGGCAGGCGTTGGTATGCAAATGGTTCTGCCGGAAGCAAAGGCTGTTGACTTTAAAGTCGGGGACAGCCTGGAAGTGGAGTTTGACCCGACCACAAGTCTGTTGTTCGCCGCAGATACGGGAACGGCGATCGTTTGATTCGGCTTGTTAATTCGAGCTGGGTAAATCTGGCCCCAAAAGTTTAACGGGGATAAATGGAGGAAAAAATGAGTATCATATCTAAGACAATGTCCGTTGTGGCAGCCGGAGGCATCGCGCTTTCCGCATTCACAGGGATATCAATGTCTTCTGCATTAGCAAAAGATATTGTCATTAAAATGGCTGCACCGGATTGGGGACCAACCCGTCTTATGCAGGATATGGCTACCAAGCAGTACAAAGCCAAAAGCGGAAACAATGTGACCCTGGAAATCGATTTTATTCCTTGGCCGAGTTTCTATGAGCGTGTCGCTGCATCGTTGTCGTCTGGTGAAGAGAAATACCAGATGATCGTCAGTGATTCTCAGTGGTTAGGCGCTTTCATTGAAGGCGGACACTTTGCCAAGCTCAATAAATACATTGATGCTGATCCCGAATTACAGGCGATTATGAAGGATCTGCATCCGGCGCTGGTCAAAGCTTACTCGACCTATCCAACAGGTGCCGACGCTTACTATGGTTTCCCACAGTTCCCGGATAGCTACCCGACGTGGTTCCGGAAAGACTTGTTCTGTAACGCCAAAGAGCAGGCTGCCTATAAGGCGAAGTATGACCGTACATTGCCTTGTACCTATGACGACTGGGAAGCTGCCGACTGGAGCGACTGGAAAAATATAGGAATTTTCTTCAAGCGTGCTAAGGGCGAGCCTCTTGGTGACGGCGTCGCCGAGAACGATTTCTTTGGCACAGCTTATCAAGCTGGCAAAGGGTATGATTTCTCGTCTTGCCAGATCAACAGCTTCATCTGGCAATGGGGTGGCGACATCTGGGATGAGAAGAACGAGCCATCTGGTCAAGCCGAGGGCATCGTGAACTCGCCAACCAACGTTAAAGCTTTTGAAGCATACCTCGACATGCTGCCAAGTTCTCCACCAATCTGGAAAACAGGCCAAATGGACATTTTCGCTGTCCAGGATCAGTTCATGCAGGGCAATGTTGCCGCTGTTATCAACTGGGCAGGTCTGGCTGAACCCGTGCTAGATGCCACGAAATCAAAAGTTCATGACAAAGTAGATTTTGCTCTTAATCCAGGTAAGCGCATGGCCGATGGTTCTATTAACCGAACCGCACAAATTGGTGGTCAACCCTTCGTTTTAACAACCTGGAACAGTGACGAAATCATGCATGAATCGCTTGATGTCGTTAAGTGGTTCTTGTCTGAATCCGTTCAAAAAGAATTTGTAAACAATGGCTACCTGAGCGGGCTTCAAAGCATCATGGCCTGGGACGGTCATGACAAGGCCCGCCCCTGGAACCGGGCACACCGCGAAGTGGTGCCGCTGTTGAAAGATTTCTGGCGTATTCCAGAATTCTTCGAGCTGCTGACGCAACAACAACAGGAATTTGACAAGGCGATTACGGGTCAGATTTCGGCTAAGCAAGCGCTCGATAGCATCGCAGCTTTCCAACAGGAGCTTTTGGAGGATGTTGGACGTATCAAGTAGCGTCTGAATTTCAGAAGACAAACTCAATGTGCGTCAGTTGAAAAGTCATCAGCTGGCGCACATACCCTATTTCTTTATTAAAATAATTTTTTTTCAATCTGAATGCGGCGCCAATCATGACGACATCTTCACCCGTGACACCCCTACCACAAAACAGAACATCAGGTTTCTGGGAATGGTTGATGGCTCCCGAACGCCGTGGGCCCTTATTGATCGCGCCCGCCATATTTCTCTTGTTTGCGATGAATATATTGCCATTGATGTGGTCGTTCGGATTGAGTTTCTTCCGATATAAGGCAAGCAGCGTAAAACCGCCCGAATTTCTTGGATGGGACAATTTGTTCCACAACTATGAAAAAGTAATCGGTAAATCAGCCATTTGGGACAGTTTCCAGACAACGGCGATTATCGTCGCGGGAAGCGTGACGCTGCAGGTGATCATCGGTTTCTCGCTGGCGCTAATGTTTGCGCGCGAATTTCCATTCCGCAAAATATTACTCTCTCTTGTGCTGACACCTATGATGCTGTCGTTTGTGGCGGTTGGCGTGTTTTTTAAGTTTTTCTACGAACCCACATTCGGGCTGCTCAGCCAGGCTGTCCGTATTTTCACCGGCGAGCCGTATATTTTGCTAGGTACCAAATGGGGGTCCATTTGGGGGATCATCATCGCTGACGCATGGATGTGGTCTCCGTTTGTCATGTTGCTGGTTTTAGCTGGATTGGTCAGTGTGCCCAAATATCTCTATGAAGCAGCTGACATTGATCGCGCGTCCTGGTTCCGCAGGTTTAGGACGATCACGTTTCCCTATATAAAAAGCCTTCTTCTGTTGGCCGTCTTGTTCAGAACCATCGAGACCTTCAAACTTTTTGATCTGGTTTACATTATCACAGAAGGTGGACCGGGATCCGCCACGGAAACCTTATCGGTCTACGTCTATCGCCAAGGGTTCCAGTATTTCAGAACCAGTGATGCATCAGCCTTGGGGTACATTTTGTTGTTTGTCGTGATTGTTCTCACGAACCTCTATCTGTACGTCGTTAACCGCCGGTCCGAGGAGCTATCTTGATGAGCTTTTTCAAGAAAAAATATGGCATTGGCAAAGCTGGCCCTGGCTGGACAATTTTTGCCGGCATCGTCAGTTTGATTTATTTCTTTCCTGTTCTGTGGATTATTTTGACGGCATTCAAGACGCGCACAGATACTCTGTCGGTACCGCCGAAGTTTTTATTCACACCAACGTTCGATAATTTTGTTTCGGTTTTTTATCGCGCCGCCGGTACCGGCCAGGATGCCGCGAGTACGGGATTTGAGTTGTATTTTCTGAACTCGATCTTCATAGCCGGAACCAGCGTTATCCTGGCTCTGATTATTGGTACTCTGGCGTCTTACGGATTCTCCCGGCATCCCTTGCGAGGTAACGATACATATCTGTTTGTTATTCTCACAACGCGCATGCTGCCGCCAATTATTGCGATCATTCCGATCTTCCTGATGTTTCGCCTTAGCGGTTTAAGCGGTACCTACATTGGTATCATCCTGCTATACACCGCATTCAATCTGCCGTTCTCGATTTGGATGATTAAAAGTTTCTTTGATGAAATATCGACGGACGTCGAAGATGCAGCGCGCCTTGATGGCAGTAAAGACCGGCGCGTGTTCTTCAAAATATGCCTTCCCCAGGTTAAAGCGGGATTGGCGGCAACCGCCGTTTTTGCTCTTATTCTCACCTGGAACGAGTTCTTGTTCGCACTTTTGCTGACGGGTACGGACACGCGAACCGTGCCGGTTCAGATGGCTCGTACGCTTGGGGGCGAAATTGGCGTCGATTGGGGACTGCTAGCGGCCATTGTAACCATGTTCCTGATCCCGGTGTTTGCAGTGACATACCTGCTTCAAAACCATCTGCTGAGGGGCGTAACCTTCGGCACAATCAAGAAATAACGGAGACCGTTTAATGGCATCGGGTATACAAATCCGCCAACTGACGAAACACTATGGCGACCTGACGGCAGTAAGCGACGTCGATCTTGATATCGATGACGGTGAAGTTCTCTGTTTGTTGGGACCAAGTGGTTGCGGCAAAACAACAACTCTGAGGATGGTGGCGGGCCTTGAGGATATAAGTGCGGGTGAAGTCCGCATTGACGGCGAAGTCATGAACAATATTGCGACACCAGACAGAAATGTCGCGATGGCATTTCAGTTTTATGCGCTATACCCCAGTATTACCGTTGAAAAGAACCTAGCCTATCCGCTGTATGCCGAGCACGCGACCCCTGATCAAATCGAGCAACGTATCGCCCAAGTTGCGGAACGGCTGGATCTGACTGCTGTTCTGAAGCGGTATCCGAGCCAATTGGCGGAAGGCGAGAAACAGCGCGTCGCTGTAGGGCGGGCGATCATCCGTAGCCCCCGCTGTTTTTTGTTCGACGAGCCCCTGAGCCGCCTGGATATCGAATTGCGTCAAGAAATGCGTACAAAAATTAAAGAGGTATTGGCTGACTTATCAAAGCCAACTGTCATTGTGACCCATGACCAAATTGAAGCCTTAACCATGGCGGACCGGATCGCCGTTATGAGGGCAGGCAAGATCGAACAGGTCGCAACGCCCCATGATATATTTGCGGCCCCGATCAATACGTTTGTTGCTGGGTTTATTGGAACGCCGGGGATGAACTTGATACCGGCTGTGGTTGAAGGCGGTTCTAAGAAAAATGAGCTGAAGTTGAACATTGATGGTCAGCACGTTGTCGTTGATGTCAACGATGCGGCAATGAAATTGCCAGCCGGATCAATGGTGACTTTGGGGGTAAGGCCTCGGTTTTTTGAAACCGTTTCGGAAGTTTCCGATAAAACCTTGAGCGGCGTCGTCGATATTATTGAACCCATGGGCGCTGAAACATTGTTCCACGTATTGGACGGAAAGCGAGAACTCCGGGTTGTTATGGACCGCTCAGTTCGATTTAACGAAGGTGAAAAAATACACCTTCAATTTCAGCCAAAAATGACCCACGTGTTTGATGAGCAGGGGAGCTTAGTTCGATAATGAAAGATTCGTCTGTATCTCTTCCAGAAACTGAAAAAGATCCCGGCATGAGCAGAGCCGTGGCCCGGCGATGGGAGTATGGGCTTGTCCTGTTGTGTCTCGTTGCACTGGGCGCCATTTTTCAACCTTTCAGTAAAACCCTTTATGGGATTGGTGCAGGTTTGGTGGTTTTTGCCGGCCTGGCATTTAATCTGATGCCTTTTGCCCAACCGGGTAAGCCAGTTAAAGCGCTCTATAAAACGGCACTTATCGTCGCGATTGTGTTTCTGGTTATACTTTTATTGGCGATTGGTTCTGCTGAACTTTACGGCGTGTATTTGAGAAATACAAAGTAGTTCAACAGTCGTCGACGTCCGTCACGGGAACAGGGGGGTAGAAACATGAAGTTTGGCATGAATTTGTTGTTGTGGACAACGCACGTTACACAGACACATGAGAAAACACTCAATGACATCAAGGAAATCGGTTACGATCTGGTCGAAGTTCCCGTCTTTGATCGAAACCCGGGTCATCATGCGAATTTGGGTAAAATCATAAAAGAGATTGGTCTGGAAACAAGCGCGGTATGTGCCTGTACGCCGGAAGGCAACCCGATTAGCGCCGACGGAAATGTGCGGGCAGTCGCGGCAGAGGAGAGTAAGCGCGCCATTGACTGTTGCGCTGCACTTGGCGCGGATCTGATCTGCGGGCCCATGCATTCGACCTTCGGTGTTTTCTCGGGCGTTGCGCCGACGAATGATGAGTGGAAACGTTCGGTCGAACACATGCAAATTGCAGCCGAATACGCCCGTTCGATGAATGTCAGAATTTCATCTGAATTTCTCAACCGATTTGAATGTTACCTGCTCAATACGACAGCCGATACGTCACGCTGGGTTGACGATGTGGGAGCCGACAACGTTGGAATTCTCTACGATACCCATCATGCAAACATTGAAGAGAAAAATGCTGCGGCGGCCATATCTGATCATAGTCATAATATAAATCACATCCATATATCCGAAAACGATCGTTCAACTCCGGGTATGGGGCAGGTTCGCTGGACGGAAACTTTCGACGCGCTTGCTTATGCCAATTACGAGGGATTTCTGGTTGTCGAAGCCTTCGGAACAGCTATTCCAGAATTGATACCGGTGGTTAAAGTTTGGCGGAAAATGTTTGAAACCGAAGAAAAATTGGCTGCGGATGCGCTGGCTTTCATGAAAAAAGAGTGGTCGGCGCGGGTCAGCGCCTGATCGGGGGAACAAGATGTACTTAGGGCTCGATATCGGGACGTCAGGCATCAAGGCAGTGCTTGTTGATGATGAACAGGAAATCGTCGCTCAGGCAACGGCTCCCCTAGACGTATCCAGGCCTCATGAGTTGTGGTCTGAACAAGACCCGGATGACTGGTGGACAGCAGTAGGAGCCGCGGTTGGACGGTTAAAAAATTCACATCCCGGGCGCCTATCCGCAGTGCGTGGTATCGGGTTGTCCGGCCAAATGCACGGTGCAACCTTGCTCGATGACGGTGGGCGACCCCTTCGCCCTGGCATCCTTTGGAATGATGGTCGTTCGGCAAAAGCTGGGCTGGAGATAGAACGCCGGGAGCCAAGATCTCGTGAGATCACCGGTAATTTGGCAATGGCCGGATTTACGGCACCGAAACTGGTTTGGGTCGCGGAAAACGAACCAGAAGTATTCTCAAAGACGGCAAAAATTTTGCTGCCGAAAGATTATGTGCGGTTTCGGCTAACCGGCGGTTACGTTTCTGAGATGTCCGATTCGTCGGGTACTTTGTGGCTCGACGTTGAACAGAGGCGCTGGTCTGACGAAATGTTGGATGCGACCGGGCTATCCCAGAGTCACATGCCGGATTTGAT
>Ga0316202_10003156_pt1 | contig 10192 bp, 6 predicted proteins | sample 3monrhotite_MG_FD_204934 | JGI IMG/M metagenome (GOLD analysis project Ga0316202, IMG submission 204934) | Microbial mat bacterial communities from mineral coupon in-situ incubated in ocean water Damariscotta River, Maine, United States -... | ecosystem: Environmental > Aquatic > Marine >...
TTGCGGCAAGTTCTTGGGGCGTTGCAAGCACCAGAAACGCGTGAAAATATCTACTCAGGAGCGATAGGGGATGACTGGCAATCCGCGAAGTATGAAATCGCATCAGATAGTGATGTATCCCTTCAATTCACGACGCCGCGCGTAAAGACCGGAAAGCTCTCTGTCGAACTCTACAGTACGACTGGGGAAAAGCTTCGCATCAAACTTGTCAAATCCGAACGCATCGACCCAGCATTGCAAAGTAACGTCTGGCGGCTCTCGCTTGCTGCTTTGCCCTTCAAAGTTGTTAACCGGATCAAGTTTAAGTTGGATCAAACCGTCGCGGGGGCGGAAATCGCTCTTTTAAACTGATTAATCACAAACACTTAAAAGGCTCCTATCCTTTCGTATAGGAGCCTATACCCATGCGCGTTCGCGATGTGATCCGAAACCCGATAGATCAGCATTCAACAACTGTGTGAGTTTGGGATATCAACATGAAACTGTTTTGCCTTTCAGCCGCGATCGCCTTTTTCGCTGTCACCTCAGCAAGTGCCGAACAATTGCCAGCACCTGAAGGTGAAGTGCTTTTGACCATTTCTGGCGCGATTGAAAATGAGACCGCTGATGGCGTCGTTTCGCTGGATCTGGCCCAACTTCAGGCTTTGCCTGAGCAAGTCTTTACGACGTCTACGATCTGGACCGAAACCCCCGTTGTCTTCACCGGGGTAAGCCTGCGCGATGTGTTGGATCATGCGGGCGTTGAAGCAACCAAGATCAAAGCCGTTGCCCTTAACGATTACATAGTGGAAATTCCGCTGGACGGCGTGTCCGATCAGGCACCGATCATTGCCTATCTGATGGACGGCGAACAAATGTCGCCCCGCGACAAAGGTCCGTTGTGGATTGTCTATCCCTATGATGCGGACCCGGACTATCGCACAGAGGTGGTCTATTCCCGTTCAATCTGGCAACTCAACCGCATCGTCGCCGTGAAATAGACGGATTTATCGGGCATACTGGCAAGATGAGAGTGAACACACTGCGTCGGAACGTCCCGTCAATCATCATCGCGATCAGCATTACCGCCTTGGTGGTGCTATTTGTTCTTATTGGGCAGAAAGTGAACCTGTTACGGGACGCACCTGCGGACAATGTGACGTGGGGGGTGTCTCAGGTTGAGGTAGACCTGCTCACGTTGCGTTCCACTGTGCTGACGGCAACGGAGCAGGCTGACGCAGATGTCGCTCACATCAAACGGCGCTTTGACAACGCTTACAGCCGGGTTTCGAACTTGGAAAAAGGCCTCGTGTTCGCCGCGATGCGCAAGGATGCCGAGTTTGCCGAGACACTTGCAGACCTTCAAGGCGCTATGGATGGGTTGATCCCACTGATCGACGGGCCTGATGATGACTTGCGGGCAGGACTGCCGGACATGTTGCCGGTGCTCGACAGGCTTGATCAAAGCGCGCGCGCCTTGGCCCTGTCTGGTATCGCGCTGAATTCGCAGTCCTCTGATGCAAACCGAGAGAGCTTTTACCAGCTTTTGACAATCGCTGCCGCGATTACCTTTGCCTTGATCGTCTTCCTTATCGTCATGAGCTATCTGCAGGTCCGCCAGTACCGAGCTTTCCGCAGAGTATCCCGAGATGTTGAAAAAGCGAACACCCGGCTAAATTCATCCTTTCAGGCCTCGCTGGATGCGATCGTCGTGGCCGATGACCAAGGTATCATTCTTGAGTTCAACGAAGCAGCTGAAGGCGTGTTTGGCTATACACGTCAAGAGGCGGTGGGCGGTCAGATGGCCGATCTGATCGTACCCCCACATCTGCGCGACGCGCATCTAGCAGGTATGCAAAGGTTCCTCGATACGAAAGAACCACACCTTGTCGGCAAAGGGCGTATTGAGATCGTTGCGATGCGCAAATCCGGCGAAGAGTTCCCGGTCGAGCTGGCCATCGGGCAGGCGGATGATCCCGGAGGAACGATCTTTATCTCTTACCTGCGCGACATCACAAAACGGCTGCAATCGGAGAGCGATCTCAAGCAGGCCCGCGACGATGCCCTTCAGGCTGAACGCGCCAAGTCAAACTTCCTCGCGGTGATGAGCCACGAGATGCGCACGCCGCTGAATGGCATCTTTGGCACCATCGAATTGATGCGAAAAACGAAGCTGGAGCCAAACCAGACCGAATACCTCGACATCGCGCAGCAATCCGGTGAAATCCTGTTGAACCACGTCAACGACGTCCTCGACATTACGCGCATTGATGCAGGTGAATTGACGCTTTCTGAGAATGTGTTCAATCTCAGGAAATTCTTTGAAAACGTGATAAAGACGAATGAGCCAACGGCCATTCCGCGCGGAAACCAGTTGGTGCTTAGGGCGGATGGCCTTGGTCATCTTTGGGTGTCGGCGGATGAACAACGTCTGCGTCAGGTGGCATTTAATCTGATCAGCAACGCGTTGAAGTTCACCGACGAGGGCACAGTCACGCTGAGCGCAGACGCGACGGGCAAAGATGGGACCGTTGATCTGACGTTCAAGGTCACGGACACCGGCGTCGGTATCCCGGATAAGGATCAAGCCAAGGTGTTTGACCGCTTTTTCACGCAGGGAAAGTCTTATGACCGCATGGCGTCGGGGACGGGCCTTGGCCTCGCCATTTGCAAGCACATAATTGAGAAGATGGATGGGGTGATCAGCGTGGACAGTGCAGTCGGGCAGGGCTCGACCTTCACGGTCACGGTGCCTTTGCAGACGGCCCAAGAACGATCCCTCAACGCGGCGCGTCATGTTACGGAATTACAGGGTCAAAGCCTGAGCGGTGCGCAGATTTTGTTGGTCGAAGACAACGAGATCAACCGCAACATCGTCCGCGAAATGCTGGAAAGCGAAGGGGCGCTGGTCACTGAGGCCATCAATGGGCAAGAAGCGGTGCGCGTGGCCGGTGGTGATCGCTTTAGCGCCATTTTGATGGACATCAGCATGCCGGTCATGAATGGCGTCGACGCAACGCGCCAGATCCGCAGTCAGGTCGGGTTGAACAAGGAGACGCCGATCCTCGCACTGACCGCCCACGCGATGGCGGAAGAACATGAACAGTTCATGGACGCCGGGATGCAGGGCTGTCTGAACAAACCCGTTTCGCAATCAAGTCTGGCGCTTGCCCTTAGAGATGTCATCGGACGCATTGATGCCGCGCAAGCACCAGATCATGCGCCCCATCATCACGGTCTGGTTGACGCAGACATCTTTAACGGGCTGAAGTCGGTCCTCAAGCAAGAGAAGCTCGAAACCCTCATCCACAAATTCGACGCTGAAGTTGTGAAGATTATGGCCGATTTGCCTGCGCATCTGGAGGCGGACAGCCTGACGGCCCTTGGCGATCTTTGTCACCGGTCGGTTGGTTCGGCGGGCATGATGGGGGCGTTGTCGTTTCAGGCAGAGCTGCGCAAGCTTGAGCAGGCAGCGCGCAATGGGGATGTCACCGCCGCACAAGACGCAGCGCAGGACGTGACCGAGGCATGGCCCAAGACCCGCACGGCCCTGATGAACCAACTTTAAGCGCTATCCTTTAGGATAGGGGCGCTAGCCATATTAGCTGGTGCTTGACCGCTTGGTGCAGCCATCGTGCAGGCGCTCTTTGATAAACAATCCAGGTGAGAGAGCACCAGCGCCGCTGGTCAAGAACCTGGAGTATGCAATGAACATTCGCCACGAATGTCCGCTGCCCGATCTGTCGTATGCAGTCGTTGCCCCGCTGTTTATCCAAACAGCGGACGGCACGATTCTGATCAGCAAAAAGTGGTCGCTTGCGGGCATTTGGATTGATCCCGCTGGTCATGATTTGACCCAAGGCACGGTGATGGCGGTGCCGTTTCAGGGTGTGGATATCTCATTCAACGTAAAACTCGCCCCGACAAGCGATCCAGAACACTTTGTTTTTGCAAACCTTTCGGTCAGACAACGCGAGACGCTCTCGCTGTTTTATCAAGGTGTGTTGTCGGGCAAAATGGTTGCCACCGGCGATATGATTTCCAGCCTCGACACACCTGTCGATCTCGTGCCGATGGGCGAAACCGAAGAGGAGAAAGCAGCAGGAGTTAAAACCGCATCATCCCGCCTGCGGCGGGTCATCTGGAATGTCGTGTTCTATCTGTTCCTCGCCGCCTTTATGGTGCTCTTCGTGGGCGGGCATATTTGGGATCGACTCTCAACAATCCGGCTGGATCATGGTCGCTTTGTCGCGCCGACAGAGCATTACCTGGCCCCGGACACCGGTTACATTGATCGCCTATACGTACGCCCCGGCGAAGCGGTTGCGCGGGGCGACATCATCGCACGACTGCAAGATCCAGACCGCGAAAGTGACGTCGAAGAGGTGCGTGCCGAGGTCCTTTTGGCGGAACGGGCGTTGGAAGTCGCGCAGACGGCGTTGGCCGACCACCTTGCCCGGAAACCTGACTATCGCGCGCCCCTTTTGGAGGCGGTTGAGCGCGCTTCGCAGCTATTGCGCGACCACCATCCGGGCACCCGCCATGTTTCAGTGGCGCTCTTGCGTGCGCAAAATCGTCTACAGGTTTTTGATCAGGGGATCGATGTTGGCACAGCTCGATACCACGCGCTTGCCACTGACTTTACACGTCAGGCAGAAGATCAATCGCTGATCTTGCGGCGCTGGAAACGCGAGCTGCGCCATAGAAAGTCCGCCGCTAACAAATACGTCATTCGCGCCAAAACGGACGGGACTGTCTTTGCTGTTCATGTGGAAAAGGGACACTTTGTCGGACGCGGTGACCTGGTCGCCGAGGTTGAAGAAGACACGCCGCGCACTGCGGTGGGTTGGCTGGATGACAGCATGGTCACCTCCGTTTCACTAGGGATGGCAGGCACGGCAAAGTTCAACTTTCGCGGTGAATATCGCCAGATGGCGGCGACGGTGGTTGATTTGCAGGCGGGCAGCGATGCCGCGCGCCCTGATCGGTTCGGCATGATTGTCACGCTCAAGATTGAGGGGGCCGGGCTAAAGACATCCCGCAAACTGTTCCGTCCGAACGCGCCAGCACAGCTTGAGCTGGACCGCGATCTTTTCGCCGGGTCGCGGGCAGGGGGCAACGATGCAGGCTCCTGACAGTGTTTACGGGTTCGAAAAACACTTGGACGCCTGGCTTGCGACACTTGCCGGACCATCTCCCAGTGGTTTGAAGAAATGGACACCCTTGTTTCTGGCGCAATTTACGATCCTGTTCTCGGTCCTAGTCGGGGCGCTGGTTTTCTGGCCCAACAACTTCTTTGATCCGCAACTTGTCCACTTCACCTTTACCCTCGGGTCTTTAGGGGTTTGGCGTTTTGGCTGGTGGTTCACCCATGCGGTACGGGCCGAGATTTACGCGCGGTGCGTCTGGCCCGGCATGCGCGCCAGGGCAAACAGGCTTTGGCGTGAGGGCTGGCGCCCCCGGATGCTGCATATCCAGATGACAACCTATTACGAAGAACCCGCGATCACGCGCCGGGTTATTGGATCAATCATCGGTCAAATCAGGCGGGAAGGGATACCAACGACGATTTATATCGGCACGGGCTCATCCTATGATGAAGAGATCATCACCCAGTTTGTCAAAACCCACGCTCAGGATGTCGACGCGGAGCTTGTCTTTCTCCGCCAAAACCAGCCGGGCAAACGTATGGCAATCGGGATGATCCTGCGCGCGATGAACCGCGCGCATATTGCCCCGGACGATCTGGTGATCTTTATGGATGGCGATGCGGTCTATGGCATTGATGTGCTGGAAAAGACCTGTTCGATGTTTGGGGCCGACCCTGAATTGCAGGCACTGACCACGAATGAAGAGGTCATCTGCTATGGGCCGCGCTGGATTCAAAGCTGGCTGTCGATGCGGTTTACGCAGCGGCGGCTGGCGATGCAAAGCCACGCCCTGTCTGATCGTGTATTGACCCTGACGGGTCGGATGAGCGTCTTTCGTGCGCGCAACATCACGAACGAAAAATTCATCCGCACGATTGAGGCGGATCATCTGGATCACTGGCTGTGGGGGCGATTTCGCTTTCTCTCAGGAGACGACAAAAGCACGTGGTATCATTTGCTGTCGTGTCGATCCAAGATGACCTACGTCCCGGATGCCTGCGTCTATACGATTGAACAGATCGAAGGATCAGGAACCGGGCGCATGGTGCAGAACTTTCGCCGCTGGTCCGGCAACATGCTGCGCAACGGCGCACGCGCGATTGCGCTTGGCCCTCGCATTGCAAGACCATTCATCTGGTGGTGCCTTGTCGACCAGCGCATTGCCATGTGGACAATGCTGGTCAGCCCGACACTTGCCATCCTGACCCTGTTTGTCGAACCCATGTATCTGGCGCATTGCCTGATCTGGATTGTCCTGTCGCGCACGATCTTGTGCCTGTTCCTGTACCGCTATGCGCGCAGCACCGATCTGAGCTGGCCGTTCATTCTGTACTTCAACCAGATCATCAATGCCTGCGTGAAGGTCTTTATGATCTTTCACCTTAGCAAACAGAAATGGTCAAACCGCGGCAATCAAACTGCGGGCAATGGCACATCCTTTGCCGATAAAATGCAAAACGCGATGGCCAAGTTCCAGTTGGTGACAACAGTTGCTGCATTCATCCTTGCGTTGGCGATCATGATTGGCCTGCTGCCTAGCCCGATGATTCTTCGTGTCTTTTTGCCTTGAGGTCAGAACCTATACCACAGGATAGGTCACCCATCCCAAATGACGCCGAACTGTCCAGTTGGGCACAGGCTAACAGCCACACGCCCGCGCTAAACCCGTCACATCGGTTTTTAAGAGTGTGAGGACAAGGAGACCAACATGATCTATCCGGTAATTCTGTGTGGGGGCAGAGGCACCCGTCTGTGGCCATTGTCGCGCAAAAGCTTTCCCAAGCAATTTTCGACCCTGAACGGCGACACAAGCCTGTTTCAGCAAACCATCGCACGTGTCAAAACACCTGCCTTCCAATCGCCCATCGTGCTGACCAATGCGGACTATCGTTTCACCGTGTCAGAGCAATTGGCCAACGAAGGTGTGGACAACGCCACTGTCATGATTGAGCCCGAGGGCCGCAACACAGCCCCTGCAATCCTGGCAGCGGCCTTGTTGCTCCAAGATCAGCCAGAGGCAACGCTGCTCGTCATGCCCGCCGATCACGCGATCCGCGACGAAGAGGCCCTGTCAAAGGCCATCATGGCCGGATACGATGCAGCGTCGGCGGGCAAGTTGGTCACATTTGGCATCACGCCGGATCGCCCAGAGACAGGCTATGGCTATCTCGAAACCTTCGATCCCATTGCAACGCAAAGCGCGCATGCACAACCCCTCAAGGCCTTTGTCGAAAAGCCAAGCGTGGAGCGCGCCGAGGAATTTCTGACCTCTAAACGCCACTTCTGGAACGCTGGTATCTTTATGTTCCGCGTTGCCGAAATTCTTGAAGCGTTTGAGGTGCTCTGCCCGCAGCTCATGATGCCGGTGCGTCGCGCCGTTCAGGGCGCAAAGCAGGATATGAATTTTCTGCGGCTGGATCCAACACCCTATGCCAGCGCGCACGACATCTCGATCGACTATGCCGTGATGGAATGCTGCGAAACGCTATCTGTTGTGCCCACCGATTGCGGCTGGACGGACCTTGGCAGCTGGGCCTCGGTCTGGGAAAGCGGTGCTGCGGATCAGGCGGGCGTCGTACAAAGCGGCGCAACAACGTCGATTGATTGCAAAGACACGCTCTTGCGCTCGGAAACCGAGGGCGTCGAACTTGTCGGCGTCGGGCTGAACAACATTGCAGCCATCGCAATGGGTGACGCGGTGCTGATCGCTGATATGAGCCAGACCGAGACGGTAAAGACGGCTGTCTCAAAGCTGAAGGCCAGGCAGGCCAAACAGGCCGAGAGCTTTCCCAAGGATCACCGTCCCTGGGGTTATTTTGAAACCCTGTCGCTGGGTCAGCGATTTCAGGTCAAACGGATTGTCGTAAAGCCTGGTGCAGCTCTGTCCCTCCAAAGCCACATGCACCGGGCGGAACATTGGATCGTCGTCGCAGGCTCTGCGAATGTGACGATTGATGACAGCGTCAAGATGATCTCGGAAAACCAATCCGTCTATATCCCGCTGGGTGCCATTCACCGGCTGGAAAACCCCGGCAAAGTCGAACTTCATTTGATCGAAGTGCAAACCGGTGCCTATCTCGGAGAGGATGACATCGTGCGTTACGAAGATATCTACGCACGTGACAGAGCTGCATAAACCAAGAAAAAAAAGCACTCTCACACCACCTTGGGCTGCGCGTCATGCGCCGCCTCTTTTCGTTTCAAAACAGACGTTCCAGAAGCTCTATCCGAAAGGATAGCGGGCCTATCCAAAGTGTGAGAAACCTATGCGCCCAGTCAAAAGATTATTCGAAAACAATGGGCTAAACATCACTCTACCCATTAACAAAGGACGAGTGACATGTTTGATCTTGACTCAACCACCAGCCAGGGCAGCGCTCTGGCACCGCTTCGCATCATTGAAGAAAAACCCGCCATTTCAGTCGTCGGCCTTGGTTATGTCGGTGCTGTTTCAACAGCCTGTTTGTCGAGCCTCGGACACAAGGTCATTGGTGTCGATCTGGACGCTGACAAAATCGCCGCCATTGGTGCAGGCCGCTCACCCATCCATGAAAAAGACCTTGATGGCCTGCTGTTTGACGGCGTTGCCAACGGTTTGGTTACAGCGACCGACGACTTGGAACAGGCGGTCATCGACAGCGACGTCACATTTGTTTCGGTGGGGACACCGACAGCTGCGGACGGCGGTTGCGATCACAGCTTTATCGCCGCAGCGGCACGGTCGATTGGCCGAGGGCTGAAGCAAAAGAGCGACTTCCACATCGTCGTGATGCGCTGTTCGATCCCGCCCGGTGTCACGATGGGGTTCATGGCCCCGATCATCGAAGAGGTATCGGGCCTGAGGGCGGGCGTTGATTTCGGTGTCTGTTTCAACCCAGAATTCCTGCGCGAGGGCGTCGCGGTTGAGGATTTCTACGCGCCCCCCAAAACCGTCATCGGCGCAAGTGATGATCGCAGCGCAAACACCCTGCGCCGCATCTACGAAGCGGTCGATCCCGCGCCGATTGTCACGCCGATTGAGACGGCCGAAATGGTCAAATATGTCGATAACGTCTGGCACGCCACAAAGGTCTGTTTTGCCAATGAAGTCGGGCGCTTGTGCAAGCCTCTTGGTGTAGACAGCCATGACGTGATGGATGTGTTTGTTCAGGACACCAAGCTGAACCTGTCGCCTTATTACCTCAAGCCCGGCTTTGCCTATGGCGGTTCTTGCCTGCCCAAAGAAGTGCGCGCGGTCGCCCATATCGCGAAAGAGCAGGGAGTGCATCTGCCGATGATCGAAAGCCTGGATGTCTCGAACAAGACGCACATTGATGCGGCTCTGGAGATGGTGCGCAAGACAGGTGCCCGCAAGGTGGGTGTGCTTGGTCTTGCCTTCAAACAGGGTACTGACGATCTTCGCGAAAGCCCGATCCTCGAAGTGATTGCCGCCCTGCACGATGAAGGCGTGAAGGTCACGATCCATGACACCGCGATCACGGTCGATACCCCGCTTGCAGGACAACTCGCATATGTCCGCAACGGAAGCCCGGGCCTGCAAAAGATGGCGCACGCTTTGCCACACATGCTGCGCAGCGATCTGAGCGAGGTTGTCGACACCGCTCAAGCGCTGATCGTGACACATAAAAACGACCTTTACGCAGATGCCATTCGCACGGCGACCGATGTGCCTGTCATCGACGTTGTGCGCGCCGTTTCTAACGACGTCGAGCACGCAAACATCAACGGAATTGGCTGGTAACCAGCTTCTCCATATGACTTTCAAAAGGAAACGAAATGTCTGGTAACGAGTACCCCGCCGACCTTCTCGGCACGCATGCTTCTGAACTGATCGAGGGCGACGACGCATCGGAAATGATCGTCGGGCTTTCTGGGGATGATACGATCTCTGGTGACGACGGTGATGATGTCATTCATGGGGATTTCCTGAGCGGAAATCTCCTGACTGGCACCGATGGCGCGACGAGCTTTGCCCAATATGGCGACACCGATGCCTGGTCGGTTCAGCAAGAGGCAAATGGTCATTCCAGTATGACCCAAACGGTTGAAACCATTCAGGGCGA
>Ga0316202_10003157_pt1 | contig 10190 bp, 7 predicted proteins | sample 3monrhotite_MG_FD_204934 | JGI IMG/M metagenome (GOLD analysis project Ga0316202, IMG submission 204934) | Microbial mat bacterial communities from mineral coupon in-situ incubated in ocean water Damariscotta River, Maine, United States -... | ecosystem: Environmental > Aquatic > Marine >...
GAACCGCCCCGACGCCGAGATGGTCCCGATGACCGACCACATGGACTTCGAGTACAGCGTCGATGTCGTCGAGGGACGGGCCTTCATCACCACCGACTGGGACGCGCCAAACTACCGGGTCATGGTCGCCGACGCCGGCGCACCCCAGCAAGAGAGCTGGACCGAGCTGATCCCGGCCTCGGACGACAAGCTCTCCTACATCAACCTCGTCGACGGCCACCTGTACGCCGTCTACCAGCACAATGCCGCGACCCGCATCGAGGTGTTCACCCTCGACGGCGAGAAGCTCCACACCATCCCGCTGCCGACGGTCGGCTCGGCGGGGGTCTCGGGGCTGTGGAGCAAGCCCGGCGTGCAGGTCAGCTTCAGCTCCTTCGCGAGCCCCGCGGCGACCTACAGCTACGACGCCGAGGCCAACGCGCTGAGCATGCTCAAGCCCTCCGCGATGGACGTCGACACCAGCCAGCTCGGCGTCGAGCAGGTCTGGTATCCCTCCGCCGATGGCACCGAGGTGAGCATGTTCCTCATCCGGCGCACGGACGCCACCGGGCCGGTCCCGACGCTGCTGACCGGCTACGGCGGCTTCAACATCTCGATGACGCCGCGGTTCTCGACGCGGAACCTCGTCTGGCTGGAGGCCGGCGGCGCGGTCGCGATCCCCAACCTGCGCGGCGGCGGCGAGTACGGCCGGGCGTGGCACGAGGCGGGCATGCGCGAGAAGAAGCAGAACGTCTTCGACGACTTTATCGCCGCGGCGGCCTACCTGCGCGACAACAACCTCGCCGACAAGGTCGCGATCGCCGGCGGGAGCAACGGCGGGCTGCTGGTCAGCGCGGTGGTCACCCAGCGCCCGGAGCTGTTCGACGCGGTGCTCTGCCAGGTCCCGCTCGCCGACATGGTCCGCTTCCACCGCTTCGGCATCGCGAACATCTGGACCGAGGAGTACGGCTCGGCCGAAGATCCCGAGATGTTCCCGCACATCTACGCGTACTCGCCGGTCCACAACGTCGTCGAGGGCACTGACTACCCCGCGATCCTGGTCACCGGCAGCGAGAACGACGCCCGCACCGACCCGGTGCACGCGCGCAAGTTCATGGCCGCCGCGCAGTGGGCGGACGCCGACCACGGCACCGAGGAGCCGATCCTGCTCTACATCCAGAAGGACTCCGGCCACGGCGGCGCCGTCACCACGGACCAGCAGGCCGACCAGAGATCCCGCCACCACGGCTTCCTGATGTCTCAGCTCGGCCTGGAGGCGCCCACGGGCGGTTAACAGCCGCCGCAGCCGCGGCACCTCTCTGGCATGACCAGCCTCCTGCTCTGCGCCCTCCACAGCCAGCCAGCCGCCCTCTCCGAGGCGGCGATCGGCTGGGCCGGCACCAACATCGTCGACCCGGTCACCGGGACCTTCTCGCTGAACTTCGACCTCCAGAGCCTGGCGCTGGCCGCGCCCCCGATCCAGCAGGTCACCTTCGAGGGCGGCGCGGTGCTGTGGGCCCAAAGAGAAGATGCCATGGCCGCGGAGGTCGGCGCTGGAATGCGACGCTGGGGGACCGCGCGGGGACAGCCGGTGCGGGTCTACCTCGACGGTGTGCCGCTGACGCCGTAGCCACTGGTGCTACGGGCTGAGGCGGACCACCGCGGTCCAGAAGTGGCTGATCTCGCGGATGACCTCGGTAAACTCACGGAGGCTCGCGGGCTTGCACACGTAGCTGTTGGCGTGGCTGGCGTACGCCCGGCGAATGTTGTCCGCCTCGCCCGAGGCCGTCAGGATCACGATCGGGATGGCCCACAGCTCCGGGTCCGCCTTGACCTCGCCGAGCAGCGCGAGCCCATCCTTCTTCGGCAGCGTCAGGTCGAGCAGCACCAGGTCGGGCCGCACCGCGTCCGCGTAGCCGCCCTGGCGGCGCAGGTAAGAGAGCGCCTCTTCGCCGTCGCCGGCGACCGAGAGGTCGATGTGGAGCTGCGTCTCCGACAGCGCCCGCCGCGTGAGCAGGACGTCTGCCGGGTCATCCTCGACGAGCAGGATGCGGGTCGGGCGCATTCAAGGGCCTCCAGGCGTGTGAGCACGCCATCTTACGATACCCTCTCGGTATGAAGGTGCCGCTGACACAGCTTATCCAACACTTCGACGCCCTCGCCCCCACGTCGGTCGACTTCGACGGCGGCCTGTGGGGGCAGTGGGACCGTGACCTCCACCAGCAGGTGCTCCAGTACGCGGAGCTCGACCACGAGGCGGTGCTGCTGGAGCTGGGCTGCGGCACCGGCCGGTTCAGCCACATGCTCGCGCCGCACCTCAAGCGGGCCTTCGCGGTCGACTGTGCGCCGAACATGCTCCGGATGGCCCGCGAGCGAAGCCCGGCGCAGGCCAACGTCTCCTGGCTGCCCGGCGACGTCCGCGACCTGCCGCCGACGCCGGGGATCGACACGGTGATCGCCTGCAGCGTGCTGCGCTACCTCGATCCGGGCGAGCGGGCGGCGCTGTACGCCGAGCTGCACCAGCGCCTGCGGCCGGGCGGGCTGCTCGTCATCGGCGACCTGCTGTGGAGCATGCCGCCGGACATGATCGACGGCGTGGACGGCTGGCTGGACGGCCACCTCGCGCACACCCTGATGGCCGACGAGACCGAGCGCGCGCTCCAGGCGGTCGGCTTCGACACCTTCGTCAAGCGCATGCACCCCGCGCTCGCGGTGATCCGGGCCGCGCGCATGCCCCGGCGGCGTCAGTAGGCGAACAGCGCGTCGGGCTCGACGATCCGCACCGGGGCGATCTGGGCGAGCGCGGCCTGGTCGATGCGCGCCAGGTCTCCGACGATGGCGATCTGGAAGGGCGCGTCGGCGAAGCGTCCGGCGAAGTCCTGGAGCCCGCCGAGGGTCATCGACGCGAGCCGCTCCAGGCGCGGCGGGCGCGGGTCGGCGGGGTGGCCGCGGCGGGCCCAGCCCGCGACGGTGGCCGGCATCGAGCGGAAGTTGAACCGCGAGGTCCGCAGCCGGGCGATCGCCGAGTCGCGGGCGCGGGCGAACCGGGCCGGCTGCGGCGGCAGGTTGCGGAGCATGTCCACGAGCAGCGCGGTGACCTCGGCGGCCTTGTCGGCCTGCGTGCCGGCGCTGGCCCACAGGAGGTTGCTGTCGCCGGACTGCCAGCCCAGCCGCCAGCCAGCGTGCGCTGAGTAGGCCATGCCGCGGGCCTCGCGGATCTCCTGGAAGACCAGCCCGGCGCTGCCGCCCATGTACTCGCCGTACAGGTGGTGGTTGTGGGCCTCCTCCGAGGAATACTGACTCCAGGGGCACAGCACCGCGACCGACGCCTGCACCGAGGGGTGGTGGACCAGCCACACGTGGCTGGCGTCCCACGCCCGGTGCGAGCGGAGCGGCAGGGCCGGCTCGGGTGGGACGGCCGCGTCCCGCTCCAGCAGCGCGGCGACCGCGTCGACGCCCCGCGGCCCGGCGTACAGCGCCTCCCACGAGACCGACCACAGCGAGCGCAGCCGGGCCATCTGGGCGTCGACGTCGAAGGCCTCAAGGGCCGCGTCGTCCAGGGTGCCGCCGAGGTAGGCGCCCTGGTCGCCCTCCAGCAGCCACTCCTGGAGGGCCTGCTCCAGCACCCGGCGCTCCTGGCGCATCTGGCGGCGCTGGCTGATCGCGTCGGTCAGCCGGCGGCGGGCCTCGTCCTCGGGGAGCACCGGCGCACAGACCCGCTCCTGGAGCAGCGACAGCGCCGCGGGCAGGTTCCCATCGGGACCGACGACCTTCATCGCCGTCAGCCGCTGCCCGACCGACACTGACAGGCTGGTGCCCATCCGGTACAGCGTGGCGTCCAGCGCCAGCCGGTCCAGCGCCGCGGTGCCCGCGCGGGTCCACAGCGAGGCGGCCACCGCCCAGGAGGGATCTCCCTGCCGCCCCAGCGGCGCCCGCAGCGTGAGCTGGCAGAGGTCGTTGAAGGGGTTGGGCGCGGCGTAGACCGACAGGCCCGGCGCGGGCGCCCGGTGGAAGTAGTCGACCCCGGCCTCGGTGGCCTTCAGCGGGATCGGCACGGCGGGGGTCTGGTGGACCTCGTGGAAGAAGGCCGAGTGAGCGTCGCTGGTGATGCTCCGGCTGGAGATCGGCGGCGCGAGCGGGGGCAGCCGCTCTGGCTCACCGATCTCGCGGCGGGCGATCGCCCGGCCGCCGCCCATCCACTGCTGCGCGAAGGCGACGATCTGGTCCGGCGTGACCTGCCGCATCGCGTCCAGCTCAGAGAAGGCGCCGCGCCAGGGCCGCTCGTGGAGGAAGCTTCGCATCATCAGGCCGGCGCGGGAGGCGTTGTCCTCCAGGCCCTTCTGGTACGTCTGCTCGTAGTCGAGCAGGATCGCGGCGAGGTCATCGCCCTCGAAGCGTCCGGCCCGGAGGTGCCCGACCTGCTCCAGCAGGAGCTGCTCGACCTCGTCGAGCGACTGACCGTCGAGGGGCTGCCCCCAGAGCACCTGCGCGCCGCCGTCGCGCATGAAGCGCGGATACGCCCCGCCGCCGCGGACCTTCTGGGGCACGATGAGGTTCTGGTCGAGCAGCCCGGTGGCCCGGTTGTCGAGCAGCATGTCCGCGAGCGCGCCGACCGGCCGGTCGGGGTGTCCCCAGGGCACCGAGCGCCACGCGAAGCGGATCTCCTCGACGCCGGGGGCGTGCACGACGAGGGTGCGGCCCTCGGCCGGCAGCGGCGCGAGCGACGGGCGGGCGCGGGTGGGCAGCGGGCGGGGCGCCAGCCCCCCGAAGCGCTCCGCGATCAGCCGCAGCGCCTCGTCGCTGTCGAAGTCTCCGGCCAGCACGACGGCCATGTTGTTGGGGACGTACCAGGTCGAGAAGAACGCCTCCATCCGAGAGATGGACGGCCGGCGCAGGTGCTCCCGCTCGCCGAGGATCTCGCGGCTGTAGGGGTGCCGCCCCCACAGCGCCTGCCGGAGCGCGGCGCCGATCCGGCGCCCGGGGTCATCGAGGGAGCGGTTCTTCTCCTCAAAGACGGTCTCCACCTCAGTCTGGAAGGCCCGAAAGACCGGCCGCTGGAAGCGGTCGCCCTCAAGCGCGGCCCAGTGCTCCAGGCGATTCGCGGGGATGTTGACGACGTAGGCGGTCTGATCGTGCGAGGTGAAGGCGTTGAGCTTCCGTGCGCCGAGCAGGCCATAGATCTGCTTGAGCTCATTGGGGATGGCGAAGGCGCTGGCGGCCATGCCGACCTGATCGATCTCGGCGTAGATCTCACGTGCGGTGTCGTCGTCGGCGGCTTGTCCGAGCGCGTCGTAGAGGTCGCGGATCCGGTGGAGGAGCGGCGCTTCGGCGGCGAAGTCGGTGGTCCCGAGGCGCTGCGAGCCCTTGTTCGCGAGCATGTGCTCGAGGTAGTGGGCGATCCCGGTGTAGTCGTCGGGATCTTCTGCCGCCCCGGCGCGCACCACGACCCGCGCGGCGATCCGCGGCTGCTCGTGGTTTTCGCTGAGATAGACGGTCAGTCCGTTGTCGAGGACTGCCTGCCGGACGTGCATGGCATCGGCTGCTGCGTTCATGTGCCCCACTCCAGGGATGAATACTAGCACCCCTCCAGCGGCCCCTACCACTGACCCTGTGGGTTCTTTTGGCATAAATGTATCGATCAACCCATTTCGACAAATGAGTCGAATACCACGATCAACATCGACTAAAAGATGCCGTTACAGTTTTGTATCAGCAGGGTGGGGCCCCCTCTCAAGTTTCAGAAAGAGACGTCCGATCCGCTAAATGATGGCATGGTTCACACGGCGAAAAACAGACCAGGAAGCCCCAGACGAGGACGCCAACCGGCTCCGTGAGGCCCTCGACTGGATGCTCGATGCATGGGAACCCATGGTCCCCAACATCCGAAGAGCACGGCTCACACGGCTCCAGGAGCGCCTGGAAGAGACCCCCTCCCCCACCGGTCTCATGAACGAGATCCGCGCCCTCGCACCACGCGACAACACCAGCACCAGCACCAGCGCCGACACACCACCCGCTGAAGAGCCCGAGCCGAACGAAGCCTACGGAAACGCGCTCGGCGCGATCGCCTACGCCATGCGAGAAGCGTCCCTGCTCGACGACAGCCTCGCGGCAGCCATCGAGTCCTTCGCGCGCTCAGTCCCGGTGAACCCCGGCCGGGGCGATGCGAAGCGGCTCGCGCGAGAAGCCGAGACGCTGGAGCAGAAGGCAAGCCCGGTGCGCGCACGCGCTGTCGCCGAGCGACGAGAGATCGCCCGGATCGTCGCCACGATCTCAGAGGCACTCGGTGGAACCACCGGAAGAAGCAGCCAGCTCGTCGACGGACTCCAAGATCTCGGGCAGCGCCTGGAGCAGAGCGCCGACCCGCAGGGGCTGCGCCTCATCCGCCAGGAAGCCATCCGGCGGGTCAGCAGCCTGCAGCAAGAAGCCAGCGCGCTCCGCGGGCGGCTCCAGCAGGCCGAGGCCGAGGCATCGTCGCTCAAGAGCGTCGTCGAGGAGCAGTCACGGCTCATCAGCCAGATCCGCGACGCCGCCGCGCGCGATCCCCTCACCGGGCTGCTCAACCGCGGCGCCTTCGACGCCGCGTTCGCCACGCAGATCCGAAACAACCGGCAGCGGAAGCGCCCCATCACGCTCGTGATCCTCGACATCGACCACTTCAAGCATGTAAACGACACCTGGGGCCACCCCGTCGGTGATCAGGTGCTCCGGGTCGTCGCAGAGCGGCTCTCGCGGCTGGTGCGCGAGGGGGACGTCGTCGCCCGCGTCGGCGGAGAAGAGTTTGCCATCCTGCTGCCGCGGATCGGGGCCCGGAAGGCCGCACAGGTCGCCGAGCGCATCCGGGCAGACATCGAGCGGCAGTCGTTCTCGGCGAGCGGAACGGTCTTCCGGGTCACCCTCTCCATCGGACTCGATGCGCTCAATGGGAACGAAGACCCCGAGCGCCTGTATGCGCGGGTCGACCAGGCGCTCTACGCGGCCAAGGAAGGGGGCCGGAACCGGGTCGTCGCCGCCTGACGTGCGCAACCGCGCAGGCAGGGGTGAGATCGCGCGAGAGCGGCTGCTGCGCAGCAGCCGCGATCAGATCGTGGTTATCAGAAGCACACCTCTGATCAGGTCATAAGTTGACCGGGTGTGGCGTATCGTGGGGTCAGTCCTGAGGTTACCCGCCTCATACTTTCCCCCCCCACGAGGTGCCCACTCATGTACCGATCCCTGCTACTCACTGCTGCACTTCTCGGGCTCGCGAGCCCCGCACACGCCACCAACGCACGCATGACCGCGCTGTCGAACAACGCCGGATTCATCGACGACACCGACATCTTCCTGTACCCCTCGACCCTCAGCGACCTGCCGGCCCGCGCGACCCTCAACTACGACGCCGGCGCCTTCGACGGCGGCTTCACGCTCGACGACGGCCGCGCGCTGTGGTTCCAGCGCCACGACCCCACCGGCGCCGAGACCGGCTTCCGCGCCCTGTACGGCAAGGCCAGCGGCAGCACCGGCTACCTGCTCCGCGCCTCACAGGACGCCGGCACCCTGACCCTCGGCGGCGCCTGGAGCAACGGCCCCGGCCGCGGTACCCCCAAGAACCTCGCCGTCGACGGTGACCTGCGCATCATCGGCAACCTCACCAGCGACATGGACTTCGGCCTCAACGCCGCCGTCACCAGCCGGACCCTCGAGCAGCGCCGCATGACCCTGTGGAGCGCCGGCATCGACATCGACACCGCCGCCGAGCTTGCCCAGATCTCGGGCGCCTACACCCTCGGCCCCCGCTTCTCCGTCGATGACGCACGCCTCGCGCTCCAGGTCGGCCCCGCGGCCAACATCACCGTCGACACCGGCGGCAGCGCAGACACCATCGTCAACATCGTCGTGCCATACGCCAACTTCGCCGGCGAGTACCGCCTGCGCGAGTGGTTCAAGCTGCGCGGCTCGGTGACCTCTGCCTGGGTCGGGGACACCGACACCGGCGACATCGCCAACAACATGACCTGGGGCAACGCCGTCGGCGGCGCGCTCGGTGTGGGCTTCTCCCACAACAATGCCCAGTTTGACATGTCCGTCAACCCCGCCTGGGCGCTCGGCGGCCCCTACCTGCTCTCGGGCGCTGCCGCGCCGATGTTCGGCGTGCTCTCGGCCCGCGTCGATCTGTAGCCACCGCCCCTCCCAGCGCGCCGCAGCACCCGCTGCGGCGCGCTCGCGTTGGGGCTACTCGGGGACGACGGGGATGCTGCCCACCAGAGAGTCCAGGCCCGTCGGCAGATCCCCGATGGTCTGCATCTCACCAGTCGCGACGTCGATGGTGACGAGCTTCTGGAGAGAGCCGGTGCTCCCCAGGTCCTGGGTGTCGATGGCGTACAGGACCCCGCCAAGGAAGGCGACAGAGTTAATGTTGTCGTAGTTTCCACCGGACAGCGCCGGCCCCTCGAAGCCCACACCCGTCGAGGGGTTGATGGTGTACAGGTTGCCGCTGACCCGGCCGGGGACAAAATACACCGTGCCGTCCGGGGCCATCGCGATGCCGCTGCCCGAGGAAGAGACCCCCGAGTCCCCGATCACGGACGCCGAGCCGGTCTTGATGTCGATCTCGATGGGATCGTCGCCGTTCTCCGACCACCCGATCAGCCGGCTGCCGACGAACGTGCAGTCTGCCGTGCTGTTGTGGTAGATGCCGGTCGCGCTGTCCAGCAGCTCACCGATCGGCTTCCCCGCGCCGGTGGTCTTGTCGATCTCGATGAGGTGGGCGGTGCCGAGGTTACCGGACTGGGTCGACTGGGTACCATACAGCGTGCCGTCCGGCGCCATGCACAGCCCGGTGATCGCGTACCCCACCTTCCCGAGCGCGGTCGCCTTCGCGGTGGACGGATCGATCACGTAGAAGCTGCCCGGCGCGCCGGTCTTGCCGTCGGCCGCGAAGAGGAGCGGCGGGATCTCGTAGGTGAACCCACCAGAGAGGGAAGCCTCTCCGTGGAGGTTGGTCAGCGTGACGTCCACGTCCCCCTCGGCGCCAGCGGGCGTGAGGCAGCGGACAGCCGTGTCGCTGGCGATGACGCAGTCGACCCCCGCGCTGCTGCCGAATGTGACGGCTGGCACCCCGGGGCTGTTGTCGAGGAACCCTGTCCCGGTCAGCTCGACCTGCGTCCCCCCCGCGACCGGCCCCGAGGTGGGCGAGATGGCAGAGAGCGTCGGCGCAGGAGGCGCCTCGGTGTCTGTGCCAGTGTCGGTGTCGGTGCCGGTGTCGGTGCTCGTGTCGTCTTTGTCGCTGCTGCTGCCTCCGGGGCAGCCGGTGGCGAGAAGCGAGAGCAGGAGGAAGAAGCGGGTTCGCATGTGGGTGCTCCGTGATCGGTCCCCCACAGACGTTGCAAACCCCGTGCCTCACCCCACCCGGGACCGGATGCAACAGCGCGGCACCGCGAAGGATCCACTGGCGAGGCACACAGCAACAAAGACGCTCACCGCGTCCTTGTCTCTGCCGCTCATCGGCGGGCCGCCAGACGTGCGCAATGGCCCGTCAGGCTGGAGTCTTTCGCCCCCGCTCTGGACCTGCAACGAGCCAGGCGAGGCGCGCTGCTGACATTCTCATCAGCAGCGCGCCCTCACGAAGGCAGGCTACGGCATCGGCGAGGCGACCGCGTCCACACCGCTGGACATCATGACACCAATCTCAGACAGCAGGCCCGTCGTGGGGTCCACAGAGACGAGGTACGAAGACTTCTTGGAGCCGCTATAGCCCGCGTTGATCTGGTACAGCATGCCGTCGAAGAAGGTCATCCCACCCCAGTTGTCCATGTTGTACGTGAGCTTGGTGTCGTCGGGGGTCACCTTGGTGTCGGTCAGCGCGCCGCTCTTGGGATCGATGGTGTAGATGCCGCCGTAGGCTCCCTGCGGGATCAGCCAGACAATGCCCTTGCTGTCGGTCGCCAGAGAGGTTCCATACGAGCTCGTTCCGGCGCCGAGGACAGTGACCTCGCCGGTCTTCAGGTCCACCGTGGTCGGATCATCTCCGTCCTCGGTCCAGGCGACCAGGGTGCTGCCCACGAACGACGCGTCGGGCATGGCAAAGTAGGAGATCGTCTTGGAGTTCAGCTTCGCGATCAGCGTCTCAGCACCGGTGAACGGGTCGATGGTGTAGAGGCTGGGCGTTCCCGACGAGAGCGTCGAGAGGCCATACAGCGTGTTGTCTGGCGAGAAGGCCAGCGAGGTGT
>Ga0316202_10003158_pt1 | contig 10188 bp, 6 predicted proteins | sample 3monrhotite_MG_FD_204934 | JGI IMG/M metagenome (GOLD analysis project Ga0316202, IMG submission 204934) | Microbial mat bacterial communities from mineral coupon in-situ incubated in ocean water Damariscotta River, Maine, United States -... | ecosystem: Environmental > Aquatic > Marine >...
GTTCATCTTAGATTTGATGAACGCGTTTTTAACTTCAGCCATTTAATTTTAGTGTTTTATCCATTTAGATTTACCACGCATAACTTGTACAAACTCGTTAAGTTTAAGGTTTGATAAACGTATTTTAGCGTTTCTAAGTTTAGCACTTCTTTCTTTTTTAAGTCTTTGAACTACATACTCAGGTTGGTTTATTCTAGTAGAAACTATGGCGTGTAGTATGTAAGCGTAAATAGCTTCTTCAGCCATTTTAGGTATTTCGGTATCTAAATCGCTTGAAAGACCATCTGATATATATTCTAAGTTTATTATTTTATCAACTAAGTTATTAGAAAAAGATATTTTATTTATTCTATCGTTAATATTAAAATAACCATTCATATTAGCATACTGAGGTTCTAATCCATATTGCTGGCCGTACCCGACCATACCAATGTAATCATTAAAAAACTCAGCAGCTGCAAATGAATCGTTTAATAAATTTGCTTGATTACCTAAACCATTATTAGCCCATCTGTCGTCTATAATAGAATTACCTGATTCTATATTATCGTTAAAATTATCTTGAACAGGAACGCCGCTAGTGTCTTGAACGGGTAGTTCTGTAGGGCTTTGGTGTAGGTTATTAGTAGGCATTATAATATGCTGACGGCCAGCATGGTCAACCCAATATATGTTTACATAATTAACGTAATCCTGCGGTAGGGGTACGCTTAAATTTTTAGGCACAGTAAGTTCTTGTGACTTTTTACTTTTAAGCGTATCATAACTAAACTCTTGTATAGCTCTTTTAGTGTGAAAAATAACATCAGTACGTTTTACACTTGGTATTAATTTTCCAGCCCCTACATAAGCTATTAAAAAATTATTTATAACTTCGTTTAGTTTTATATAAGAATACGACCCGTAATTATCTTCAACAACAGTTCCAAAAGCTTTATCTGTCATTAAGTTACCGTAGTTACCACCGTCAAGCTTCTTAAGCTGTACAACTAAAATTAAATTAGCGGCTAAAGCTCCTGTTACGGTTATAGTATTTCCAGAAACAGTATATGCTGAAGTAAACTCAGAATAACTACCGGCACCGCCTGTGGCGCTACTATATAGTTTAAAATTGTTTTGTGCGTAGCTTACTACCTGTGGATCAAAAGATTTAAAAATTAAATCTGTATTAAATGTAGTTGTAAAACTTTGACCTGCTGTCCCACCTGCGTCAGCTGTAAATGACTGTGCGCCTTCGTAATACTGTCTGTTGTTTTCTGTGAGTAATGCCATGCGTTAGCTTTTTTGATTTATTTCGTCTTGTTGTATTTCATTGGCCGCGGCTTGTATTATTTGAGGATCTCTAATTATAATACCTGAATATTGTAGTATTCTTAAAATAACCTCTACTTGTTCGTTGTTGTTTATTTCAAAGTTTTTAGAATTATTAGAATCGTAAACATATTGACCTAAATTTCCAGTAGAAAAAGCCCAAGTTACATTAAGTGGTTTTCTAATAAAAGAAGCTTCTATACCGGAAGTAATGTTAGTAGGTCTTACAAATAGTTTATTATTTTCGTATAAGTATGTAGGAAATGATTTTGTTGATTTTGTGAGTGGAGATGCTTGTATATTGTAAAATTCATTACGTTGTAATCTTTGTAATTCTACTTGATTGCCTGCTACAGGCGTATATGCAACTGTTCCAAGTCTATAAAAAGCTACTTCGTCATTTCCAGGATTATCATTATAAACAACCGTAGCTCCACTAATAGTATCTGTAGTTGGTAAAGAAAAACTATTAACATTAAAAGCACAAGATCCAATAGCTTTAAATACAGATATATTTTCATCAATATTTAATTGTCTATCAGAATAATCGTAGTCTGCTTGTGGCACTCGTAGCTGTTGATTTAAATCATCAAAGTATTGTTCAAATATATCTAACTGAACCTGTGTAGCTGTTTTGTTAAACTCATCAGGCGTTATGTAACCACGCTGTTCTTTATTGAGTATAAGTAAAACGGTTTGATATACAGTATTTACGTTTATTGCCATTAATATTTTTATTTATATACAGGGCGCATTACACGCCCTTGTATATTATTACACGTTAGAGAAGTTTTTTCTCTATTGATTTATAAACTTCTACGCCTTCGTCTGTTTTAAACCACGCAGCCATTGCTGAATATGGGTTTTCGTCAAACGGAACGTTCATTAGTTTTCTTCCATTACTACCCCAAGTAAATGTTCTTTGGTCTTGAGAAAGATTAATAACTCCATTTTCTGCAGCCACAATAGCTACATTTCTAAGCTGTACATTTTCATCATTAGCTAGTTCTATAAACAGCGATGGGTTGTTTTTAGCAAACAATAACAAATCGCGTTTAAGTTCTTTAGAACTCATCTGAGATACCTTAGAACCAACTTCTACACGCATTATAGCTTCAGCCTGGTCTATATCCATAGACTTTGCCGCGTTAAGCGCATCAATTTGTAGTTCAATTACATCAAGCTCATCTTCAGCTACAGCAACAGCGCTAAACTCTTTGTACATTTTATCTTTTAAAGGGTGATATAATGAAAGTAATTTTTGTAGGTTTTGTTGTTGTTTAGGCACAGTTAAAGAGCCATCTCTAAACATAATATGACCTAAAGTTACTTCACCTTTTTGCTCATCAACAAGTGGTGAGTCTTGATTTGTCGCGTATCTAATTTCTCTTTGCTTTCCTGTAACATTATCAAAATATAACAACGCGTGTTTTTTAGTGTGTCTACCTGGAATTTTTAAAGTTAAAGGAGACTTATTTCCTGTTAAATAATAAATACGATCTTTAACTTCCCATTCAGGTTTACTTGGCTTTTGTTCTACAGTTTTAGCCTTAACTGTTTTTTGAGGTGCAACCTCAGTTGTTTCTACTGCTTTAGCTTCTTTAGCCATGATATAATAAAATTAAATAATTAAAAAAAAATAATATTTGGGGCCACGATTAAGTAGCCCCAGATATTAATAAGTGATTACACTCCTTTGAATAATACAAAGTTGTTAGCACCTTGAGTTACCAAACATCTTTCAGATAGGAAGTTTACTTCCATTGCATCTAGAGTTGAAGTAAACGCACCACCAGCAGAACCAGTTAGCCAAGACTTCATACGACGATCATCAGATTGTGAAGCTCTATATCGCACGTGTAAGAACGGACGACGGATGTTGCTTCCGAGAATCTGATCGTAAACTGTACTTGTTCCAGCAGGAATTAATACACCTTCGATAGAGTTGATTCCAGTAACACCACCACGAGTAGAGGCATCGTTTAGATATTTCCAGTCAGTCTTATAGAAATCGTAAGAACCACGACGGAATCCAGAGAATCCAAGGTTCAATGCCATTTCTTCAGAGTTTTCGAAAAGACCAAAAGCAGTACCACCAGCAGAACCGGCAGAAATTGCAGATAGCATATCGTCAAAGTCTAATGAAGTTTGACGTTGTAAGAACAACATGTTTTCTTCAATAGCTCCTTGAGTATCTAGGTTTTTAAGAATTGCATCAAATTCGTCTAGTCCGTTAGCAGCAGTAAAACCTACTTCTACGTTACCACGTGATTGGATAGCAGCGAATAAACCTTCAGTACCAGGAACAAGACCTGAACCAACACCAGCGCCAGCGCCGATTTGGCTGTACTCACCTTCAATCAAAGACATTTCTAAGTAGTCTTCAAAACGTAAACGAGTTTCAGATTCAGCTTTTAAATACCATAGATATCCAGAAGTACCGTCTTCAGTAGCAACTTCAACCCATCCAATTTGTGCCATATCAGAACCAGAAACAGTATATTGGCTTCGGATAATAATTGGAGAATTAGAATATTGGGTTAGTTGAGGCTCAGCAGAAAGTCTAGGTTGAGTTCCAGCAGCAACATTACCACCATTAACCATGCTAGTGCCTTTTGCATAAGCAGAACCGTATACAAATACCTTGATGCTACCAGAAGTAAGTCCAGCACCACCAACTGTTCCGTCCCAGTTAGCAACAGCAATAGTACCGCTAGCACCACCAGCTACAGCCTGTGTAGAAGCGGTAACAATACCCTTTTGCTCAGCGCCAGTAACAGTATCTAAAATTACAACTGTATCGTTTACAGAAATAACATTTTGATTAACTTGAGTTGCACCACCAGCTACAGCAGCTACAACTTGAATAAGCCCACCACCAGGTAGCGTACAATTATCATAGGAGATGTGTAAACGGTTTTGTTCAGACCAAATTACTTGATCAGATGTCATTGGCATTTCCGCGCCAACCATGCGTAAGAATCCAGATAGTGTACGGTTTCCGTAACGCTCTACTTCTTGTTCATAAATCTCAGGTAAATATTGCTGAGCGAAATCAGCACCTTGACCTGTGTTAAATTGTAGGTAGTTTGAAGCCAACAATTGTTGAGTTTGAGTTGGCACCAAAGAACCAAATTGTGGAGTTAAAGCCATAATTTATTTATTTAGTTAGTTAAATTTTTTAGTTTTGATTTTTAATTTTGAAGAATCAAGACCACTAACTGCTTTTACTTTTAATCCTCCTATAAATACATCACCAGTGGCTGTTTGCCTAGGTTCGTTACTTATATTTTTAGATTTAGCCATAACATCTTTAACAGCGTCGGCCTTGCCTTGCTCGTAAAAATGTTGTGCTATAGTATCAGCATTTCGTGCTGCGTACAAAGCTTTGTGGTAGCCTTTAGCATCTTGTATTTCTCCTTTGTCATTTAAGAACGTCTTAATAAAATTTGAAATATCAGATTGTTGCTCTGCTACCTGTGACGGGTTTTTAATACTATATCTAAATTTCTTATCACTAACTTTAAAATCGAAACCTTCGAAATTATCAGTAAAAAGATTAGATGTTTTGTTTAAAAAAATATCTTGTTTCTGCTTTATAGAGTTTTGCTCTTCGTTGTATCGGTTGAAAAAGTCTGTTGCTTTTTGTTGATCTTGAGTTACTCCGGGTCTCAACTTGATTTCGTCGTAATATTTATTCTTAAGATCTTCTAAAAAGTTTTTAGCTTTTGCAGCCTCCTCTTTAAACGCAATTTTCTTTTTGCGTATATCTTTTGGTTCATCTATGTCTTCATCATAATCAAAGTCTTCTAATAAAAGACTTACATCTTCAGAATCTAAATGTGGTTTTGTTTGTTTATAATACTCTCGTATTAAAGCTTGGTTATCAATGTTGGTGTAGTCTGCATTAAGCCTAACGTAGTCTTGCACAGTACCACCAGTCTCTTCCATGAAAGAAACTAGCTTTTCAATATTTTCAGGTAGAACCCTCTGCTCTTGTGCAGCTTGCTCTACTTCTTTAGTTATTTTATTTTCTTCTTCTTCAGTATCTTCAATAACAGATAAAGGAGAATTTATTTCTTCGTTGGAGGCCCGTACTTCTTCAACCACTTCTTCGCTGTTGCCACTGTCTTGGGGCTCTTCGATAATAGCATTGCTATCATTTGTCTCTTGTGTTTGAACGGCATCTTCTTCTTCTTTTGGCACCACTACTTTAGTAATGTTTGATTCTACTTCTACTAAAGGTTCTTTCATGTTAACTTTAATGGGCTCACCTGTGTTATCACCTAAATTTTTAGGCTTTGAAGGGGTTTTTAATTTAAACTCTCCCTCTTGTTTTACTTGTTCTGACATAATATAATAGTATAAAATTAAAGGATTTTATTTTCAACGAGGCTCAAACTGTTCAAGTCCAAATCCTCCTAGTGAGTCAAATCCAGATGACTCAAAGTTTTTAGGTAGTTCATCGTTTTGACGCTGTGAAATCATTTCTGATTGTTGTGTACCTATAATTCTAGCACGCTCGTCTTTACGATTTTCTATTTCACTTTCTTTAGCTTTTTCAACATCAGCTCTAGCTTTAGCAAGTTGTAAATTATATTGAAACTCTTGCTCCATAAGCTCTCTCTTTATTTGAGCCTCTGTCTGCATGCGTTGTATTTCAAACTGAGATTTGCCTTGTTCTAACTGTAACTTACCTTCGTTTAAAGTCTGTTGTTTTTGAACTTCAGCCATAGCTGCTTTTTCAGCTGACTGAGCGTTTGCCTGCGCTTGCGCTTGGATGTTTGTTAGTTGAGCTTGCTGAACTTGTTCTGCTTTTATCTTTTGTCTATATTTTAAAAACTGATTAGCTAATTTTAAATTACTAATTTGCCTTATATCAATAGCATCAGATAAATCTATAAGACCGCCTTGCAGAGCCACTTGTATATTTCTTTCTAACAATTGAGCTTCTTCTTCATCTGGTTCTAATTCTAGAAAAATACCAAACTCATGTGTATTTAATTTATTTATCTCTTCTAAAGTAGATACATTAAATTGATTTATAGAGTTTAGTAAAGCTTCTTTAGTTAACGGGAAGCTTAGCATATCGGATATTCTTAAACTAATATTTTCAGCTGAACGAACTGTTAAATACATTAAAGACTGTAGTATGTGTTTAGTAGCTGTATTAGAAGCTGCAGCTGCTAATTTTTGTAAACCTACTAATGAATCTTTAGCTGGTTGACTACCATCTCTAGCTTCATTTAATCCGGTTACATCGCGTATCATTTGTAAATAATACTGATACGTTTGTATCAATGCTTGTATCTTAGCCATACCAGAAGATGTCTGCAATTCTTGTATTGGTACTTTACCTCTATTAGGATCGCCATCTTGCGTTAAACTTCTACCTACAATACTACCAGTTTGGAAATACATGTTAAGTGCCTCTGCTGGATTATAATTTGTACCATTACCAAGATCAACTTCAGCTAATCCATCTACATCTACATACACGCCATCTGGCACCATACGTGATAGCACTTGTTGTATTTTAAGGTGAGTAAGCTGTATCATATCAGCAAAGCCAATACACTTGCTTACAACACTTTCTATTCTACCCTTGTACATACGAGGAGCAGATATAGCATAATTCATTTGAACTTTAGTCTGATTGCTATATGGCCTTGTCATATTTTCTGCCAATTCCCATTTAAGCATTTTTTCTTGACCTAGTATTTTAGCACCGCTATATAAAACTTCTATAGCTCTATGTACTCTATTAAAGTTATCACTTTCAGGCGGGTCAAAAGTATCGGGCTTTTCAAGAGCTTTTTCAAGACCTTGATCAGTTTCTTTTATTTTAAATACTTGATTAGAATAAGTTTTGTATTCAAAATATAATACCTGTATTAGATTAGTATCGTAATCATAATTATAAAAATTATTTCTATAATTATTATTACCTGAATATTTTTGTATTTCTTCTAAATCTGATTGCGTTAAATTAGGAAATTGTTTTTTAATTTCTTCAAGAGATAAACTTTTAACTTCACCTACGTAATATATATCTTCAAAATTAGGATCATCAGTATAAGAATAAACTAAATTAGCTGGGTCTACATAGTCAACGGTAATACCATTAGCTAAATTAAAATTAGTTTTAACAGCTGATATACCTATAACTGCTAAGTCATAAGCTAAGCGTTTTTTTGTTTCTTTATATTTATTATAATCAAAAACATTAGATATAGCTTCTTCTTCTGCTATTTCTATAGCTTGTTTATAATTCAACTGTAGATACATATCTAGCTCTTGCCTGTTTTCAGGAAGTTGTTCTGGATCTGGTGTTTTAAAAAAGTTTTTGCCAGTAATATCATTAAACTCTTGTATTAAATCTTTGTTTGTTATATCACGTAAGGCATTAAAAGCATAATCAGTTCTTTCTTTTAAAGCATAAGGATCTGATGCAAAAGATTTTATTTCATAACCTTTATCTGTCATGCCGTTAACTACAATATCTACAAACTTAGATAATACAGCTACTGGTTTCCAGTCTAAATTAAGATAAGACAAATCACCATTTATAGATAATTCATCTTTGTATTTAGCTACACTTTGCTCTCCGCGAGCATAAAGTCTTAGATCATTAAATCTAGACCAGTTATTCCCAAATCTTCCACCGTTTCCAGTTCCTCTGTCTCCTCTAAACCACTCACCTTCTACAGCTGTGGCTACGGCTAAACCATATTCATAAGTCTTTTTCTCTGCGTCTGGTACTACCTGACTTGGAAAAGTGCTACTAGAATTAGTATAAATCATCTATTTTATTATTTTTGAAATACTACCTTGGTTATCAAACTTCTTGAAGCCCAAAGGAACAACATTTTTTTTAACTACGTTTATAGGCGTATACCTATTTTTATTACATGCCATAATAGCTAAGCCAGAGCTTATAGAAGCATCGTGTTTAGTTCTATTGTTTATATTAAACTTAGCCCAGTCTTCTAAAGTCTCTTGAAAATACATATTACCATACATAGTCTCTTTAAGCCCAACATAATCTTCTATATAAGATTCTATAGCAGCAGCGTGAGCTTGCTTAATATCTTCTGATGAGTTAGGGATTCCACCTATCTCTCTTTCTGCCACAGACAGTTTTAATTTATCTGGTCTATTCATTGAGAAAGCTCTGTAACCTCTACGTTTTAAATAATATAAAAGTCTAGGTTTGTTATTCTCTGCTAATATTGGCATACCATAAAAATGCAAAGCCATAAGCACATCTTCAAAGAATATCTCAGCCGTTGGAGGTCTTGATATATATTCTAAAAAAAACATATTAGCTGGTACGTTTTCCATAGAAAACTTTGTAAGCCCGTGAAGAGATCCGTTAGATCCTCTATTATCTACCGTACCTGATATATCATACGAGTCACATCCGAAAGCACCACAGTGCTCGTTACCAGGATATTTAACTCCATTTTTTATTATTACACGATTTTGTAATTCTGCAGGTGGTACCCATGAAACTAAAAACCTACCATTTTTATTTGGCATAAAATTAACAACGGTATCTTTTACACCACCTTGCCAAACAAAGTTACCTCTTGTTAATAATTTAGAGTTATCAGATTCATCATTGTAATCTATCTGCTCGTATATTTTAGTTAGATTAAATAAAGACTCTTTTGTTTCATCTCTAAAAGCGTGCTGCTCAGTTCTGGGAAACTGACGATAGTATTCGTTTAAACTATCTTGATCACCTTTTAAACCTTCAACTTCGTTTTCCCAGTGGTTAATAACGCCTACTTCAATTTGAAGTCCGTCGGCTCCTTCGACTGATTGTTTCGGCGTATCAAAGACAGGGTGTCCATAAGTATCAATGAATCCTTCGTAATTCCATTCCATAGGTATGAACAAAGAATATAGTCCTGAGCTAGTCTGTCCGTTGCGGTTTCTTTTTGTAGCGTCTGATGCATAATATAATTTTTTAAAGTTCTCACCACCTTTGTCTAAAGCATTTGAGGTTGAACCCATCATACACTTACCTACAATTCTACTACCTAATCTAAGAGTAGTTTTTGTAACGCGCCAGTTATTCAATATGTTATCAGGCCTCTCCCATTTACCAGATTCATCGTGCACAAGCAGTTTTAGTTTTTCACCATCATAACTGTTGTCACCTGTATTTTTCCAATCAATAGTAGTATCAAGTCCTACAACTTCATCGGGTGTTTCACCTTGATCTAATTTTCTACGCGTAAGCTTTGACGCTGGTACTCTGTACGCTAATTCTGTTTTTGGACGATCCATACCGTCTTGTATAGGACGGAAAAAGAAAGGATAGTTAATCGATATAGGTACTACTTTATCGGTAAACATTTTTTTAGCATCAGCCCCTGATTTTGATAGTATACCGAATCTTGCATCGCTTGATATCGTTGCAAGATTAACAGTTTCCCCTGATGCCATGAAACTAAAACCGGACCTTCTGTTTTTGAGGTAGCACATACCGTAGCATCTTGCGTCTGCTTTGCAAGCTTCCCAGAATATAAAGAATAATCTGTTTGATTCCCTAAAGTCTGCTGCCCCAACATCAATTTTACTCCACTGCAAGTACATGTAGTGAGTACCAGTAATATAAGTAGCAACACCTTTGTTATTAAACCAGTAACCTTCGTCACGGCGTTTAAACTCTTTGTCAATATACTCATACCATCTTTCTTTAAAGTGCTCCGGGTATTTACCCCACTCAAATACACTTTTTATTTTATTTAATTCTTTAGGATATTCCTCTCTAGACCATTTGTCCTTATCCTTATTTAGTTTACCTTTAAAAGGTGGTAATGCTATTTTAAGGTTTTGTATTTCATATACATCACCTATTTGACC
>Ga0316202_10003159_pt1 | contig 10188 bp, 2 predicted proteins | sample 3monrhotite_MG_FD_204934 | JGI IMG/M metagenome (GOLD analysis project Ga0316202, IMG submission 204934) | Microbial mat bacterial communities from mineral coupon in-situ incubated in ocean water Damariscotta River, Maine, United States -... | ecosystem: Environmental > Aquatic > Marine >...
AGTGCAGGGAAAATATTTTGACGGATTAATATCAAGAGAAATCCCCGCCGAACTGGTGGCAAGCGGAAACGAGATTTCTATTCTTTTGCCTGAAGAATACGAGGAATTCATTCCGGCAGCCACAAAGCTTGAAAGCATGTTGATTTCAAGCCGCCTTGATTCAGTACCGCGAAGCCTGAGGTTTCCCAGCGGCCAGCAGTTCTTATGCGAAGACAATGACGCCATTGATGCAATGCTTGAAGACAGCAATTTGCAGGTTACATCAACAATTGCGCATCGTTTGGAATCTTACCTGCCGCTAGTTGTCTTGAGCGTGTTTTTCATTTTCGCAGCGGGATTCGCCTTTGTACGCTTCGGCGTTCCCGCAATTGCCAATGAAACTGCGAAGCTCGTGCCTCCGTCTATAGAAATTGCAATGGGCGAAGGGGTACTGGAAGAAATGACTGAGAACGGGCTGCTACTGGAAAGCCAGATTGAAGAAACCAGTCAATCGGACTTGAGGCAATATCTGATTTCCCTTAGCCCCCCGGATAGCAATGTCACTATCGTATTTCGTGATAGCCACCTCTTCGGTGCAAACGCTTTTGCATTACCCGGCGGCACAATCGTCTTCACTGACGAATTGATTAAGCTTGTAGACTATGAAGAAGAACTACTGGCGATCTATCTACACGAACTAGGCCACGTCAAACACAAACATTTGCTTAAGCAAGGTTTACAGCAATCTCTACTGACGTTGTTTATCGTGTCAGTTACAGGTGATGCAACCGCGGCAACCGATCTTGTATCGCTGCTGCCAACACTGTTAATTTCCTTAAATTACTCAAGGGAGTTTGAAACGGAATCAGATCAATACGCACTGGACCAACTTGAGCACCTGGAAACAGATCCTGCTTACTTCGCAAATATCATGCGTAAACTAATGGGGGCTGAGACTACGCCTAATTCGTTTTTCATCTCAAGCAAGTATTTATCTACCCACCCGGCACCAGATGAGCGCTTGTCTCATATTGGAGACTTTGAAACCCTGCCGGAAGTTGAAAACTATATTGCACTTTTTGTTGACGAGAATGTCGCCAGATTTGAAGGTGATTGGGCCACAGCCATTTTTTCAGATATCGAAACGGACCCTAATGGCAGAGCATGCACTTATGGCGAAGCTACTGTCGCAATAAATGATGGTCAAATCGCCGGTCAGGGCTTAAGTCAATTTGAACAACCCTACAGCTTGTCTGGCTCGGTCAGTGCCCAAGGTGCAATTTCCTGGCACGGAGTGTTGGAAAATGGGGTTACTCTGGAATTCGAAGGTACACTCAAGGAAGATTCCGGAGAGGGGATATGGTGGACCTTCTACCCGGAAGATGAATCGCTATCGGGCTGTGAGGGCACATGGGTTATTAAACCCAAACCTGGAACATAGACAATTTAGCCTGCCGAAGGATTTGCAATAGCAACTATTCCTCCGGATTACCGGAGCCAAATTCAGCCGCATACTGACAATAATCCTGAAACGAAAGTGGCCTGCTAAAGTAGTAACCCTGAAGAAGCTCGCATCCTCTACCTGTCAGGTATTCAGCTTGCTCCAGCTCTTCGACTCCCTCAGCTGTTACGGAAAGATCCAACGCATGTGCTAATGCAAGAATCGCGTTGATAATTGCCGTGTCCTCTTCATTGCCAGGGAACTCGCGCAGGAAAGATTGGTCGATCTTGAGTTCAGAAATGGGGAATCGTTTCAGATAGCTTAGCGATGAATAGCCTGTGCCAAAGTCATCAATTGAAAGGGAAACACCCAGGTTACGAATATTCTGCAATACCTGAAGAGTCTTCTCCATATCTCCCATCATTGCACTTTCTGTTATCTCAATGACAAGTTTCTCAGGCGCCAGGGTACTATCTGCCAGCGCCTGATGTATGGTAGGTATCAGGTTACGATCAATAATTTGATAGGCTGAAACATTAACTGAAACCCTGGTCTCAATCCCTTGCACCTCCAGCACTTTCGCTTGAATACAAGCCTGTCGCAAGACCCATTCGCCTATGGCGACAATCAGCCCGGTCGACTCTGCGATGGGAATGAATTTGTCCGGTGGAACAAAGTCACCACCTCCTGGTCGCCATCTGAGAAGCGCTTCCATGCCGACCGGGGTTCTTGACTTCGAATCCATCTTCGGCTGATAAAACAGTTCAAATTCATTGAAGTCCAAAGCGCGACGCAGATCCGTTTCCAGACGAAACAGTTCAGCCGCTTCCGCGTCGATGTTTGAGGAATAAAGTTGGTAACTGCTTTTGGCTACTTTCTTTGCATATTTTTCGGCAACACTTGCTTTAGGAATTAGCTCAAGGGGCTTCTTTACATCATCGGTCGAGGCAATACCAATACTGGCGGTGACAAAAACTTCTTCTTCGTCGATATGAAAAGGCTGATCAATTTCATCCAGGATAGTAGTTGCGAGCGTAAGCGTGGCACCAGTATCGCTGTTATCAAAAAGCAATCCAAACTCGTCACCACCAATCCGGGCAACCATCGCCTGCTCCAGATTGTTATCTTCGATAAAGTCATAGAGCCTGGAGGCAACACCACGAAGTATCTTATCCCCTACATGCGGCCCAAGTGATTCATTTATCTGCTTAAATCGGTCCAACCCGAGCAAAAAAAGTTCGTGGGATTCCTGGTACAGATTTTTTCGCCGCATCGCCCACTCTATTCGCTCCTGAAAGACTCGCCGATTAGGAAGATCCGTTAATTGATCGTAATCAGCTAACCTGTCCTGATGGGCTTTCACAGTTAATGTGTTTCGCAGGCGCAGAGCTAATTCACTGGAATCTACTGGCTTAGCTAAAAAATCTGTTGCACCAAGTTCCAAAGCCTTTAGTTTTGTTTCCGAATCCGTCGAAGAGGTAAGTACAATGACTGGCAAATACCGTGTCATCTCGCTTCTGCGCAGTTCTCTCAGGATATCAAATCCCGACACACCAGGCATTACGAGGTCCAATAACAGCACATCCGGATGACGTTCTTTGATCAGCCCCATTGCTTTAGATGAGTCCTCACACATGACGAACTGCTTATAACCCCATTCTTCGAGGTAAGCCTGTACCAGGTCCATGAGTATAGGCTCATCATCGATCATCATGATCAGGGAGTTTAGGGAGGTACGAACTCGCTCTGAGGCAGAACCTGGTTTCTGTTTGAACAATTCCTCATTCAAGTCAATTTCCCTGTCGTCTTCGATTGTCATCAAACCACTCCCTCTGCAGAATCTGAATCGACGGGCTCATCAGTCTCAATCCTCGAAACCAACTCATCGATTTCTGCTAGTTTTGCTACAATCGTGTCTCTGGAAACCGCTTTTGCAGCCTGCTCAAGTTCTTCAGCAACCTCTGTGAATTCGTGAAAACCCACCGAACCCGCCGAACCCTTAAGCCAATGCGCCAATGCTACCAATTCTTCGAATTCTTCATCTACCACTAATTGTTTCATGGTGGCAATTTGTTCATGTAATCGTTCGATAAAGCGGGTTATCAAGCCCTGAAATCGAGGGTTATTCATTGGCAACGAGGATCGAATGGCGGATTTCGGTTCTACGGGTTTTAAGTCTATCGATGTTATTTTAGGTACGGTGGCAGCAGTTACAGATTCTTCAGACGGACTTTCAGTAACCGTTCCGCCCGCCGGTTCATTGGGAGAAACCTTCACTCTTTTAGCCAAAGCAATGATTCCCGAGAGCACGATTTTACTCTGAGTCACGTCCCCTGCTTTAGCGTGAGATTCCAGCTCCGCGGCATATTCGGTAAAACCATGATAACCGACCGACCCCGCAGATCCTTTTAACCAATGTGCCAGAGCGGCGAGTTCCTCCATATCCTCCGCGGCCAGTGCCTCTTCAGCCTTCAACAATTGTTCATGCATACGAGGAACAAATTGCTCCACTAACAAACGAAGTTTGTCAGATTTTAGCGGGAGTGTTGTATAGATTGGCGAAGTATCGGTGTCGCCAGGCGCCGACTCAATGACATCTGTCAACGTCGGTTCCGTTACCTTGACATCAATACCGGCATTGGGTTGCACGTCACGCTCAGTTCCCACTGTTTTCTCAAATTGCCCATCCAGTTCCACGGCCAACAGATTAAGCAATTTGTCCAGGTCAATTGGCTTCGTCATATATCCCGAATACCCGGCGTCCAGACACTTTTCCTCGACTCCCTTCATGGCATCGGCGGTCAGTGCAATGACAGGCACCTCGAGTCCCTGTTCGCGCATTTTGCCTACAGCAGTCAATCCATCCATTACCGGCATTTGCACATCCATCAGGATCATATCGAATGAATCGCGAGTCGCTTTCTCCAATCCCTCAAGACCATTAGTTGCGATATCTATCACCAACCCTGTTTCACCCAATACAGCCTCTAACAGGGAACGGTTTTCTTCACCATCATCTACGACCAGTACTTTTGAAGCAGGGAAGCGCCAACTACCCTCTTCCTGATCTTCATAGATAACGTCAAGCAACTCCAGTTCAGACTGGCTGAGCATTCTCGCATCTTCCGGCACTTCGATCGGAAGATGCACCGCAAAGGTACTGCCAACTTCCGGTGTGCTTGTCACAACGATGTCGCCGCCCATTGCGAGGGCAAATTTCTTGCTGATGGATAAGCCAAGTCCGGTACCCCCAAATCGCCTCGTAATGGAACTGTCAGCTTGAACAAAAGACTCAAACACACTATCCGCCTGCTCCTGAGTCATGCCGACACCTGTATCACGGACAATAAAATTGATCGTGCCTCCAGTTTCTGCCGGATCATATCGGGAGATTAGCGTGACACCGCCTTCATCTGTAAATTTGATTGCATTGCCGATCAGGTTAATCAGGATTTGACGAACTTTTGATGTATCGGTCAGCATGACTTCCGGGATCTCGCCCTCACTTTGGTAATCCAGGGTAATACCTTTCTCATCTGCCTTAACTCTCATGACATTTAATAGCTCATGCAGTACCTGTCTTGAATTTCCCGGGGTAATTTCAATTTCAATTTTGCCAGCTTCAACCTTGGATAGATCAAGGATGTCGTTTATTAGGCCAAGGAGATGACTGCCGCTTGAAGAAATCGTTTCCAGATATTTCTGATTATCCTGATCTCTTCCGTAACCTCGTTTAAGCACCTCTGTAAAACCAAGAATCGAATTCATCGGCGTTCGAATCTCGTGGCTCATGTTGGCTAAAAACTCACTTTTCGATCGGTTCGCAGCCTCTGCTTCTTCTTTTGAAATCTGTAGTTCAATTTCTTTCTGTTCCAGCTCCGTCACATCATCAAAACTTATCAGCACGCCCTGGGCCTTGCCTTCACCCGCCAACACAGGCGAGGCGTTCGTCATAAAGGTGACATAGTTGTTCTTTTCGGCATCAACGCACAACCTTACGCGCATACTCATTTTCGCCTCCGCTTCATTAAGTGCGAGACTCCACGGGGCAGATTCATTTGAGAATGCAGCCTCTTCGACACTATCCCAGGGCAGGTTTGCGATGGGGGTACCCAGTATCTTTTCCTGAGACAAGCCAACGATATTGGCAAAGGATGCATTGGCGAGCACGATATTCTGACTGGCATCGAGCACCAATAGACCTTCAGCCATGGTATCCAGTGCTGACTTTACTCGACCGGGAATCGCCTGTGACGGGTCCAACTGTTTTAACATAGAGCCAAGGTAGAAAAAGAACATAACAAAACAGCAAATGGCGATGAACCAGATGGCATAGACCATGGGGTCGTCAAGAAATCCTAAAGCGCCCGGTCTTTTAAGTTCGGTAAATCTAAGTTGTATATAGCCCCAGATTTTGCCGCCTTCGAACATTGGAACGGCAAAGTAACGACCGGTACCATCATCATTGTTCATGTCCCATACATGAGGACCTACAGTGATCACAGGGTCATAATCACTGTTAACAATTGCGGCAGACAGTAACTCCTGGTTTCGTTCGACGACAAGTTCGAGGTCAGCCTCAAGACGGTTTAAGTCCGTCAGTGTTACAAAGGCAGAACCGTTCACTGCCAAAGCCTCAGCGAGCGCCGCACGGTGTTGGGAAATAATCAGATTTCGATCCGGAATAAGCCCCAGAATTGAGGCGACAAGAATTGCGCTCACGACCATACCGACCATACCGAAGGCAATGCGGACTTTGATGGCGTGACTCTTGAATATGCGATCAATCATCTTTCTGGTCCGAATCAATTATCAATTCATCTGGCGGCTCGTTTCCTTCTTTCCCTGTTTCCGATTCCGGAATCGGGTCAAGGGTACCCGCGTGGGTCAAGTTGCTGACCTCAACGAGCTCCTGAATCGACTCGCCTTCATCTATAGGTCCCGTACCCAGGCTCGACAATATTGGCAGTGGATCGATTAATCTCCATGCAGGTAACGCAGTAATGACACTACTCATGATCACACCACTACGAACCAACCACAGTACATATCCTATTGAGATACCCGCTGTAACGGTCAGCGTACCACTCTGTACCTCCTGTACACCAAACTCGTCATCCAGTGCCTGCTCTCTGGATTCATCCAGCACCCGTTTGTAGTCAGGCGAACTGATAAACACCAGAGAATCCGTTGTCCCAATAAGTCCAATCGAAGTATTGGCTGTACCTGCCAGCAGTGACCCACCCGAAAGACCCTCTATACCATCGATGTCAGAAACGACGAGCTGCGGAATCGTTGCCGATAGTTGGCTGACGGCGGAGATACCAGCGCCTAGCTGACGTAACCCAAATTCAACCACCTGACCGTCGACGGGATTATCAATATTGTTTTCAACAATCCCCTGACCATTTTCATCTTGCTCTGACTCCTCAGCGTTTTCCGAGGATTCCGCCTCCTCCGATGTTTCTTCAGATGTCTCCTCCGCCGTGTTCTCTTCCACCGGCTCATTAGCTTCAGTTACAGACTCGGGAGCTACCGGCTCTTGTGTTGGCGTCACCGTTTCATTTGATAGGCTCTCAGCCTGATTGTCCGCAGTCGTGGCTGGCGAGCTTTCTGTTATCGGTTTCGGGGTAGCCCCGACCACCTCAAGGGAAAGGGTGACAGTCTGACTTTCACCCTGACCATCACTCACAGTGTAGCTTATTTCGGTCAAGCGACTCTCACCAATCAATAAGGAAGCAAAGTCTGAACCGGGCTCAAACTCATAGCTCCCATCGCTTTGGACGATGAAGTTACCGCCACCTGAGCCTCTGACTGCTGTACCTGGCAAGACAGTGGTTTCTGGGCTGGAAACCTCCACTACCTGCAGAACATCATTTGCATCTATATCAACATCATTCGCGAGCAACCCATCGCTCTCTGAAACCGTCACTGAATCTCCTGCACTGATTACGCCGGATTCTCCCAGTACGGTTAATGCATCATTGACGCCGGTCACTACCACTCTTAATGGCACCGTTGAAGTCTCACCACTCTCGTCCATCACAACGTAAAGCACCTGCGTCTCAGCGGTTTCACCCGCAGAGAGGCTTTGAAAGTCGGTGCCAGGGTCAAAGCTGTAACTCCCATCCGCAGCCAGCACAAACTCACCGCCCTGATTCCCTGACACTGTATCTCCAGGGATAAATGTCAGACTGTTACTAACAATCTGAACCACACTCAGCGCGTCATTTGGATCAGCATCCGTGTCATTAACCAGAAGCCCTGCATCTGCTGCAATCTCCAAAACCTGATCTTCGTTTGCTGAGCCAACATCAAGGAAGGCCATAGGCGCATCGTTAACCGCGTTGACCTGTAATGTGATTACTGAGTTAGTGCTTAATCCTTCGGAATCAGTCGCCGTGACGGTGATATCCGAGGTACCAAATTGATTCTCGAGCGTCGCCAGGGTCAAGGTTTCATCAGAAACAACAGCAGCAATCAATTCCGAGTTTCCGATGCCCGTGACGGCATAGGTTAGACCGGATGCTTCATCAATATCGTCAAACAATGTCGAGAGATCAATTTCCTGGCCACCTGAATCCTCATCAAATGACAGACTCAGCGGTGTCGTGGCCGTCGGACCGTCATTTACTGGATTAATAACCAGCGTGAACGCTGTTGTGGCGGTATCACCAAATGCATCAGTAGCAACCAGGTCTACCGTCTCCTGACCAAACGCGTCAGCAACAAAGGAGATCCGGACGACACCGGGAGAATCCAGTTGAACAGAATCCACCAGGCTCGAAGTAGCGAGCGCTGAAAAATTGTAACTCAATGTTGCATCATCAATGTCGGAGAACAGACTTTGAATAGAATAAAGCTGATCAGGACTGTCTTCATCAACTGTTAATACGGCATCTCCGGTTGATGTCGGTTCATCATTAACCGCTGCGATATCTATATTCATGGAAGCAGACCTACCGGAGTCAACAACCCCATCATTAACACTGAAATCAAAGGCGTCTGCACTTACACCATTTACATTCGCGGCTGGCGTATATCGAAACACACCTGCAAGAAGGTCGACCCTGGTTACAACACTATTTATCGTGAGATCAACACCGTTTAGCTGGAGCAGGCCAGATACAGGCAAGCTTGTTATTGTCAGGGACTGAAGAGTATTCCCAGCGTCAACGTCACTAAAGCCAAAATCCGATACGGAGAATTGAAACGCAGTATCTTCAATCACCGAGATGTTGCTAGCCACTGCGACAGGGGCAGTATTGTTCGGCGTCACAGAAAGGGTGATCGTGGATTCTGAGGATGCAAGCACGCCGTCGCTGACGCTGAACTCGAAACTGTCATACACCAATCCAGACTCGTTAGGATTGGGCGTAAACACTAACAGTCCGGCATCTATATCAGCCCTGTTGATCTCCTGATCCACCGTGACATCAACACCATTTAGTGACAGTGTTCCAACTGACGCGACCTGGGTGATTTTCACACTGACCAGTGCATCTCCAGTATCCGCGTCAGAAAACCCAAAATCTGTTGCGTTAAATGAGTAAACGTTATTCTCGTCCAGGAGGATTGTCGCATCTGCCCCCGCGGGCGAATCGGGCACCGACGTCACATCAAAAGCCAGGGTAGTCGATAGAACGGACTCTGCCGCGCCATCATTCACGGCGAATGCAAACTCATCGTAAGAAATGCCCACTTCATTCGCGACTGGACTAAAAACCAGCAAGCCAGCATCTATATCAGCCCTGTTGATCACCTGATTCAGCAATACATCTGTACCAGCGAGTGTAAGAGCGCCCTTACTTTCCAGACTGGTAATCTTCACGCTGACCAGCACATCCATATTATCCACGTCGGAAAATCCGAAGTCGGAAACCTGAAGTGTGTAAGATTCATCTTCATTGATGGTGACAAGCTTGTTGGCCCCGACGGGGAAATCATTTACCGGCGTGACATCAAGGGTAATTACACCATCGGCAGGACCCGCACCATCCTGGTCTTCAATGTGAACAGAGACAACCGTATCCAGGTCGCCATTTGCCACAGGCACAAAGGACAAATCAGATAACGCTGCATTGATATTGTCGACGGTGTCAGTCAGGGTCCAGATGCCAGTCAAAACGTCATAGTTCGCGGCCCCGCTGGTCGTTAGAGACCCGGCAGACACATCAGCCAGGGTAAGTGTGGCAGTTATCGTTTGCCCGGGTTGTAAGTCAGCTTCCGAGACAACAATATCGGCGATCTCCACCAATCCATCATCTTCGTTGTAGCTGGATGTACTTGTAAGGTTCGTTGCCAACGGCGCGTCATTTACTGGCGTTACAGTGAGTGTAACGACTCCATCAGTTGGACCGCCTCCAGACTGATCTTCTATGTGAGTAGTTATCGAAACAGCTACATCGTTCTCTGCATCCGGAATAAATGAAACCGCAGCGAGTGCCATATTCACATTAGTCAGATTGTCCGTGATCTGCCAAACACCGCTCGTTGCGTCATAAACCGCACTACCACTGGTTGAGAGACTTCCAGTTGTTACATCAGAAAGCACCAGGCTTGCGGTGATAACGGGGTCAACCGCAACATCCGCATCGGAAACAACGATGTCTTCGAGTGCAACATTCGAGTCTCCCTCGATGTAGCTCGCGCTGCTCGTCAGGTTCGTCGCTGTGGGTAGGTCATTGATCCCTGTAACATCCAGGCTAATAACACCATCCACGGGTCCGGCGCCATCCTGATCAACAATACTGGTCGAAATCGTAGTA
>Ga0316202_10003161_pt1 | contig 10181 bp, 8 predicted proteins | sample 3monrhotite_MG_FD_204934 | JGI IMG/M metagenome (GOLD analysis project Ga0316202, IMG submission 204934) | Microbial mat bacterial communities from mineral coupon in-situ incubated in ocean water Damariscotta River, Maine, United States -... | ecosystem: Environmental > Aquatic > Marine >...
GTACGGAGACACCGACGCCCGCTTCCTCACCGGAGCGGGCGTCACTGCTTCTCGCGGCCCCGCTGCGCCCAGCCTTTTCGGCGCCGCTGGAGGTCCGACAGCTCGTCCTGCGCCTGCGCCGCGCGGCTCACCTCGGCGCGGAGCTGGCCGAGCAGCGCGTCCCCTTCCTCGCGACTCGGCGCAGCCGCCGCCGTGAGCACCCGGCGGCTGTGCGCCACCGTCGCGCCGATCTCCAGGAAGCGCGCCGCCACGCGCGTCAGCTCCGCCTCGACCTCGTCCTGCTCCCGGAGCGCCTCCTGGTGCGTGGTCAGCGCTGCCTCCAGGCGGCGGACCTCTCGCATCGACACATCTTCTCCGGCCTGCGCGAGCGTCTGGAGGCGCTCCAGCCGAGACTCCACCTGCGCCACGCCCGCAGCAGCGCTCTCAGACGCCCCGCTCGACTGCACCGAGAGCAAGATCACGGCCTGGTTGCCCAGCTCCTCGGCCTGCCACCGCAGCGCCGAGAGCGTCTCGCGCAGGTCGTGGGCGACCACCTCGGCCACCGCAGACGCTTCGATCAGCGCCTCCAGCTCCGAGATCTGCGCCAGGGCGCGGCGCTGCACGGACTGGACCGGACTGAGCGCCTCTTCCGCAGGAGCCGGTGCAGCCTCGGGGGCCTCGATCCGGTAGCGCGGGGTAAGGTGCTCGAGCAGCTCCCGGTCGAAGGCGGCCTCGGGCAGCGGCGGTCGCTGCGGCACGCCCCGCCACAGCAGCAGCAGGCCGATCAGGGCGACGCTCAACAGCCCGGCGCCCCAGCCACTCAGCAGCAGACCCGCCCCCATGCCCACGGCCATGAAGCCAGCCAGGACGGCTGCGACGTACTGCGGGGTGCGGCGCAGGTCTGGGGGCACCTGCGCCAGCTCCACCAGGAAGCCGGCGTGCTGCGCGGTCCGTCCCACGTCGCGCGCGGTCTGCTCGTCGACGCCAGAAAGCAGGACCACGTCTCGGTCCAGCAGCGCTGGGGGTGCGTCCAGGGCGTCGTCCGGAAGCCCGGCGGCGCGTGCGACGGCGCTGACGATGCGCTCCTCGGGGCTCTTTGGCGGCGGCAGCGAGAAGGCGCTCATCAGCTTTCGGCCCGCCTGGGCCAGCGCGCCGACCACGACGGTTTCGATGTCCGCGGCGCCCTCTCGCTCACGGCGCAGGCGGCCTCGGCGGCGCGCGTCGCCGTCCTGCTCCTGGATGCGGACCACCCAGTCGCCCTCGGCAAGCTGGAGGGGCGAGGCAGCGGGCAGGCTCGCGAGGGTGCTGGCGGACGGCTTCGGGGGCGCGGCGCGCTCCGAGAAGGCCCGAGAGACCGCGGCGGCTCCCTGGGGACGCTGGGCGGGCTTCGGCGCGAGCATGCCCTCGACGATCTCGCACCACGGCAGGGGCAGGTCGCGCCGCGCGCGGTGCAGCGGGGTGCGCGTGCCGTCGTGCTGCCGCTTGAGCACCTGCATCGGGCTGCCGCTGCCGAACGGGGCCTTCCCCGTGGCGGCGAAGGCAAGCACCGCGCCCAGGGCGTACAGGTCCATCCGGGGCTCGGCGCGCGCGCCCTCGTAGACCTCCGGGGCGGCGTAGCCCGCGGTCGCGGCGATCTCGGTGCCCGCGGCGGTGCGCTGGCTGTCGAGGCGCGCGAGCCCGAAGTCGACCAGCACCGCCTCGCCGCGGTCGTCGATCAAGATGTTGTCGGGGGTGATGTCCCGGTGGATGACACCGGCGCGGTGGGCGTGGGTGAGCGCGCTGGACAGCGAGGCGCCCAGGCGCCACAGCGCGGCCTCGGGCAGCGGCCCCTCTGCGGCGACCACGTCTGCGAGAGAGCGGCCGGTGTGCAGCGGCATGCGCAGGCCCAGGCCGCCGTCGAGGTCAAGCATCTCGTCGGCGACGAGGATGTTGGGGTGAGACAGCCTTGCCGCGGCGTCCACCTCGCGGCGGAGCCGCGCGCGCATCGAGGGCCGCTTTGAGAGGTGTGGGTGGAGCAGCTTGAGCGCGAGGCGCTCCCCGGTGTGCAGGTCCTGCGCGAGGTAGACCGTCGCCATCCCGCCCTCACCGAGCACCCCGAGCACCTCGAAGCGTCCGCCGATGCGCTCTCCAGGTTCCCGCACAGCCAGCCCTCCTGTCTTGACAGGTATCGCGGGCCGCGGGCGTGCCTCAAAAAAGAAGCCGCCCACCGGTCCGGTGGGCGGCAAGCGCAACGCAGCGGAGTCTCAGGACTCGGTGCCGCTGTCGCTGTGCTCGTGGCCGCTGTCTTCGGTGTCCTTGTCGCCACAAGCGGCGAGCGAGACGAGGGCAGCGACGACGATCAGGATGCGGAAGAGGTTCATGGCGTCTCCAGACGGTAATTTGCCTGGAGGTGTCCAGGCAGGGCGGTCACATAGGCCCCCTCCCCTCCCCCGTCAACCCACGGCGGGCTGGACCGCGACCGGCACGCCGTTGAGGGCCGCGTTCCCGCTGAGCTCGTCGAGCCGCTTCGGATCGGTCAGATCGTTGATGCTGACGCCGGGGTGGGCGCTTGCGACCGACAGGCGCACGCCCGCGCGCCCGTGGCCCCAGCCGTGCGGGAGGCTGACAACACCCGGCATCACATCCGCCGAGACCTCTGCCGGCGCGACCACCGCGCCGACCCGCGAGCGGATCTCGACCGGCTGCCCGCTGGAGATCCCGCGCGCCTCGGCGTCGTCTGGGTGAATCAGCAGGGTACAGCGTTCCTTTCGCCCCTTCACGAGCCGCGTGCTGTTGTGCATCCACGAGTTGTTGCTGCGAAGCTCGCGGCGCCCGATCAGCACCAGCGCCTCCGCCTCCGCCTCCAGCGCCTCGGTGAGGCGCGCGATGTCACCGAGCATCACCGCGGGCGCGAGCTGCACCCGGCTGTCCTCGGTGTGCAGGCGCTGCGGCAGGCACGGCTCCAGGGCGCCCAGGTCGATGCCGTGTGGATTGTCCCGGAGGGTCTGGAGGCTCATGCCCTCCCGCCACAGCTTCCAGCCTTCTCCGTAGGGTCCGCTGCGCAGGGCCATGTCCAGGATCCCCGCGGGCCCCATCCGGCGGCGGACCGCCCGCTCGGTGCGCTTGCGCAGGGAGTCCTTGCGCACCAGCCGCTCCTCCAGGCCCAGCAGGATCTCCCAGTCGTGCAGGCTCCCAGCCGGCTTGTCGAACAGCGGCGGGGAGTAGCGGGCGTAGTTGCGGATCGCGAGCGCGTTGAAGATAAGATCGTAGTGGTCGCGCTCCAGCGGGCTCACCGGCGGCAAGATGATGTCCGCGTGCCGGGTGGTCTCGTTGATGTAGATGTCGATGGCGACCATGAACTCAATGTCTTCGAGCGCCTCCCCGAGCGCGCTGCCGTCAGGGGTCGAGAGCACCGGGTTGCCGGCGTGGGTCAGCAAGCCGCGGACCTGGCCCGCGCCGGGGGTGACCATCTCCTCGCAGAGCACCGAGACCGGAAGCTCTCCGCCGATCTCGGGCCGATCGCTGACGCGGCTGCGCCAGCGGCCGAAGCTGCCGGGGCGGTGCTGCCCGGCGACGCCCGCGACCACGTCGACCGCCGGGAGGGTGAACATCGCCCCGCCGGGCCGGTCGAGGTTGCCGGTCACGGCGGTGAGGGCGTTGCTGAGCCACTGGCAGAGGCTGCCGAACACCTGCGTCGAGGCGCCCATCCGGGCGTAGCAGACTGCAGAGGGCGACGCAGCGAAGCGGCGGGCGAGTCCCCGGATGTCGTCGGCCGAGATGCCCACCCGTGCCGCGACCGCCTCTGGCGAGAAGGCCGCGACCGCCTGCTCCAGCGCCGCGAGGCCCGCGACGTGTCCGTCCAGGGCGCCGAGCGCGATCCGCCCCTCCGAGAAGAGGGTCTGGAGCATCGCCGCGAGCAGGAAGGCGTCAGTGCCGGGGCGAATAAAATGGTGCTCGGTGGCGAGCTTCGCGGTCTCGGTGCGGCGCGGGTCGAGCAGGACGACCTCTCCGCCGCGCGCCACGATGTCTTTTAGCCGGCGTCGCACGTCCGGGGCGGTCATGATCGAGCCGTTGGAGGCCGCCGGGTTCGCGCCGAGGATGAGCATAAAGTCGGTGCGATCGATGTCGGGGATCGGCAGCAGGAGCTGGTGGCCGAACATCTCGAAGGCCGCAAAATGGTGCGGGAGCTGGTCGACCGAGGTGGCCGAGTAGCGGTTCTTCGTCCGCAGCGCCTTGATCGCGAAGGGGGCGTAGAGCATCGCGCCGACGCTGTGCACCGTCGGGTTGCCCAGGTAGACCGCCACCGCGTCGTCCCCGTGCCGGTCCTGGACCCCGCGCAGCCCCGCGGCAGCGGCGTCGAGGGCCTCGTCCCAGGAGATGGCCTCCCAGCCGTCCCCGCTCCGGCGGACCGGCTGGCGGAGGCGGTCGGGGTCGGTGTGGAGGTCCTGGAGGGCGACCGCCTTCGGGCAGATGTGCCCGCGGGAGAAGGGGTCCTCGCGGTCGCCGCGGATGGCCGTGATCTCGTCGCCGTCGAGGTGGATCTCGATGCCGCAGACGGCCTCGCAGAGGTGGCAGGTGCGTGTGTGCGTCGTCATGCCCACAACGTATCTGCGCGCCCCGCTCCGGTCCCTCCCCCGCGCCAGCTCTGCACGCAGAGACGCTGCCTGGGCGCCCCAGGCAGCCGCCGCGCTCCGCAGGGCCGGGCGAAGCCGGGGTGGCGCTCAGGGAGCCGGTGTACTATCCCCAGCCTCGATGTGGTGGACGCTGCTGCTGCTGAACTGCAAGCGAGGACGGCCGCCCGAGCCGCCCCCGGTCGCGTCAACACGTCCGTGCCTGCGCAACGTGCCCTCGGACGTGTCAGCCGCCTGGGAGATGGTGGTGCTCACCCCGAGCGCGCCGCTGCACGCCCACAGAGACGACGGCGCGCCGTTCGTGCCCGGCAAGCACACACCCGCCCGCGTCCTCGAAGAGGCCGACGGCTGGCTGCGGGTGCAGATCGGGGACAACCTGGGCTGCTACTTCGACCCGGCTGGGCTCGCCGGGCTCCAGCTCCAGGTGTGGACCCCCGCCGAGAGCCTCGCGCCGGTCATCACCGACACGACGCGGCTGGAGTACAGCGACGGGACGGCGCTGACGGTGCGAGCCGGCCTCGCGCTGCTGCCCACCGACACGCCCGGCCGCTACCAGCTCGTCGACCAGCTCGCGGTGCCCGAGCTGGACATCCCCGGCGCGATCGTCGGGCGGCGGTACCGCGAGGACCACCACTGGTACGCGCCCGCTGACCGGGGGCTGGATCCGGACGTCGTGGCCGCCGCGGCGCTGCTCAACGGCGCACCGATCTCGCTGCTGCCCAGCGACGACCCCTGGCTCTGGGGCCAGGAGGGCGACGCCCCCGGCCAGGCAGAGTTCTCCTCGTTCTGCGCGCGGTACACGGTGACGGTGCCAGCGTCCGCGTGGGTCGACGACGTGGCCGGCGCGGTGATGTACGGGATCTCGGCGCCGCGGGCGCGGGAGGGCTTCGTGCTAGAGCCCGGCGCGCCGATGTGGTGGCCCGACGACACCCCCGCCGGGCAGAGCCGCTGCCCAGAGGTCTTCGCCGTCGAGGCCCGCGCCACGGACGCCGGCCGCCGCTGCTTCGTCCGCGACCCGGTCACCGGCTGGCGGTCGGACCTGACTCGGCGGGACAGCGGCCTCGTCACGCTGTGCTTCGACGCGTACCCGGCGCCCGACTAAGCTGCCGAGCCACAGGAGACAGCATGCGGATCCCGGAGCCGGAAGACCTCCCCGAAGAGGGCGCGGTGCTCTACGTCGTGGGCACCCCGCTGGGGCACCTCGGTGACATCTCCGTCCGGGCACTGTCCGTGCTCTCTCAGGTCGACGCGCTGGCCTGCGAGGACACCCGCCGGACCTGGAAGCTGCTGAGTCACTACGAGATCCCCCGGCCAAGCATCTTCTTCGCCTGCAACGACCACAACGAGCGGAAGGTCGTCAGCCGGGTGCTCGGGCTGCTCGACGCCGGCCACAAGGTCGGGCTCGTCAGCGACGCGGGCATGCCCCTCGTCAGCGACCCCGGCTTCGTCATCGCCCGCGCCGCCCGAGAGGCGGGCCACGCTGTCGTCATCGTGCCCGGCCCCACCGCCGCGGTGACCGGGCTGCTGCACTCGGGCCTGCCCGTGCATGCCTTCTGCTTCAAGGGCTTCGCCCCGCGAAAATCCGGCCAGCGCCAGCGCTTCATCGCCACCGACCGAGACAACCCGGCGACCCTCATCTTCTACGCCTCTCCGTACCGGGTCGGGAAGCTGATGGCCGACGCCCTCGCCGTGCTCGGAGACCGGCCCGCCGCGCTGTGCGCCGAGCTGACCAAGAAGTTCGAGCAGATCCACCGCGCCCCGCTGTCTGCGCTCATCGAGCAGTTCGGCAGCAAGCCGCCGCAGGGCGAGCTGACGCTGCTCATCCACGGCTACGACCGCCGCCTCACGCCGCTGCCCGACGACGACGAGGACTCAGCGGCGCTCTAAGCGCAGCTCTGGTGCAGCGTCGCCGTCTCGCCACGTGCCCCGCATCTCACGCTGGTCCGCAGCCATCGTGAGCGCTCCCCGGCTGCGCCGCGGCCCGTCGAGCGTCACCGACATCTGCTCCGGATCAAAGCTCGCCCGGATCGACACGGACCTGCCGTCCGGCATCACCAGGGTGCCGGTGCGCTTCTGGCGCCACCCCTGGACGTCGAGGGTCAGCACGACCGGCTCCCCGCCCATCGTGCCCTCCCAGGTCCCCGGCCCAAGGACCGGTATCGGAACGGGGACAGCAGCCTCTGGGGGGACAAGCTTGCCCTCCACGGCGCCACCGGCCGGCTCTGCCAGCGGCGCGCGAGACACCACGTCCGGAGCCGGTGAAGGCTGCGTGGCGGGTGGGGTGCGGCGCCACGCCGGGATGAGGTGGCCGACCGGTGACTCCTGCAGCGACCGCTCCGGCACCGGCACCGGGGCGACCGGCTGCGGAGACCGACCTGCGATCGGCAGCCACACCGACAGCCCGAGCAGCAGCGCCGACAGGGTCCCCCCCAGGGCGCGCCAATTCGAGGTCAGGGGCTGGCTGTCCGGGACCGTGGGGGTTCGGACCTCGGTGTAGAGGACCGCCTCGGGGACCGTCTCGTCATCGTCGTCGAGGGTGGGCAGCGGCGGCCCGAGCACGTCCCCGCCGAGCGCCAGCGCCGCCGAGAGGGCCGAGGCCATCTCGTCCGCAGAGGCAAAGCGGGCCGCCGGGTCGTAGGCCATCGCCTGGCGGAGCACCCCGGCCAGCGCGTCCGGCAGAATCAGCCAGCGCGGCGAGGCGAGCGGCGCGGCGAACAGGTCGATGGGGTTTCCGGCCGTGATCAGCACGTAGAAGCTCGCCGCGGCGGCGTAGAGGTCTGCCTGCGGGCCGACGTTGTGGGCGTCGATCCGCTGCTCCGGGGCCATGTAGGCCAGCGAGCCGAGGGCCGCGTTGGTGCGGGTCTGCCGCTCCGACCAGTCGGCGCGGGCGATGCCAAAGTCAGCGAGGAGGGCCTTCCCGCCGTCGAGGAGGATGTTCTGCGGCTTGACGTCGCGGTGGACGACGCCCGCCGCGTGGGCCGCCTGGAGGGCCGAGAGGATCTGGAGCATCCAGCGGCCCGCCTGGGCGACGGGCAGCGGGCCGTGCCGGTCGAGGTGGGCCTGGAGGCTCTCGTCGGCGACGGCCATGACAACGAAGTCGAGGTCTCCGTCGGTGCCGATGTCGAAGACGCGCAGGACGTGGGGGTGCGCGAGGCGAACCATGAGGCGCGCCTCGGTCTGCAGGCGCTGCGCGAGCGGTGCGCGTGCGTGGGCGGGCGCCGTGAGCACCTTGACCGCGCGCTCGATCTTGAGGACCTTGTCCCAGGCGCGGTAGACGCGCGCGGTGGCGCCCTGGCCGAGCACGTCCGTGCACGCGTACCGCCCCGCGATGGTGAGGATCGGCTCTCTGGGCGCACGGGCTGACGTGCGATGGCTGGTGTGCATCGCCCTCTCTTTCGGTGGAGACGTCTCCTGATGGCGACAGGAGATTGTCAGATGTCTTCATCTTGTCAGATTTCCCGCGGACCTCCAACCCCTGACCGCCTCAGAGGGGCTCCCGCAGAAAAGACAGCGCCCCGCTGGGAGGGTCCCAGCGGGGCGGCCGCGCGGCGGTGTTGGCGGGGATCAGCCCTCGAATTCGAGCTCGATGTCGCCGTCTTCTCCGCCGTTGATGCACTCGCCTTCGAACTCGTCCTTGTCTTTGTTGTAGACCGCTTCGATGCTGAAGGACCCGTTGGTGCCGTCGGAGCCCGCGACGTCGAGGTCGATGTCGAGTTCGTCGTCTTCGAAGGAGCCCTCGAAGTCGCCCTCGTAGAAGATGGGCGGGGCGTCGGAGCCGTTGGTGAAGATGAGCTGAGCCTGGGCGTCACCGCTGACGCCGTCCTTGTTGGACTGTTCTTTGAGCTCGAGCTCGACCTCGATGTTGTACTGGTTGAACTCGCAGCGTCCGGTCCAGTCCCCGACGAGGTTGGGGCTGCAGGCGGAGAGGGCCAGGGCGGCGATAGCAGCAGCAGTGCGCATGAATCCTCCATCAGAGTCCTCCGGCTGGAGGAAGTAGCTGAGTGTTTACCAGGGATTCGTCGCTGTCGGCAACGACAGCGCGGTGGAAATGAGCGGGGGTCAGCCGCGCTCCAGCTCCAGCTCTCCGGAGACACCATCGCCTTCGCAGGTTCCGACGATGATATCGCCGTCCCGCTCGCCGGTGACCTGGAGGTCGACGCCGTCTTCAAACTCGAGGTTGAGGTCAACGGAGCCGCTGCTCGCGTCACCGAAGATGTCGCCATTTCGGATGTAGAGGTACCCGAGTGTGTCGAAGGCTCCGATGACGCTGCCGGAGGCGTCGCCGCCGGAGGCTTCGAGGGTGAGGTTGAGCTCGACGCCGTTGTCGTCGTCGTAGACGCACTCTCCTTCCCAGGTGCCGTCGATACCGCCGCCGCAGGCGAGGAGTGGCAGGAGGAGGAGCGTGGCGCAGGAGCGGTGCATCGGATCTCCAGAACAGGAAGGGTGGGACCATCCGTGTTTAGCAGACGATTGTGTGGACCGACAAGGGTTGACGAGGCACCCTTAGTGTCATACAAACACAGCACAACACAGGACGGCGCTCATGAGCATCCAGACACTGCCCTCTCCCGCGCTGCTGACCGACTTGTACCAGCTGACCATGGCCCACGGCTACTGGTCCGTCGGACTCCGGGACCACCGCGCCGTCTTTCACCTCTTCTTCCGAAAGAACCCCTTCAAGGGCGGCTACGCAATCGCCGCCGGCCTCGAACAGGCCGCCACGCTCATCGAGCGCTGGTCCTTCTCTGAAGAAGACGCCGCCTACCTCGCGTCCCTCACCGGCAACGACGAAAAGCCCCTCTTCTCTGCCGAATTCCTCCAGTACCTCGTCGACACGCCCTTCTCCTGCGATGTCGACGCGATGCCCGAGGGCACCGCTGCGTTCCCCCACGAGCCCCTGCTCCGCATCCGCGGCCCCATCATCCAGTGCCAGCTCCTCGAGACCGCGCTGCTGACCATCCTCAACTTCCAGACCCTCATCGCCACCAAGGCCGCCCGCATCTGCCAGGCCGCCGGCGACGGCGCCGTGCTGGAGTTTGGCCTGCGACGCGCCCAGGGCATCGACGGCGGCCTCTCGGCAAGCCGCGCCGCCTACATCGGCGGCTGCGCCGCCACCAGCAACGTGCTCGCCGGCAAGATGTTCGGCGTGCCCGTCAAGGGCACCCACGCACACTCCTGGGTCATGGCCTTCGACTCCGAGCGCGAAGCCTTCGAAAAGTACGCCGACGCGATGCCCAACAACTGCATCTTCCTCGTCGACACCTACGACACCGTCGAGGGCGTCCGCACCGCCGTCGCGGTCGGGCACGCCCTCCGCGAGCGCGGCCACGAGATGGTCGGCGTGCGCCTCGACTCCGGCGACCTCGCCGCCCTGTCCGCCGAGGCCCGCCGCATCCTCGACGAGGGCGGCTTCCCCAACGCCGCCGTCGTCGCCAGCGACAGCCTCGACGAGAACCGCATCACCGAGCTCAACCGGCGCGGCGCGCGCATCAACGTCTGGGGGGTCGGCACCCGGCTGGCGACCGCGAAAGACCAGCCCGCCCTCGGTGGCGTCTACAAGCTCGCGGCCATCGCCGCTCCTGGTGAAGACTG
>Ga0316202_10003163_pt1 | contig 10176 bp, 4 predicted proteins | sample 3monrhotite_MG_FD_204934 | JGI IMG/M metagenome (GOLD analysis project Ga0316202, IMG submission 204934) | Microbial mat bacterial communities from mineral coupon in-situ incubated in ocean water Damariscotta River, Maine, United States -... | ecosystem: Environmental > Aquatic > Marine >...
TGGAAACTATTTAGTTTATGGTTTAAAAAAAGGAACGGCGTCTAAAGATAATCATCTTTATTTAAAAAATATTGCCTCAGGTAAAGAGCAAAAAATCACCAGTAATATTAAATCTGAAGCCAATGTGGTGTGGGCTGATGATAGTAAAGCAATTTATTTTTTATCCGCGCGTAGTGGTAGTTCTCAAATATGGAAATTAAAACTTAACGGTGGTGAAGCAATACAAATTACCGATTTATCATTAGATATTAATGGTTTTAAAGTTGCTGATAACGGTAAAGTGTTTGCGTTAGCTATTACAGTTAAACCTGATTGTATAGAAGAAAACGATGGTTTTACTTGCACACATGCCGCAATGAAAAAGGCCTCAGAACAAAAACATAATACCCGTGTTTATAATAATTTAATGGTACGTCATTGGGACACCTGGACGACAGATTTTAAAGAACACTTGTTTGTTGCTAAAAGGCAGGGAAATACTTTAATTACTCACGCTCATGATTTGATTCCTTTATGGCAAAGTGATATTGCGGGTATTAGCGAAGTCGCTATACATCCACAAGGGACTTCGCTTGTTTTTTCGGCAAAAAATTCAGCAGATAAACAAGTGGTCAAAGATCATGCATGGACAACTAATTTTGATTTATTTGAGGTTGATTTATCTAATTACCAATTAACTAATATTACCGTGGATAATAAAGCGTGGGATGCACAGCCTGTATTTTCTCATGATGGACGTTTTTTAGCTTATAAAGCGATGGCGACTCCAGGGTATGAGTCAGACAAATTTACCTTACGTTTACGCGACAATGTTACTGGAAAAATAAGTATGGTTGCCCAACGTTGGGATCGTTCAGTCAGCGAAATAATTTTTGCTGATGATAACCGCACTTTATTTGTAACAGCACAAGATTTAGGGCAAAAAAGTATTTTTACGATTAATTCTGAATTTGGTGATGTGCGTTCAATTTATAACAATGGTAGTAATGGTTCTTTATCAACGGCAGGTGATAACATTTATTTTGTTCATCATTCCTTAGCAAAACCAAGTAATATTTTTACGATTAAAAGCGATGGTTATGGTATTAAACAGTTAAGTCATGTTAATCAAGCTAAATTAGCCCATGTTAAATTTTCTGATTTTGAACAATTTAGTTTTAAAGGTTGGAATAATGAAACAGTTCATGGTTATTGGGTAAAACCAGCGAACTTTGAGCAGGGTAAAAAATATCCCATGGCCTTTTTAGTACATGGCGGACCACAGGGCAGTTTTGGTAACATGTTTCATTACCGTTGGAATGCTCAGTTATGGGCAGCGCAGGGTTATGGTGTTGTCATGATAGATTTTCATGGTTCAACGGGTTATGGTCAAGAATTTACTAATGCTATCGCAAGAGATTGGGGTGGTAAGCCATTAGAAGATCTACAAAAAGGTTTTGATTATATTGTAAAAAATCAGCCTTGGTTAGATGGTGAAAATGCATGTGCTTTAGGTGCCTCGTACGGTGGTTATATGATGAATTGGATCCAAGGGAATTGGTCAGATCGTTTTAAATGTATCGTTAATCATGCTGGATTATTTGATATGCCAAGCTTTTATCAATCAACAGAAGAATTATGGTTTCCAGAGCATGATTTAGGCGGTTTTCCTTGGCAAGATGAAAAAGGTAATGTCAGTGATGATTACAATAAATTTAATCCGTCAGCTTTAGTTAGTAAGTGGCACACACCGATGTTAGTTATTCAGGGAGAATTAGATTATCGAGTACCATATTCACAAAGCTTGGGTGCTTTTACTGCACTTCAACGTAAAGGTATTGATAGCAAATTAATTATGTTTAAAGACGAAGATCACCATATTCGTAACCCTGATAATTTAGTGTTTTGGTATCAGCAAGTATTTTCTTGGATGGGTAAACATACCGCCTTAGCAGAGTAACGTAAACTGGGCTTAAATACTTTTTAGAAAAACTGAATGTAAGTGCTTGATATTTTGTTTGATCAATTTATTGATAATAACCAAGACAAAATACAAGCACTCCCCAATACTTGTATACATAGTTAACTTTTTAAAGACTAAATGATGCTATAAAGCAAGGATCTTTGTTTTAATATTCATTCATTTTTGTAACGATTCACTTCAAATTTTTTATTGATATTATTGATATTTAGCCTCTATAGGAATTTTGTTCATTCACTGAAGTTAATTTAGTGTAAATAAAATAGTTTTCATTTCCCCCCTTTTCTAGTCTAAGCTTTAATGGCATTACTCAATCATTAAGGCCATTTAAGTGTTAATGATTTAAGTTGTATTTTACATAGATTGTTTCTTTAAATATAAGGAATCTATCCTTTTGAAATAGTTGATTAAATAAAAAAACAACAAATAGTGGTATGACCAGTAAAGATAATTAGCTATACTCAACTTTAATGATTTTAAGTTGTTACTAAGACTGAATAAAAGAAAGGAATTGTTAAATGCTAAGTTATAAAGCACCCGTTACAGATATTAAATTTATTCTTGATGATGTTTTTAAATATTATGAGCATTATCAGAAAATACCGGAATTCTCGGAAGCAACGCCTGATTTAGTCGATGCTATAATGCAAGAGTGCGCCAAATTTAGCGAAAATGAACTGCTGCCTTTATACCAAAGTGGTGATAAAGAAGGTTGTCGTTGGGAAAAGGGAAAAGTATTTACACCCAAAGGCTTTAAAGAAACGTATCAACAATTTGTTGACGGCGGTTGGCCCTCATTAGCACATGCAGAAAAATATGGAGGGCAAGGTTTACCGCCATCATTAGGTATGATCACATCGGAAATGATGGGGACGGCAAATTGGTCATGGACCATGTATCCAGGCTTAAGCCATGGAGCCATGAATACTATTGCTGCTCACGGAACCGATCAACAAAAAGAACTTTATTTAACTAAACTTATTGAAGGAACATGGACAGGCACCATGTGTTTAACGGAGCCACAGTGTGGTACTGATTTAGGACAAGTTAAAACTAAAGCTGAACTTAATGATGATGGAACTTATAACTTAACCGGAACTAAAATATTTATCTCTGCGGGAGAGCACGATTTAACTGATAATATTATTCATATTGTGCTTGCTAGATTACCAAATGCTCCTAAAGGTACACGCGGAATTTCACTATTTATTGTGCCAAAAATGTCGGTCGATGAGCAAGGAAATGTTGGCGAAGCTAATCATGTAACTTGCGGCTCTATTGAAGATAAAATGGGCATAAAAGCTTCTGCAACCGCGGTACTTAACTTTGATAATGCCAAAGGTGTGTTAATTGGCCCTGAAAATAAAGGTCTAGAATGCATGTTCACCTTTATGAATACAGCGCGTGTTGGTACAGCCTTGCAAGGTGTTTGTGCTGCTGAATTATCTTATCAAAATGCTTTGTTGTACGCAAAAGAACGCTTATCTATGCGTTCGTTAACAGGAAAGAAATATCCAGATAAAGTAGCCGATCCTATTATAGTTCATCCTGATGTGCGTAAAATGCTATTAACTCAAAAAGCATTTGCAGAAGGTGGTCGTGCGATGATTTATTATGCCGCTAAGATAGTTGATGATATTGACTCAGCTAAAACTGAAGAAGAACGAAAAACAGCCGATGACCGTTTGGGTTTTATTACACCTATTCTAAAGGCTTTCTTAACTGAAACAGGTTTAGAAAGTGCCAATATAGGGGTGCAAGTTTTTGGCGGACATGGTTATATAAAAGAATGGGGTATGGAGCAAATTATTCGTGATGCGCGCATATCTACTTTGTATGAAGGTACAACCGGTATTCAGGCGCTCGATTTATTAGGTCGTAAAATTTTATTAACACGTGGTGCTTCGTTAAAAGAGTTTACTAAAGAAATACTTGGTTTTTGTAAAGACACAAGTATGTTATCGGGCAATCCATTTAAACGTCAAATGAATAAATTTGTTTGGCCGTTAAGTAAATACGTTGCTAACTGGCATCAATACACATTACGTATAGGTTTAAAAGCAAAGAAAAACCGAGATTTTGTTGGTTCAGCATCAAGCGATTATTTAATGTATTCTGGATATATTGTCATGGGGTATTTTTGGGCTAAAATGGCACAAACTGCTTATGAAAAATTAGCAGGTGATGTGGAAAATCGTGATTTTTATCGTGCAAAAATTAAAACTGCAGAATTTTATTTCGAACGCATTTTACCAAGAACTAAATCATTAGCTAATACTATGATGGCTGATCCGAAAACCTTAATGCAACTTGATCAGGAATTGTTATAAATTTTTGTAAATATTTTTTGAATAGATAAGTTTATTTTTTTATAGTAAAGCCAATAGCTAATGTTATTGGCTTTTTTATTATATAGCTGTTTTACTTTAATGCGGATAAATACAGTTATAATGGTATTTTTTATTATCAAAAGTGTCTGAAGTATGAATCACGCAGACCTTATGAAACTAGCATATTATAAGCAAGTCATTTATTGAGGTGAACATGAATTTAGCACATGGAAATTTTACTGTTACTTTTAATGAGGGAATTATTTTTGTCGTACTCGAGGGAGCATTTAATGAATATGCTGTAGCTAATTGGGCTAATGAAATAAAGGCAATTATAAATGCACTTAATGGTGAACGGTTTGCAATACTTATGGATATGAGAATGGCTTTAGGAGGAACTCCTGAATCGTTTGAAGTCTCAAATCAGTATAATGCTTGGCTTAATGAGCAAAATATGGTGGCAAAAGCTTTAATTTATGGTTCGAGTGTTTTAGAGGATATGGATTACACTTTCGTTAAGTCTAAAAAAGATCAAAACACAAAGGTTTTTGATAATATTGAAGAAGCAGAAAATTGGTTACAATCACTTTTTAAGTCTTAATTTTTAAACTAAAAATCAGTAGTTTTTACTACTGATTTCTCTTCTTAAACAACTCAAAATTTTCAATATTAATAACATTGTTGGAATGGTAGAAAAATACTTTAGGTAATGTATTTTTAAAAGCTGCCTCCATGCAGCTTTTATCAAATTAGTATTATCTTAATTGTTAAATACTTACCGCTTTAGTGGGTCCTGCTGAGCTTTTACTGATTGCGTCAGCAACCATTGCCGTTCTACCACTATTCACCACGTTGTTGCGATCGTTATTATGAAAGGCTTCCGTTGGTATTTCACCTGAGCTAGCAATTGTTTCAGGTTTGGTCATCGGTGCTGAAGACTTACCTTTAACTTTTTTGCTTACCGGTTTTTTAACGCGAGGTTTACTTTTACGTTTAGCTTGTGTTTCTACTGGAGTTTCTTCAGCTTCAGTAGGGGGAGTTTCTAATGCGTTACTTGTTGCTTCAGTATCCTTTGATTCAACTTTTTGGTTAACTGTATCCTGTTCTGCAATGTCTTTAAGCACTACATTCTTTGTTTTATCTTCAGTGTCAGTCGAAGATGTGTCCAAAATAGCTTCATCATTTACTTCGCTAGACGTTTCAACTGGAGTTTCAACGGTAGTCTTAGCAGATGAATCTACTTTAGCTTGTACTTTATCCACCTCGGATTCAACCTGCTCATCAAACGGTAAGGTCTGTTGTACTTCAGTTGATTCTGAACTATTAACTTGCACATTATCTTCAGTCGCAGATACTTCAACAGTAGATTCAAATTCCACAGATGGAGCTTCATCTAGCACTGCAGCTTCTTCAATGGCAGGCTCGCTAACAACAGTTTTATTTTCACTATCTGTCGCTGTGATCGGCATTGAAATTTGCCCTGATTCATTTTCGTCAATGCTTGTTTCATTATTCACCTCATTATGAGGATAACGAACTTCAATTGGATCTTCTGCTATATTGGTGCTTTCAGTGGATATTTGTTCTACATTTGTTGATACAGACTCGTCATTTTGTGTTTCTTGACGACGACGACGTTGACCATGCGAACGCAAATGACGAGGCGATCGTCTGTTGCGAGGACGATCTTCTCTTTCTTTTGTTTCATCAATATTTACAACAACATTACTTTCAACTGTTTCAACTGTTTTTGTAGTTGAATTATTAGCTTGGCTATTGATTGACTTATCGATACTTAAGTTTTGTACCGGTAAGTCATTTTGTTGTTCTAATTGTCCTTCATCATTTTTTTGCATGCGAACATTTTTACGCTTACTTCGACGTTGACGACGTTCTGCAACTTTTTGCTCTTTAGGCTGTTGTTTAGCCGTCTCATTGTCAGGTTTGCGGTTAGGTTTTTTATTATCCTTATTATTACGATCGTTCGGTTCACGTGCTTTTAGGTTACTGCTTTCGTTAGTCTTTTGTTCGTCTATATCACTAGGACGTTTATTACGAGTAGGGCGACGTTGTTGATTTTTACGAGGACGACGGTTTTGTTGTTCTCTATTATTAGTGCTACGTTCAGTACTTGTTGGAGCCTTTGGTTTAGCTTCTACATTGTCACTAAATAAACTTTTTAACCAACCCAAGATACCGCTGGTTGATTTTTTCTGCACTTTTTTAGGCGTTTGAACTTTTTTTGTTTCAATTGTAACTTTAGGTTCTTTACGCGTTGGTGAACTCATGCCTTGCAGTGCAGGCTCATCAGGCTTAATTGCATCAGTATCATACTTAGGCATAACTGCCTGTTCAACTTCAGCCGTTGTAATTGCCATGTCGTAACTAGCTTCGGCTACAGTTTCATCCGTACGTACACGGATAACTTCATATTGAGGTGTATCCATATGTGGATTAGGGATGATTAATACTTTTACTTTATGTTGCTTTTCAATATGGAAAACACTACGGCGTTTCTCATTAAGTAAATATGTAGCTACAGGCACAGGTACTTGTGCTTGAATATGTAAGGTGTTTTCTTTTATTGACTCTTCTTCCATTAAACGAAGAATAGACAATGCTAAAGATTCAACACCACGAACATGGCCTGTTCCATTACAACGAGGACAAACACCTTGGCTAGTTTCACCAATTGATGGACGTAAACGTTGACGAGACATTTCAAGTAAACCAAAACGCGAAATTCGACCCAATTGTATACGAGCACGATCTGGACGAACTGCATCACGCATACGGTTTTCAACTTCGCGTTGATGTTTAACAGGGGTCATATCGATAAAATCAATAACCACTAAACCGCCTAAATCGCGTAAACGTAATTGACGGGAAATTTCGTCGGCTGCTTCTAAGTTAGTGTTATAGGCAGTTTCTTCTATGTCTCCACCTTTCGTTGCTTTAGCGGAGTTAATATCTATTGAGGTTAATGCCTCTGTTGGATCAATAACAATAGAACCACCAGAAGGTAAACGTACTTCACGCTGAAAAGCTGATTCAATTTGTGTTTCTATTTGAAAATGCGTAAATAGTGGCACTTCATTATCGTATAATTTAACTTTACTTAAAAAGTCAGGACGAACTAATTCAATGTGTTTTTTAACACTGTCAAATATTTTAGGACGATCCACTAAAATTTCACCGATATCTCGACGTAAATAATCGCGAATAGCGCGAATAATCACATTGCTTTCTTGATGAATTAAAAATGGTGCAGAGCGGCCTTCAGCAGCGTCACTAATAGATTGCCAATGATGTACTAAAACACTTAAATCCCATTCTAATTCTTCATAAGACTTACCAACACCAGCGGTACGAACAATTAAGCCCATGCCGTGAGGTAAGTTTAATTTGCTTAAAGAGGATTTTAAATCAGTACGTTCATCACCTTCGATACGACGAGAGATTCCGCCAGCTCTTGGGTTGTTAGGCATTAAAACTAAATAGCTGCCTGCTAAGCTGATAAAAGTAGTTAATGCGGCACCTTTTTGGCCGCGTTCTTCTTTATCAATTTGTACAATAACTTCTTGGCCTTCTTTAAGTACTTCTTTAATACTTGGACGGCCTTTGAAGCTGTAACCGCTTGGAAAATAGTTACGAGCAATTTCTTTCATCGGTAAAAAACCATGGCGATTAGCGCCATAATCGACAAACGCCGCTTCGAGCGATGGCTCTATACGTGTTATTTTACCTTTGTATATATTCGATTTTTTTTGTTCGTGGCCGGGACTTTCAATATCTAGATCAAATAAGGTTTGACCATCAACAAGTGCTACGCGCAATTCTTCTGATTGGGTAGCGTTAATTAACATACGTTTCATAGTTTTAGTGACTCATTTTAGTCACAGTACACTTTCTTACTTAAACAGATATCTTGTTAAACAGAAAGCTATTTAGTAGGAATATAAAAAGCATAAAGAGCAATTTTTTCAATATAAACAGTGTATTGCCTGCCTCTCGGCTGTCAAACTTACAAATCAATACGTACTTTATTGTCGTTTAATACAATATAAAACGTTTAATCTGTAAGCTGTTTTCTTAATTATCGCTTAAATCATGAAGCAATATATTGCTTCATGATTTTATTTTTCACATCAAATGATTAGGATGCGATAAATATTTTAATATCTTTATGTGCTACGTTTTAGTGCACTGTGTTTGGTACCTAGTTTTTAATAAACACTTAATGTGTTGCTTTTGGGAAAACTCTACGCCAGTTAATTTAACCTTTTTATTTTAAAAGGTGGCGGATCACCAAAATAATATTTATTAAATTTTTGTACCTATTACAATTTCGTTTTATTAGGCAGGACGATCTGTTTATGCTTTTTGTTTGACAGATTACACGCGTCAAATTCATCAATAGGCCTTACTGTTAATATGTCATGTTAATACACTATTTTTAGTGTGCACGCATATTAATGTGGCCGCATTTCGCCTCTTACATTTCCGTTTTAAAACGCCTTTTTGGGTGTTACAAGTAAAAGCGGATTGATTGCTTATACTGAACGTGGCTATTATCCCACTACAAAGCTACATAAGGCAATAAAAATAACGCATAAGCGCATAAAAACACGAGATTCTTTCACTGAGAACGGAAAAAACTATGATAAACTGTGGATCATGAATAATAGTAAAGATAAATACCAAATGCGTTCAGAAAAAAATTGTGCTGATAAAGGTGCAACCGAAACGCCACAAAGCCACGAAAATTCCAGTGAAAAACCCCAAGTACGATTTTATACAAGTGATAGTGAAGATGCTGGACAACGTATTGATAACTATCTAGTAAAAACGTTGAAAGGTGTGCCCAAAAGTATGATATATCGCTTATTACGAAAAGGCGAGATACGGGTAAATAAAAAGCGCACTAAGCCAGATTACAAATTACAAACGGATGATGTTATCAGAGTAGCGCCTATTCGCATTGCTGAAAAAGACGCGCCAGTGTCAACCAAACTAAATGTGGTTGCTAATCTTGAAAGCCAAATTATTTATGAGGATGAAGTGCTTATTGTTCTAAATAAACCATCGGGTATGGCTGTTCATGGTGGTAGTGGCTTAAGTTTTGGTGTTATTGAAGCAATGCGTGCCTTACGTCCGCAAGCTAAAATGTTAGAACTTGTGCATCGGTTAGACCGAGATACTTCAGGCTGTTTAGTGATTGCTAAAAGACGTTCGGCTTTGCGTAATTTACACGAGCAGTTACGAAATAAAAATGTACAAAAATTTTATCACGCGTTAGTTAAAGGCCATTGGCCCGATAAATTGACTCGCGTGACTGAAAATTTAAAGAAAAACGATTTAAAGTCAGGTGAACGTGTTGTTGTAGTCGATAACATTAACGGCAAAGAGGCTGAAACGCGTTATAAAGTAATTCAGCATTATGATAACTGTACTTTAGTACGCGCCTTTCCTGTAACGGGAAGAACACATCAAATTCGCGTACATTGTCAAACAATCGGCCATCCCATTGCGTGTGATTCAAAATATAGTTATGAAGAGTTTGATGCCAAAATAAAAGCGGTAGGCTTAAAACGTTTATTTTTACATGCAGCAAGTATTGAATTTACTCACCCGCGCACAGAAGAGCGAGTTAAAATAGAAGCGCCGTTAGAAAAATCTTTGCAGCAAGTTTTAGGTAAGTTAATTAAAATTTAGATCCTGACCTTCGTCAGAACGACGAAGGTCTAAATAGTTATTTATTTTGGTAAGTAGTTACTCTCGCTGTTGGGTCATGCTGAACTTGTTTCAGTATATAAATCTGCTTGTTATCTTTTAATTTTTTGCTCTGCCAACACATCAAGGCCTTGTTGTTTTAACAAGGCAACT
>Ga0316202_10003164_pt1 | contig 10175 bp, 7 predicted proteins | sample 3monrhotite_MG_FD_204934 | JGI IMG/M metagenome (GOLD analysis project Ga0316202, IMG submission 204934) | Microbial mat bacterial communities from mineral coupon in-situ incubated in ocean water Damariscotta River, Maine, United States -... | ecosystem: Environmental > Aquatic > Marine >...
ACTTCTTTTGCTTCGGCATTTATTTATCCTGAAATTGATGACAATATTGATATTGATATTAATCCGGCTGATTTACGCGTAGATACTTACCGCGCATCTGGCGCTGGTGGACAGCATGTAAATAAAACCGATTCAGCCATTCGTATTACTCATATACCAACGAATGCAGTGGTGCAGTGCCAAAGTGATCGCTCACAACATAAAAACCGTGCTAGTGCGATGAAGTTGTTGAAAGCTAAATTATATGAGCTGGAAATACAAAAACAAAATGCTGACAAGCAAGTACTAGAAGACGGAAAATCAGATATCGGTTGGGGCAGTCAAATTCGCTCTTATGTATTAGATGATAGCCGTATTAAAGATTTAAGAACCGGTGTTGAGAATCGTAATACTCAAGCGGTTCTTGATGGCGATTTAGATAAATTTATCGAAGCCAGTTTAAAGTCAGGCTTATAAATGATTTTACCGAAAAGTGTAGTTCGGAACGAAGCAGTAGAAACCGACTAACTAACTATTAATTAGAGAAAGTAACATGACAGATCAAACCAAACCAGCACAAGATGAAAACAAGTTAATTGCCGAACGTCGCAGTAAACTCGCGCATATTCGTGAAAATTGCCCTGCAAATGGTCATCCCAATAAGTTTGATCGTAAAGATTATGCGGGTGATATTCAAGCGGCTCATCGTGAAAAAGATAAAGAAACGTTAGCGGCTGAAACGGCGTTATATAGTATTGCTGGCCGTATTATGGCAAAGCGAGGGCCTTTCTTGGTTTTACAAGATATGACTGGTCGTATCCAAGCCTATGCGAATAAAGATGTGCAAAAAGACATTAAAGCGCGTTGGGGCATATTAGATGTTGGTGATATTATTGGCGTTACAGGTACTTTGCATAAATCAGGTAAAGGTGATTTGTACGTAGATATGGGTGAATATCAATTATTAACGAAATCGTTGCGCCCTTTACCTGAAAAATTTCATGGTTTATCTGATCAAGAAACAAAATATCGTCAGCGTTATGTTGATTTGATCATTAATGAGGATACTCGTAATACTTTTAAAATTCGCTCGAAAGTAGTTGAAGGCATTCGTAATTTTTTAGCCAAACGCGATTTTATGGAAGTAGAAACACCAATGCTACAAGTGATACCTGGTGGTGCTACGGCTAAGCCATTTGTTACTTATCATAACTCGTTAGACATTGACATGTATCTACGTATAGCGCCAGAGCTTTATTTGAAACGCTTAGTGGTTGGTGGTTTTGAACGTGTATTTGAAATTAATCGCAATTTCCGTAACGAAGGTTTATCAACACGCCATAATCCTGAGTTTACGATGATAGAATTTTATCAAGCGTATGCTGATTATAAAGATCTAATGAATTTAACCGAAGAAATGTTACGTACAGTAGCGCAAGATGTTTTAGGGACTACTAATGTGCGTAATACGGTTAAAAATAGTGATGGTGAAGTCGTTGAAGAAAAATTTTATGACTTTGGTAAAACGTTTGAACGTTTATCTATGGTTGATGCTATTTTAAAATATGGTCAAGCTGAACATGGTGAGCATTTAGATGAAAATGCCTTACGAAATCCTGAAGAACAGTTTGATGCAATAAAAGCTATGGCGAAAGCCGTAGGTGTAAAAGAAGGCGATGCAGCTAAAGTCTGGGGGCCAGGTAAATATATTTGTGAAATATTTGAAGAAGTAGCAGAGCATTTATTAGACCAGCCTACTTTTATTACTGAATACCCGTGGGAAGTTTCGCCATTAGCACGTCGTAATGATGATAACTCATTCATTACTGACCGTTTTGAGTTTTTTGTTGGTGGTCGTGAGTTAGCGAATGGTTTCTCAGAGCTTAACGATGCTGAAGATCAAAAAGCTCGTTTCTTAAAACAAGTAGAAGAAAAAGATGCGGGTGATGATGAAGCAATGCACTTTGATGACGATTATATTCGTGCGTTAGAGTTTGGTTTACCGCCAACAGCAGGGGAAGGTATTGGTATTGATCGTTTAGTGATGTTACTAACAGATTCTCCAACGATTAAAGATGTTATTTTATTTCCTCATATGCGTCCGCAAGCAGAGGCTTAATTTATACAAAAAGTATTAGTCTTGTTATTTTACAAAGTGAATGGCTTGAATGTGAAAAATAAAAAAACGCTAATTGATTTATTCAATTAGCGTTTTTTTGTAGGTCATTTTAAATTTATTGAGCTGTTTCGCTTATTAAATTAATTTTCCATTGGCGTATTAAAATTATCAGATAACTTAAAATCACCTTTTGCAGAAACTACTTTATCGTTTTTAAAATGAATAACAAAATCTTTACGCATATTAAATTTATCACTGCGGCCAGATTTAAAAATATAAGCATAATGCCAAGTGTCATTATTAAATGAATCTACTAAAACAGGGCTACCCAAAATAAATTTAACTTGATCTTTTGTCATATCTATTTGTAATTTATCGATATCTTTCTGTTCTAAATAATTACCTTGCGGCACATCGATACGGTAAACCCAGCTTGAACAAGCCGAAAGCGAAAGAGCAAAGGTGATTAGTAATATGCGATATAACATTAAATTTACAACATCCAATAAGTAAGCGGTTAATTAGAATTTTTCTAGACACATAATAACAGATCAAAATTGTGTTTTGCTATAGCTTATGCAAATTAACCATCAGTGCTAACTATAATAAGGTTAGCCAGCTAATAATTCTTCAGCATTGGCTAAACTTGAATCTGTAATAGTGTCGCCCGCTAATAAACGAGCAATCTCTCTGACACGCCCTAATTGATTAAGTTCCGTTACCGTTGTTTCTGTATTTTCACCCTTAGTGAGTTTACTTATAAATAACTGTTGATGACCTTTACTTGCTACTTGCGGTAAATGGGTTACACAAATTACTTGGGTATTTTTACCCAGTTGTTGCAATTTTTTACCAACCATAGCGGCAGTAGGACCACTTATACCGACATCTACTTCATCAAAAATAAGTGTTGGTGTAATAATTTTTTCTGCCAAAATAACTTGAATGGCTAAGCCTATACGAGAAAGTTCTCCCCCTGAAGCAACTTTATGCATCGCTTCTAGTGGTTGTCCTGGGTTAATACTTACAACAAAATTAATATCATCAATACCATGTGGTGTTAATTCATTAGTTTTGAAATCATGATTATTTATTAGCTCAGTTTTGTTTTTTTGTTCAAGGCTTTCTATTTGTTCAACGTTAGTAACTTGTACATAAAATTGACTGTCTGGCATGTTTAGTTCTTGCATACTTTTACTGATCAAGCTGCTTAATGTTTTTGCGGATTTTTGCCTTGATTGAGACAATTGCTTTGCGACAACTAAGTAGTTTTGTTTAGCGTTATCAATATCAATAATGATTTGGCTTAAGCGGTTTCTATCATCACTTAGTAAATTCAGTTCTTGCTTTAATTTACGATGATATTCAGTAAGCTTTTCAGGCTGAATTTGATGTTTTTTAGCTAATTGCAGAGTAGTTGAGTAACGTTGTTCAAGCGCTAAAAAAGTTTCTGGGTCCAGTTCAAGTTGTTCGTGGTAGTGTTTTAAATCAACATTTGCTTCCTCAATTGGTATTAAGGCTTCATTTAATAATTGCGCGATATTTGTTAATTTGTCATCGACATTACTTAGCTGTGTCATATTTTCGCTAACTTGCCTAAGAGAATCAATAATATTGAACTGTTCGTTAGCACTTAGTTGGAAAATGCCTTGCAGGGTATCATTGAGTAAATCTTGAGCGTGACTATGACGCTTATAATCACTTTCAATGGCTTCGAATTCATTTTCTTGTAAATTAAATTCATCCAGTTCTTGTACTTGATATTGCAATAATTGTTGTTGGGCTTCGCGTTGAATTTTGTGTTGTTGTAGTAGGGCTAATTCTGCAGTTAAATTACGCCATTGTGTAAATTGATGTTTTACATCTTTTAGCAGGTCGTGATTGTTTGCATAAGCATCAAGCATATAACGTTGTTGTTGTGCTTTCACAATTAGTTGGTGATCGTGCTGACCATGAATATTTATTAATAAAACGCCTAATTGTTTAAGTTGGCTAAGCGGAACTTGACTACCATTGATATAAGCTTTTGATCGTCCTTCACTAGAGATAATTCTACGTAATATACATTCATTTTTTTGCTCTTCTTGCTGAAGTAACTCTTGTTGAGTTAAATATTTTTTAGCAATCTTGTTATTACTAATGTCGAAGGTGGCAGCAAGTTCGGCTTTTTTAGCTTGCGGACGGACAACATTGGTTATTGCTCGCTCACCTAGGCATAGACTTAAGGCATCTATAGCAATTGATTTTCCGGCACCTGTTTCACCGGTAATTGTGGTCATACCATTGTGCCAATCAATATCAAGCTGACGAACAATCGCAAAATTTTTAATCGATAAAGTTAAAAGCATGGTAGAGCTCGCGTATTTAGTAAAGAAAATAATTACTGTTAATTTATACAGTAATTATTTTTTCCGCAAGCTTTTTATTCAGTTTATTCTAAAAAATTGTCCATCCGTTAATAAAGTTTATTGCCCCAACTTAATTTATTTCGTAATACGTTAAAGTAATCATGACTTAATGGATGAATTAAGCGAAGCGTATTAAGGCTTTTTTTAATAATGACTTCATCGCCGGGCATTACCGCTAAAATAACATGACCATCGCAGCTAACTTGTAGATTTTCATAGTTTTCATTAGCTAGTATTAATTTGATTTCGCTATTACCATCAACAACGATAGGACGACTAGTGAGTGTATGTGGAAACATTGGCACCAAAGAAAGTGCATTAAGATTAGGTGTTAAAATGGGGCCACCAGCCGACATTGAATAAGCGGTTGAACCTGTAGGCGTTGAAATAATAAGTCCATCTGAACGTTGGCTAAACATAAAAGATCCGTCAATATACACTTCAAACTCTATCATGTTGGCAACTTTACCGGCATGTAGTACTGCTTCGTTCATTGCACTGTTAGAACTTTTTAACTTACCATGACGAAAAACAGACGTTTCAATTAAAAATCGCTGTTCACTGTGAGATTTTCCTGCCAGTATTTCAGCTAAAGGGGGAATTAATTCTTGCGGTGAAAGATCGGTTAAAAATCCTAAGTTGCCACGGTTAACACCTATAACACCGATATCATAACAAGATAACACTCGTGCCGCACCTAACATGTAACCGTCACCACCAACCACAATAGCTAGGTCGGCAAGTTCGCCAATTTCAGTAAGAGAATGTTCTTTACAACCTTCTATCTTGATTGATTTTGTCACCGTATTTTCAATGAGTAATTGAAAATTATTGTTGAGTAAATAGCGCGCTAATTCTTCAATCGTGGCATTAGCACCATCGTGATTTGGTTTACCAATGAGACCTATGGTTTTATATAGTTGTGCCATGATTTTTTCAAAATAGATAAATTACCTAGAAATCTTACCCTTATTGAGAAGTGACTGCAATTTAAGTGTTAAAAGATATAATTTTTTGCACATTAAGCTTGAATCATTTGATCTAATCCCCATAATTAGCCCATAAGAGTATTTTTAAGTTTATTACGGAGTTTTCATGGCTACAAAGTCTACAGAAAATCAAAACACGCAAACGCTTTCAGCAGAAGAATTAGCTGCTGAAATTATTGAACAAGCAGAAGAGCAAGTTGAAGTACAACATGAGCATGAACATGCTGTAATGAATGCTGAACAAGAAAAAATTAATGAATTAGAATTGGCCTTAGTTGCTGCACAAACAACGGTTTCTGATCAAAAAGATTCTGTTATTCGTGCTAAAGCTGAAGTTGATAATATTCGCCGTCGTAGTGCGCAAGATGTTGAAAAAGCGCGCAAGTTTGCTTTAGAGAAATTTACAGCTGAATTATTACCCGTTGTAGATAATTTAGAACGAGCTATTACCAGTATTGATAAAAAAGATGAGCATCAGAAAGCCTTGGCTGAAGGGGTTGAATTAACATTGCAAAGTATGCAATCCGCATTAGAGAAATTTGGTGTAAAAGTGGTAGACCCGAAGGATCAGCCCTTTAATCCTGAACTTCATCAAGCAATGTCAATGCAAGAAGTTGAAGGTGTTCCAGCAAACACCGTTATTGCAGTTATGCAAAAAGGTTATGAGTTAAATGGACGTTTAGTTCGCCCTGCAATGGTGATGGTGTCGAAGGCAGCACCTACGGTTGATACTCAGGCATAATTAATTGCTTTGTCATTAATGTAACAACGAATATATATTTATTCAGCAGTTTACTCCAAAGGCGCTAATTTTAGCGTCTTAATTAGATAGTTCGCCTCATCCCTGAGCTAAGCTTAGGGTAGGTAATTTAAGAGGCAAACTATCATGTTATTAATTAAAGTACTTGGTATAGATATAGGCAAATCTACTTTTCATGTTATTGGTCATGACTTTTCAGGTCGAGAGCAATTTAAACGTAAATATAATTGCTCAAAACTACTTCAGTTTTATTAGAGCATTACACTTTGGAATACCTACATATTTTAATGTGAATTCTGTAATACAAAAAAGCTAAAATTAGCGTTTATCTTTTTTGTCACTCAAAGCAAATCATTGAAAAGAAACGTTATTTTTGTGAAAATTGTGCACAATTCTTTATTGGACTGTATCAATAATTTCTCATTTAATTGCTGGTGGTTGTTTTATAAATCAGTTAAAGAAGCTCTTAAGGTATCAACGAATAACGCTAGTAAATGTTAAATTGAGTAATACTACCAAGTGATTGGGAAGTTCAGGCATAAACTATTTTGTTGTTACTTATCGTTAATAATGCTAATAAATGTTAAGCCCTTAATTAAGCGTGTTTTACAAACTGACTAAATAAAACAATGAATTGTATAAAATTAAGACATAAATTACATCAGCATCCTGAACTTGCTAATGCTGAGGTCGGTACCGCGGCTCGTTTAGTTAACTATTTAGCGCCACTATCACCCGATCAAATAATTACGGGGATAGGTGGAACAGGTGTCGCTGCTTGTTTTGGTGAGGCTACAACAGGACGTACGGTAATGTTGAGATGTGAACTCGATGCTTTACCTATTACTGAAACTAATGCTTTCGATTATCGTTCGATAACAGCAGGAATATCTCATAAATGTGGTCACGATGGTCATATGGCAATACTCGCAGCGGTTGCTCAGCATTATTCCTTGAATAGGCCGAAAGTTGGTCGTGTGATTTTATTGTTCCAGCCAGCAGAGGAAACTGGTGAAGGGGCAATAAAAGTGTTGAAAGATAAAGTAACACAACAACTTAATCCAGATTTTGTATTCGCTTTGCACAATGCACCTAAATATCCAATGGGCGAAGTATTAATTAAAACCGGCACAATCTGTTGTGCATCTCGAGGAGTGATCATTCGTTTCATGGGTAAAACAGCTCACGCAGCACAACCTGAAACAGGAAACAGTCCAGTTAAAGCTGTTTATCAGCTATTGCCATTATTTGAGCAATTACCCACGTTAATTAATAGTCACAGTGAGTTTACTTTTGCAACGATTGTTGGCGTTAAGTTAGGCGAAAAAGCTTTCGGAACATCCCCGTCTGATGCTGAGATATATGTTACTTTACGCAGTGAGCATGATCTAGAAATGGAACGCTTAGCCGATATTGTTAATGACAAAGTCAAAGCGCTTGCAATAAAACACAAGTTAGCTTACTCGATTGAAAGTGAAGATGTTTTTGACGCAACTGTTAATCATGATGAGGCAGTATCAGTTATTACCAACGCTTTAAATGATGAACCAGTTCACTTTACAGCGAATCCCTTTCGATGGTCAGAAGATTTTGGGCAATTTACTCGTTTGCATTGTGGTGCATTGTTTGGTTTAGGGGCTGGTGAGGATACTCCGGCATTACATAATCCAGACTATGATTTTCCAGATCAGTTAATTGAAACCGGTAGTCGTTACTTTATTAAAATCACGGAGCATTGCTTTAGTTATTAAAAATAAATGAGGGCTGAAAGATAATAGAAAAGTTGGTATTACATCGTTGCTCTCTCTGTTGTAGCAATACTAAGTTAATGTATCTGAACGTCTGTATATGACTACACCGTCGCCTGTGGTAAAGTGAATGTTTATTTATTAAGCTAAAATTTAGTCGTGTTTTTTTTGCTTAGTATCACTTTTGAAGTAGGACAATACCCGTTGGCTTATGTTTACAGCCATCATTATTATAGCTTTATTCTTATCTGGATTATCAAAGTCCAAATAGTTTTGAACCTAAGGTTAAAGAATTAAAAAAGGTTGCTTAATTGAAGTGGCTGATTTTGGTTGGCCTAGTCAATCAATTTATAACTAAGTTAGTGTTAATTAAAGAAACTAGGTGGAATTTCATGAAGATCAATAAATTCAAATTGTTAGGCTTTTCATTATTATTTGCCAGTATTTTGGCTCAGGCATGCACAACCATATTAATTGGCAAAGGATTAACACTTAATAAGTCGGTAATACACGCACATAACGAAGATATGGGATTTTCTGCCGTTGGGAGATTGTGGCATGTGAATGCAAAGACGCATGACGCCGGTTCAACTCTCGATGTTCCTTATATGACAATCCCACAAGTAAAAAACAGCCACGCGTATTGGGCATCAGGAAATGCACAAGCTTCTACAGGTCTGGGGCTTTCTTCAGATGTAAAGCCATATGATTCTGTCCTTGTCGGAATAAACCAATGGGGCGTGACCATGAGCTGTAATTGGATGCACTCAAAAGAAAAAGTACAGGACAAAAAAGGAATTCGAAGATACGCAATCAGAGAATTAATATTAGAGCGTGCAAAAACAGCAAGGCAAGCCGTACAAATTATAGGCGATTTCATAGAAGAATACGGACAAGCAGACTGGGGTGGGTTGGATTATAATGTAGCCGATACCAATGAAGCTTGGGTTGTTGAAACTACAAGTAATCACTGGGTGGCAAAAAGAATAAATGACGATGAAATTTGGGTGGTTGCGAACCGATTCACTATAACCACTGATTTTGATTTAAGTAGTAAAGACCTGATTGATAATGCGATCAAACAAGGGTGGTACAATCCAAATACTGATGGGAAATTTAATTTCAGAGCCGCTTATGGCAAACTTGATAAAATTAATCAAGATTATGATATAAAAAGAGAAAATCGCGCAAAAAACTTGCTTGAAAATAAAGAAGGCACCTTAACCGCCGAAGATTTATTTTTGGTTTTAAGAGATCGTTATGAAGGTAGCGATGCTTTTACAAAACCTCAAAAAATTGAAAATTGGCGTGAAACAAGTGAAGGAAAACATATCCCAAGAACCATCTCAAGCAATCTTGGACAATCATCATCAGTTGCTGTTTTACGTAGAGATATGCCTATCGAAGTAGGTGCAATGATGTGGTATGCCATGGTTTCACCACAGTTTAGTGGCTATTTTCCCATTTATGCGGGTACAAATAAAATTCCTCAAGAAATGCAAAATAACACAAGCATAAATAATAAAGATTCTGCTTGGTGGACATTCAAAAACTTACAAAAAATTGGCACGGAAAATTTTAATAGTACTTTCCCTGTGGTCAATAATTTCTGGAAAGCAAATCATCAAGAAATTGTTGTAAAACAAAAAGCCGTAGAAAGTGAAGCATTGAAACTTATTTCAAAAGGTGAGCATAAAAAAGCCATGAAACTGCTTAATACATTTAGCTACAGCCAAGCCAAAAATGTTCTTTATCATGGTCGTAGACTATTAAACTATTACAAGCCACTGTAAATATGTCATTAGGTGACAATTAGTTTGACTGACCAAAGTCGTTAGGAAAAAGTTATATCATCCTATAATATGTTTAATGGAGCTGAATAAGGCTAAAAGTGCATATTATAGGGATTGGTTTATTTTCTAACACACTTGGTTATTTTCTGATCCTATTCTATTATTAGTACCTTCAGATAAGAAAATGCAATGCGTAACCCCATAATAACTAGGATCACAAAATGCGATACAGTCATATAGTATTAATTGTTTTATCTTCATTGCTTGTAATAACGTGAAGGTCTGGGTAAAGCACTTAGCTAAGTTTTACATTCCAGGGTAATAATGTTTCGATATCAAGTGCAGAATTGGTAAGTTGCTCTAGGCAATGCATGAGATA
>Ga0316202_10003167_pt1 | contig 10168 bp, 7 predicted proteins | sample 3monrhotite_MG_FD_204934 | JGI IMG/M metagenome (GOLD analysis project Ga0316202, IMG submission 204934) | Microbial mat bacterial communities from mineral coupon in-situ incubated in ocean water Damariscotta River, Maine, United States -... | ecosystem: Environmental > Aquatic > Marine >...
TGTTAAAGTGAACTTTGAATTACACTTAAAAGAATGCGAATGGCGATGGAAGAAAGATGCGGACGCTCTTGCCAAAGAGCTCTGGGAATTACTTAAAAATAAATAGCTCTGCTAGTCTAGAGCCTTAACTTATCTAAAAATGCCTTAAAATGATGTTAATTGAATAGTTAAATGTATTTTTTCTATTGTGTATTGTTTTTCTTCCACGCATTAAGAGCCTGCTGCATGCGTGCGGCACGTTGATGTTTCCCAAGTTGTTTTAAGGTATCAATCAAATGCTGACGGGTGCCGCTATTGGGCTCAATGGCAAGGCTATGCTGATAAGCTTGCAAGGCGGTTTTAGGATTGCCTGCGGCACCTGAAATATCACCATATATTCGCCAGCATGGCGCGCACTCTTTTTGCAGGCGTAATGTCTTCTTAGCATACTTAATGGCTTGTGAATGTTGTTTTTTTGTGGAGAGGAACTGGGCATAGCGAAGATACGCAAAAGCATTCATAGGATCGGCTTTGAGTGATTTTTTGAAATAATATTCGGCTTGAGAGCGTTGTTTATCCTGCAAAGACAATTCAGCTAATAAATACCATGGAACAGCCTCATTTCTAAAATCTTTGGTGGCTTGCTTGAGTAGTTTGATGGTTTGGGCGCGTTCTCCCTGCTTGCTGTAAAGCTGGGCAAGGGCGATGGTTGTATTGAGGTGACGGCCCATATGTATATTTTTTTCATACAGTGCTTGCGCATCAGATGGATGACCTGCTTTTTCTAAGAGTTGCGCCAGATGATAACGGGCACCAAGATTCTTTGGGTCTTGTATCAGCTCTGATTGCCATGCGCGACGAGCCTCTGTCCATTGCCCTTGCGCTTCAAAGTGCAATGCCTTCTTCTCATAATTTCCTGCCCATGCTGCTGTGGCAATCAAACAGCAACATAGAGCGAGGCTAAGTTTAAAGGTACGCAGGGCTTACTCCTGCCCTGTTGTAAGTAACATTTCTTCTATTTTGTTTTGTTGGGCATGCGGTGATGGTTTAATTTCTGGTTTTTCACGCATGAGTTTCCATGGGTTGCGACGAATATCATCGGAAAAGACTTCAAGATTTTCCGATGCTTTGCGTAGTTCGAATAAGGTACGATAAAGGTTCTCTCGATTATCAATAATGAGTTCACGGAAATCTTTCATCGCGAGGGTGCTTTCTGTAAAAAAGGCTTCCCCAGATTGAGCTGCATCAGGAAGCGTTTTGAGTAGCTGATCAAGATCCTTGCGATGCTTTTGTAATAAGCTTGAAAGATCTTTTCCTGTGTCGCCAAAGCCTTTGGATGCATCACGAATACCTTGTCTGTTTTCATCCAGCATGGCGTTGATAACATCGGCAATATGATTGGCTTTTTGGGTAATACTTTGCAATTCGTTGGTAACGGAAGATGCACCACTTAACAGGCTATCCAGCCCTGCGACTTTTTCTGATGGGATACGTTTGCTCTTTAGCGGTTTGTTATCACCGGGAGTGGCACTGAGGGCAATATATTTTTCTCCGACCAAACCACCACCTGCAATATGCGCTTTACTTGAGGCGGGGAGCTTAATAGCGGGCGAAATAAGCATATGCACCAATGCTTGGTGATCTTCAAGATCAATAGCATGGACAACGCCAACCTTTACACCAGCCATCAAAACAGGCGATTGTATCGCAATGCCCGCAGCATCTTGTAATACGGTTTCAATCATGCTGCCTTGCTGATCTACCCATTGAAAGCGACCAATACGGCTACTAAGTAGGGCAAGAACAATTAGCGAGATAAGAACAAAGGCTCCGAGTCTTGCTTGTGCATTCATATCTGGCTCCCTTGTGCGGTGAGATGGTTGATATCCAGTGGGCCACTTGCCCGACCTTCTACAAACTGGCGAAAAATCGGGTCGTCTTGTAAGTCTAGCTGAGATGCTGGGGTTTGTAGGTGAATGCGGCCTTGATATAGCATGCTTACGTGATCGCCAAAATCACGAACCAATTTCATGTTATGGGCGATGGTTAGCGATGTGACTTGCATTTCTTCGTGCAATTGTCGCATCAAACGGGTGATAACATCGGACATGACTGGATCAAGCCCTGATAACGGCTCATCGTAGAAGATAATACGAGGGCGGTGGCAGATAGCGCGCGCCAAACCAACACGTTTTGCCATGCCACCAGAAAGCTCTGCAGGCATCTTATCACAGACATGTGGTAAGCCGACCTTCTCCAACACTTCTTCGGCATGTTCGCGTGCTTCCTTTTTCTGCATGCCCTGCCTGAGCAATACAAAGGCAACATTCTCCCAAACAGGTAAGGAGTCAAATAGGGCAGAACCTTGAAATACCATGCCGATACCACGCATGCGTTTGAGCTTTTCTCGCTCACTTAAGCAGCTCCAATCTTCACCATCTACTAGAATTTGCCCTGAATCGGCTTGTAATAAACCAAGAATACATTTGAGAAGGACGCTTTTTCCTGTGCCAGAAAGACCGACAATAATGTGAGATTCGCCCGGCATAACCTTTAAATTCACATCGCGTAGGATGATTTTATCACCAAACTGTTTGTTTAAATGACATACTTGAATTTGAGGATCGCTCATGAGAATCCTCTCATTGGAAAATCCAGACAGTGAGAAAGTAATCAGCGATCAAGATACTCATGGCGCTAAGCACGACAGCACGGGTGGTTGCCTGACCAACACCTTGTGCGCCGCCTTTGCAGTAAAAGCCTTCGGTACAACTGATTAGACCGATAATTCCGCCAAAGACCAAGGCCTTAAGTAGCCCTGAATAAAGATCCTGTAATTCTAAAAAGAGTGTAGCACGCTCGATATAGACTTGAGGGTTTTGATCTAAAACGATGGTACTCACCAAGTAGCCACCGAAAATACCAATGGCATCGGCAAGAACAACCAGTAATGGCATCATCAGCGTGACAGCGATAATACGTGGCATAACAAGGTAGCGCAGAGGGTCTGTTGATAGTGTCCACAGGGCATCAATTTGCTCGGATACACGCATCGTCCCAAGCTCAGCGGCAAAGGAGGCTCCGACACGCCCAGCCACCATAAGCCCGACCAATACAGGCCCTAACTCACGCACCATGGACAAGGAAACCACTGTTGAGACCATGCTCTCTGCACCGAAACGGTGAAAGCCGACCCAAGACTGCAATGCCAAGACCATGCCTGTGAATATGGCGGTTAATAAAACTACGGGTAAAGACTGTACACCTACTTTCTCACACTGGCTGAGAATGTGTGAGAAAAACCATGGTGGGCGATATAAGCGTTGGATGACTTGAAGCAGCAGCATGGGGTAGATCCCTGCTAACAAACATACGCGCTCAACACGCATGCCAATGGCTTCAAGCCATGTGATCACCCCGATGCTCCTGATGTTTCAAGGGGGTGTGTTTGGGGGGTGATGGGGATGCGATGAACACGTTGGTTGATGCCAGTCATTAAAGTATAAGGAATGGTATCAAGCAAATCGGCGACAGTGTTTGGCGGCAGTGATTCTCCCCAGAAGGTGACAGTATCATTGATTTCCAAATCGGCATTTGTCATATTTAATAGGCAGTAATCCATGCAAACACGGCCAACGATAGGTAGGTGTTGGCCTTGAAACTCAGCATAACCCTTATTGGAAAGAGCGCGTGGTAAACCATCACCATAACCCAGAGATATCAACGCAACCGTCATATCTTTCTCGGCTATGAAACTCGCTCCGTAGGATAAGGTCGTGCCCTTTTCGACATCGCGAATTTGCATGACTTTCCCTGACAATTGCATCACAGGCTTTAAACCCATGGGCTCATGCGGAATGGGTTCAGCACCATACAGGGCAATGCCAGGGCGAATGATATCGTGTTTGTGTTGGGGTAAAGCGATAAGCCCAGCACTGTTTAAAAGTGATGCTGGTAAGTGCGGTGCAATGCTTTGGTGTAATTGATAGAAGGCATTGGCTTGCACTGCATTCAATGGGTGTTCAGGCGTGTCGGCACAAGCCAGGTGCGACATCATACCAGCCAGAGAAATTTGATGTTGATGGCAAAATTGCATGAGCTTTTCAGGATGTTCTGCCCCCAGACGCTGCATGCCGGTATCAACCTTTAACCATACCTTCCCAGTAAAATCTTGGTCATGTAGCCACTGAATATGCTTTTCATCGCTAATAACCGGCGTAAGGTCGTATGTATTGCATGTGGCGACTTCACTGCTTTCAAATAAGCCCGAAAGTAGGATGATGCTTGGCTCTTTTCCAAGGTAGCTACGTAATTGAGCACCTTCGGACGCATCGGTGACAGCAAAGTGTTTACAGCCTGCTTGCTGTAGGGTTTGTGAAATGCTCTTTAGACCATGCCCATAGGCATCGGCTTTCACCACAGCCATGATTTGAGCATCTTCGGCGCGTTGACATAAAATGTGATAATTATGTAAAAGGTTTTGCAGGTGAATATGGGCAATGGCAGGACGCATGGCGATAGTTTTACCTGCTTTGCTGGGATGGTCAAAGGTGGATTGTGTATGCATGGGGTCAGTCACCCTCAATAATCGCTTCAAGCTGAGTAAAGGCGAGCATAAGACGCATGCGACGTTGCTCATTGGATGAACCACTTTCTTCACCTTGTTGCTGGCTTTCCATGCTAAATTGTTGGATGGGCTCCCAGTTTTTATGCTGAGACCAGCACGCTTCACCTGCTTTGAGGAAATTTTTAGTGTTTGTTTGTAATAATTTTTCTGCAGCACGTGCTTTGAGTATGGTGAGACGACTTAGCCATTCGCGACGTAGTGGGTGGGCATCTTCACTGCCCCATTCTGATGAACGCATGGGCACTTCAAGGGCTGTGAAAGGCAGTAAGTTTAACGTTGATTGCGTGGCGTGTAGGCAACGGTTGAGAGGCTCGGAAAGTTTTTTGCTTAAGTAGGTGGCAATAGCCATTTGCGCTAACTCTGGGAGTGATGCTAAGTGGGTCGCATCCTCAAGCTCAAGGCCTATTTTCCCCGCTGATTTTAGCAAGGATAAAAAGCGGCTACTTTCATTGCCGCCAACACCTTGCGCGGGTAGAGATTTGCGGAAGCGATGCATGCCCTGACGCTGTTGTTTTAGCCATGTTTTGTCCCACGTGTTTATATCAAACAAACGCAATAATTCTTCTGCAAAATGAATAATGTATTCTTGTATATCATGGTGAATCTGTTGCATGATATGATCTGGTATTTGGGCGCTATGCAGTGCTTTTTGAAGGTTTGGAATATCCATTAATCTTTCTGCAGTCAGTAGCGCTTCGCAAATATGCGAGACGGGGGCATCAAGCAATGATTGTAAATGATGAATGCTCATTAGCCCTATATGGTTGAGGATATGGTTGGCAGTTTGGGTATGGCTGATACCTGCTTTTAGAGGGTGTTGGTGAATGTTATGATGGAACTTCTGGCGCATGGCAGACGGGAAATAATTTTCCAACATGGCATCGGAGAAGTTGCTCCAAGTATTAAATTTCTCCTTATCTAAAAATTCATGGATGCGATTTTTTTCATGCCCCAACAGTACGGCAATTTGCGGGCGTAAACTTAAGGTTTCTATGTCATGCAGCCCTGGGTCAATGCGTCGATCCAAACGTCCTTCATTGAGTAATGTATCGCGTAAACGAAGCAAGCGGGGGGGATGTTCGCCCACATTACTTTGTGCAACAGTGAGTGCAGCGGCCTGCATACTATTATCATTCAAACATTGTTCAGCGACTTCTTTACCCATACGTTTTAGCAGGTGATTACGCTTGGATATATCAATATTCGCGGCTTCGGTCGCGGCAAAAAGAATCTTTAGATTCACCTCGCGATCGGACATATTAACGCCTGCAGCATTATCAATGGCGTCGGTACTAATGCGTCCACCCAGTTCCGCATACTCGATACGGGCGAGTTGTGTAAAGCCAAGGTTTCCACCTTCACATACCACTAGGCAGCGCAAATCTTTTGCATCAACGCGTACGGCATTGTTAGCGGGGTCGCATACATCAGCATGGCTTTCTTTGCTGGCTTTAACATAGGTGCCAATACCGCCATTATAGAGCAATTCGACAGGGGCCATCAGCATGGCTTTAATCAGTGCTTCGCCTGATAAATGGGCCTCCTCAACTGCTAAAATTTCACGTACTTCATCGGATAGCTCAATGCGCTTGCTGGCGCGCTCGAATACACCACCCCCTGCACTGATGAGCTTCTCATTGTAAGCATCCCAGCCTTTGACAGCATCAAATAGCCGTTGTCGTTCGGAAAAAGCTTCTTTGCATGGTGTTGGGTCAAGAAATATATGGCGATGGTTGAATGCGCCGAGCAGCAGCGTGTTCGGGTTAATAAGCATGCCATTGCCAAACACATCACCACCCATATCACCAATAGCAATGGTGGATATTTCATCCTGATAAGCATCTTTTTCAAGGGCTTTAAAGTGCTGGTAAGCACATGTCCATGCACCTTTGGCGGTAATACCAAAGACCTTATGATCGTAACCAAATTTACCGCCGCTGGCGAAGGCATCATCAAGCCAGAAGCAGGCTAAACGGGCTTCATCGTTGGCATCATCGGAAAAGCGTGCTGTTCCCTTGTCTGCGGCGACAACCAAATACGGATCATCACGGTCTTCATCGGTAATATGCATGCCATCGGGCGGAATACATTCTTGGTGAATAAGGTTGTCGGTAAGGTTTAACAGGCTACGAATAAATTGTTTATATTGGGTGAGAATAAAGTCGGGGTCGTGAAGGTTCTCCTGTCCACGTACGACGAAGCCTCCCTTGGCTCCTGTAGGGATAATCTGCCCATTTTTAACAATTTGCGTGCTCATCAACTCCAAAACTTCGGTGCGAAAATCAGCATAACGATCAGAATGTCTGATGCCACCACGCGAAACGGGGCCACCACGTAAATGAGCACCCTCGACATACACGCCATGTACAAAGATTTCACGGTATGGCCGCGGACGTGGCGCAAAATCGAGTTTTTGTGGGTTAATTTTAATCGCCAATGGTTCACCTGCCTCGCGGACATAAGCGTTGGTGCGTAAACTGGCAGCAATCAATGCTGATAAGGCGCGTAACCAGCGATCATCGGTCAGGTTGGCAACCTCTGTCATGGCTTTATCGAAATCAGCTTTGGATTGCGCTAGATTTCTAAAAGCCATAGCAGGACAATGCATGGCTTCAAACATATGGTACAATGTTGCTGCAGCCTTGGGCTGGCTTTTTAACATGTGCGATAATGGTGTGGGCGCAGCTTCGGGAATGAGTTGGATGAGGTGGTTGCGTAGGGTGATGAGTACGGCAATATGTTCAATATCTAGAGATGCAGAAATTAACAAGGCATTGATGGGATCATGATCTGCCTGATGATTTAAGACTTGCTCAAGCGCATGTTGTAAACGAGGTATGGCCTCAGAGTGGAGTTTGGCAGGAATTTGGCAACGAATGCAGCTGATATGAATGGCTTGGCTATTGCTGCCGAATTCCACAGCGGCCTCTTGCATAGCAATCAAACCAAATGCCTGAATCTTATCAATGATCTCACCAAGCGGCTTGACATGCTCTGAGAGCACTTGAATTTCTAAGTTTGTCTCGGATAAATTGATTCGAACCATGGTTTGTTGCTGTTGGAAAATATATTCACGTATTTGGTAGTGGTGTAAAAACTGCTGAGGAGGAAACAACTCTTGATATAGCAGAGGCAGTTGCTCTAACTCGCGCAGCGCGAGCGGTATATCCAATCGGTCAGCCTGATTTAAAATAGTGTTCTTGGCATGATCTTTCCAAAAGACAATGCATGGGTTGATATGTTTTTTGAGTTGATGAGCGGTGGGATAGTCTGCATCACTTTGAATGGCTGTAATGATGATGCGGTAAGGGCCAATACCGAAGCTGTCCTGATTATGGGTGGTAATATGAAGCTCTTTGATGCGCTCACCAATATTGGACATGACATTGGGTCCGTAGCGCTGGCTATGCATGGCGATGAATAAATATTTCACATCGCCATGTCGTGGTGATAAGCAGCTGACCACCATATGTGTGGGAACGGTTAAATCGACGACTTGCCTTAAGGGTGAGAACCACAACTCTGGCTCAACCGATGCCAAGAGACTCTTGGGTATGCGATCAAACAAGGTGCGTATTTCACGGCGATAAAAGGCTGAATGTTGGAGTAAGTTAATTTGACTAAGTTTTTGCCATTGCTGATTTAAAAAGGGTGTTTGGCTGGCATTAGCGTGTCGCGCACTGCGTGAGAAGTGACCAAGAATAATGGCATACTCAAGATTATTATCGGAGCCTTCCCAGCAAACACGCAAAATATCAACACGCGCAGCACTGTATAAGTGGAGTTCGCTGCTTTTGAGGTGAATCCATGTCATACCAATTTGCTTGGGGTTGGGTAGGGCTTGAATATCTTGATGCATGCCTGGTGTAACCTGTTCCAAGATGTGTAAATCTCGCATCAGGCCGAGACGCTTTTTGCCACCTGTAGCATCAAAGAGTTGCATGCCAAAAAGTAAATAACGCCCTTTATTCATCCATGCTAATAATTCCGCATCCTCTGGCACATCTTCCTCAATAGACTCAGTGATGTTTTTGATATGCTGGGTCATGGGGGAAAAATCTGAAACAGAGAGCTCCACAGAGCGTAAGACGGCATGAATATCATGTGCCAATGATTTACAATCATGAATCAATGTCGCCGATATGTGTAGTGCGATAAACATAAAGTTTTGTTCGGAGCGATGATCTGGTTGACGCAATTGAATATCACAGCCTTGATCATCAGATTCCATGGCCGCGACCATGGTTTGTTGTCCGATGGGTTGAATGTTTTCGCGTAGTAAATAACCCTTAATGGCATCAAGATAAAATGCCTGATCAGGGCAACGAATCAGAATGATATGACGGTGCATAGCTCCATGACTCAAGGTTTTAGCAGTCAGGGCGGTGCGTTTTTTGCCAAATTTAAATGTAGGGTGCGGCAGTAAACGCATGGTGAGATGAATAAGGGCAGCTTGTAAGCGTTGAGGTGGAAGCTCTAAACCATGTTGAATTCTGGCTTCTTCTAATAAAGAAAGTAATTGCCGTCTCAGTGTCCGCATTCAGCATCCCCCGTGTCTACATATATAAGCAATGGTAAATCCTAGCTGATAAGAAGTCTCTGTTTATTTATCAGTGCTTACAGTGCCCCGCGTGCTCATTTGTTATTTTCTAAGTGTAGTCTAAATGATTGTTTTATGTCACGCTTGGGTTGAGAGGGTCATATGGTGGATGAAAGTGTGCAAGGGCATCGTGAACGCTTAAGACTGCGCTTTTCTGAGTCTGGTTTTGATGGTTTCCATGATTATGAAATATTGGAGTTACTACTAACCTACGCTATTCCGCGTGTGGATGTTAAGCCCATTGCTAAAGCGATTCTGCAGACTTTTGGCACCTTGGCCGGTGTATTTGATGCTCCCGTATCGGAATTAAAACAAATCAAAGGCATGGGTGAGAAAGGCGCAGTCTTTTTAACACTCATACGCCAAGTAGAGGTACGGTACTTAGCATCCGATTTGCCAGGAAAATCGATCTTTGACCGCCCAGATAAAGTAAAAACGCACCTGCGCCTATTGGTGCAAGGGCGTGGCATGGAATGTTTTGGTGCTATTTTTACCGATCAACAACATCGGCATATTGCTACGCAGGTGATGTTTGAAGGCACGGTCGATCGAGCCGTAGTCTATCCAAGAAATCTAATGAAACGCGCACTAGAGCTTGATGCCAAAGGTATGGTTCTATTTCACAATCATCCAGGCGGCACAGCGCGTGCCAGCGATGAAGATATTGCTTTAACCAAACGTATGGAAGAAGCATGTCTACCGCTAGATATTAAATTGTTGGATCATTTTTTGGTAGCAGGTAAAGAAGTTTTATCTTTTAAAGAAAATGGTTGGTTTTGATATAACAATCATAATTAAAACAATTAAACTTATGGTATGCCACCAAGCTTTACCATTATCTTACATAATAAAGCTTGGCAACATAGACCAAAATGCTTTTTAAAAATGATAACTCATAGTAGCTACCGCTCCCCAAATCTTAGCCTTGGCATTTGGCCCCCACGTTGATGGAAAATCTACTT
>Ga0316202_10003168_pt1 | contig 10164 bp, 8 predicted proteins | sample 3monrhotite_MG_FD_204934 | JGI IMG/M metagenome (GOLD analysis project Ga0316202, IMG submission 204934) | Microbial mat bacterial communities from mineral coupon in-situ incubated in ocean water Damariscotta River, Maine, United States -... | ecosystem: Environmental > Aquatic > Marine >...
CTTTCCAGGAGAGGTAGAAGCGATGTCGAAGGAAAAGTTCGATCGGTCCAAGCCCCATGTAAACGTGGGCACGATTGGGCACGTTGACCATGGTAAGACCACGCTGACGGCTGCGATCACGACGACGCTGGCCGAGGGCAGTGATAAGAACGCGGCGCGATCGTTTGATTCGATCGACAACGCACCGGAAGAGCGCGAGCGCGGTATTACGATCGCCACGGCTCACGTTGAGTACGAGACGGACTTACGTCACTACGCTCACGTCGACTGCCCGGGTCACGCCGACTACATCAAGAACATGATCACGGGTGCCGCGCAGATGGACGGCGCAATCCTGGTCTGCTCCGCCGCTGACGGCCCGATGCCGCAAACACGTGAGCACATTCTGCTTGCCCGCCAGGTCGGTGTGCCTGCCATCGTCGTCGCCTTGAACAAGGTGGACATGGTCGACGACCCCGAGCTGCTGGATCTCGTCGAGCTTGAAGTTCGTGAGCTGCTGAGCGCGTACGAATTCCCGGGTGATGACATTCCTGTCTGTCGTGTCTCGGCGCTGAAGGCGCTTGAGGGCGACGCTGACGCACAAGCTGGCGTGAAAGAGCTGATGGCTCAAGTTGACGCTTACATCCCGATGCCCGAGCGCGCGATCGATCAGGACTTCCTGATGCCGATCGAGGACATCTTCTCCATCTCCGGCCGTGGCACCGTGGTCACCGGCCGTATCGAGAAGGGCAAAGTGACCGTCGGCGAAGAGATCGAGATCGTCGGTATCCGCGACACGATGAAGAAGGTCGTGACCGGTGTCGAGATGTTCAAGAAGCTGCTCGACTCGGGTGAGGCGGGTGACAACGTTGGACTGCTGCTTCGCGGTGTCGACCGTGAAGATGTCGAGCGCGGCCAGGTTTGTGCCAAGCCGGGTTCGATCAAGCCTCACAAGAAGTTCAAAGGTGAGGTCTACGTATTAACGAAAGAAGAGGGCGGCCGTCATACGCCGTTCTTCACCGGCTATCGTCCGCAGTTCTTTTTTAGAACGACGGACGTGACAGGTTCCGCAGAGCTTCCTTCTGGCATCGAGATGGTGATGCCGGGCGACAACGTCGCGATGGAAGTGACGCTCGGAACGCCGATCGCGATGGACAAAGGGCTGCGCTTCGCAATTCGCGAAGGTGGTCGCACCGTCGGTGCCGGTACGGTTACCGAGATTCTGGAGTAGGTCGGAGACGACCCCATTCGAGTGTTCGCTTAAGTGAACATTCCGAAGGACGCGACTTATGCGCGACAACGTTCAACTGCAGTGTGGTGATTGTAAACGTCGGAACTACGTGACGACGAAGAACAAAAAAACCACCACCGGCAAGCTAGAGTTTAAGAAGTACTGCCGTTGGTGTCGTCAACATACGTCGCACAAGGAGACCCGCTAACCTTCGGGTTGGCGGTTCCACGCGGAGACGCCCGTGAATTGGTTTAGACGCTTGAAGCAGTACATGGCTGAGGTCTGGTCGGAACTTAAGAAGACGACTTGGCCTAGTAAGTCGGAGGTGTACGGCACGACTGTCGTCGTGATCGTGACGGTTCTGATCTGCGCCTTCTACCTATGGGTGGTTGACTTGCTCTTGAATAAAGGCATCGAGAAAATCTTCGAGGTCTTCGGCTAATGACCGAAACTGCTGCCAAGCACTGGTACATCATCCACACCTACTCCGGCTTTGAGGGGAAGGTGCAGGAGAGTTTGCGCCAGCGCGCCGACGCTATGGGGATGACTGAGGCGATCGAGGAGATCCTCGTTCCGACCGAAGAGGTTGTCGAAGTTCGTGACGGCAAGAAACGCAAGATGACAAGAAAGTTCTTCCCCGGCTACGTGCTGGTGAAGATGGAGCTGTCAGACGAAGCGTGGCATGTGGTGCGTAATACACCGAAGGTGACGGGCTTTGTGGGCACTGGAACCAATCCGGTCCCGCTCAGTGAGTCCGAGGTCGCACGCATCGTGAATCAGGTTTCGGTCGCTGCAGAGAAGCCGAAACCGGTGTTCGAATTCAGTGTTGGAGAGACGGTCCGCATCGTCGATGGGCCGTTTAGCAATTTCACCGGCCAAGTCGAGGAGGTCAATGAGGACCGCTCGACGCTTAAGGTTATGGTGACGATTTTTGGCCGGGCGACTCCGGTCGAGTTGGAATTCCTCCAAGTGGAGAAGCCCTAACATGGCCAAGAAAGTCGTCGGTCAGATTAAATTACACATTCCCGCCGGAAAGGCGACGCCAGCACCTCCTGTAGGTCCGGCGCTCGGTCAACACGGCGTGAACATCATGGATTTCTGTAAGGCGTTCAACGCCCGCACGGCGAAAGAGAACGGCATTACTACGCCGGTCGTTATCACCGTGTATCAGGATCACTCCTACACCTTCATCACCAAGACGCCTCCGGCGTCGGTTTTGTTGATGAAAGCCGCGGGCTTGCCGAAGGGGTCCGGTGTTCCTAACCGCGACAAGGTTGGCAAGGTGACCAAGGCTCAGGTAGAAGAGATCGCCAAGACCAAAATGGAAGATCTAAACGCGGCGTCGCTGGAATCTGCCGTTCGCATCATCGAGGGCAGCGCACGCTCGATGGGTATTGAAGTGAAAGGCTAGGAGGTTCGAGGTGCCAAAGCATGGCAAGAAATACAACGAATCAAAGGGCAAAGTAGAAGATCGTTTCTACGACCTGGAAGAGGCGTTGAAGACCGTACGAGAGGCTTCGTTCGCGAAGTTCGACGAGACGGTCGAAATCTGTTTACGACTCGGTGTGAACCCGAAGCATGCGGATCAGATGGTGCGTGGCACCATCGTGTTGCCGCACGGCACAGGCAAGACCAAACGCGTTTTGGTTGTTGCCGCGGGTGAGAAGGCGAAAGAGGCCGAAGCGGCCGGCGCCGACCACGTCGGTGGTCCCGAGATCGTTGCCAAGATCCAAGAGGGATGGGTTGACTTTGATGCGGTGATTGCCACCCCCGATATGATGCGCGAGGTCGGTAAGCTCGGTAAGGTCCTCGGACCCCGTGGGCTGATGCCGAACCCGAAGACCGGTACCGTCACCTTTGACGTCGCCGACGCTGTGCAGCAAATCAAGGCGGGTAAGGTGGAGTTTCGCGTTGATAAGACAGCGATCATTCACGTCGCGATCGGCAAGCTGTCGTTCGACGATGGCAAGCTGCTCGACAACACCAAGACGCTGATCCATGCGGTCATGAGGGCCAAGCCCTCCGCAGCGAAAGGCAAGTACGTTCGCTCAATGTATTTGACGTCCACGATGGGTCCCGGTATTCCGGTGGATCCTGAAGTCGTCGAATCGACCGTGGCCTGAGGTGCATCGTGAAACGTCAAGATAAAGACTCCATGATTGAGCGGCTGGTCACAGCCTTCTCAACCAACCCGCACGTCATCGTGACTAGCTTCAGCGGTTTGACCGCGAACCAGTCCAATGAGCTGCGTCGAAAAATCGAAGGCAGTGGCGGAAGTTATGGCGTGATCAAGAATCGCCTGGCAAAACGTGCCGCTGCTGGAACGCCAGCCGAAATGCTGGTTGATTCATTCCGCGGACCCTGCGGCGTGCTCACGCACGAGTCCGACCCGGTCGGTCTGGCGAAAGCGCTTAGCGGCTACATCAAGGAGAACCCGCAGATCGAGGTCAAACTCGGTCTGATCGATTCGAAGCAGCTGCTCGACGCCGATGGCGTCACACAGCTGTCGAAGATGCCGGGACTGGAAGAGCTGCGAGCGAAGATGCTGGCGCTGTTCCAAACCCCCGCGACGCAGCTGGTGCGTCTCTTGGGGACTCCGGGAACGCAGTTGGCGCGTGTCGTCGACTCGCGGCGTGAGGCGCTTACCGAAGAGGGCTAGCGTTTGAGTTTGGTTGAGATTTGAATGTGTAACTAGAACGGTTTGGCAAGCAAGCCAAGCTTTTTGAAAATTGACGAATGAGTCGGGCCGAGATGGCCAGACAAGAGAACGAAGGAGTAGGGAAATGGCCGATCTGGAGGCAATCGCCGAGAACCTCAGTGAGCTAACTGTGATGGAGGCCGCGAGCCTGGTCACGATGCTTGAGGAAAAGTGGGGCGTTTCCGCCGCCGCGCCCGCAGCTATCGCAGTTGCAGCACCTGGTGCTGACGCTGGCGCCGCGGAAGAGAAAACCGAGTTTGACGTCATCCTGACCGAGGTTGGCGCCAAGAAAATTAATGTGATTAAGACCGTCCGCGAAGTCACTAGCCTTGGATTGAAAGAGGCGAAGGATCTCGTTGAGGGCGCGCCCAAACCGATTAAGGAAGGCGTGACCAAAGAAGAGGCGGATGAGATCAAGAAGAAGTTTGAAGCAGTGGGAGCCGCGGCCGAGATCAAGTAGTTTGTCGGAGGAGATCGAATCGAACCGATGGACGTATCTCGCTTGATGACCGTGTTTTTCTACGCAGGCAGGCTCCCTGGTCGGGACCAGGGAGTTCTGCGCGCTTTTGTATCCGGACGTTCGCGCGCCCGTCGCGCCGGAGGTGTCCGAAAAAATGGCTGAGATCCTACGATCGGCTAAACAGAGAGCCGATTTCTCGAAGATCAAGACGGCGATTCCGATTCCCAACCTCATTGAGGTTCAAAAGCGTTCGTATGAACGTTTTCTGCAGATGCGAACGGCGCCCGCCGACCGCGACCCGCAGATTGGGTTACAAGGGGTCTTTAAGTCGATCTTCCCTATTAAAGACTTCCGCGAAACCTGCTCTCTTGAGTTCGTCGAATATACGATCGGCAACTGGGAGTGTAAGTGTGGCGAGCTGCAAGGTATCGAGCGGCTCAAGAGCGAGTGCACCTTCTGTAAGAAGCCACTTGTCGCGCCTGATGCTCGAGGTGGCGAGATGTCTTGCCACCATTGTGGCAACCTGACGGAGCTTGAAGTTCCCGAGTGCGACAACTGCGGAGAGCCGGTTGCACTCAAGTTCAAGTACAACGTTGAGGAGTGCCAGCAACGCGGGCAAACCTACACCGTTCCGCTGAAGGTCACGATCCAGCTCATCGTTTACGATAAGGATCCGGACACCGAGACGCGCTCGATTCGGGACGTGAAGGAGCAGGAGGTCTACTTCGGAGAGATTCCGATGTTGACCGACAACGGCACCTTCGTCGTGAACGGCACGGAGCGGGTGATCGTCAGTCAGCTTCATCGTTCGCCCGGCGTCTTCTTTCAAGCGGACGCGCAGCGCACCACCTACACCTCCAAGGTCATCCCGTATCGCGGCTCGTGGGTCGAGTTCGAGATCGACCACAAGAACATCCTGCACGTGCGAATCGACCGGAAACGTAAGTTCCCGGCAACGATCTTCATGCGCGCTCTCGGTCTAGAAGACGTTCCCGCAATCCTGAACGCTTTCTACCACCCCGTCGAGACGCGAGTGAATAAAGGCGCTTGGGAGTTCCGAGTCGGTGAAGGCATCATCGGTTGCAAAGTGCGTTCAGCGGTGACCCGCGGAAGCACCGAGCTGCTCAAGAAGGGTCGCAAGATCCGAGACGAGCATGTCCAGGAGTTCACCAAAGCACGGCTGCAGTGGATCCCCGTCGGACCGACTGAGATGACCGGCGCCGTCACCGTCAACGACATCGTGGACGAAGAGACGGGCGAGGTTCTCGTCGAGGCGACCCACGCACTGACCGAAGAGGTGCTGAACGATCTCATCGAGCGTGGCATCAAGACCTTCGAGGTCGTCTTCCCTGAGAAAGAGAAGGTCGGCGATACGCTGCTCGAGACGCTGGCTAAAGATCCGGTGCGCGACCAGCAAGAGGCTCTCATCGAGATCTATCGTCGGCTGCGCCCCGGAGACCCGCCGACGGTGGAGTCCTCGAAGACGCTGTTCAACAACATGTTCTTCGATCCGTCGCGCTACGACTTTTCGAAGGTCGGACGGCTAAAGTTCAACACCAAGCTGTATGGATCGACGCCGGGGCATGACCTCAACGAAGGTCCCGACGTCGCGTGGCCGGAGAACGTCGCCAACCTATGGGCCAGCGGCGAAGATCGAACGCCGTCGCGTGAAGACTTCATCGAAGTGTTGCGCTACATGCTCAAGGTTAAACGTGGTCATGGAGACCTCGACGACATCGATCATCTCGGCAACCGCCGCGTCCGTAGCGTCGGCGAGCTTCTTGAGAACCAGTTCCGAATCGGTCTCGTCCGAATGGAACGTGCGATCAAAGAGAAGATGTCCGTCTATCAAGAGATGACGACGGCGATGCCGCACGACCTGATCAATGCCAAGCCGGTGATGGCAGCGATTCAAGAGTTCTTCGGCTCCAGTCAGCTCTCCCAGTTCATGGATCAGACGAACCCGCTCTCTGAGGTGACACACAAGCGTCGTCTCTCAGCGCTCGGACCTGGCGGACTCTCGCGTGAGCGCGCCGGCTTTGAGGTGCGCGACGTTCATCCAACTCACTACGGCCGGATCTGCCCGATTGAGACGCCCGAGGGGCCGAACATCGGACTTATCTCGTCGTTGAGTTGCTACGCACGTATCAACGACTACGGCTTTATCGAGTCGCCGTACCGCAAGGTTGACGACGGCATCGTCTCGGGCTTTGTACGCGTGATCCGTGAGGGCGAGAGTGATCTTCGGTTAGATCAGGTCATCGCAGCTGATCAGTTCGCGAAGCTTCGCCAGGCGGTCGAGAAGAAGGGCAAGATCCCTCCGGAGTCGACACCGCACTCGTTCTACCTCTCGGCCTACCAAGAAGATCGCGAGACGATCGCCCAGGCCAACGCCAAGTTGGATGATAACGAAGCGTTTGAGAATGAGCGTGTGAACGCCCGTCGGGCGGGTGAGTTCAAGCTCGTGCCCAAGGACGATGTCGGTTACATCGACGTCTCGCCGAAACAGCTCGTCTCCGTCGCCGCGTCGCTGATTCCGTTCCTCGAGAACGATGACGCGAACCGTGCGCTGATGGGATCGAACATGCAACGGCAGGCGGTGCCTCTGGTGCGGCCGCAGTCGCCGTTCGTGGGTACCGGCATGGAGGCGATCACGGCGCGCGACTCAGGCGCCGTTGTCACCTGTAAGCGCTCCGGTGTCGTCGATCTCGTCGACTCGCAGCGAATCATCATCCGCGTCGGTGCCAAGGGCCAAGAGGACTTCGGCGCCGATATCTACACGCTTACCAAGTTCAAACGATCCAACCAGAACACCTGCATGAACCAGCGGCCGCTTGTAAAAGAGGGGCAGCGGGTCGAGGCCGGTGAGGTTTTAGCCGACGGGCCTTGCACCCAGCGTGGTGAATTGGCGCTGGGGCGAAACATCCTCGTCGCCTTCATGCCCTGGCGTGGTTACAACTTCGAGGATGCGATCCTGATCTCGGAGAAGCTCGTACGTGAAGACGCCTTCACCTCGATTCACATCGAGGAGTTCGACGTCGAAGCTCGGGATACCAAGCTGGGACCCGAAGAGATCACGCGCGACATCCCGAACGTCTCTGAGGACTTCTTGAAAGACCTCGACGAGGCAGGCGTGATTCGCATCGGCGCCCACGTTAAGCCGGGCGATATTCTCGTCGGCAAGGTGACCCCGAAAGGGGAGACCCAGTTGACGCCCGAAGAGAAGCTACTGCGCGCGATCTTCGGTGAGAAGTCGGGCGACGTACGTGACGCCTCGCTGACGACACCACCCGGCATCGACGGCATCGTTGTTGATGTCAAGATCTTCAGTCGCAAGGGAGTCGATAAAGACTCTCGTGCCGAAGAGATCGAGATCGAGCAGATCGGGCGTATCGAGAAGGATCTGAAAGATCAGATCCGCATCATCCGCGAAGAAGATCGAAAGCAGCTGATCCGGTTGCTCCAAGACGAGAACCTGATCGAGCCACTCACCGATCGCCGCAGCGGAAACGTGCTGCTTGAGGCAGGGGCGCAGCTGACGCGCAATGCGATGTCGGCGTTTGATACGGCCGACCTTCGTCGCTGTATGATCAAGCCCTCTAAGAAAGCCAAGTCTGACGAGATCCATCGCATCGAAGAGCGCACCAAGAAGCGCATCGCGGTGCTCGAGCAGCTGACCAAAGACAAGATCGAACAGATGCGCAAGGGCGACGAGCTCGCCCCCGGCGTCATCAAGATGGTCAAGGTCTACGTCGCGATGAAACGCAAGCTGTCGGTCGGCGATAAGATGGCCGGCCGCCACGGCAACAAAGGTGTTATCTCCCGGCTGCTTCCTGAAGAAGACATGCCTTATATGCCGAGTGGCAAATCGGTCGAGGTTGTTCTTAACCCGCTCGGTGTGCCGTCACGCATGAATGTTGGGCAGGTCCTGGAGACGCATCTCGGTTGGGCTGCAGCGGAGCATGGCGACAGGTTGGGCGAGATGCTTGACCTAGCCCGCGCCGAGGCGGCGACTGCGATTCGAAAGCGACTCATCGAGATTCTGCCTGGGCAGCATCAGATGGAGTCGATCGCTGACCTCAGCGATGATCGCGCGATCGAGATCGGTCGCCAGTTGTCCGAGGGTATCCGCTTCGCCACGCCGGTCTTTGACGGCGCGACGGAGAAGGAGATCAAGAGCCAACTCGCTCTGGCGAATCTGCCCTCCAACGGAAAAATCCGACTTTACGACGGCCGCACGGGAACCCCGTTCGAACAGCTCGTCACCGTCGGTTACATCTACCTACTGAAGTTGTCCCATCTGGTGGATGACAAGATCCATGCTCGTTCGATCGGACCCTACTCGCTCATCACCCAGCAGCCGCTGGGAGGTAAGGCGCAGTTCGGTGGTCAGCGATTTGGAGAGATGGAAGTGTGGGCGCTCGAAGCTTACGGCGCGGCGCACATCCTGCAAGAACTGTTGACGGTTAAGTCCGACGATGTGTACGGACGAACCAAGATTTACGAAGCGTTGGTCAAAGGCGAGACGGCCGTTGAACCCGGGCTACCCGAGTCGTTTAACGTTTTGGTGCGCGAGCTACAGAGTTTGTGCCTCGACGTTGAACTCTTGAGTGACCGGGACGATGTCCTCGGCCCAGCGACGATCTGAACCGGAGAAGCTCATGAGCAGACCCCCGTTTTTGTTTGACAAAGCCAAAACGATCAACGACTTCAACGCGATTCGTATCTCCCTGGCTAGTCCAGAGAAGATTCGTTCGTGGTCGTACGGCGAAGTCGTCAAACCCGAGACCATCAACTACCGCACCTTTAAACCGGAGCGTGATGGCCTCTTCTGCGCCAAGATTTTCGGTCCTGTAACGGACTGGGAATGTTTGTGCGGAAAATTCAAGCGAATGAAGCATCGCGGCGTTGTCTGTGACAAGTGCGGTGTTGAAGTTACCCAGTCCAAAGTTCGTCGAGAGCGGATGGGACACATTGAGCTTGCGAGCCCAGTGAGTCACGTCTGGTTCTTTAAAGGACTCCCTAGCCGTATCGGCCATCTGCTGGACATGCCGCTGCGCGATCTCGAACGCATCCTCTATTTCGAAGCCTACGTGGTGATCGATCCGCTGGATGTGCCGGACTTGGCTCAGAAAGACATCCTCACCGAAGAGCAGTATCGTGAGCTACAGGATCAGTACCCTGACGAGTTCGCTGCAGGTATGGGGGCGGAGTCGATCAAGGAGCTGCTTGCACGGCTCGATATCGAGACGCTGGCCGTTGAACTGCGCGAACAGATGCGCAGCGAGACGTCGCAGCAGAAACGGCTCAAGTTCGCCAAGCGACTCAAAGTCGTCGACGCCTTCCGCAAGTCCGGCAACCGACCGGAGTGGATGATCCTCGACGTGATCCCGGTCATTCCGCCAGAGCTGCGCCCGCTGGTGCCGCTCGATGGTGGACGCTTCGCGACCTCGGATCTAAACGACCTGTATCGCCGTGTCATTAATCGCAATAACCGCCTCAAGAAGTTGCTCGATCTCAAAGCGCCCGACGTGATCGTGCGCAACGAGAAGCGGATGTTGCAGGAAGCGGTCGACGCGTTGTTCGACAACGGCCGTCGCGGCCGCGTCTTGCGCGGCAGCAACAACCGACCGCTTAAGTCGCTCTCCGACACGATTAAGGGTAAGCAGGGTCGCTTCCGTCAGAACCTGCTCGGTAAGCGCGTTGACTACTCGGGACGTTCCGTGATTGTCGTCGGGCCCGACTTGAAGCTGCACCAGTGCGGTCTTCCTAAGAAGATGGCGCTAGAGCTGTTCA
>Ga0316202_10003169_pt1 | contig 10162 bp, 9 predicted proteins | sample 3monrhotite_MG_FD_204934 | JGI IMG/M metagenome (GOLD analysis project Ga0316202, IMG submission 204934) | Microbial mat bacterial communities from mineral coupon in-situ incubated in ocean water Damariscotta River, Maine, United States -... | ecosystem: Environmental > Aquatic > Marine >...
TGAAGGCATCGGAAAAATAAACCACTTCGCCGGTCAAAAGCCGGTTCGCGGTGATGGCCTGAAGCCCGGAAAATTTCGCCATAGCGTCCTCGCAAGTGATTTAGCATTGATCACTTGGAGATTATGTTAATTCACACAACAAATTGCAAGAATAAAATAAATAACATGAATATAATGTATTATATATCTTTCAGTCTTGTCAGCTCAAATCCGATGGCCTCCGTATCCGGATAGACGTCTGGTTTCTCTGTCCGAATCCTCACAACCGTTACTTCGGCCCGTAAAAGGCATATTTCTGCCAGTTTCTCCACAAATGTCTCTTGCAGATTAAAATGCCCCGTGGCGGCGAGGGCGCTGATCTCCCGGCGCAGGAAGTCATAATCCAGCACTTCCGCAATCTCGTCGGCGGTTGGCGCGGCTTTGTTTTGGAGAAAAAGGTCGACGGATACCCAGATCCGCTGGGGTGCCTCACGCTCAAAGTCGTGAATTCCCATGGAAATCATCACCTCAAATCGTTTGAGGAGGATGCGGCGGGCCTCTCCGCCTTGCATCAAATGCCGCCAAAATCCAAGATCAGGGTCAGAAGTCATGGGGGCTGGTCCTATTGTGGTCGAAATTGGCCTGGAGGCTAGGTTGGCTGCTAGGTTAGATGATAGACCAGATGATAAGACAGGCATCAAGAAGGCGCTAGGGTTTGGGTATGCAGTATTTCAAAACAATCATCTTGGTCGGGCTGGCGTTGGCAGTTTCAGGCTGCGTGACAATGGACAGCGCCAAGGATCGGTTTCGCGGGCGCGCATCGACAGAGATCGTCTCCGGTGTGACCTGGGGGTCTGGCTATGCACGATTTTTGACCCGGCGAGACGAAGCCAAGATGTCTGAAGCCTTTTTGCGGGCCATGAATGGGCCCGTCGGCGATGGCAGGCACTGGCGTACGGGCCGCACAGGCACAATGGGCGAGATTATCGGTGGGCGGGCGTTTCTGATGAATGTGGACTATGCGCGGGGGGAGGAGCTTGTAGCCCCCCTTAATCTGTCTACGGATTATCAACTGGAGCCAGTACAGGGCGACTATACTTTGTTGTCCAACACAAATGTGCGTCTTGGAGCGTCTACTTCTGCAGCTGTCGTGGACACGCTTGATCAAGGCACGGTGGTGGAAGCCGTGGGCCATGTTCGCGGGCTTGACTGGATGTTAATGGCCCGGGATGGCGCCGTCATCGGTTACATGTATGCAAGCCTTCTGGAACAACGGGACGGGGGCGACCTGCTGCTGGCCGGTGGTGCCCCGCGCACGCCGACCTATTGCAGGCGCTTTATTCAGGAACTCCGGCTGAGTGATGGAGTGCGCGACCATTGGGAAGGCGCTGCCTGTCGCAACACCCGTGGGCGCTGGTACGTCGAAGGCGCACCGGTGGAATCCTCTTGAACATCAATCCATCGGTTCCAAAACCAAGCCGCGCTTACAAGAACGGCATGACCAATACAGATCGCTGGGAGAATTTCTCCCTGCGCGATGGCGACATATTCATTTGCACCCCATCGAAATCCGGCACTACCTGGATGCAGGCGATCTGTGCGCATATCGTCTTCAAAGATACGGAATTCTACGCCCCCATCGGAGAGATTTCTCCCTGGTATGATGTGGACGGCACGGCGGTGGAAGATATTGTCGCCAAGCTGGAAGCGCAAACCCATCGGCGGATTATCAAATCGCACACGCCCCTGGACGGAATGCCGTATCTCGAAAATGCCACTTACGTGCATGTGGCGCGCAATCCGCTGGATGTCATGTTCTCCATGATCAATCACATGGGCAATATGAAAAAGGACCTTCCTGGCGTTACCGACCTTGAGGATCGTGATGCGTTGTTTGATCGCTGGCTCGCCACGACGGTTGAGGGATGGGGAGAAGCTGGTGGGCTCTCACTCGGCTATCTTTTGCATCACACAAAGACATTCTGGGCCTACAAAAACCTGCCAAATGTGCATCTGTTTCACTATGCGACCATGCGCGCTGATCTGCCGGGTCAGATGAAGCGCCTCGCGGATCTATTGGGGGAGGACGTGCCCGATGATATCTGGCCGCGGCTCATCGAAGGTGTCTCGCTCAAGAATATGAAAGCCAATGCAGAAGTCTTCGCTCCCGGCGTTGGCGACGACGTTTGGAAGAGCAAGGCAAGGTTCTTCCACAAAGGACGTCAAGGGGAGGGCGCACAACTATTGTCCGCCGAACAAATCGGCCGCTATGAGAAAAAGGCGAGCGAGCTGGCAACACCGGACTTAAAAGCCTGGATCGAACGCGGGGCGATTTAACTACCTCCCCCGCCGCCCGCGCCCAATCCGCCTGCCTGTTTCTTCAAACTGATCTGCCATGCGGTATAAGAATCCGCGCAGCTCTCCTTGCGGATCGTCGGGAATGCCCGGGTCGATGGGGGTCAGTTCGCCGGACCTTTCCAGGTCCACCAGCGGAATGCCTTCGTGGGCGGCGGCCATATAGTCCCGCCAGATCATGGCGGGGAGGTTTCCCCCGGCCACATGATCCATGGGCGTTGCGTCGTCATTGCCCACCCAGACGCCGGTGACATAATGGCCGGTAAAGCCAATGAACCAGGCATCGCGCCATTCCTGGGTGGTGCCTGTTTTGCCGCCAACTTCACGCCGGCCCAGATCAGCGCCGCGCCCGGTTCCGTTTTCTACCACCTGATACAGCATGTCCGTCATTTGGGCGGCGATGTCCGGATCGATGACCTGACGGGGCTCCAGCGCAGGACGGGAATAAAGCACCTCGCCATCTTCGGCACGAATTTCCAACACGGCAAAGCGTTCCATGGCATAGCCGTTGCTCTGAAATGGAATGTAGGCGTTGGTGAGCTCCAACAATGTCACCTCGCTTGCTCCCAAAGCGAGAGATGGCAGGTCCTCGAGATCGGTAATGACCCCCATGCGGTGGGCGGTCTCGATAACCGTCTCGCGGCCCACGTCTTCTGAAAGTTGCACCGCCACCGAATTGATGGATTGGCGCAGGGCATCGGCCACGGTGACCGGGCCAATGTGCTGGCCATTGTAATTGCGCGGTTGCCAGCGATCTACCGTGATGGGTTCATCCACCATTATGGAGTTGGGATAGTATCCGTCCTCCAGGGCCGCAAGATAGACAAAGGGTTTGAAGGCGGACCCCGGTTGGCGCATGGCCTGAACCGAACGGTTAAACTGACTGGTGGCGTAATCGCGTCCGCCGACCATGGCGCGGACGGAACCGTCTGTGCCAAGGGTGACGGCAGCCCCTTGAGTGGCGTCCACATTTACACCGTCTCGTTCAAGGCGGAAATTTAGGGCTTCTTCCGCTTGTGCCTGCAAATCGCGATCAAGGGTCGTCGTGACCAGCAAATTGCGATCCGTTTGTCCGATCAGGGCATTGATCTCTGTAATGACAAAATCAACAAAATATTGCTGGCCGTCTGTGTTTGTAAAACCTACGGGGGTAGCCGGATTGTCCCGCGCTTCTTGCGCTTCAGCTTCGGTAATGAACCCGTCGCGGACCATCGCCCCCAGCACAAGATCCGCCCGGGCTTGGGCCTGAGCCAGATCCGTTGTCGGCGCATAGCGGGAAGGTGCTTTGGGAAGGCCCGCCAACATGGCCGCTTCCGCCAATCCAATTTCGCGCGCAGACCTTCCGAAATAAAACCGCGACGCCGCATCAATGCCGTAAGTGCCTGCGCCCAAGTAAATGCGGTTCATATAGACCGCCAAAATTTCGTCTTTGCTGAGGTGCCGTTCCAGCCAAAGGGCCATGGCCATTTCTTCGAGCTTGCGGCGAATGGTGCGGTCCGGGGTGAGGAACAGGTTCTTGACCACCTGCTGGGTGATCGTGCTGCCGCCCTGAACAGTGCGGCCGGCAGCAATATTGACGGCCATGGCGCGGGCCAGGCCGTATCCATCTACGCCCCCGTGATTGAAAAACCGGCGGTCCTCGATGGCAATGAAGGCTTGGGCCAGATGGACCGGCAAATCTTCGAGGGTAAGGGTCTCTCCATAAAAGGCCCCACGGATAGCAAGGGTTTGTTCGCTCTCATCCAGAATGGTTAAGGAGGGTTCGCGATTGATTTGCCACAATTCTTCATGGGTGGGCGCCCGCCATGTATAGGCCTGATAAGCGATAAACAGGATCATCAGGCAGAAGACGCCAAACAGGCTGAGATAGGCCGCAATGGCATAGGGCCAGCGCAACTCCCAAATCAAACCATTGACGTAAGCAATAAATCTCACCTATGCCACCACTCTCAATCATGTCCCCCGCCCGCGTGAGGGGGTGATCCCCATCCTATGCTGGATTGCGGCATGGGTAGGGCAAAGAAGCAAGACGGAATTGGTTAATTGGTAACGGACGTCAAACCTTTCTGGAAGACCAAGAAAATGAACGAGCTTTCTCATGATGAATGGGAAAGCCTTTGTGACGGCTGCGCGCGCTGTTGCCTGGTCAAGCTGGAAGACGCCGACACCGAAGAAAACCACTACACCGATATTGTGTGTCACTTGCTCGATGAAGGCACCTGTCAATGCAAGGATTACCAGAACCGCTCGGTGCGGGTTCCCACTTGTGTTGCCGTGACCGTGGAAACGCTTCCCGATATCGTCCATTGGATGCCGCCAACCTGCGCCTATCGGCTGTTATGGGACGGTGAAGACCTGCGTTGGTGGCACCCCTTGGTTTCCGGTGACAAAAACTCTGTGCATCTTGCGGGGATATCCGTCAAAGGCCGGGTTATCTCCGAAACAGATATTGCCGAGGAAAATCAACAGGATCGCATCGTTGACTGGCCCCATTGGGACGTTCTGGACCCCGCCGAAGGTGACAAGTAGCGGGGATAGGACGTGTACGTCCTGTTTTTCTCAAACTCTGACCATTGTAACCGTGACGGTCCGTAGTTAGTTAGGGTCCATCTGCAGAACTGTGTCCAGGCAACAAGCGCTGGCAGCCAGACAAAAGACTGAAATCATCAAAGTGACAAAATCAAAAAACCCGGGTTCGCGTGAGCCGGGCAATCTCATTGATTGGGACGGCATCGCCGCAGCCTACAATGAAGGCACCCTGACGCTCAAGGAGCTGGGCGTTGAGTTTGAGTGCAGCGCGGGGGCCATCTCCCGCCGCGCAAAACTCGAAAACTGGCCCGCTCGAGCGCGCATTACAAAACGAACACGTAAAACAGGTGCCACTTTCGAGTGGCGTCTCGCCCGGGCGCTGGATTGCCAGCTCAGGGAATTGGAAAATCGCTGGCAAGACGGTGAGGTTGGGGCGGACGCTCAGCAAGCTGAAAAGGAAGCCCGCACATTGAATGTTCTCATACGCACAGCCGAGAAGCTGAAGGAGCTTGAAACCATGCCCTCAAACGCGAAAGCCAAATCGAGTGACAAACAAGACCAAGGCGCCTCCAAAATTGACCGTAAACGCCTTCGGGAAACCCTTGAACGCCGCCTGGATCAACTCCTTGCCACCGCAGATGCGAACGGCATTCCTCGACCAACTAACGGCAACGGAACTTGATTATCTCCTTCATCACTGGCCCTTCTGGGCGCGGGCAGATCAGCTGGCGCCATCTGGGGATGCGTGGACAACATGGTTGGTGCTAGGCGGGCGGGGGGCGGGCAAAACCCGCACCGGCGCAGAATGGATCCGCGCTCAAGTGGAAGGACCAACACCCCTAAGCGGCGGCAAGGCAGGCCGCCTTGCGCTAGTGTCTGAAGATTACGGCGAAGGCCGCGCTGTAATGGTGGAAGGCCCCAGCGGCATTCTTGCCGTCAGCCCCGATGACTGGCGACCGGACTACAAGAAATCCACCCGCGAATTGATTTGGGCAAATGGGGCAAAGGCAACCTTGTTTTCTGCCGAAGACCCCGAAGCCCTGCGCGGGCCGCAACACGATGCGGCCTGGCTCGATGAGTTTGCGAAATACGCCTATGCAGAAGAAACATATGACATGTTGCAATTCGGCCTGCGCCTTGGCACGCGCCCTCGACAGGTGGTCACGACAACGCCGCGACCAACGGCTGCACTAAAGCGTTTGATGGGTGATCCCAATACGGTGATTACCCGGGCGCGCACCCATGACAATCGCGCCAATCTAGCGAATGCCTTTTTCGAAGCGGTGATCAATCGCTATGAAGGCACCCATCTGGGGCGGCAGGAACTGGACGGGGAACTGATTGAAGAAATCGCCGGTGCACTTTGGTCTCGGGAGATCATTGAGAAGACCCGCGTTGCCGCGCCGCCTGAGCTTGTGCGCATCGTTATTGGGGTTGATCCGCCGATTACTTCAGGTCCCCGCGCCGATGAATGCGGCATTGTGGGGGTTGGGTTGGATGCGGGCGGGCGCGGCTATGTGCTGGCAGATCGATCCGTACAAGGATTAGGTCCTACGGGATGGGCCTCCCAAGCCATCATATTGATGGAAGAGCTACAAGCAGACCGTTTAGTCGCGGAAGTGAACCAGGGCGGGGAGATGGTCCGTTCTGTGCTGGAACAGATCGACAAGAACCTACCTTTGCGCATGGTGCGGGCAACCCGCGGCAAGATGCTGCGCGCCGAACCGGTCGCCGCGCTTTATGAGCGAGGCCGCGTTGTTCATGTGGGCAGCTTTCCTGATCTGGAAGATCAGATGTGCAGCTTTATCGGCACTGGAAAAGGCAAAAGCCCGGATCGGTTGGATGCCCTTGTCTGGGCCCTGACAGATTTGATGTTGACCGGCGAGGGTGGCGAGCCCCGCATTCGTACATTTCTTACATAGCCCATTGTTATCGTAGAGCCACTTACAGGATGGAAATTGCATGATCTCCGAGTTCTTTGACAATCTTCGTCGCTTCACCGCGCCAGAGGTCAAGGCCAGTGCCACAACGGGCATGGTGTCCTTGCACATGACCGGCGCACCGTGCTGGACCCCGCGCAATTACACCAATCTGGCGCGGGAAGGTTATGCGGCCAATCCCATTGCCTATCGCTGTGTGCGATCCATTGCGGATGCAGCAGCTTCCATCCCTCTCGTCCTGTACGAAGGGGATCGGGAGTTGAGAGAACATCCACTGCTGGAGCTCTTGACCCGGCCCAATCCTCTTCAGGCGGGGCAGGATCTACTGGGCACGGCTTACGGCCACCTGCACATTGCCGGTAACGCCTACCTGGAAACAGTTAAAGCCGGCGACGAGGTGAAAGAGCTTTATGTGCTGCGCCCCGACCGCATGAAAGTTAATCCTGGGCGGCGGGGCTGGCCGGAAGGGTTTGAATATTCCGTAGAAGGACGATCGCATAGGTTCAAAGTGACGGAAGATGGAACAAACTCGCCCATTCTCCATATCAAAACCTTCAATCCGCTGGATGATCACTATGGCCACAGCGCCATTGAGGCAGCAGCCCCGGCCATAGATATCTATAATCAGGGCGGGGCATGGCTGAAGGCCTTGCTGGACAATGCAGCGCGACCTTTAGGGGCGCTTGTCTATCGCGGCGTGGATGGAGCACCAAACCTGACCGCCGATCAGTTCGATCGCTTGAAATCGGAGCTGGAGACAAATTACCAGGGCGCAAAAAATGCCGGACGACCTCTGTTGCTGGAGGGCGGCCTCGAATGGCAATCCTTATCCCTCTCTCCCTCCGATATGCAGTTTCTGGATTCCCGTCACGCGGCGGCGCGAGAAATTGCTCTGGCCTTCGGCGTGCCGCCCATGTTGCTCAGGATTCCTGGCGACAATACATATTCTAACTATCGCGAGGCCAATGTGGCCTTCTGGCGGCATACGGTGGTGCCGCTGGTGAAGCGTACGCTGGAATCCTTATCCAACTGGCTGGGGCCGAATTATGCATCCGGCGGCGATATCAGATTGCGATTGGGCATGGATCTAGACGGGGTGGAAGCCCTGACCCTTGAGCGAGAGGACCTGTGGTCCCGCGAGGATAGCGCTTCCTTCCTTACCCGCAATGAAAAGCGCGAGGCTGTTGGCTATGGGGCTGATGAAGAAGAGGATGCCACATTGGCGTAGGTTTAAAGGGCGTCACGCCTCAGAATATATTAACAGCTGAATGCCAAACTGCCGTCTTGGACAATGCGTTTTTCGCGGCGGAAACTTGAGGCGGACGGTTATCTATGAGCGACAAGAAGCAACCCTTTGTCTTCGGAGCGGCACCTCAAAAGCCGAACCCCTTTGATCGGCCGATGCTCGATCTTGCGAAGGCGGCCGAGGTTTCTGTCAGCGAACCAAAAAGCAAATTGAAATTGGGTATCACGCTTGCTGAATCGCATCATTATGAAGAAGCCAAGCGTGTTCTTGAAGGCCTGCTCGAAGCCTTACCGGCAAGTCGAGATTTGCACACCTGGCTCGGCTCTCTTTACCGGGCGGTGGGGGAGGATGAAAAATCTGTTGAGACCATTCGCGGTTTCTTTGGCCGGCATCCAAACCAGTTTCTGAAATCCAAGCGGAAAGATGCCCCGTCGATCCTCTGTGCCTTTGGGGTGGAGAACACGGAATACAGATTGGGCAGATCCAGAGATGGGCGCGCTTCCAAAAAACGCCGGGGCGGGCATTTCAATCTGGAATATTTGTTAAACGAAGCGAGTTACAGCTTCAACAATTATTCCATCGTTGAAAACAATATCAATCGTCTTGATCTGAAAGGTCATTACGATTTGTTGCTCAACACCATCGCGGACCCGGATGTGGAGATGGCATCGCTAAAGGCTTTGGCCCAATTTGTGGATGCTCATCCGGAGCTACCGGTCATCAATCACCCGGCCCAGGTCATCCCGACCAGCCGGGATGGAAACTATCAGACCTTCAAACATGTTGAGGGCATCCATTTTCCGCACACCGAACGGCTCTATGCAATAGGGCGGGAAGCAAATGAGATTGCTGATGACATCGAGAGGCGGGGCTTTGCCTATCCGTTCATAATGCGGCAACCGGGCACCCATACGGCGCGGTCCACCGAACTAGTGGTAGGTCGCGACGAATTGGTGAGCTACATTACGGATGCTCAGTCGGATTGCTATTACGTCATTGAGTTTGTGCCCAACGCCAGTGCGGAAGGTCATTACTCAAAGATCAGATTCTTTGCCATCGATGGCATTCTGTATCCGGTGGTCTATCATGTGGATCAGGTCTGGAACGTGCACGGCGGCAACCGAAAAACATTCATGGCCGATCATGATTGGATGCAAGCCCGCGAAGCCGAGTTTCTGAATGACCCGGCTTCGGTCATCGGGACTGAGGTCCACGAACGTCTCAAGAAAATACCGGCGCTGATTGGCCTGGACTTTTTCGGCTTTGATTGCACCGTTCAAGACGATGGTACGGTCTTGATATTCGAGCTGAACCCGGCCATGCGGCATAGCTTTGATCATGCGGCAAACTTTGAATATATGCGGTCTCACATGCAGGCGATAACCGATGCGTTTACGCAAATGGTAGAGACCCGCATCCAGGGCGCACCGGTAAAGTCTGCGAGCGGCGCTTAAGCTAACCCGCTGTGGCCAGCAAGTAGACGCCGAACACAACAACGAGTGGGGCAGCAAACCGTTGCCAGCCTTTTCCTTCTTTAAGGAGTAGCGCTGCGATGACGGCGGCGAAGATCACACTTGTCTCTCGCAAGGCAGCAACGGGAGCAACGGTGCTGACGGTGAAAGCCCAAAGCACGATCCAATAGGCAGCGGCCGAAATGAAACCGGCGAAAATACCAATGCGCCAGTTCCTTGCAACGCTGGCCCATAGGGCACCGCGCCGGCGAACGGCAGCAACCATTGAGAACATCAAACCGTCGAGGAACAAGAGCCAGATGGCAAAACTGTGCACGTCGCCTGAAACGCGCGCGCCTATGGCATCGATGATTGTGTAAGTCGCAATGAAACAGGCCGTGATCAGCGCAAAGCCAATGCCTTTGAGATTATGCGTGACAGAACCAAGCCCGTGTACCGCCAGGCTGACAATACCGCCGGTGATCAATGCAATGGCAACCCACTGGGTGGTGGATAGAACTTCGCCGAGAATGAACGTTCCAGCAATGGCTGCCAACATGGGCGCTGTGCCCCGAGCGATCGGGTAGACCTGTCCGTAGTCCGCATGCATGTAGGCCAGGACGAGGAAGATCATATAGCCTAGGTGAATGATCAACGAGGCA
>Ga0316202_10003173_pt1 | contig 10156 bp, 7 predicted proteins | sample 3monrhotite_MG_FD_204934 | JGI IMG/M metagenome (GOLD analysis project Ga0316202, IMG submission 204934) | Microbial mat bacterial communities from mineral coupon in-situ incubated in ocean water Damariscotta River, Maine, United States -... | ecosystem: Environmental > Aquatic > Marine >...
ATGCGGTGGTGACATCAGTGTGAAACGTTTGCAGGCGCGCCCTGTTACAACCTTATGCATTGAGTGCAAAACTGCACAGGAACAGGAAGAGCGTACGCGCCTCGACTAAGTGTTTGATACATGAGTGATAAAAAAAAGCCTGCGACTATGTCGCAGGCTTTTTTTTATGTTTTATATAGAAGGGCGGGGGATGAGTCCCGCTACGAGAGTGTCGCTCAATCCTCTATTTCCGCATTGTGATAGACCTTTTGCACATCGTCACAGTCATTGAGTGCATCAACCAGCTCTTCAAAGAGCACAGCATCATCGCCGCTGATATTGCATAGGGTTTGCGGCTCCTGAGAAATATCGTCAACCTCAAATATAATATCCGGAGTGGCTTCTGTTAACGCTGTTTTGATTTTGAAGAACTCAGTATGCGGTGCGAGTACAGTGATCATGCCCTCTTCAGATTCAATGTCAGTGACATCAATATCCGCCATCATCAGTGTTTCCAGCGCTGCTTCTTCATCATTACCTTTGAATACGAACACAGCCTGATGATCAAACATATGAGCGACCGCTCCTGGACCACCCAGTTTACCACCGTTTTTATTAAAGCACTGACGTACATCATTGTAGGTACGGTTGTTATTATCCGTCAGGCAATCGACGATAAGCATGCAGCCAGCAGGACCAAAGCCTTCATAGCGAGCACTGGCAAAATCTTCACCAGCGCCACCTTCTGCTTTATCTAGAGCGTTTTTGATGACATGGGCGGGTACCTGATCTTTCTTGGCGTTATCGATGATGCGCCGCAGCGATAGATTACCATTGGGATCGGTGCCACCACTTTTAGCGATAACATAAATCTCTCTGCCATATTTGGAATAAACCTTGGTTTTAGCGCCTGCGGTTTTAGCCATAGACTCTTTTTTGTTTTGATAAGCTCTGCCCATATTATCGCTCTCTCTTTATGATTTTAGGAAGCGATCAATATTTGTCGCTTGTTCTGCGGCATTGCCGATGTAGCTGGCCGGGGTCATCTCCAATAGTAGCTGCTTGGCATCTGCAGGGATGTCGAGTGTGCCAATGAAGTCGCGCAGGCGTTCAGGGGTAATGCCGGTGCCGCGTGTAAGTGCTTTCATCTGCTCATACGGGTTTTCCAGGCCATAACGACGCATCACGGTCTGTACGGCTTCACCAAGCACTTCCCAGCTGGCATCAAGATCGGCATTGATGCGGTCAGCATTGATTTCCAACTTTCCGATGCCTTTTTGAGCTGAGCTATAAGCCAGAATAGAATAACCAAAACCAACACCCAGATTACGCAATACCGTGGAGTCGGTCAGGTCACGCTGCCAGCGGGAGATAGGTAGTTTCTGAGCCAGATGAGACAACACGGCATTGGCTAAACCGAGGTTGCCTTCAGCATTCTCAAAATCGATAGGATTCACTTTGTGCGGCATGGTGGATGAGCCGACTTCACCGGCTACGACTTTCTGTTTAAAGTATCCAAGTGATACATAGCTCCAGATATCGCGGCAGAAATCAATCAGAATGGTGTTGAATCGCGCTAATGCATCGTTGAGTTCGGCAATGTAATCATGTGGTTCAATCTGGATAGTGTATGGGTTCCAGGTGATGCCGAGTGATTCGACGAATCCCTGTGCAATGGCGGCCCAGTCAAGTTCAGGGTAGGCAGCCAGGTGTGCATTGTAGTTGCCGACGGCACCATTGATTTTGCCTAAAATTGGAGTCGCAGCTATTTGATCGACTGTGCGTTGCATGCGGTAGGCGACATTGGCCCACTCTTTACCCATGGTGGTCGGGCTGGCTGTCTGTCCGTGGGTGCGAGCCAAGAGCGGCTGAGCAGCATACTCTTTAGCGCCATTGGCGATGCTTTCTACAATGCCATTGAGTGATGGCAGCAGTACAGTGTCACGCGCCTCTTTTAACATTAGTGCATATGAGAGGTTGTTGATATCTTCTGAAGTGCAGGCGAAGTGGAAGAATTCAGATACAGCAGCCAGCTCTTTGTGATCGGCAACTTTCTCCTTAAGCAGATATTCCACTGCTTTCACATCGTGGTTGGTGGTTGCTTCAATCGTTTTAACGCGCAGTGCATCGGCTTCACAGAAGCCGGAGACGATGCTATCCAAGAATGCATTGGCATCAGCAGAAAAGGTGGCGACTTCTGCGATATCCTTGTTGGCTGCCAACATCTGCAACCAGCGTACTTCAACAGTCACACGCGCTTTGATTAGACCATATTCACTGAAGATAGGACGCAGCTCAGCGGTTTTGCTGGCATAGCGGCCATCCAGTGGTGATAGGGCGGTAAGAGGTGAAACCTGCATGGAGAACTCCGGTTGTTGGCTAGTGGTTAGAAACTAAAGAGTGCGAAAGATACACGGAATGCATCTTTTTCCAAAGCCGAGATCCGGTATTGGCTTTGTTATATGCTTTATAGTTTGTTGCACACCACAATGAGGCGGGAGGATATGTGGATAAATGATTTTGCGAAATGTCGAATGACTTCAGGTCTGTTTTTATTGCGCATGTGTTAGTCACTGTTCATGCTGTCATTAGTGTTATCCACGCTGTTGGGTGGTTGTGTTAAGATCAATGTGCTTATTTATACTGGCGCAATATAGATGGATATCGGGGCGTTTATATGCTGTATCAAGCCTGCTCTGCTGAGCCCTTATTTATCTGCAGAAAGTAGCTATGCTGAGAAACGGGGAATAATATTCTCGCAAACTCTCCTGCTGCAGGCAGGTCGAAAAGAGTGATAGCTTTATGCGATCAAAATCTTATGTTTGGTTTCGGGGCCGGAATTAACAAGTTTTAGCTTGAGCATGTTTGCGGTAGCAAGACGGTTTGACGGGTGGGCAGCTTTGCTGCGAATCCCCCAGGGGAATATCTCTTGCTACGCGATTCACCTTTTAGCCTGACGACCTTCGGGTTATGAGCCCGGCGAGCAACCGCGCTACAATTGCGTGCGGTACTAAAACAAAAAAGACCCTGATAACGCAATGCTATCAGGGCCTCATGTTTGGTTGCGGGGGCCAGATTTGAACTGACGACCTTCGGGTTATGAGCCCGACGAGCTACCACTGCTCCACCCCGCGTCAGGGTGTAAATCTTAAGGCCCGTAAGCGATCAAATGATCAACAAACGGGCCTCATGTTTGGTTGCGGGGGCCAGATTTGAACTGACGACCTTCGGGTTATGAGCCCGACGAGCTACCACTGCTCCACCCCGCGTTAAGGAGGCCGAACTGTAGGGCCGAACTCTTTCCTGTCAATAGCCTATAATTATGGCAGTGTTTGAGGCTGATAAGTCTATAGAAACACTTATTAATTTGAATATGGTGATGGTGAAACAGCATCCATCATACAAGGGTGACAGATCATTTTGACTCAACATTCTCTTATTCTTTTCGATTGCGATGGCACATTGACCAATTCGCATGGAGCTATTGTAGATGCCATGCAGCAGGCATTCAGATCGGTTGATTTGCCTTCGCCAGATGCCGATGCGGTTAACCGGATCATAGGGCTCTCTCTTGGCAATGCGGTGACCGGCTTACTGTCAGCCGAGCGGCATAATGATGTTCAGCTGCATCAGCAGATTGAGCAGGCATATCGAGAGAGTTATCTGTCGGCAGAACATGATATTACGTTGTTTCCACATGTGCGGGAGACACTCGAAGCATTGCGTGAGCGTGGTTACTGGCTTGGTGTGGTGACAGGTAAATCCAAATCGGGACTGTTGCGTGTGTTGGAGAGGTTTCATCTGTCCGAAATGTTTTATGTGCTGCGAACGGCCGATTGCACTCACTCCAAACCGCATCCTGCCATGGTACTTGAATGCATGCAGGAGATGGGAGTTGCTGCTGAACAGACTGTTGTGATTGGTGATGCACTGTTCGATATTCAGATGGCCAAAGCGGCCGGAGTTCGTTCTTTGGGGGTGTCATTTGGCGTCGCTGAGACAGAGTCGTTGCTGCAGGCCGGCGCAGAGGATGTGGTGCATGCGTTCCCTGATCTGTTTGCTTATTTTCCGGCCTTGCAAGAGTTGCCGTAAAAGCCGACGATGTCAGGCAAAATAATTAGCTTGAGTCATCTTGAATTTAGATGTTCGTGCAGATGTATGGGGTTTTCATTGTGTCTAGGATAATACGTTATACTTTGATTGTGCTTGTGTTGATTGTTGCTGTTTTATTGGCGGCACCATTTTTTATTGATGTGAATAGCTATAAAAGTCAGATTGAGAAAGCGGTTGAGGATCAGACTGGTCGCCAGTTAAGTATTGGCAATATTGATGCATCCTTGTTGCCCTGGGTAGGTGTGGAGCTGAACGATGTCCATCTGGCCAACCGTTCGGGCTTTGCAAATCGCGATTTTTTGAGTGTTGAACGTTTGCATGTGAAGTTGGCTGTGCTGCCTTTGCTCTCTAAAAAGATAGAAATTAAACATTTCGAAGTGGTTTCACCTGTTGTCTATCTGGAGCGGCGTAGTAATGGTGAGAGCAACTGGGAAGATCTCATCGCTTCACCTGCAGCCGGTGGTAGTGCGGACTCACAATCTCAATCCGTCACTATGCAGGCGCATGCGCCTGCTGCCCCAGTACTGGCCGCGTTGCAGGCTGAATCACTGAGTTTAACGGGAGGGCAGATAACCTGGGTGGATGCTGATGCGGCAGCGCTGGTGTTATCTGAACTAGATGTAGCGCTGGATGATGTGCAGCTACAGCGCCCTGTTGCACTGCGGGTTTCCGGAAGGTTGTCGGGCAACGGGTTTGAATTGAATGCGCATGTCGGCCCGGTTGGAGACCTTGCTTCATTGAATGTGGCTACATTGCCGCTGCAAGGTCACTTTAAGGCTGAAAATATTCAACTGCTGCCATTTCAGCATCTGATTGAAGCCTGGCCGGAGCAGCTTGGTGATATTGCCTCGGCTTCAGCGCAGATCTCAATTCAACTGGAGCAGCATCCCAGTGGTGTCCGTCTGGGTGAAGGTGAATTGCATTTGAAAGCAGCCCATGCGTTAGCTTTAAGCTGGAAGGTTGAAATGCCGAATGCTGAGCGGATAAAAATTAATTATGCTAATCTGACGGTCAATGGAGAAGGGTTGATTGATGCAAAAGGCAATGTTGAGCATTTGACCACCAAGCCGAGGTTTGCGGTGCGTCTTGATGGGCAAGCTGTCGAGCGCACATGGCTGGAAACGTTCGTGCCCGGTTTGAATGCCATGTATTCGGCTCATCCGGCCCCGTGGAAGCAGTTGCAGTTTAGCGCTTTGTTGGAAGGCGGTTCTAAACAGCTGGGTATCAAGGATTTGCAATTGAAACTGGATAAAGATCTGTTGAATGCATCCGGCACAGTGCGCTATGCCGGTCCGGATATCCGTCTGCGCATGGCATCTGATCAACTGCATCTGGATGCGTGGTTACCACAAGGCAAAGAGGCTGATAACGCTGGCCAAACTGCATGGGAGGGCTGGTCCATCATTGCTGAGGCGATCGCTGCTGCCGATGTGAAGGGTGAGTCTGCGGAGCCGGACCTGCGATTCTTAAGGAGCTGGAGGATCGCTTCGCAGCTGAAAGTGAATACATTGTTTGTGCGTGGTATGCAGATGGATGATTTTTCTGCTGTTATCAATGGCGACAATGGCCATATTAGACTGAATCCCATGCAGTTTAAGCTTGCAGGTGGGAAAGTGACAGAAAAAGCCAGTTTGAATGTCAATGTCTACCCGGTTTCATGGAAGGAGTCAGTGCATATTTCAGATGTGCAGGCAGGCCCCTTGCTGAAAGCCCTGGCTGAGGTGGATATGCTGGAAGGTGGTATGGATATGGATACTAAGTTTCATGCTACAGGTTTGACGCCAGCGGCAGTAAATACCTTGAACGGGCGTGGTACGGTGTCATTTAGAGATGGTAAATTGAAGGGGTTCGATATTGCCGGAGCTATTCGTAAATTCACCAACCCGGCGGCTTTTCAGCAGGGGGCGAAAGAGACTGATTTTGCACAGCTCTCCGGCACTTTTGATGTGAAAAATGGTGTTGCATATAACCAGAATCTGTTCATGGCCTCACCGCTATTGCGCGTTACAGGCCAGGGTACAATTGATCTGGTGCAGAAGCGTATGGATTATGAAGTGAAGCCGCGTGTAGTGGGGTCATTGAAAGGCCAGGGTGATAGCTTGTTACGTAAAGGGCTGACTATTCCATTACATATCTATGGGCCTTTTGATGCACCTAAAGTCACGCCCATTATCAATGCCAAAACACTGATGAAGAATGCGCCTGCCTTGTTGAACAAAGGAGGACTGAATGTCGGTGGTAAACTGGGTAAAATACTTGGTGGTGACAAGCCGGCGGCGCCCCAAGGTGATACACAGCCGCAGGCCGAGCCACAATCTCCTCAGAAGCAGTTGCTCAAAGGTTTGGGCGGCCTGATTCCCGGTTTTTAAGGAAATAATAAGATCTGATCTATAGAGAAGGATAGTAGCGTGCATCAATTCGAACATCTTCGACTTCACCCCGACCGACCGCAAATCAGGCAGATTAAGCGTGCGGTAAGTATGCTGCAGCAAGGCCAGTTTGTGATTGTGCCTACGGATACGACCTATGTAATCATGTGCAAGCCCGGGTCGTCAGGGGCAATTAATGATATTCGCAAATTAAGGGGTCTCGATAGTGCACATCTGTGGTCTGTGGTTTGTGTTGACCTGTCGCAGGCTGCAACCTGTGTATGTATGGACAACAAAGCGCACCGTGTTTTGAAGCGTTGTTTGCCCGGAGCTTATACCTTTATCCTGCCTGCCAGTTCCTCTCTGCCCCGTCGTATCTTTGGTAAGCGCCGTGATGTTGGTATCCGTATGCCTGATCATCCGGTTTGTCGCATGCTGTTGGAGGAGTATGGTGAGATACTGCTCTGTACAACTCTGGCGTTGCCTGAAGATGCCAATGCTTCTTTTGATCCCGATACATTTGTACCGCAGGTAAAGCATCTATCATGTGCCGTGCTGGATGCGGGCTGGGGTGGTATGGAGCCAACCACTGTGGTGGATCTCTGTCATGATGATCCTGTAGTGTTACGAGAAGGGGCTGGAGTATGGCCCGCATAGCAAGGTTTGTGGGTTTCTGAAGTCTTGGCATCAATCCTGCTGGCGATTCTCGAAAAACATATTAGATTCAGGGAAAAATATTTGAGAGGGTATTATGAAAGAGTTTTTTGAAAAAATGTTATGGGGCTCTCGTTATCTGACATTGTTGGCGGTCTGGTCCTGTATTATAGGCATGGCACTGCTATTTACCCTGTCCGCTATTGATATGGGCAAACTGCTGGTCGAATTTATTAACGTCTATGTTTTTGGTCATGAGGTGGAGCATTTCCATACGGCAGTGGTGAGCCATGTGATTACGGCCGTAGATGATTTCCTGTTGGCGATGGTGTTGTTGATTTTTGGTCTTGGTGTGTATGAACTGCATATTGATAAGCTCGATGTTGCCCGTGATAACCCGGCCGCAGGCAAGCTGTTGCAGATCGAGAGTCTGGATGATCTGAAAGATCGTCTTGGTAAAGTGATTCTAATGATTCTTATCGTAGCTTTTTTCAAAAATGTCCTGCATGTTGAATTTCAGGAACCTTTAGATATTCTCTATATGGGTGGCGGTATTTTCTTGGTCGCTTTAGCGGGTTACTTTGGACACAAAGCGGGGCCTAAGCATAAATAAGCTTATGCTTCAGATGCCATCATTATGAGAGGGCAACTTCTTTTTCAACGCACGCTGGATGTGGCAATGTTTCTTGCGACATTGGCGGCGGTTGGAGTTTCATTTGTGGATAATTTACCAGAGTGGGTGACGCTGGTTGTGTTGATCTCTTTTGTGGTCATGTTTTTTATGCGTTGGCACATCGCGGAGGATCGTAGCAAATGGATGAAGTCCAACTGGTTTGATCTGGTGGTTGTGGTGCTGTTGGCCTCACCCGTTTTGCGTATGTTGATGGCGCTACGCTTGGCTCATCTGCTACCTGCATTGCGACTGGGGGTACTCATTCGAGCCAATCAAGCGCGATTGATGCGTTTATTGGTCTTGTCTAGTGAAAGTTTGCCTGTCGCCATGGCGATGGTTTTTGGCATTGTTTTTATCTTTGGTACGTCGACTTATCTGTTAGAGCATCCACATAACCCTCAGTTTGCGGAAATGCAGGATGGTTTATGGTGGGCCTTTGTAACGCTGACTACGGTCGGTTATGGGGATATTTATCCTGTTACTTCCAGTGGACGTGTGGTTGCCGTGATGACCATGATCTTTGGTGTTGTGGTCTATTCGTTGATTATTGCCAATGTGACGGTCTTCCTTGAGCAATATACCCACAAACAAAACGAGCTAAAAAAGCTCGCAGAGCAGTCAATTGCTGATAAAGAGCATGTAAGTCTATTCGCTTCTGAGGTTGATCAAGCCATACAGGATGCTGATAAAGCATCTTCTAAAAAGTCCGATAAAACGTAAATTCAGAATCAAGTTCATCAAAGATCGTGTTTTCTGGCATGATTCTCTGTCGGTTTAAGATCGTGGGATGGGAATGCAGTAGACTGACTGAAATTGTAAGATAGCTTGTTGCTCCATGTTTCATCCCATCAATCATATATTCAGCGCACTATTCTTCATGGTGTTTCTATTTTCATCAGCGCTTGCCACTGCCGGGCCGGTAGATATTGATGCGGATGAGATAAGCCGCAGTGCTGATGGCGTGGTGATAGCGCGTGGTCATGTAGTGATCAAGCGTGAATGGGATACGCTGATGGCGGATGAAGTGATCTATCGGGCCAAGCAGCATGTTCTTGAGGCTAAGGGCCATGTGGTCATCACGTCAGATAAATCCACGATTCAAACAGATAGAGCCATCATGCAAACACAGAGCAATACCGGGCATATGAACCATGCTGTGATTACCTTGCCTGGTGGAGAGCGACTGACCGCCGAGCGGGTCAAGCGTATTGATGATCAAACCTATGAAGCGGAAAAGGTGGTATTCTCATCGTGTCCGATTGATGAAGAGTCATGGCGTGTTGCTGCAAGTCGCGCTGTACTTGATCAGCAGGATGGTAGCCTGACTGCGACCCACGCACGCTTTGAACTGTGGGAAATGCCCATTTTATACGCACCCTGGTGGCAGCAACCGTTAAAACGCAAATCTGGTTTACTAATGCCAAAAGTTGCTACAGGTAAGCGCCGGGGCACTGAAGTGAGTGTCCCCTATTATGTAGCACCACAGGCAAACTGGGATGCTACATTAACACCGCACTGGATGAGTGCGCGTGGCGTGATGGGAGAGGCGGAATTACGCCATGTCTCAGACCTCGGTTATGAGCAGGTAAATCTTGCCGCGATTGATGATGCAGTGACAGGCTCCATGCGAAACCGTTTGGGAGGGGATCTGTATTGGCAATTGCCTGCGGGGATGCAGCTAACTGCCAAAGCCGATCATGTCAGCGATCATCTCTATCTGGCTGATTACGCTACAGGAGAGCAAATAAGTTCCGTCTATTTGCAAAGCAGTGCGAGCTTGTCCCAGGCTGGAGAATACAAGAGCTTTCAAGGGGATTGGTCGCTGCAGGCAGGGCATATTCAAAACCTGCTGCTGCAGAGCAATGCTACGACTCTGCAAATGCTACCGCGTTTACAAAGTCATGCTGAATGGGCCTTGTCACCTCACCTTATCATGCATCTTGATCAGCAAAGTACACGCTTTAATCGGCGCAGCGGGATAGATGGCTGGCGCGTTAATGTGCATCCCTATATTGAAATGCCGTGGGAGTTGTCTGGTGGCGGTATGTCGGCGTTGGTGACTGCAGGGATGAATCATACACGTTACTGGTTACAGCAGGCTGCTCTGGCTGATGCAAAGCCGACACGCACAGCTGGAGAGTTTGCGCTGGAAGTGCGTTCAGACTTTGAGCGCATTGGCGAGCATCGATCATGGCGTCATGTGATTTCTCCGATTGTGCGTTATGATTATGTTGGGGCTCCCGTGCAATCGCTGCTGCCGAATTTTGATTCGGCTTTTGGTTTGCTGACATGGAGTAATCTGCTTTCAGGCAATCGATTTTCAGGCCTTGATCGCATTGAAAAAACTAATCGATTTAGTCTGTTGCTT
>Ga0316202_10003174_pt1 | contig 10155 bp, 10 predicted proteins | sample 3monrhotite_MG_FD_204934 | JGI IMG/M metagenome (GOLD analysis project Ga0316202, IMG submission 204934) | Microbial mat bacterial communities from mineral coupon in-situ incubated in ocean water Damariscotta River, Maine, United States -... | ecosystem: Environmental > Aquatic > Marine >...
GGCTCCTTAACGACTAAGAGCCAGCTGATAGCAGCTAACCCGAATACAAGCCTACCAAAGACTTGGACGCCTGCCACGCTGGACTACCTCGGTGTAGACCCAGTACTGGCTGGTGTCCAGCCTCCGGTTGGTGAGTTCGAGATAGTAGTGTTTAACGGTGTAGAGCTCGTAGGCGGCAACTGGGTTGAAGCTTGGACAGTTCAGCCTATGTTCGTTGACAATGACGAAGCCACGGCAGTAGAACAGCAGGCAGCATACACAGCAGCTAGGCTGGCTGAGAAGCGTGCGTCTATGGCGATCACCATGCGGCAGTGTCGGTTGCAGCTTCTTGCAGAAAACAAGTTAGCAGGTGTCGAAGCAGCCATTGCAGCGCTACCTGCACCTGACCAAGCATCCGCTCAGGTTGAGTGGGAGTATGCGGCCAAGGTTAACCGAATATCCCCACTCGTTGCGGTTATGGGCGCTGCCCTGTTGTTAAATGACGAGCAGGTAGACGCTATGTTTGCTTCGGCGGCGCTTCTCTAGTGAGGGCGCTTGTTCAGTATATTATTCTGGTTGGCGATGCCCTATCTCAACTTATTAATGTTCTGATCTTTATGGGTAAGAACCCTAACGAATCTTTGAGCGGCAGGGCTTACAGAGAGCGCAAAGCGGCAAAGTACGCTTACGGCTTCTGGTGGTACATGCACCTTATTATTAATTGTTTATTCTGGTGGCAAGACAATCATTGTCGAGCAGCCTATAACGCCGACGTAGCAAGAGCGCGAGAGCTTATCCGTGTCCAAGCTACCAGAAAATAGGAACAATGTCGTGGATGTAGATCAGTCTTATATTAACGCTGCTATAGCACTATTTGGCACAGGTATTGGCTGGACGCTTAGAATTATCTGGGCAGAAATTAAAGACTTGCAGAAGGTTGACGATCAAATATTTGCAAAGGTTAACAAGTTAGAGGTATTTGTTGCTGGCGCTTACCCTACTCGTGAAGAGCTTCGCCATGAGTTTGCTGAGGTTAATGCCATGCTTCATGCTATCGACCAGAAACTGGATAGGAAGGCAGATAAATGAGCTTAGGTGTTGTCGAATTAATAGCAGGCATATTTAAACCAGCAGCAGAGCTAGTCGATGCGCTACACACCAGCACCGAAGAAAAGCTTGAAGCCAAAGGACACTTGCTTGACGTCCAAGCTGCCGCCATGCAGCGCGTGTTTGACTACGAAGCAGGCATGCTTGAGGCAAAGTCTAAGATCGTTCACGCTGAAGCCTCTTCCAAGCATTGGTTGACAGCCAACTGGCGACCCATAACGATGCTGACATTCCTGACCTTGGTGGTTGGAGATTCTTTGGGATGGCTTCCTAATGACCTAAACAAAGAGGCGTGGACGCTTCTTGAAATTGGTTTGGGCGGCTATGTTATTGGCAGAAGTGGCGAAAAAATCGCTCAGATAATGAAAAAATGAATTATTTTTCTGATGACGAATTACGCTGCAAGTGCGGATGTGGAGAATTAAATTTCGATGAACGCTTTTTATCAGTCCTTAATAATATTAGGGATGATTTCAATTTACCTTTGTCTGTTAGTAGCGGTTACAGATGCGTTAACCATCCTATAGAGGCCAAGAAGTTTAAGCCCGGAGCGCACACTACAGGCAAAGCTGTTGACTTGTTAGTGTTTGGCGACAAAGCCTATGAGCTAGTACAGATTGCCATGAAGCATGGAATCACAAGAATTGGCGTTAGCCAGAAGGGCCACAAGAACAAGCGATTTATTCACCTTGATGCTGACGATAGCAGGATAAGTCCTGTTATATGGAGCTACTAGAATGGCGTTATCCAAGATTCAGTTTAGGCCGGGGGTTGATAAAGAAGGCACTCAATACACTACTGACGCTGGATGGTTTGACTCCGACAAGATCAGGTTTAGAAAAGGTCGCGTTGAGAAGATTGGTGGATGGGAGAAGTATTCTCCAGACCCTATAAAGGGCGTACCAAGATCACTCAAAGACTTTGGCACCGCTAACGGCAGTCGATATCTTGGCGTGGGTACTAACTTAAAGATATATGTTGAGATTGGCGGCGTCTACTCAGACATTACTCCGCTACGAAAAACCACAACAAGCGCAGCCTCTTTTCAGGCGTTTACTGATGCCAGTACCGTGTTTGTGACAGACGGCGCGCATGGAGCAAATAGCGGCGATTATGTGACGTTTTCAGGAGCTTCAGGCCTAGGCGGCAACGTAACAGCAGCCGTTCTAAACCAAGAATACCGCGTTTCTACCGTTATTGACTCCAACAACTATTCGATTGAACTGGATGTTAGTGCCAATGCATCCGATGTCGGTAATGGCGGCGGCTCTGTTACAGCAGAGTACCAGATAGGCGTAGGACTAAACACGTACCTACCATCAACAGGATGGTCTGTCGGAGGCTGGGGTTCTAGCGGATTTGGGTCAACAAGCGGACTAACTGCTGTTAACCAGTTAAGAATTGTTAGCCAAGATGTTTTTGGTGACAACTTGATATTTAACAACAGGGCGGGTGGAGTTTATATCTGGCAAGAATCTGCTGGATTGGGTACTCGTGGCGTAGCGCTTAACACGTTAGGTGATAATTCTGCCCCTGATACAGCGCTAAGTGTGCTGGTTTCTGAGATTGACCGTCATGTTATCTGCCTTGGGGCATCACCAATAGGCTCTACAATAAGCGACCCACTGCTTATTCGATGGTCTGATCAAGAGAATGCAACCTCGTGGTTCCCATCTGCGCTTAATTCAGCAGGCGGTCAGGTCTTATCTGTAGGCACAGAAATCGTTGGCGCTGTCAAAACACGACAGGAAATCCTGATCAGCACAGACAGTGGGTTAGTCTCTATGCGTTTTGTCGGACAACCCTTTATCTATGCGTTCTCAACAGTGTCTGAGAATGTGTCGTTTATTGGGCCAAACGCCGCAGTGACTGTCGGTGACGTAGTTTACTTCATGGATGCTGGCGGCTTTTACTCATACGCAGGTTCTGTCCAGAGACTGCCCTGCTCTGTACACCGTTATGTCTATGAAAACCTGAACAAAAGCCAAAGGTTCAAGATATTCGCCACAGGCAACCCAGATTTTTCTGAGGTCACATGGTTTTATCAGACAGATGTAGAGGGTGATGTGACACATTACGTCACATTCAACTATCTGGAGAACTTGTGGAGTGTAGGCACCCTTGATCGCGGCATCATGACCCAGACAGAAGCTAAAGATTTTCCTTTGGCTGGCAGTAATGATTTGAGCAACAACGCCGAGGCTAACTACATCTACAACCATGAAATTGGCTACAACGCTGATGGTCAGCCGATGACTGCGTTTGTTGAGTCTGGCGATTTAGGTATTGGTGATGGCGATCAGTTTATGCATGTAAGCCGCATTATATCTGACTTTGATTTCTCTGGCAGTCAAGAAGATGCCCATATAAGCGTATTCATAAAAGGACGTAATTTTCCGCTAGAAAGTTTAACTTTACTCTCTACGTCACAAGTTAATAATAGTACAATGCAATCTTATGTCAGAACACGAGCAAGAGAATTGGTTGTACGCATCGAATCTAGCGATCCTGATTATGGCTGGAGTCTTGGCGACATGCGCTTTGGTATACGAACCGATGGGAGAAGATAATGGCGAATCGACCTCTGCCCGTTGCACAGTTGCAATACGATTCAGTCAACGAGCAAACGACACGCCGCACTGTTGAGCTTAATCAACAAGACACCGAGACCCGTCTTGACTCAGCTATCAGCAAAACCGACAAGCTGTCATCGTTATCTTTAAGACGTTTTCAGTTTTTATTGATGGGGGCAGGTAATGTCTGACGTCATTGGTGTGCTTGGGCAATCAGATGCCCCAGCCACGACCCCGATCACGCTTTACACAGCGCCAGCTTTAGCTCAAACAACAGTAAGCTCACTCAATGTCTGTAACAGGACGGCAGGGGCTTTGACGTTCAGGGTAGCCATCAAGGCTCAAGGCGCTGCACTAGATAACAAGCAATACATTTATTTCGATAAGTCGGTTCCAGCAACAGACACATTTAGTGCCGTGCTGGGAATAACTTTGCGCGAGACAGACGTGGTGGAAGTGTACGCCAGTGACGTAGGTCTTAGCTTTAACATGTTCGGTGTAGAGACTAGCTGATGAATAAATACCCAGCACAATCCATGATGAATCAAATGGCGCAGCATGGCCGATACGGCGATTCTATGCTCGTGCATATGAATCCTGTAGAGGTAGCAGGACTGGCGTCATTATCCCCCACAGGTGAACTGACCACCAACCCAGTAACGGGCCAGCCAGAAGCGTTTTTGCCGTTTCTAGCGCCCCTTTTAGGCATGGCAGGCGGTGCTTTAGGCCTTGGCACCCTAGGAACTGCTGCACTGACTGGGGTCGGTACAGCAGCACTTACTGGTGACTTAAAACGTGGATTGATATCTGGACTTACTGCGGGCGTTGCTGGCGGTATTGGCGATTTATTCTCTGGAGCTGCTGAAGGCGCTCAAGCGGGTGTAGATGCGGCCACTGCGGCAGCCGATGCTGGAGCCACCACCGTAGACTTGGGCGCGAACATAGCCGAGCAAGGAGCTAACTTAGGCGCTGGCTTGGACATGACTAATCAGGTGGCTCAAGGGTCGTTACAGAATTCTATAGCAGCAGCGCAGCCTACAGGCTTTGATGCATTTTCTCAGGGCGTGGATAGCTTTGTTGGCGGCATGAGTCCGACACAGTCGCTGATGGCTACAGGTATCGGCTCTGGTCAGTTAGCCCAGATGGATTACCAAGATGATCTAGATGCTATGGCAGGGCAGCGTGAGGCTGACCGCCTTGACAAGCTAAAGCAGTCCTACGGAGACTTACAGGCTGGGTACATGGCGGCACAGCCCGGAACCGCGCCGGGATTAAGCCCTATGAGAGCGGGTATATCTAACTTGATACCAGCACCGTTTGTTCCCGGAATGAACGAAGGGGGATCAACCTCCCCTTTAGTCGTAGAGCCTACTGAAGAAGAAGCGGCAGTATTGGCTCGCGCAGGAACGAACAACCCGCTAACAGCTTCAGATCAAGCTATTCTTTCTGCTTACTATGCAAGACGAAACCAAGCGTTAATAGCAAACGAGGCGGCAACAGAGGCAGCAAACGCCGAAGAAGCCATCATAAGAATTAATGACGGCGACACTAACGAGCAGGCGCTACAGACCTTATTTGAAGCTGGGCTTGTAAATGGCAGTGATTACGGCTGGTTCATGAAGCACCTGACAGATGCAGGGAAGTTGGACAGTCAGTATCTTGCCTCAGACAGCTTTCCCGGACTTAATGAATACTTACAGCAGAACGAGTTTAACGAAGAGAATAGCGCCCGAGTTAGGCGCATTGTTAGCAATATACAGCAAGCTGCAAGCGAAGACGGCATAAAGCAAGCTGACTTTAGTACGCTAACCGAAGGAAATCCTTATTTCTCAGGCAGTTTATTTGGTTCTGGCGGCAACATGGGTTATGGCGGCATTGACCCCATATCTATTCAAGCAGGTCTTCGTGGTGACTTTTCAGTAGCACCGCCTATGGATTACATGGCTGGCTTTGAGCCTGAGTTTTCATACTTTCAGAATGATCCAAACAATATCAAAGTTCCCACTCGTGCGTTTAGGCCTACACAGCAGGGCATCACGTCTGAGGGCGATTATTTTGACCCCATCTTGGATAAAGAGCAGTATCTTCAGCAGTTGCGCGACTACTACAGGATGATGGCAAATTACAGGCCTGACCCTGTGGTCTATCCTGAAGAATCAGACCCGATTGAAGATGATCCAGACAACCAAGGCGAAGATGATAACGAGCAGGAAGGTGAAGAACCTTTATACCCTGAAGTAGAAGACCCTATTGATCCCGAGCCACCAGTGATTGATCCCGAGCCACCAGTGGACGAAGGCGGTGGTGATGATGGCGGTGGTGATGATGGCGGTGGTGATGATGGCGGCGGTGATCCAGCCTCTGAATTTAATCCAGTGTTTGAACGGGGTGTCTCTTTAGTTACTGGCAAGAAGTGGGCTGATATGTCAGAGGCAGAACGCATTGTACACACGTACATGCGCGGTGAATCTGATTGGTATGCTGACAGAGAAGGCTCTAGCGCATGGAATACCGCCATGAGCAGCATTGATGAGATGTTTGGTGATCGTGTGGGTGACTACATGGACGCATTCAGAGGCGAGGCTATTGAGCGAGCTATGGCTGGCAACTCTGGAATATCTGTTGAAGATATGATTGCTAATGCTGGATACAACAGCCTTGAAGAGTTCTTTGCTTCAGATACTGCCGATCTTCAGCGCGAGCTTTTAGGTAACAACGATTACCACACTGCTCCAGATGACTACTCATACCCAACAGAAACGGTAGCCAGTGTTCCTAGCCCAGTGCCCGAAACGGTAGCCAGTGTTCCTAGCCCAGTGCCCGAATCAGCCACTGCTGGCGGCGGCGACACTGCTCCGACAAACGACTTCACCTTTGGTGGCGGTCTAGGCGCTGGCCCTATAAAAGTCCAAGAAGTTACAGTGCCTTTGATTGACGTCAACCAGTCTGGTGTCGTGCCCAACCAAGAAAACCTGCAAGCAATGATAGACAGTGGGCGAGTCACAGCAGATGGAAGGCTCGTCACAGAAGGTGTGTCTAGGGATGATCTGTATCAAATGATGATTGGAGGCTTTGGCCTTGGAAGCAGTGACCTTCACCGATCCTTGATAGACCAAGCTAAGGCAGCGTTTGCCGGGGATAATTTATCGTTCGACTCAACAAGTTATGATGAGCAACTAGCAGCCACAGCAAACATTCCACCAGCACCAGAGCCTGTAGTGACTCCACCTGCTGTACCGCCGCCTGCGCCTACGATTAACATAGCGCCAGTGCCCGGATCGGCAACCGCTGGAGGCAGTGGGGTTTCAGAGCCGCCACCACCACCAGCGCCTACACCTGCGCCACCACCGCCCGCGCCTACACCTGCGCCACCGCCACCACCGCCACCACCGCCACCACCGCCACCACCGCCACCGCCACCACCGCCCGCGCCTGTATCAGCGCCAGCCAAAGGCGGGTTAGAGCCGGGAGCACCGGGAGCGCCAGTGCCTGCGCCACCGCCACCACCGCCCGCGCCTGTACCGACGCCTGTGGCACCGCCACCACCGCCACCACCGCCTATGGAATTACCTGAGCCTATGCCACCCATAGCCTCTAAAGGCGGTGCAACACCTGCTCCAGAGCCTGCTCCAGAGCCTACGCCAGCACCTGCTCCAGAGCCTACGCCTGTAACCATTCCGACCAAGGGCGGCATAACGGAGCCTGCTCCAGAGCCTACGCCTGTAACCATTCCGGGCAAGGGCGGTGCTGCCCCAGAAACAACTCTGGAAGCTGCGGTACAGCAAGCAGTAGTAGAGCAGGCGGCACAGCAGCAAGCACCAGTACCAGCACCTGCACCAGTAACCGCTGGAACAATAGACCGCCCCAGACTCAGATTTGCTGAGGGTGGTCAGACGATGATTAGGACTCCAATGGGCGAGGAAGCAATTCAGGGTGGAGGCATTGCTAACGTGCCTACCGCCCAAAACGCATCCATGCCAACTGAAGAAGAGTTCAACATGGTGGCAGCAGCCTTGATGGGAATGACTGATCAGGGTGACGCTATTATTAACATGTTTGTAGAAAAGTACGGGCCTGATATGTTTGCTCGTATACGTGAGATGATTCTTCAGCAAAATGTCCCAAATGCTCAGACAGAGGGCATGATTCAAGGCCAAGGTAGCGGCATGGATGACATGGTTGGTGGTATGATTGGCTCTCAACAGCCTGTCGCGGTATCGCCCGGAGAGTTCATAGTTCCTGCTGATGTTGTATCTGGTTTAGGTGATGGCAGCTCTGATGCTGGAGCTGCTGAACTTGACCAAATGATGAGCAGGGTTCGGATGGCTAGAGGTGGCACTACCAAGCAGGCACCACCTGTAAATCCTAAGGGAATCCTGCCTGCATGAATATCTCGCTAGTACCTCAAGATCACGTATTTTCAATCTGGACTCAGGTCAGGGATTACCTTGAGCCTGCCGTTGCCACGTCTAATGGTCGGTGGACTATGGAGCATCTTTGCGCCTCAGTCACGGGCGGTAGGACGCAGCTATGGATAGCGTTTGATGAAGAGAAGATATGGGGATGCATGACTACTGAGGTTGTTCAATATCCAGCAAGAAAGGTGTTAGCTATGCATTTTCTTGGCGGCGAAGATTTTGATAACTGGTATCCAGAGATGCTGCAAAACTTAACCCGTTACAGCCTAGATATGGGATGTGACGGAATGGAGGGCGTAGCCCGATTCGGATTTTGGAAATGGTTAAAGGCAGACGGTTTCAATAAGACCTCAGCCTTCTATGAAAAAGGATTACACTGATGGGAAGTAAAGGCGGCGGGTCAGGCCCAACTGAATCAACGGTTACTCAAACCAACTTACCTGAGTACGCAGAACCATTTTACAGAGACCTACTAGGCCGCGTTGGCTACGAAAGCGCGGTTCCCTATGAGACCTACCAAGGTCAAAGACTTCAGTATTTTGATCCTGCTGAACAAGAGGCGATGAGTCGATTCAATCAGCTCGGCGTGTCTGGCACACCTGCGGAATTAGATGCGGCGGGTTCGATAGCAGCTCAGATTGGCACGGGTAATCCGTATGCTGAGACTATGCTGGAGGTAACAAGGCGACAGCAAGAGATGCCGGGATACGCCAGCACATTCCGTCAGGGAAATGTCTACTCAGGATACGACCCCAGCCAGATTGGTCAAACCTATTTAGCGGGTCAGCGACAGATTGGCTTTGATCCCGGCACTCTGTCCGACAGGTCAACGCTACAGAGCTACGAGAATCCTTACCAGCAAATGGTTACCGACAGGCAAAAAGAAGAAGCCCGTCGCGATTCTGCCATTATGGAGCAGAACATTGGATTGCAGTCGGCACAAGTCGGCGGTCTGGGTGGCTATCGTGAGGCCATCATGCAGTCAGAGCGCCAAAGAAATCTAGAAGATCAACTGGGTGATATTCAAGCTCAAGGCTCAATGGCTGGATACCAGCAAGCGCAACAAGCGTTTGAGGCAGATCGTGCCGCCAGAGGGCAGCGAGAGCAGTTTGCTCAAGGTCAGTTTGGTGCTAACGAAGCTAACAGACAGTCCCAGATGCAGATGAACTTGGCAGCTTACAACGCCAACCAGCAAGCACGTCAACAGGCGGCCAGCATGGGACTCAATGCCAACCAGATAGAACAAGCTGGACGCATGGCAGAAGAAGAGGCTCGACGTAACGCGCACCAGATGAACCTAAATCAGGCAGCTCAAGCTGCTCAGATGGGTCAATCGGCCTACGCTCAGTTACTGGGCGGTGATGCCCAGCGCATGGCTGCGGCTGGCATGATGGGTGACTTTGTTCAGCAGCGTCAGGCTATGGAGATGGAGCGTTTACGGGCCATGCAAGCCTCTGGTCAGATCAACCGCGAGCTACTTCAGCGCGGTCTGGATGTTGGCTACACGGACTTCTTACGTCAGCAAGCTTTCCCGAAAGAGCAGCTATCTTTCTACAGCTCAATGCTTCAGGGCGTACCTATAGCGCCGGGACAAATTTCACAGTCTTATGGCGTCGGGCCTTCTATGACACAACAATTGCTTGGCTCTGGCATTGCTGGAGTTGGGCTATATAACGCATTGGTGGGGTAAGTAATGAATATTCTAGAAGCCGAAGACTTAATCAAAGGCCTGCCTGATCAAGCGTTAATGCAAGAGGCTCAAGGCCCGTCAGGTCAGGTTCCTCAGTATCTTGTGGTGTCTGAGATTCAGCGTCGATCTGACATGCGTAAGCGCCTTAAAGAGGAAACCCCTCAAGGCACTGTAAAAGATCAAATCATGCAGGGCGGTATTGGTGGAATCAACACACCTATGCCTCAACAAGGAATGCCTCCACAAGGCGGGATGCCACCTCAAGGCGGGATGCCACCTCAAGGAATGCCCCCGCAGGGTATGCCTCCGCAGATGCCACCACAGGGTATGCCACCACAGATGCCGCCTCAAGGTATTGGTGCCATGCCACCTCCGCAGCAGATGTTCA
>Ga0316202_10003175_pt1 | contig 10155 bp, 8 predicted proteins | sample 3monrhotite_MG_FD_204934 | JGI IMG/M metagenome (GOLD analysis project Ga0316202, IMG submission 204934) | Microbial mat bacterial communities from mineral coupon in-situ incubated in ocean water Damariscotta River, Maine, United States -... | ecosystem: Environmental > Aquatic > Marine >...
CCGGTCGCGTGCGGCAGATCCTCGTGAACCTCGTGGGCAACGCCATCAAGTTCACGCCCACAGGCGAGATCGCCGTGCGGGTCGAGTACCGCTCGCGGGCCCGCGGCACGGCCGAACTCGAGTTCCGCGTGACCGACACCGGCATCGGCATCCCGAGCGAGCGCCAGGCCGCCGTGTTCGACGCCTTCGCCCAGGCCGACAGCTCCACCACGCGGGTCTACGGCGGCACGGGCCTCGGGCTTGCGATCAGCGCGAGCCTGGTCGGGCTCATGGGGGGGCGGATCTGGCTCGAGAGCGAGCCGGGGGCAGGCAGCACCTTCTCCTTCACGGCGCACTTCGGCCTCGAGTCCGAGGCCGACCCGCTGCCCCCGCGCCGCGAGCGCATGCTGCTGCGCGGACGCCGCGCCCTGATGCTGGAGCCGCGTGCGTCCACCAGCGCCGTCCTCGCCGCCCAGTTGCGGGAGTACGAGGTCGAGCTCGTCCGGGCCAACCACATCGACGACGTGGCCCCCGCCCTGGAGAAGGCCCGCTCCCTCGATCGCCCGTTCGACGTGGTCCTGATCGAGGGTTCGTGCGTCGCCGAGGGGCAGGATGAGATCTTCCGGCGGCTGCTCGAGGCGCGTGGCCCTGCCCCGACGCACCTGCTGCTCTTGACGTCCGGACCCATGCGGCGCGGACTGAAGACGCGCCAGGAGGACGGCGTCAGTGCCGTCCTGATGAAGCCCTTCTTGCCCGAGGACGTCCGCACGACCCTCGTCACCCTGTTCGACGGTCCGGGCCCCGAACAGGTCGGCACGCCGCGCGTCGTGCGCGAGCGCCGTGGTGTTGCGGCGGACGGGCAGCGGGTCCTCCTGGCGGAGGACAACCCCGTCAACGTGCTCGTGGCGACGCGCCTGCTGGAGCGTCATGGGTTCGAGGTCCATGCCGTGGCCAACGGCCGGCTGGCGGTGGAGGCACTCGAGGCGACGCAGTACGACGTCGTGCTCATGGACGTGCAGATGCCCGAGATGGACGGCCTGCAGGCCACGCAGGCGATCCGCGCCCGCGAGGCCGACGGCCGCGTCCGGACGCCCATCGTGGCCCTGACGGCCCACGCCATGCAAGGCGACGAGGCGCGTTGCATGGATGCGGGCATGGACGCCTATGCCACCAAGCCCATCGACGCAGCGCAGTTGCTCGCGTCGATCGCGGCGGTCACCGGGGTCGAGCAGCGTCGGACGGCCTAGGCCCCGGACGCTCCAGCGCTCTCGTGCCTAGACCCCGGCGGGGGCGGCTTCCATCTCGGCGGTGTAGCTGCCCGTGCGCGCAGCGCCGTTGCAGCGCGCCCGGTGCAGGAACGCGGCCTGGGCGGCCGGCGCGTTCGCCTCCTGCCCGGCCCACGCCGCGAGGGCCGGGGCCTGCAGCGCGCGGCCGTAGGAGTAGCTGAGCTCCCACGGATGCGAGCCGAGCTGGTTCATGGCGTTGAGGTGCTCGGTGGCGAGGATGTCGCTCTGGCCGCCCGAGAGGAAGGCGATGCCCGGCACCGCCGGGGGCACGACGCGATTGAGCACGCGCACGGTGGCCTCGGCGACCTCCTGCACGGAGGCCTGGGTCTCGCACGTGCTGCCCGAGATGATCATGTTCGGCTTGAGCAGCATGCCCTCGAGGTTCACGTTCATGTAGTAGAGCTGCTGGAACACTTCGGACCAGGCCCACTGCGAGACGTTCTCGCAGGCCTCGATCGAGTGGTCGCCCTCCATGAGGACCTCCGGCTCGACGATCGGCACCAGGCCGCACTCCTGGGCGATGGCGGCGTAGCGCGCGAGCGCGTGGGCGTTGGCGATGATGCAGGCGTAGCTGGGCTGCCCCTCGGCGATCTTGTAGACCGCGCGCCACTTGGTGAAGCGCGCGCCGAGCTCGTAGTACTCCTGGCAGCGCTCGCGCAGACCATCGAGTCCCTCGGTGACGGTCTCGCCGTCGCAGCCGGACAGGGGCTTGGCGCCGGTGTCGACCTTGATGCCCGGCAGGATGCCGACGTCGTTCAGGGCCTGGGGCACGGTGCGCCCGTCGGAGATCGACTGGCGCAGCGTCTCGTCGTAGAGGATGACGCCGCTGATGTTCTCGTTCGCGCCCTCGGCGGTGAAGAACGTCTGGCGGTAGCCGATGCGCGAGGCGGCCGTCGACTCGACACCGATCGAGTCGAAGCGCTTCTTGATCGTGCCGGTGCTCTCATCGGCGGCGAGGATGCCCTTGTTGGGGGCGACCATGGCCCTTGCGGTGGTCTCGAGCTGCTGCTTGTCCATCACGCCTCTCCAGGCTGCGCCAGCGGCCGCCCATCGGCCACGCAAGGGCTACACCATACCGAACCCGGCTCGGGGTATCCTCCTCCGGTCACGGTGGCTGGAGGCGGCAGGGCTCATGAGCGCGGAGAAGCCCTACGATCGGCGCACCGTCTGGGCCTGGGCGCTCTACGACTTCGGCAACTCGTCCTTCGCCGTGCTCTTCGCGGCCATGTACTCGGTCTACTACACCAAGTACGTCGTAGAGCCCACGGGAGCCCCCTCGGATGCCATCTGGGGTGCGGTCATCGCCTCCTCGATGCTCCTCGTGGCCATCTCCGCCCCGTTCGTGGGCGGCATCGCCGACCACACGGGGCGGCGCAAGCGCCTGCTGGCCGCCTACACGGTGCTGGGCATCGGCGCGGTCCTGGCCCTCCCCCTGGTGGGCCCGGGGGGCACCCGCATGGTGCTCTTCGGCGGGATCATGGCCGCCCTGGCCAACATCGGCTTCGAGGGCGGACTCGTCTTCTACAACGCCTACCTGCCCGACATCGCGCCGGCCGAGCGGCGCGGGCGGGTCTCTGCCCTGGGCTTCGCCGTCGGCTACGCGGGCTCTCTCGTCGCGCTCGCGATCGCCTGGCCGCTGCTCGAGCACGGGCAGTGGTCGTGGATCTGGATCGCCATCGCCGTGCAGTGGGCGCTCTTCGCCCTCCCGACGTTCCTGCGCCTGCCTCCCGACCGTCCCACGGGCATGGGCCTGATGGCTGCGGCGAAGCAGGGCTTCACACAGACCCTGGCGACCATCAAGGACGTCTGGGGCATGCCGGATCTGCGGCGCTTCCTGATCGCGTTCTTCGTCTACATGGACGGCGTGATCACGGTCGTGTTCTTCGCGGCGCGCTACGCCGACAAGACGCTCGGGTTCACCCCGGTCCAGACCCTGGGCATGCTTGCGATCGTGCAGGTCACGGCCCTCCTCGGCAGCCTGCTGATGGGGCCGCCGACAGACAAGTTCGGCCCGCGCTGGACGGTGCGCATCATGCTCGTCTGGTGGGTCGGCGTCGCGATCGCGGCCTATCTTGCCCAGGATCGCATCTTCTTCCTCGTCGTCGCGGGTCTCGCGGGCCTGGGCCTCGGGAGCATCCAGGCGGCCTCGCGGGCGTTCATGGCGCGACTGATCCCCGCCGGGCGCGAGTCGGAGTTGTTCGGCTTCTACGCCCTCTGCGGCAAGACGGGCTCGATCCTCGGCCCCGTCACGTTCGGCGTGGTCACGATCCTGACGGACGGCAACCAACGTCCCGCCGTCCTCGCGGTGGGGGCCTTCTACCTCCTCGGCCTGTTGCTGCTGAAGGGCGTGAGCGACAAGCCGGTCGACCAACGCCCCGCCGACTGAGTATCCTCCTCCCATGCAGTGCCCCGTCTGCCACATCGATCAGGTCATCGTGGAGTTCCACGGCGTCGAGCTGGATGTCTGCATCGACGGCTGCGGAACGTGGTTCGACGCGGATGAGCTGCGGTTGCTCTTCGAAGCCGCCGGCGCGCCGCAGCTGCTGCACGACCTCGAGGAGCGGCTCGAGGAGCTGCCTGCGGGCACCACGGGCCCCGTTCGTCGCTGCCCCCGCTGCCACGGTAGGATGCCGCACGTCCAGACGCCTGGCGCGTCAGGGCACGTGATCCTGGATCGCTGTCGACGCGGCCATGGTCTCTGGTTCGATCGCGGTGAACTCGAGGAGATCCTGGCTCTCGAACTCCCGGCCGGCGACGAGGACAACCTCGCTCTTGCCAAGGTCCGGGCGTTCCTGGGACAGTTCTCCACGGCGGCCCCCGCGGGCGAACCACCCCCCGAGAAGGAGTAGCAGTTCATGGGTATTGCGATTGGCATCGGCGCTCTCGTCCTGATCGCCCTGTACTTCATCGGTATCTACAACAGCCTGGTGCGCGCTCGGAACGAGGCGCGCAACGGCTGGTCGCAGATCGATGTCCAGCTCAAGCGGCGTCATGACCTGATCCCCAATCTGGTGGAGACGGTCAAGGGCTACGCGGCCCATGAGAAGGACACCCTCGAGGCCGTCATCTCGGCGCGCACCGCGGCGGTCGCAGCCAAGACCCCGGGCGAAGCCGGCAAGGCCGAGGGCCTGCTCGGTGCCGCGCTCGGCAACCTCTTTGCCCTCTCCGAGCGCTACCCCGACCTCAAGGCCAACCAGAACTTCCTGTCCCTGCAGGAAGAGCTGGCCTCGACCGAGAACCGCATCGGCTTCGCACGTCAGGCGTACAACGATGCCGCGACGCGCTACAACAACAAGCGCGAGGTGTTCCCGGCCAACCTCATCAGTGGCGGCTTCGAGAAGGCCGAGCTGTTCGAGATCGAGATCGCGGCCGAGCGCGAAGTGCCGAAGGTCGAGTTCTAGGCCCACCGACGGGCCCGAGGCGGCTACGCCGTGTGGGAACAGATCCGCTCCAATCGCCGCCGGGGGGCCTTCGTGCTCGCCGGGATGGGCGTCCTGCTCGTGCTCATCGGCATGGCCGTGGCGGGGCTCTTCACCCAGGACCCCGGTGGCCTCGTCGTGGGGGGCGCCGGGGCGCTGCTCCTGTGGCTGTTCCTTTGGATGGTCACCGTCAGCAAGGGTGACGACATCATGCTGCACATGGCCGGTGCTCGGGAGATCGAGCACGCCCACCACCCGGTGCTGTTCAACCTCGTGGAGGAGATGACGATCGCGTCGGCGCTTCCCAAGCGTCCGCGCGTGTTCGTGGTCGACGATCCCTCGCCCAACGCCTTTGCGGTCGGTCGCGACCCGCAGAAGGCCTCGGTCGCGGTGACCACCGGACTGCTGCGCATCCTGGATCGCGATGAACTCCAGGGCGTCGTCGCCCACGAGCTCGGGCACATCAAGAACCGCGACGTGGCCCTGCTCACCACCGCCGGCGTGATGATGGGGGCGATCGTGATGCTGGCGGAGGTCGGCCTGCGTGCGATGTGGTACACGGGCGGCGGACGCCGCTCGCGCTCCTCCAACGATCAGGGCGGTGCCCAGGCCGCGATCATGATCGGCGCGCTCGTCCTGCTCATTCTCGCGCCGATCCTGGCGCAGCTCATGTACTTCGCGCTCTCGCGCCGGCGGGAGTACCTCGCGGACGCCTCCGGGGCGATGTTCACGCGCTACCCCGAGGGCCTCGCCTCGGCGCTGGAGAAGCTGGGCGGCGGCCGGGCTGCTCCGCTGTCGGACACGAGCCGCGTCACCGCGCCCATGTACATCGTCGCACCCCTGCGCAAGGCGCGCGGCGGCGGCGCGTCGCTGTTCAGCACCCATCCGCCGCTCGAGGAGCGTGTGCGCATCCTGCGATCCATGGGGGGGATGGCCGACTTCGGTGCCTACGACCGTGCGTTCCGCAACACCAAGGGGCGCCGCGTCGTGGGGCTGCACACGCTGGAGGAGACCACGGCCGTGCCGGCCCGCGATGCCGGGGAGTCCGGCGCGGGGGATGCCGACGAGGGCGGGCTGTTCGGTACGGGCGGCATGCTCGGGGCCGTCGAGCCCGCGCCCTCCGCCGCAGGCGCTCGGGGCGCGCAGCCGCCCCCGCTGCCGCCGGAGAGCCTGCGGGCGCGCGCCGCGTCCGACGCCTTCCTGCAGGCCTCGGGCTACGCCATGCGCACGTGCGAGGATTGCGGTGCGACCGTGAAGGTGCCTCCGTCCCTGCAGGAACGCGTGACCTCGTGCCCGCGTTGCAATGGCCGCCTCCGCTCGTAGGCTCGCTGCTCATGCAGGCCGACGCCCACGTTCGCGATCTCCTCGCGTTTCTCGATGCCGCACCCACGCCGTACCACGCCGTCGCCGAGACGGCGCGTCGCCTCGAGGCGGCCGGCCACACGCGCTTCCGCGAGGAAGACGCCTGGGCGCTGGAGCCGGGGACGCGTGGTTACGTCGAGCGGCACGAGGGCAGCATCATCGCCTTCATCGTCGGTAGCGTGCCGCCCGCCGAGGGCGGCATGCGCGTCATCGGGGCGCACACGGACTCGCCGAACCTGCGCATCACGCCGGCGGCGACGCGCGACGCCCAGGGCACGCGCCAGCTGCTGATCGAGCCCTACGGGGGCTTGCTCGAGTACACGTGGTACGACCGCGACTGCGGACTCGCAGGCCGCGTACGCCTGGCGGACGGGCGCACGGTCCTGATCGACGTCGCCGGCCCGTTGCTGCGCGTGCCGAGCCTGGCCATCCACCTGCACCGCGAGATCCGCGAGACGGGCATGAAGCCCAACGCCCAGCAGCACCTGCACCCGCTCTTCGCGCTGGCCGACGGCCCGACCTGGGAGCAGGTCCTGGACGGGGCGCTGGCCGCCCACGATGCGACGTATCGCGAGGTCGTGACCCACGACCTCATGCTCTACGACGCGGCGGGCGCCACGCTCGGCGGTGCCGACGATGAGTTCGTGTTCTCGGGCCGCCTCGACAACCTCGCCTCGTGCCATGCCGCCCTCACGGCGCTGCAGCAGGCAGGCGAGGCGCCGGAGCGCTCGCGCGCGACCCAGGTCATCGCCTTCTGGGATCACGAGGAAGTCGGCAGCCGCAGCGCGTCCGGTGCCAGCGGCGCGTTCCTGCGCGACGTGCTCACCCGCATCGGTGGTGCCGGGGAGGACCTTCCGCGGGCCATCGCCCGGTCGCTGATGGTGTCGGTCGACATGGCCCATGGCGTGCATCCGAACCATCCCGAGCGCCACGACGGAGCCCACATGCCGCAGCTCGGCAAGGGCCCGACCATCAAGTGGAATGCGAACCAGTCCTACGCTTCGGATGCCGAGACGGGCGCGCAGTTCGTCGAGGCGTGCCGTGCCGCCGGCTTCGAGCCGCAGCACTACTCGCACCGCAATGACCTGCGCTGTGGCTCCACGATCGGCCCGCTCGCTTCGGCCGAACTCGGCATGCGCACGGTGGATGTGGGCAATCCGATGCTTTCGATGCACAGCTGCCGCGAGATGTGTGCGGCCAGTGATCACGAACCGATGATCGCCGCGCTGCGCGCACACCTGGTGCGCTCATGAGCACCGCACGCGTCCAGGAGATCTTCGACGACTGGGCCCAGCGCGGCCGGGCGGAGGGCATGGAGTCGGGGCATGCGTTCAGCGCGCGGGTCGGCTTCGAGAAGCTCGGCCTCGAGCGCGGGCAGCACTACCTCGATGTGGGCTGCGGCAACGGCTACACCGTCCGCTGGGCGGCCGCACTCGTCGGCGACGAAGGCCACGCTGCGGGACTCGATCTGGCGCCCGAGATGGTGGCGCGGGCCAAGCAGGCTTCCGCCGGGCTGGCGAACGTCGCGTTCCAGCAGGCGGCCTTCCCCGCCCACGAGCTGGAGCACGGGAGCTTCCACGGGATCTTCTCGATGGAGGTCCTCTACTACCTGGCCGACGTCGAGGGCGCGCTGGCGGAGATCGCTCGGCTGCTCGTTCCCGGCGGCCGCTTCGCTTGCATCGTGGACTACTACCGCGAGAACCCGGACAGCCACGCATGGCCCGAGGATCTGGGCTGCCCCATGACGCTCCTCTCCATGGGCGGCTGGCGCAGCGCCTTCGAGTCCGCCGGCCTCGACGTACTGGAGCAGCAGTGCATCCAGTACCCCCTGGGCGCGGGCGAGGAGCCCTCCTGGAAGCACACGCAGGGGTCCCTGCTCACCCTGGGGCGGCGACGCGGGTAGGCTCTCTCGCATGGCCGAATTCGCACCCAGTACGCACCAACCGGCGCTGTCGCTCGATCGCTTCCTCTGCACGGATACGCCTGACGAGGAAGCCGTCCCGATGGACGTCGTCATCGTCGGCGGCGGTCCCGCGGGGCTCTCCTGCGCGATCGAGCTTGCGCGCCTGATCCAGAAGGACAACGAGGGCGGCGACGGCCTGGGCGAGGTCGAGATCGCGGTGCTGGAGAAGGCCGAGGAGCTCGGGCAGCACAACCTTTCGGGGGCCGTGGTCAACCCGCGTTCCTTCCAGGAGCTGTTCCCCGACCTCGGCCTCGAGGACTTCCCGTTCCGCCAGGCCGTGGAGGGGGAGAAGGTCTACTACCTGACCAAGGGCGGTGCGTGGCGCATCCCCACGCCGCCGCCGATGAAGAACCACGGCAACCACATCGCGTCGATCTGCGAGATGGTGACCTGGCTCGGCGGCAAGGCCGAGGAGCTCGGCGTCAACGTGTTCACGGGCTTCCCGGTCGAGTCCCTGCTCATGGACGGCCAGACCGTGCGGGGCGTGCGCACTACGGCGACAGGGTTGGATCGCGACGGCGGCCAGACGCCCGCCTACCAGCCGCCGGGTGACCTGACCGCGCGCGTCGTGTGCCTCTCCGAGGGCACACGCGGTCCGCTTGCCCAGGCGTGGATGGAGTCCCAGGGGGTGTCTTCCCCCAACCCGCAGATCTACGCCCTGGGCGTCAAGGAGATCTGGGAGGTCAAGCAGCCCCTGGACACCATCGTCCACACGATGGGCTGGCCCGTTCCCACGAGCGCCTTCGGCGGCAGCTTCCTGTATCCGCTGGCCGACGATCTCGTGGCGGTCGGCCTCGTGGTCGGCCTCGACTACGAAGCCCACGACACCGACGTGCATCGCATGCTGCAGGACATGAAGAAGCATCCCTTCTTCGCCAAGATCCTCGCCGGCGGCGAGTGCGTGGAATGGGGGGCGAAGACCATCCCCGAAGGCGGCTACTGGTCGTTGCCCGAGCGCCTCTCGGGCGACGGCGTGCTGCTGACCGGCGACTGCGCCGGCTTCGTCGAGGTGGCGTCCCTCAAGGGCGTCCACTACGCCATGAAGTCGGGCATCGAGTCCGCACGCGCGATCTTCAAGGCGCTCAAGGCGAACGACACCTCCGCCGCGGGACTGTCGAGTTACGACACCGCCATGCGCGAGAGCTTCGTGTACAGCGACATGAAGAAGCGCCGCAACATGCGCCTCGCGTTCAAGAGCGGGTTCTTCTTCGGTGCCATCAAGGCGGTCCTGGCCACGCTGACGGGCGGCGCGTTTCCCGGCGGGCAGATCAAGTCCGAGCCCGACGCCGACGAGCGCCGCACGGTGGGGGCGAGCACGCCCTTCACGCCTGAGGGGCCGCTGCAGCTCCAGAAGGTCGATGCCGTCTACAAGTCCGGCAACCAGACCCGCGATGACATCCCCTCGCACCTGACGGTGGGGGAGACCGTGCCGCCCGAGCTGGCCCAGCTCTACGAGCACATGTGCCCGGCGGGGGTCTACGAGGCCACCGCCGACGGCCTGACCGTGAACGCGCCCAACTGCGTGGACTGCAAGGCGACCGACGTCCTCGGTCCCCGCTGGCAGCCCCGCGAAGGGGGTTCGGGGCCGCGGTACAAGCGCATGTGAGTTGTCTTGATCGAGGCTGCGCCTCGATCAAGACCGGCACTGCCGCTCCCGGCTGCGCCGGTCGCGACACCGGGGCTACGCGGGCCTAGGGCCCGCGCTTCACGCCCCTTCGGCCGCGCAGCGCGGCGGTGCCTCAACTCAGTATCTGATGGGGGGCGGAGCCCCCCCAGGCCGATGCACCCTGGCAGGGCTGCGCCCAGCCGGCCGGGTGCCGGCCTCCCCCCCCTTGTGGGTCGAGTGCTGTTGCGCCCGCAAGGCGCGACCCCTGTGACGGGGCGGAACCCGACGACACGTCGCCTCAGGAGGGTCCGGTCCTTGTAGGGGCGCTCCAGCGCAGTGCGCAGCACGTAGCGTGTGTGCGCCCGCGAACCGGAGTATTCGTCCGCAAGGCACGACCCCTGTGACGAGGCGGAACAAGCCGACACGTCGCCTCAGTATCTGATGGGGGGCAGAGCCCCCCCAGGCCGATACGCCCTGGCTGGGCCAAGCCCAGCCGGCCGGGCGTCGGCCTCCCCCCCCTTGTGGGTCGAGTGCTGTTGC
>Ga0316202_10003176_pt1 | contig 10151 bp, 9 predicted proteins | sample 3monrhotite_MG_FD_204934 | JGI IMG/M metagenome (GOLD analysis project Ga0316202, IMG submission 204934) | Microbial mat bacterial communities from mineral coupon in-situ incubated in ocean water Damariscotta River, Maine, United States -... | ecosystem: Environmental > Aquatic > Marine >...
ACAGGGCCAGCGCAGCAACAGAGAGCAGGGGAGACATGACATCGGCTCCGGTCAGGGTGTGCCGGTGGGACACCACTCCCTGACGCTGCTGTCACCCCACCTGCATCTTTTTCTCACCGGGCAAAGCTCGCCCCGAGCAGCGCGGCGACCTCGTCGGGCTTGTCTTCCTGGAGGAAGTGGCCGCAGCCGGGGATCGGGGTCACCTCTGCGTGCGGCAGAGCAGTCTTGACCCGCGCCATCGTCTTGGCAACATCTGGCAGGATCCGGTCGTCTTCGCCGTAGATGATCCGCAGCGGCATCGTGAAGCGCGGCAGCGCGGCGGCGATGGTCTCGAAGCCCTTCGGGTGCAGGGCGTGGCCGGTCTTCAGCAGCGCCCTCCGGGCGGCGCGGGTGGGGAACGGGTCCTGGTACATCGCCGCGACCGCTGGCGTGATCCGCGCCTTGTCAGACACACCGAAGCGCATCGCCGCGCCGAGCCCCCACCGGCTGGAGAGGAGGTGGCGGAGTCCCGGCGCCGCCGTAGAGAGCACGAACACCTTGACCGCCCAGGACATCTCGGGGAAAACGAGCGTGTTGAGCAGCACCAGCTCCGTGATCCGCTCCGGCGCGCCCGCGGCCCAGTGCAGCCCGATCGGCCCGCCGAGGTCGTGGACGACCAGCCCGACTTCTCCGACGCCGATGGCGTCCAGGAAGCCGGACAGGATCTTGTCCCAGAACCGGAAGCTGTACGAGGCCCCCAGGGGCTTGCCCGACGCCCCGAAGCCGGGCAGATCCAGTGCGATCGCGCGGCGGTTTCTGGCGATCTCGGGGAGGGCGTGGCGGTAGAGCTGGGCGTGGGTCGGCCAGCCGTGCAGCAGCAGCACCGGCGGCCCCTCCCCGGCCTCCAGGTAGTGGAGCGGGATGCCCTCGACCTCGACGGTGCGGCTGTGGATCATGCGAGCACCTGGCCGGCGCTCGCGGCGACGTCGTCCCACAGCGCCTGCAGCGCCCACAGCGGCAGCTCGGTCAGGTGGCAGCCGCCGTAGGCCGCGCCCACCGTCGTCGCCGAGATGATCCGCCGCGCGTCGTTCTTGCTCAGCTTCCGGTCGTTCGAGGCGGCCCAGCGGACCAGGGCCTCTCGCCAGGCGTTCGCCAGCTTCGCCCGGCTCCGGCGCCCGATCTCGCGGACGACGGCCTCCTGCGGGCTGGCCGGCGCGTCATCGCGCCGCTGGAGGATCGCCACCGCCGCGTTGCCCTCCTGGCGCCGCTCGGTGAGCTGGTACCGAGAGAAGATCAGCGACCGCTCGGCGGACGGGTGGGCGAGCAGATCTGCCAGGGGGCGCTGCGGGCCACAGACCAGCAGCCGCTCGGCGCTCGCCGACAGGCACACCCGCGGCAGCAGGGCCGCGGCGTTGGGGTACAAGCTGACCACCGCAGTCGAGGCGCCAGTGACCTCGCGCGCGCCGCTGCGGAGCCCCTGGATGTAGTCACGCACCGACGCCTTCGGCAGCGACGACAGGCCCTCGATCGACGGCGGCGCGCCGAACCAGCGGGCGCCCTCGCCGAGCAGGCCCTGGATGTGGGTCTGGAGCGCCGCTGGCAGCGCGTCCGGGTTCGTCTCGCGCGCGCGCCGCCCGCGGGTGTAGATGTTGTCGCGGGCAGACTCGCTCCGGGCGGCGGCGGCGCTGTTCCGCGTCGGGCGGAGCACGTACAGGTCGCTCCGCCCGCCCAGAGCGGGTGCGCCATTATACTGGTGGAAGGCCGGGAGGACGGCCTCGTTGAGCAGCCGAAGGCTGTGGAGGACCGACTGGACCTGGAGGCCGAGGCTGCGCTGGTGCTCGCCGTGGCCGTAGGCCAGCAGCAGCCGAGAGAACTCTCCGTCGCGCAGCGCCTGGATCCCGCGGCGCAGGAACAGACCGACGCCCTCGGGGTTGTAGGGCGGGTCAGTGAAGACAAGATCGCACTGGCCGAGCAGGCTGGGCGGAAGCTCGACGCGCAGGTCCGCGAACCGGGTCCGAATCCGCCAGCCGCGCGCGCGGCTGAGCTCTGCGATGTAGCCCAGCAGCCGCTCGTCGATGTCCACGACCACGAGGTCGATGTCCGGCACGACGTGGGCGAGCGCGACGGCGGTCATGTCGTGGTCGCCGAGCATGAGCACGGTCGCACGCCGCAGGTCGAAGCGCTGCGAGAGGTACAGCGCCCGCTTCATCGCCGTCAGCGGCGTCGCCGCGACGTGGTCGAGGTCGCGGTCCGCGCGCGGCCGGGACGCGAGCGTCTCGGTGAGCGCGGCCAGCCGTGGATCCTGGCGGGCGAGCATCGTCCAGGGGTCGTCGACAGGAAGCGGCCCGGCGAACCGCGCGCGGGCCTCGTCAGCATGCTCCGGCGACAGGCGCACCAGCTCCCCGTCCCGCTCCAGCAGCGGCTCCAGCGCCGCCACGATCTGCCCGACGCTGCGGTGGGACAGCCCACACGCAGCGACCAGCTCGTCCACCGTCTTCGGCGAGCACATCGCGGTCACGACCCGTCCGGCCCGATAAAAGTCGAGGCCCCAGTGGGCCTGGAGGTCCTGCTGGACCTGAAGCAGCGCATCATTCATGGGCCGCACGTATTCCGTGCGCCGCCCGGCGGCCGTCAGTCGTCCACGGGCAGCCCGCTGGGGACCGCGTCGGGGATGAGGTCGTCCATGTCCTCGGCGGCAGGGTCGGTGAGCGCCTCCATGAAGGCCACGAGGTCAGCGACGTCACCGCCGCGGAGGTCGATGCCCCGGAGCTGCGGCGCCAGGGTCGCGAGGACCTCGTCGGCGTTGTCGGTGACCTGGTCCTGGAGCACCGGCTCAAGCTGGCTGGCGTCGTAGGTCACCAGCGACTGCTGCGGGTCGTCGTAGTGGGCGATGAAGTCCTCCAGCTCCGCGAACTGGCCGGCGTGGCCATACGGTGCGGTGAGCGCGACGTTGCGCAGCGGCGGGGTGCGGAACCGGAAGCGGTCCTGCGGAGCGCCGGTCGCCTCCTCGCGGCCGAGGTCTTCGCCGTCGACGATGCCCGGTCCGATCTGGGGCAGGCCAATGTTGTGGAAGTTTTCGTCGGTCAGGCTGTCGCCGCTGTGGCAGACGACGCACCGGGCGGGACCGAAGAACAGGCTGGCGCCCCGGAGCTGCGCGTCGCTCATCGCGTCCGTGTCTCCGGCGAGGAAGCGGTCCCACGGGCTGCCGTCGGACTCAAACGCCGAGACCTCGAAGGCACCGATCGCGTTGGCGGCGTGGGCGAAGGTCATGTCCTCGAAGTCCTCACCGGGGTACGCGTCCTCGAAGCGCTCGACGTACTCGTCGATGTCCCCGAGCCGGGTCATCAGGCCCGCCCAGATCTCGGTGAAGTCGTCGTCGGCGTAGCCTGCCAGCTCGTTGCCCGCGTCGCCGCGCATCTCGGCGGCCGAGGTGACCGGGAACATCGCCTGGGCTGCGACAGCACCGTACTCGAGGGTGTCCTCCATGCCCGCGTCGATCTCACCGCCGGCGGGCGTGTCGAGGCCGCGGCGGTCTGCCTCGACGCGTCCGTCCCAGAACAGCGTGTCCAGGTCGTGCAGGTTGAACAGCGCCGGTGCGTGTCGGGCGATGCGCGTGTCGGTGGGGTGGACCCGATCCGCGCCCAGGCCAGATCCGCCAGCACCGATCGACAGCGAGCGGGCGTCTCCGCTGGCGAGGGTCGGGTGGTGGCAGGTCATGCACGCGATGTCGCCGTTTCCAGAGAGGATCTTGTCGAACGCGAGGAGCTGGCCCAGCGCGTAGAGGTCGTCGCTGACAGCCGGCGCCGGGTCGATGGTCGAGAGGTTCTGTTGGTCGACGACCGCCTGAAGCTGGGCGACGAGTTGGGGGTCAGCATCGGCGCTGTCGTCCTCGCCCATGTCATCGACGTCGATGTCGTCCCGGGCCTCGCCGGCGCCGGCCGCTTCATCGTCCTCGTCGACCGGGTCGACCGCCCAGATGTCGTTGTCGAGCTGGCAGGCGCTGACCAGCACCAGCATGGGTGCCACCATCCATCGCATCATCGTCGTCCCCCGCTGCACGAAGTCTCTGCGTCCGGAGGACGCGGCCATGCACCGCGTCTGAGGCGCACAATAGTGTGGAGTCGTGGGCGGGCTGGATGGGCAACAGAAAATGACGCGGGCTACATTCTGCGCACAGGAGGCCACATGGCATACGACGATGACAACGTCTTCGCGCGCGTCTTGCGGGGAGAGCTGCCGTGCGTTCGCGTCTACGAGGATGAGCACACGCTGGCGTTCATGGACATCATGCCGCAGGCCGAGGGCCACACCCTGGTGATCCCCAAGGCTCCGGCGGCGGACCTGCTGTCGCTGCCGGAGGCGTACCTGGGACCGCTGATGGCGACGACCCAGCGGGTGGCCCGCGCGGTGAAAACAGCGCTGGAGCCGAGCGGGCTGCTGGTCGCGCAGCTCAACGGGGCCGCAGCTGGGCAGAGCGTGTTTCACCTCCACTTTCACGTCATCCCGCGCAACAACGGGCTGGAGCTGGCGCTGCACGCGCGGGAGATGGCAGCCCCTGCTGCGCTGGAGGCCGTCGCTGCGCGAATTCGAGCGGCGATCGCGGCAAAATAGCGCACAGCGTCGACAAGAGATCGGCGGGGGACGGGGATCGTCGTCGAATTTGTGGTTACTATTGACGTGACAATAGTGATACAGAGTCTCTGATGCACCTCGAAGAAAACGAACTCCGTGATCTGGCGATGTTCTTCGCCCGCCGCTTCCCCACCGCGAGCCTGCGTGGGCCGCTGCTGACGGCCGCGCGTGTCGAGGAACCCGGCATCGATGACCCCACCGCGGTGTGGCTGGTCATCCTCGCCGAGGCCCAGGGCAGCGGGCGGCTCCGAAAACTCGTCGCCGCCGCACGGCGCACCGCGCCCGACGACGACAACCTCCAGGATGTCTGCCACATCCTCCAGCCGCCGCCGTCGCGGCTCGGCTCGACCCTCGCGGTCGCCAGCGGGATCGCCTGCGCACTCCTCGTCGTCGCCATCGCGGCTCCGGCGCTGCAGTCCCCTTCCGAGGCCGCTGACGCGACCGGCTCTGCGCCGGCGGCCCTCGTCTCTGCCATCTCCCCCACGCCGGCCCCCGACGCCGTCGTGGCTGCCAACATCACCCCGCCGCGCACCAACCTGGAGATCGTCTCGAAGGTCCGCGTCTCCTCAGACGCCAACCCGCCAGCCCCCGAGAAACCAGCGGCCACCGCGGCTCCCGCCCGGCCCGACCCCGCGCCCGCGGCAACCTCCCGCGGCCGCTGCCGCGCAGGCAAGGACGAGCTGGTCGGCTACTGGTACGCCGGCAAGGACGCCCCCGGCAGCGCCGGTGAGACCATCGTCGCCGCCAACACGACCAACGTGCGCGCGGACTACCCCGACGAGCACAACAGCTTCAACGCCCGCGCGCCGGTCCGCTGCCTGCTGCTGGAGGGTGACCAGCTCACCCTGACCGCGGACCCCATCGCCGTGCCCGGCGACCGCTACTGGGTGCCCCTCTACGGCGGCGACATCCACTGAGGGCGCGGCCCTGGCTACCAGGGCGCGACGAGGTCGAGGGTGTCGTCGGGGGCCTCCAGCCAGACGAGGCCGATGCCCAGCGCGAAGACAAAGCGCCCCGGCAGGTCTCCGTCACAGTCGAACACCAGGACATCCTCAAACCGGCCGTGGTAGGTCTCGTGGCCATCCTCCGGCACCGAGAGCGCGCAGCCCTCGCCGGAGTCGATGTACTCGTCGGTGATCCGCACGCTGCCCGAGCCGCTGTCGCCAGAGGGGAGCTGCCAGCCCACCAGCGTCAGGCCGTCGCTGGCGTCCCAGGAGAGGCTGCCGACCGCTGAGGCATCGGCCCAGCGCACGCCGCGCCGAAGCGCCAGGGTGTCCCCGTCGAGCTGCGCCCGCAGCAGGGTCGACTCGTCGGGCTCGGCCTCTTCCTGGTCGTCCCGGTAGATCCACGACGCGCCGGCTTCGAGGCCGTGGTAGGCCGAGATGGTCGACGCCTCCGGTTCGCCCCCGAGCGAGGGCTCGCGGCCACAGCCGAGCAGGGCGAGCGCGAGCATCATCGCGACCACCAGATGGGCAGGTGGTTGTCCGAGGTGGTCTGCTGGCCGGGCAGCCAGAACGGCGCCGACGAGGGGTCTTTGCCCTCCTCAGCGAGGCTGGGGTTGATGGCCGCGACCCAGATCTGGGGCAGGTTGATGGGGTTGTCTGCCCCGGCGTCGGGGTACTCCCGCCGAGACGAGAACGCCAACCACAGGATCTCGTCGTCGGGCAGTGGCCCCCAGCGCGGGTAGCTGTTCTGGAGGTTGCCCTCGCCGTTGGCCGTCGACAGAGGCACGTCGATGCTGCCGTCCCGGCTCATCAGCCACACCTCGGCGTCTGCTGCCGCGTAGGCGCCGATCGCGGAGCGGTTGTAGGCGATCCACTCTCCGTCGGGCGAGTATGCCGGGTAATAGTAGTTGTAGTCGGCATCGCGGGGCTTGAGCACGCGGGTCTCGCCCAGCTCCTGGGTCTCGGGGTCCCAGTCGATCTCGACGATCTCGCCGCGCTCGAAGTCCATGTCGGAGCGCACCGTGTAGCGGTGGCCGTCCATCTCCTCGACGATCTGGACGAGCAGGATGGTCTCGTTGTCCGGCGCCCAGTTGGGGTGGCTCACCGGGGCGTCGAACGAGAACGTGCGGATGGGGTTGCCGCTGCGGGCCTCGTAGATCGTGGCCTTCGGGCCGTTGGTCCCGATGAGGAAGCGGTTGTCCGGCGAGGCGGCCTGGAAGGTCAGGCGGTTGCGGTCGTCGGCGCGGACGATGACCTCGGGGGCGGTGTCGTCGGAGACATCGACGACCGAGAAGCGGCCGTCGACGCCGTCGTGGGTGACGACCATGATGTCTTCGTCGGAGCTCGGGCTCTCGATGAGGGTGTGGCAGCCCGTGCAGCGGCCCCCGGCGTCCTCGGAGCCAAAGAAGACCTCGGCCTCGGTGGCGCCGAACGGGATCCGCATGATCGACTCGTTGGCGGTCTCCCAGTAGAGCACGCTGCCGCGGGCGTCGAGGCGGTTGACGGTCATCTCGCGCGCGGGGCCGGCGCGGACCGCAGAGAGGCTGCTGCCGTCCCAGCGGCCGGCCTCGACCGAGACGCTGACGGTGCCGCGCTTGTTCGAGGCGCTGATGACCTCCCACAGCGCGCTCGAGGACTCCCAGCGGTCGCTGGACAGGTACACCGAGACGTCGGTGATGTCGCTGCGGAAGCGGACCCGGTAGACGTCGGCGCTGTCGGGGTCGTCCCAGCGGAAGACCAGCCCGGCGAGGTTGCGGGGCACGGTGACGTTGTCGAGCGGGTACGTCAGCGCCAGGCTGCTGTCGTCGTCGGGGCTGGCGTCCTCGAAGGCGTCGGCGACGTTTTGGTCGAGGCCGTCCTCGAAGACGGAGGTGGTGTAGACCACGGTGACGGTGGCCTGGCCGATGATGCCGAGGTGGTTGGCCTCGACGGCGGTGATGCCGCCGTTGGTGTCGACGCTCTCGAAGTCACCGTCGCTGTCGATGCTTCCGGCAGAAAGGTTCGACGACGACCACGAGACGAGGTCCAGCTCCAGGCTGGAGCCGTCCTTCATCTCGGCGACGGCGACGAACGTGGCGGTCGCCGGCTCGCCGTCGCGGGCGATCAGCTCCAGCTCGGCGGGCTCCACGGTGATCGCGGCGACGTCGGACAGCGACGTGTTGAGGCCGCCGCTGCAGCCGGCCAGGGCCATCCAGGCGAGAGCGCTACTCGTCGACATAGGTCTGATCGTCCTCCATGGCCGGGCCGAGCCAGTCGTAGTAGCGGACCACGACCTCGGCGCCGGGGCGTGGCACAGCGTAGCCATCGAAGACGATGGCGTTGATTCCTGGCTCGTACTGCCAGCCGTGGCGTTCCCGAGAGGGGATGTGGGCACCGTCGATGATGACCTCCATCGAGGCCGGCGAGGGCACCTTGGCGAGGTAGAAGTGGGTCTCCATGCCGAGCACCCGCAGCGCGACCCGCTCCAGCATGGCGCCGTAGTCGAGCGCGCAGATGGACTCGCGCAGCCCGAGGCTGAGCTCCTGGGCCTCGATGTACTTTACGCCGGCGTCGGCGGCGGCCTCCAGCGAGGCGCAGCCGGAGGGCGGGTCACCGACGACCGAGTTTACGACCACGCCGCCGTCGCGGCCCGCCTCCAGCGCCTCCAGCAGCCCCAGCGCGTCCAGCTCGGAGTTGTCGTCTTCGTCGGTGAAGAAGATGACCTCCAGGTCAGCCGCGGTGCGGTTGAAGCCGCTGTTCACGCCGTCCGGGTCGGCCGCGAGGATCGCGGCCTCGAAGCCCATCTCATCGCGGCTGCCGTCCTCGTCGTGGCGGATCTGCGCGGCGAAGGCATCCGAGAGGCCAGGCGTCTCGGGAGAGAGCACGTCCCCGACGAGCACACCAGGCTCGTCGACGCTGAGATCCGTGGAGGTGACCCCGAGCCGGAAGTCGACGGGCACCGCCGAGAGGTAGCTGATGAAGCTGTCGGCGTGCAGCTCAAGCTGCGCCTGCTCCTCAAACATCGACGCAGAGTCGTCGACAATCCAGAGGATGTCGACCCCCTCTGCGCGGGCTGGCTGGGCGAAGGATTCGACGTTGACTTCGCGATTGATCTCGAAGTCGTTGTTGCAGCCGACGACGAACACTCCAGCGAGGACGAGAGCTCTCATGGGGGCAACTTAGCACGACCCCCGCCCCCTCTCGCCGAGATGCTCCGATAAGCAGGAGGCATGCACACCTTCATCATCGGCGGCTCGGGTGCCGGCAAGAGCAGCCTGGCACAGCGTCTCGCCGCGGCCGAGGACCGGCAGCACATCGATCTGGACCCGTACGCCTGGGCGGACACGCCCGGCCAGCGACGCGACACCGCAGCGGCCGCAGCGGCCGTCCGCGCTGCTGCGGCCGAGCAGCCAGCGGTCATCGAGGGCTGCTACGCCGACCTCGTCGCCGCCCTGATCCAGCCCGGCGACCGGCTGATCTGGCTGGACCTCCCGGTCGAGCGCTGCGTGGCCCACTGCCGGGCGCGGCCGTTCGAGCCGCACAAGTGGCCGAGCGCGGCCGCGCAGGACGCCTTCCTCCCGAAGCTGCTCGACTTCGTGCGCGCCTACCCGACCCGAGACGACGATCTCGGCGCTGCTGCGCACCGGACCCTCTTCGAGGGCCACACCGGCCCCCGGCAGCGGCTCCAGGCGCCGCCGACGCCAGGCTGCACCGACCCCGGCCTCCGCGCCCGCTGGCTGGCGAGCGCTGCGGACGAAGCCCGGCGGACCCTCTCTGTGCAGTCGCCCCAACAGCGCGACGCAAACCTGCGCCACTGGCTGGCGGGGGAGCTGGCGCGGGTCGACGACGTGGCCTTCCGGGAGCGGTTCGCGTCCGGCTGCCCGATCCCAGGCGCAGTGCCGGCCGACTACGCCCAGCGCATCCTCGACCTGCCGGGGTTCGGGCCGAGCCTGCTGGGCATCCGCTTCCTCGGCGGGGACACCGGCCGCCCGTTCGTCGACCTGCTCGCGTGGTCGGCGCTGCCGCGCGACTGGCGGCCGGGCATGGCGGCGATCGGGGAGGCTTTTGCGCTGTTCTCGCCGCGGCGTGTCCGGGTGCTGCTCGCCGAGCCACCGCCGATTCCGGCGGCAGCGGACCAGCACTGGGTCGCGGGGCTGCGCAGCGATGCGCGAGATCTACCGGCGCCGCACGTGCCGGTGGTGGTGGAGGCTGCCGGCCCGGAAGACGCGCCGGCGGTCGCGCTTGCGTATCGGTCAGCGCTGGCGGCGGCGCCGCAGCTCGCGCCGCACCTCTCTCCGGCGACCGCAGCGGACCTGGAGGGGTGCGTGGCGGTCAGCCTGCGGATCGGCGAGGTCTGGGCGGGACTCGCTGCGGCGACACCGCAGCAGCGCTGGGCGCTCCAGGGCCACGAGGTCGTCGAAGAGATTCTCGACGGGCCGTTCCGGGGGATGGGCTTCGGGCCGCACCTCCAGCGGGCGCTGCTCGACGCGCTGCCCGGGGACGGTGCGCCGGTCTTCGGGACCATCCACGCAGACAACGCGCCGTCGCTGGCGACGGCGCGTCGGTGCGGGCGCGCAGAGGTCGCGACCTGGTGGTTTGTGCCTACTGGTCGGTGAA
>Ga0316202_10003177_pt1 | contig 10148 bp, 7 predicted proteins | sample 3monrhotite_MG_FD_204934 | JGI IMG/M metagenome (GOLD analysis project Ga0316202, IMG submission 204934) | Microbial mat bacterial communities from mineral coupon in-situ incubated in ocean water Damariscotta River, Maine, United States -... | ecosystem: Environmental > Aquatic > Marine >...
CTCCTGGCGCACACTGTCGAGCGCAGCAGAAGGTTCATCCAACAGCAACAGGCGCGGCTTACGCACCAAAGCACGTGCCAGGCGGGTGCGCTGACGCTGACCGCCAGACAATAGTCGAAAATCAGCCTCAGCCAGTTCCTGCATATCAAACATTTCCAGCGCCTGCATGATCGCACTGGTTTGATCGGAAAACTGCCATGGCATGGCATAATTACTCAACCCCATAGCTACAACATCACGCACACGCATGGGCAGACGCGGTTCATGATCATGCAACTGATTGAGAAAGCCGATCTGCTTGAGCAATGTATGGCGACTGAATCTGGTTAAACACTTCCCAAACAGGTCGATATGGCCACTCGATGGCATGGTCAGGCCTGCAATGATATTCAACAGCGTGCTTTTTCCAGCACCGTTAGGACCAACAATACCGAGAAAATGTCCAGCCTCCAGCTCAAGGTTAATACCATCTAAAACAGGTTTTCTGGCAGGACCGAAATGCAAGTGGCTGATTTGAACGACTGGCACACTCATAAAGAATCATGCCCATGTTGATCACCAGATTGATCATCATGGTGGTGCCCCACCTGCTTTCCAGGTTCACTTGCAGATGAAGGTACTGGCTTACCACTGAACTGTGCAATATTTTGCCGCATCAACTCCGGCCATGATTGTGAACACGTTCCCAACGCATTCAGATGAATACGATGAAGGTTTACCGATGTGTGATTCTGTAGCCAGTCCAGAGAACGATTACTATGCCCGTCATCAGCGATCAACCATGCTCCCGGATGTTCATTTAAGCTCCGCAAAGCTTGCTCGAGCTGACGAGGGCCATGCTCCTGACCGTGATGACCGGACTCAAGTACATCCAGCACCGGGATCTCCATCAACTGCATCAACCGGCGCCATGACGGATGCTGCATCAACACACCGGTCTTCGAGGCTGCCTTAAGTGCATGCTTCCACTCATCTTCTATCGTCTGTGTCGTTTTCAATGCATATTCCAATGCCACTGTAATGTCAGCTTGTCGGCCGGGGTGCAGATCAGACAATGCTTTAGCGATGACAGGCAGAACCTGACGCACAGCGACCGGACTAAGCCAGCCATGATCAATATCAGACCACAGATCCAGTGTACGCGCATGATGTGGTGGCAGGGGCCAGCCACCGTCGTCTTTCGATGCACGCATCAACACCCCGGTCCGTTGTGTTGCTTCAATTTTACGCGGTGTGAGTTGAAAATGGTGGGGATCCGAGCCGTTTGCCAACAAGCACAAAACATCGGCTTTTTTATCCAGCATGGTGATCAAGCCCGCCAACGGCGGCAGGGTCACTGCAATTTCGGCAGATATCGCACTGCCAGGAGCCGCTATACTCAACAAAACTACGAGCCCCAGCCCTCTGCAAAACGAACGAAATGAATGGTGAACAATTCTCATATGCCGTATGCTAGCAGCTTAATGAAAAAGTCCATCCCTTGATTAATGGCACAGATATATGGAAACTGCTTCTCTATGATTTCTCCTGACTATTTTTCTTTCCGCTGGAGCTGGTACCGGCCTATCCTGAATCGTCATGAACAACCAGCTCAGCGCTGCGCCGTTGATGTACGTCGATTACCGATTCGCATTTCCGGCGAAGATGCCCGCGAATACATTCCCTATGTCATTCACCCGCAAGTGGCACGAACCATTTCGACCTCCTTACACCGACTACAGGACTATGCCGTGCGCTATGAGGTACGTGGCGAGAAAATATCTGCGCACAAACTGCCCAATATGGACGAAAAGGTTCGGCGCATGGTGGCATATCTGCGCAAACAGAACCCTCATATTTCACGCGATCTGCTACATCACTGGTGTGCCGATCCGGAAGGTGCAAATGCACTATTACAAGTATGTGAAGTGATGTGGGAGCAGGGCTGGAAACAGGATCAGGCGGATGCCTCCCCCTGGGTGCCAGCTATCAATGTGCTATTACTAAAATTTATTCGTGAAGGCATAGGCAAACTTTCCGATGAACACATAGAGAAAACCAACCATGTCTTGCTGTCTGTTATTGGAGGGTTGTATATCTGGGCACTGCAACGTTTTTTGCAACGATACCTGGAAGGTGTAGTCGAAGTAACCCGTATTGCCACCTATGAATCTATGATGTTACCGGCCACACCAATGGCATTTTTACAATATCAGCCGGATGCATCGTTATTGGCTGATGATAGCCGGGTGATTCGCGCCTATGGACTGGAGCCCGAAATTGTCCCTCGCATGCGACTGTTACGTAGCAAAGTCGGCATGCATAACGAAGGCGGCATGCTGCAACTATTGGCCAAAGATCAACTGGGTGCTCATCTGCAACGCCGCTGCTGGGCACGTTTATCACTGTGGAAACTCGGCATGGACAGTAACTTTAGCGGCTGGATGCGTTACGTGCTCGATGCCAAAAAGCTGGATCAACTGTTAGCCAGACAAGTTCAGCCTGATGCAGCTGCAATAGAAAACCTCAAGGCAAATCAGGAGGCCCCTGTAGCAAAATGGCTATTAGCCTGGATGCAAGGCGGTCGTGCTGCCAAGACCATCGCAGAGCCATGGTTAGAAGACAATATCACGCTGATGGCCTTCAGAGTATTTGATGAAGATGTGAAAATTGAAGTAGCCAGACGCACATCTGAAAAATCATGGTTGGATAGAAAAGAGAGCCTCGCCACGAAAGAGAACGCCTCACCTACAGGTCGTTCTGCAAGCGGCACGCGCAGTGCTGGCGGCTTACGCACGGGTGGCAATGCAAACGGCAGCAAAGGCGGCAGTAGTGACGCGGTAGCGCTACTGGATAAAGCCTGGCGCGATGGTGATCTGGTACTCATTCAGCCGGATGTCACTAAAGCACTGCACAGTGGCAAAGCTCTGTCCCAACGCCAGGGCTGCCTGCGTATCGAATGGTCGGAATATCTAGCCGGATTAAATGCCTGGCATGGCATGGATGCAGGGGCCTATATCACCAGCACCTTTTTACCTGGCATATTATCATTGATAGAGAGCAGAGATGGTGTGTTTCTTGACGCCTGTTCTGCTTCAGGATGCAGCTTACGCGGTTCAGTGCTGCACCTGACTGAAGCAGGCATCGCCTTGAGGCACCAGCTAAAGCAGTGGTTTGCATCATCGTCCCAGCAGAAGCTTGATGATGATCTCGTTGTTCCAGCCATCTCGATGTGCATGGACATGACTGGAGAGTGGAGCTTTTCAGAGTTCAAAGATCCAACCATGGGGCACTATCGCATTGCCTTTTCACTGGCCGTGACTCAGGCCGAGGCCGGACTCAGGCGCGACAGCCGCATCGGCCAGCTCATCCAGGAGCGCAATAGCACACAAAACAACAAGCCCATAGGCCTGGTGAATATTGAACCCGTCAAAACGGAGGAAGGGCATATCATTCAGGTATTGCATAATACAGGTTTCGCTTTCACCGCCTCCGCCATGACTGAATTAACTACGCTTCTAGCAAAAAAAGCCAACATCAAAAGCTTTCGCCTGAACAGAGCTCAGCTGCAAGGCGTTCTGGATGACTTCCGCCTGCCGCATGGAGGGGTGGAACTGCTGCTCATCCAACAAGCCGCTTCCGATGGTGAAGCGCCCTGGCTGTTGATGAAAGCAGGCAAAGCCAATCTGGGCGGTGTCGATTTAGATCTATTTGAAATGCTTGATGCTGATGCACTGGCAAGCAGGCATATTATAGAACGCGGGCTACCACGCTGGAAGTAATGACTACCCATCAGGCGAGCGCTATTACATTACACCTCCCTTACACACACTGGCTAATGCATGCCGATATCCCCCCCTTACCGCAACAACTGGCTGTAGGGTGGTCTGGGGGTGCCGATTCAACTGCGCTTTTACTGGCTCTAAAAAATGCAGGACATGATGTTCAAGCCTGGCATGTAGATCATGGCTGGCGCGACTCATCAGCGCAGGAAGCTGAACTATTACGGAACAAAGCTGCATCCTGGGGCATCACATTTATCAACGCCCGACTGCCTCCTCCATCGGGTAAAAACCGCGAAGCAGAAGCACGCCATGGTCGTCTGGCACAATTTCAAAGCTGGAGTCATGCAACAGGCATCTCCACAATATGCCTGGCTCAACATCTCGATGATCAAGCTGAAACCGTCTGCATGCGCCTCCTGCAAGGTGCCGGGGCAGGTGGTTGCCAGGGTATGCGATCCGAACGTCTGTTTAGTGAGCTGCGCATTGTACGGCCACTACTGCATGTGCCAGCAGAGGAGTTAAGGCAGGCGCTGGTTGACACAGGCATCAGCTGGTTTGAAGATCCAAGTAATCGCGACATGAATATATGGCGCAATCGCATCAGACATCAGCTATTTCCCCGAATGGAAATAACTGGCGCTTTTCCACAGCAACTGTTTCTGCGCTGGCAACGACAGGCGTATAGCCTCATTCAACGCATCGACCATGAGACCGATGCATTGTGGCAAACCACAGTGCAACCCGAAAATGGCCTGATAACTATTCCCTGGCGGTCATGGGTCTCCTGCTCCAGCGTTATTCGAGCCCGGTTATTGCAAAAAATGATGGCACATCTGCTCGGCGACGGCGTCACTCCCGGCCGTCGTCACATTGAACTGGTTGAGATATGGACAATAAAAAGTGCGCGGGGGGGGCTTGATTTATCAGGCTGCCGTCTCTACAGAAAGCGAGGCTGCTTGCATCTACAGCCAAGTAGAGCATATTTTGCACACAATAATTTAGATGTTTAACACTGTTTTCACAATAATAATAACATGCTTACGCACTATAGGCATGCACACCACGCAACAAAAGATGACGAGGAACTGTTTTTATGGGTAAAAATTTACTGCTCTGGTTGGTGATTGGTCTAACCATGATGAGTCTTTTCAACATGTTTTCAGCACCAATGCAGAAAGCCGAGAAAATGGCCTATTCTACTTATATTGACAAAGTCGATAGTGGAGTCGTCGAAACTGCCACCATCAAAGATAATCTGGTCAATGGTCAGTATCGCGATAATTCCGGTGAATTAAAAAATTACAATGTCACCGTGCCTGGCAATGATACGACCCTTTCACAACGCCTGCTGGATCAGCATGTCGTCATTAATGTAAAAGCACCTGATGAAGTTCCATTCCTGCTATCTATCCTGATCTCTTGGTTCCCTATGTTACTACTGATTGGTGTTTGGGTGTTTTTCATGCGTCAAATGCAAGGAGGCGGCGGCAAAGGTGGCGCGATGGGCTTTGGCAAAAGCAAAGCCAAGCTGCTAAATGAAAATACTGCCCGCATGACATTTGAAGATGTTGCAGGCTGTGATGAGGCCAAGCAAGAAGTCACTGAAGTGATCGAATTCCTGCGTGAACCATCCAAATTCACCCGTCTCGGCGGCAAGATCCCAAAAGGCGTATTACTCGTTGGCCCTCCAGGCACAGGTAAAACCTTGCTGGCGCGTGCTATTGCAGGTGAAGCAGATGTGCCGTTCTTCTCCATTTCCGGTTCTGACTTTGTTGAGATGTTTGTAGGTGTCGGAGCATCACGCGTCCGTGATATGTTCGAGCAGGCCAAAAAACATGCACCATGTATTATCTTTGTAGATGAAATCGACGCCATGGGTCGCCATCGTGGTGCCGGCATCGGCGGCGGCAATGATGAGCGTGAGCAGACACTCAATCAGATGTTGGTAGAAATGGATGGCTTTGAGTCCAATGAAGGTGTGATTCTGGTTGCTGCAACCAACCGCCCTGATGTACTGGATCCAGCCCTCTTGCGTCCAGGTCGATTTGACCGTCAGGTTGTCGTTCCACGTCCGGATCTATTGGGTCGCGAACAGATTCTGAAGGTACATATGCGCAAAGTACCGCTTGCAGCTGATGTGAACGGCAAAGAGCTGGCGCGCGGCACACCAGGTTTCTCCGGCGCTGATCTGGCCAATCTGGTTAATGAGGCTGCACTGAATGCAGCGCGTTTCGATCGCGATAAAGTGGTTCGTGCAGATTTCGAAACGGCCAAAGACAAAGTGATGATGGGCACAGAACGCCGTTCCATGTTGATCTCTGATGATCAAAAAGAGACAACAGCCTATCATGAAGCTGGCCATACACTGGTCGCCAAGCACCTGAAAAATGCTGACCCTGTGCATAAGGTGAGTATTATTCCACGTGGCCAGGCGCTCGGCATCACCATGCAAATGCCTGAAGAGGACAGATTCAATCACGATAAGGAATATCTACTGGATCAGATTTCCATCATGATGGGTGGCCGCCTTGGCGAAGAGCTGGTTCTGAACCAGATGACGACCGGAGCATCCAATGACTTTGAGCGCGCCACACAGTTGGCACGCAATATGGTAACCCAGTGGGGCATGTCTGAGCTTGGCCCAATGGTTTATGGCGAGCGCGAACACGAGCCATTTTTGGGCCGTGAGATCACCCGTCAAACCAATATCTCTGAAGCGACCGCCCGCCAAATTGACGGCGTCGTACGTAAACTCATTGAAGAGAATTACGATAGAGCCAAGGTCATCCTGGAAGAGCATATCGATCAATTGCATCTGCTTGCCAAAGGCCTGATTAAATATGAAACGCTGGACACAACAGATATCGATCGGGTTATGGAAGGTAAAGAACCACTACTCATTAAAGATACGGAAGGCAACACATCTTCAAGCGACACACCGCCGGAAGAGCCTGATGCTAAAGTAGATATTGGCAATGATGACACAAAGGCATCTTCCAGCGATGAGGCTGGCCAGACCAGTTAATGGAAAAGTGATGAAATCATGCTGGTTTCGCCCTCAATCCGATCATGGTGCGAGGGATGATGCCTGGATTATGGGGGTGCTAAATTGCACCCCCGATTCATTTTCAGATGGCGGTAGTTTTTTCAATGTTGAACAAGCGGTTCAGCATGGGCTTCGTATGTTTGAACAGGGCGCAGCCATTATTGATGTCGGCGGCGAATCTACACGACCTGGCTCAGAAACAGTTTCACTGCAAGAGGAGCTGGCACGGGTAATCCCTGTCATCAAGAGACTAACAGAACAAGGCTGCATCGTTTCGGCTGACACCATGAAAGCTGAAGTTATGCGACAAGCCATTGAGGCAGGGGCCAGCATCATCAATGATGTCAGCGCACTCACGCATGATGCTGACAGTCTGGCTGTCATTGCTGATAGCAATATCGACATATGTTTGATGCATATGCAGGGCACCCCTAAAAACATGCAGGATCAACCTCAGTATCACGATGTTATCGATGACGTGACTGCCTTTTTCAGTCAACGCATAGAAGCCTGTTTGCAGGCTGGCATCCAATCATCAGCCATCATACTTGACCCCGGCATAGGTTTCGGCAAACGACTGGAAGACAATATCGCCTTAATTCAGGGTATTCATCATTTCAAAAAGCAGTTCGCCATGCCTCTCTTATTAGGTGTGTCACGAAAATCATTTCTGGGACAATTAACCGACAGCCCGATTAATGATCGCGAAATTGAAACGGCTGTCGCTGGCGCCATAGGCATTAGCAACGGAGCAGACATCGTGCGTGTACATGATGTATCACTGCAGCGCCGCGCTGTGCAAGTTGCATCTGCATTATCTCCAGTTTCATCGTTTTCACTTGCAAGCTAGCGTTATCGTATTAGTTTAAGTTCATTGTCTACAACAAGGCATTTAAGGACTTTTTTTACTTAACAGTGCATATCGTAGCGTAAGCAGTGTTAATGCATCATTGAAAAGAGCAAGCATAAACGAACAGCTACAGTTCAAATAACGTTATTGAGGTGCACCAAGCCCATGTCCAACTGGCAGTTCGGCATCACAGATTTTATCGATATTGCGGTAGTCGCCGTTGTCGTTTACTTCTTTCTGCATCTCATTCGCGGTACGCGTGCGGTACAAATGCTCATTGGCGTTGCCATTGTCGTCATCACCTATCAGTTAGCCCGTACTTTTGGACTGTTCACTGTAGAGTGGATGTTCGGTCACTTCTTCTCAGCCTTCATGGTCATTCTTGTCGTACTCTTTCAACAAGAGATCAGGCGTGCATTGATGCGCGTAGCTATTAATCCATTAGCAGCTAACACAGCACCCATTGAAGGCATGGTTGATGCACTGGTTGAATCCTCCTTTTCACTGGTTCATCGGGGCTGGGGTGGCCTTATTGTGATTGAACGTGACACAGGCTTAAGGCATCTATTTGATTCAGGTGTTGTCATGGATGCACCATTGCGACCAGACATGATTCAGTCGCTGTTTTGCCCCGATGCCCCGATGCATGATGGTGCGGTCATGATTGGCAAAGACGAACGTGGTGGCCGAGTACTGGCAGCCCGCGTCTTACTTCCACTGGCACAATCAAATGCTGTATCTGGTCAATTTGGCACCCGTCACCGTGCTGCCGTAGGCATCTCAGAGGAGACCGATGCACTGGTCATCGTGGTCTCCGAAGAAACTGGCAATGTACATCTGGTCAAGGGTGGCCAACTGGGTAAACGCATGGATAGCAAAACATTGCATCAAGCTCTGGAAAAAGAGTTGTTTTCCGGAACGCTCCCTCAACATAGCAAATCGATAGCCGGAGAAGTATAGTGGCTCAATCACTGGCTCTGTTCCGACGATATAACCTGCACTTCTGGGCCGTTGCTATCGCTGTTTCGCTATGGTTGCACGTGCATGGAGAAGGCGAAGGCTCCATCAGTATGGATGTGCCGTTGCAGGTGCATGGTCTACCTGCAGATATGGTGATCGTGAATGATTTCCCTGACCATGTACGAGTTACGATCAACGGATTGCAATCTCGCTTAAAAAATCTACGTCAACTCAACTTCTCCATACCTATTGATGCCTCTGATTTAACGACACCAGGCGTGGTAGAGAGAGCCCCACAACTCTCATCTGTCTCACTGCCAGTAGGACTACATATTGATAAAGTACAACCGGATCGGCTTGAATTGCAGGTTGATCGTTTGGTCACACGATCCATCCCTATCCGTGCCAGCTTTGAACTACCCGAAGGCTGGCAAGTCAATGACATCAACATTAAACCGCGTCAGGTAAAACTGACCGGGCCTGAAGTATGGTTAGAAACATTACGTGAAGTTGATACAGCCCCTATCCGCCTGAGCTTAAAGGATGGCCCGTTTGAGACCCGTACAGGTATTGAAAGCCCTTCCGGCAAAGCCATTCGCCTAACCGACAGTAATGCTGAAATCCTTATCCAAGGCAACTTACTGAAAAAGCCAATACGATCAGCGCAGCCCCCGGCGCCAGGAGAATCACCATGAGACGTTACTTTGGTACAGACGGAGTACGCGGTACAGTCAATAAATTACCGATGACAGCGGAATTTGCTTTAACACTTGGGCGCGCCGCAGGACATGTGCTAACACGCCATATGGATCATCAACCACAGATTCTTATTGGTAAAGATACACGACTCTCAGGTTATATGATCGAATCAGCACTATGTGCAGGGCTCACTGCGCAGGGCATGAATGTACTGCTTGTAGGGCCAATCCCCAGTCCGGCAGTAGCATATTTAACACGCAGCCTGCGTGCCGATGCCGGTGTTATGCTCTCAGCATCGCACAATCCAGCCGGAGACAATGGCATCAAGTTTTTTGCCGCTGATGGATTCAAATTACCGGATAGCATCGAACTTGAAATTGAAGCATGCATCGACAATCTGCCAGCCCTGCCAGGCGCTCTTGAGATTGGTAAAGCATACCGCATTGATGATGCGCGCGGTCGCTATATTGAATTTCTCAAAGGCTCGTTGCCACGCGGCATGCGTTTTGATGGCATTAAGGTCGTCATCGACTCTGCTAATGGTGCTGCTTATGACGTTGCACCTCGCATCTTAAAAGAGCTCGGCTGTGAAGTGATCAGCATGTTTGACGAACCCGACGGTTACAACATTAATCGAGAGTGTGGTTCCACATACCCTGAATACATGATGCAACGGGTCGTTGAAACAGGTGCGGATATTGGTCTGGCTCTCGATGGTGATGCTGACAGGCTGATTGCCTGTGATGGCAATGGCCAGCTTATTGATGGCGACAGGGTTATTGCGATTCTTGCAGACCACACCCATACACATGGGCTGTTAACCGGTGGT
>Ga0316202_10003178_pt1 | contig 10147 bp, 10 predicted proteins | sample 3monrhotite_MG_FD_204934 | JGI IMG/M metagenome (GOLD analysis project Ga0316202, IMG submission 204934) | Microbial mat bacterial communities from mineral coupon in-situ incubated in ocean water Damariscotta River, Maine, United States -... | ecosystem: Environmental > Aquatic > Marine >...
TAAACGCACTATCACCTTATATCGTCTATTGGGCAAAAACAAACCTAACTAGAGTAGATATTGATATTTTCGTTTATTCAGGAACACAAACAACTGATAGACCAGCAACAGCTACATATTCACTAACAGCAGATGCTTACAACGAAGAAATAACATTTGACTTAGCTGTACTAGTAGCCGACTACTTTACTAATTCGTTTAACAATGACTACGCATCTAATTCTCTATGGGTTGATTATGAAATAACAGAATGGATTTCAGGCTCAGAACAAACAGCTGAAGCTATTGTTCCTTTAGTCGCTTTTTATGGCTATGGTTATTTCGATGAAGGTACAAATCCAGAGCTAACTTCTGGAGTTCTTTTATGCAATACAAACATATACATTCCTACAGGAACTGAGCCTATTATACCAATATCTACAGGTGATGCTGTTGGTGTTGAGTTTTTTGATAGCGGTAGTTTATTAGCTTTTGCTGCTATAACAGAATCTACTGAATCCAGTAGCTATATTGATTATGTTTCTCCTACTTTAGAATGGCTTTCAGAGAAAGATGGAGCGACATATGAAGGAAACCCTTGTATAGATGCTTTTGAACTTGAATTTCCTTCTGGAGTAACAGATATAGGCGTATCTGAAGGAGGTGGAATTACTAATATAAAAGTTAATTATGTTGACGAATGTACTTACACGCCTTATAAAGTAACCTTCTTAAATAAACAAGGTGCTTATCAGGATGTTTGGTTCTATAAAAGGATGGATAAAAACATTAAAATAAAAGATAGAAAAGGATTTAGGAGAAATACATTGGATGCTGGAATATTTAGCACTAACCAACATCAATATAAAAACTTTAGAGTTAATGCTAGAGAAAGTATATCTCTAAATACTGGATTCACTACTGAGTCTTTTAATTGTGTATTTGAACAATTAACCTTATCTGAAGATGTTTGGATTAGATGGGAAGGAAGAACACTGCCTATAAACATTACTGAAGATAGCTTTAAATATAAGACAATACTAAACGATAACCTTATACAGTATAAAATGTCATTTGTATTTGCATTTGATAAGATTAATAGTGTTAGATAAATGGAGAAAAGGGAAGTACAATTATACATAAAGAATAATGATGGAGCGTATGTCTTAATGGATATGTTTAACGCTCAGTCACTGTCTATAAAGGATTCTATAAAGGATATAAAGGATATATCTAGGATATTTACTAAAAGAAGCCATGAGTTCAAATTACCAGCTTCTGATAGAAATAATCAAGTATTTAGACACTATGAGAACACTTATATTAATAATGGCTTCGATGGTCGTGTTAAGAGAGATGCTGTCATAAATATAAACGGATTCAAGTATGATGATGGACAAATAAGTATGCTTGGAGTAGATATGAAAAATAATGTTCCTCATTCTTATAGAGTAGTTTTCTATGGGAAAACAATATCTCTTAAAGACTTGTTTGGTGATGATATGCTTCATGATTTGGCTAGATTTCCAGATTCTTATCTAAAAGGGTTTGATAATGTTTATGATTCAGACTTTGTTATTAAAGGATTGTCTAAAGGATGGAATTTAGTTAGTGGATCTTTAGTAGAGAATACAGACAGCACTGCTGGTGACCTATGCTTTCCTTTTATAAGCTCTAAGTCTTATTACTTCTGGGATAGTACAGTTGGAGGATTAAATCCATCAGAGAGTGGTGTAGAATCTAGGAATTTATTACCAGCTGCAACTACAACACCTAGAGGACTAAACACATACGATGTAAAACCAGCTATAAGAATAAAGCATATAATAGCTGCTATAGAAGAAAGATATGGGATAACATTTTCCACTGATTTCTTTGATGCTACTGATGATTTATACAATGAACTTTACTTGTGGTGTCATAGAACTAAAGGAGATATGCGTGACCAAGTAGAACAGGATTCTTTTAGTGTTAATATTAGTGATTGGGATTTAGTAGGTGGTAACACTGAACTCCGTTCTGCTGACGAGCTAGGAAACCCTAATTCTGCTTTATTTGAAAGAGAGAATTGGTATTATGAGATGGATATAACTGTTACTCCAGCTGGAGGTTCAGGTGTTTATGACTTAGAGATTTTTGATGCAGCTACAGGAGCTATATCTAACTCTAATCCATCTTCAATAGGGTTAAACGCTGTTGATGGACAACAAACATTTACATTCACTATTGATGGAATAAATTCAATATTCAACACTACACAAGGGGAGATAATTAGAAACAAACCTATATTCTCAGTAAGAACCAGAGGAGGTATTACATCTTTTACCTTAGATAGTATGGAATTGAGGTCGTATCAAATAATAAACTACAGTAACCTTCTACAAGACACTTCTGCTTATACTTATAACAGTGGAGGTTCTAATGCGGTAAGTACAGGTCTTAATCTTGTTGCTAATTTACCTAAAATGAAGGTTATAGACTTTATGACTTCATTATTTAAGATGTTTAACCTTACGGTTGAATTTATAGATGACATTTTAGTAGTTAGAACTTTGGATGATTTCTATGCAGATGGAACTACGTATGATATAACTAAATATATTGATACATCAAACGGTAAGATAAATAAGGGAAACCTATATTCTAAAATACTATTTGAATATCAAAATCCAACTACCTTTGCTGTAAAAAATAGCAATCAAATAACGAATGACGAGTTTGGTAACGAGAAACTAAACAATAGAACAACGGATTTATCTAACCCATTAGCTTTTGATGGTGGTGATTACAAGGTTAAGTTAGGATTTGAACACGTTATGTACGAGAGAATGACTAACCAGAGTGATGATGATGATTTAACTGATATAGGTTGGGGATGGATGGTTAACGAGAACCAAAATCCAGTACTAGGTAAGCCTTTAATATTATTCTGTAAAAAGGAAGATGCTATTTCACAAGAAGTTAACATAGATATTGATGACTCTGGTGTTTATACGACAATAGGTGACACTTATGATTACAGTAGTGGTACAGGAGATTATGATTCTATTATAAGACCATCAAATGTATTAGAGGATGAAGGGCAAACTATACATTTCGGCTCTGAGGTAGATGAGTATAATTATCAAGGCTCTAATCAAGGTGTTAATAGAGAGAGTTTGTTTCAGAACTTCTATTATAGCTTTATAATGCCTATTTATAGTATAAGGTCTAGAATATTTAAAGTAACAGCACATTTTCCTACGCACTTGTTACTACAACTAAGACTTAATGATAAAGTGTATATTGGAGATAGGTTATTTAAGATAAACCTAATGAAACCTAATTTAAACACAGGAAAGACAGAATTAGAGCTTCTTAACGAGGTAGAAACTTATAGCTTAGTTGATGCTACAACACCAGACCCTCCTTCTGGAGATGTTACAGCTCCAGTTATAGGAACTTTATCATATATAAGTCATTCATCAGGTTCAGTGACATTATCTATCACAGGAACTACTGATGATACAGCCGTTACGTCTTATGACATATACAGAGATGGAGTTAAAGTAGGAAGTCAGTCACATTTAGGTGATCCTCAACAAATGACTGTTACAGGGTTATCCGCTAGTACTAATTACGACTTTAAAGTAAAAGCTAAGGATGCAGCTGGTAATGAAAGTGCATTTAGTAATACTATTAACCAAACGACTGATGGAGATACAACTGCTCCTGTAGCTGTGTCGATAACACTCCAATCTAAAGATGATTCTAGTATTTATGTTAAAGTAGTAGCTTCTGATGCTGTAGGAATAGACCAATACGATATGTATATTGATGGAGCATTAGATGCTTCCTTCTCTAGTATATTAACTACAGATTATTACTCTTTTGAAGGGTTATCTGATGATACACTTTATACTCTAAAGTTTAAAGCAAGAGATGCAGCTGGAAATATAAGTTCTTATAGTCCAGAATTAGAAGTAACCACTGATGAAGCAATATAATGATTAAAGAAATAATAAACCAATTAAACCAGAGCGATTTCTACGGAGTCGATGAAGATATAGACATAGCTAAAGGGCTATACTCATATCCAACAAGATTAAGTGAATTTAAAGAACGAACTAGAAGAATTAAATCATGGCTACAGAAATAGTAAAAAATATAAAGATTCATGTTCAGTCTGATGGAAAGCTAACCCTAACAAACTTAGAAACAGGCTTAAAGAAAACTGACATAGCTGCTGAGAACCTTAATGAAACGTTAAAGGACTTAAAGCTAACTCAAGACAGCATCCAGAAAGGGATGAAGGGTGTTTCTGCTGCTTCTGGTGGAGCAACAGCAACCGTACTTGAAGCTGGTCGTGCTATTTCGGATAGTAACTACGGTATTCGTGGTATGGCGAATAACTTATCACAGTTAGCAACCAACTTTGCGTTTACTACTAGAGCTGCCGGTGGATTAACTGCTGGTTTAAAGGCTTTATGGTCTGCTATGTTAGGTCCTATTGGTATTATACTAGCAATAAATACTGTATTAGCTTTATGGGAGAGATACGAAATGCAATCTCAAAAAACAACTAAAGCTGTAGATGATTTAAATAAGGCTATGAGAGAAGCAACTTCAGCAGCCGAAGCTGATATAGTGCAATTGCAAGTTTATGCTGAATCTGTTAAGACAGCTGAAAAAGGAACTAATGAGTATACTAATGCATTGAAAGAGCTTACTGATTTAGGTTATAGTGGAGCTATTGATGCAATAGATGAGTTTATAAGCAAACAAATGGAGCTTATCTTGGTTACAGCTGAGTCTAAGGTATTTGAAGAAGAATATACTAGCTTATTAAATGATAGAAAACTAGCCACTCAGGCTGTTGATGAAGCAAACACTAATTTAGCAAAAGCTCAACAAGCCTCAGCTGATTTAGAGCAAAGAATTATTGATGACTACAAGACTTATGGTCAAACCGCTGGAGAACAGAGGGTGTTTTTAGCAGAAAAAGAAGCACAAGCTACTATAGCAGTTGCTGAGGCTACTGAGGCTAGAGGTAGGGTTTTTGATAGAATAAACAAGAAAGGAGAGCAATGGGAGGAAACTTTAAAGAGAATATTACAATTAACTAACCCTAAAACAAAAGGAGGTAGTGGTGGTTCTGCAAACAAAGCATTTAGACAAAGATTCTTAGATTTACAGAAAATAATAGAAGGGAATAATTCTAAAGCTGCTGAACTAATAATTGAAGGAGAGAAAGCTATTCAAGATATACAGGAAGAAAGTGCTGTTAGACAAATAGGTATTCAATTAGCTAAATTTAAGACTCAAGAAGATGCTAGACTAGTCGCATTCCTTAAAAGTAAGGCATCTAATAAAGCAAAAATAGAAGCTGAGAAATTACACGCTGATACGCTGGTTAAAGCTGAGGCTGAAGCATTAGAAGCTGTTGCTTCTGTTAGAACTCTTTATAGAGCTAAAGATATAGAGGAACAAAGAAAATATGAAGAAGATTTATTTGAAGTAAGAGGAGAAGTAGCTCTACAGGAAATTGAGAATAGAAAACTATTCTGGATGAAGTACAATGAAGTAGAGTATAATGAAAGACAGGCTGTATTAGAAAACAATAGACAAAGAGCTATTGAAGAGGCTGAAGAACAAGGATTATCTGATACTCAACGACTAGAAAGACTTAAGCTTGTTTATGATTCAGAACAAGCTCTTAGAGAATTAGACCTAGAAAGAGAATTTGCTCACATAGACCAAAAGAGAGCTGTCAATGAAGAGTATATGAGTTGGATTGCTGGAACAGGAGATGTATTACAGACTCTATTCCAGAAACAAACAGCTTTAGCTAAGGCTGGTTTAATACTAAGTAAGGGAGCTGCTATTGCAGACATAGTTATCAAGACTGATGCTAATATAGCTAAGATGAATGCTGATGCTGCTGGTGCTAATGTATCTGCTGCAAGGAATTTATCTGCTGCTGGTGGTTACTTAAATCCAGTTGCTGTAGCTGCTTTTGGAAAGGAAGTATTTGCTACCAATACTGCATTAGCTAGTGGAGTAACTAGAGCTAAGGTCTCTGGTGGTGTTGCTATTGCTAAGATACTTGCTCAAACTGTATCTTCATTCTCTAAGCCATCAGGTAGTGCTACTGGTGGAGGTGGAGCAGCTGGTGGAGGAAGAACATTTGACTTTAACTTAGTAGGTAGTACTGGAGAAAATCAATTAGCTGCTGCTGTAGCTTCTAACTTCTCTCAACCACTTAGAGCTTATGTATTAAACCAAGACGTACAAGACCAAGCAGAATTAGATTTACTAATAGAGGATTCAGCCTCAATAGGACAAGATGATGATTAAAACAGAGTACACTAATACAACTCTATCTGAAATGATAGATATAGACTATTACTACAAAGAGAAAACTCCAAGTATAATACAGAATTTCACTATGGAATTACCTGTAAATGAAACGGAATAATTGATTATTCGTTAATAATAATGTATAAAACTTAAAATATGTTAGAAGCACAAGTATTTGAGCTATTGATAGATGAGGAAGATGAATTTGATGGAATACAAGCTATCTCAATAGTTGAGAATCCAGCAATAGAAGAAAACTTTATTGCCTTAAATGAGCAAAAGGTTAAATTAGCTTCTGTTGATGAAGAGAAAAGATTACTTATGGGTGCTGCTTTAGTTCCTAATAAAAAGATATTAAGATTAGACAAAGAAGGTAATCCTTACTACATATTCTTCAAGGAGAAAACAGTTAGGATAGCATCTGAAATGTTTTTTATCTCTGGTAACCAATCTAACTCGACTTTAGAGCATGAGGTTGAATTAAGTGGATTGTCTGTTGTTGAGTCTTGGATTGTTGAAGATGAAGAGCAAGATAAGTCTAGAAAGTACAATTTAAGCGTTCCTGTTGGAACTTGGATGGTGTCTGTTAAAGTTAATAATGATACTATTTGGGAAGAGTTTGTTAAGACAGGTTTAGTTAAAGGATTTTCTATAGAAGGCAAATTTGCTGATGCAATAGAAATGAAAACAGCTGAGAAAGATGCTGAAAACACATTAAGTAAATTATTAGAACTTTTAAATAAATAAATAAAATGGCAAGAGAAATTAAATCAAGTAATGGATCTTCTAGCGAAGGAGTTGGTGGGTCTGTAAGTATTATAAACGGAAAGAAAGATAGATTCCCTGTAGATAAAAAGAAACCAGCTAAGAAGAAAAAATAATCAGCTATTTGTACGAAAATCAAACGATATTCTATAAACAGCGTTAATACTAATATAATTTTATTATGAAGAAGAAAAGTGCATTAGACATAGTAAATGGATTCAAAGAGGTTCTTTTAGGAGCTACAGAAACTCCTGAACAGGAGGTAGTTTTAGAAGATACTCCTGAAGTTCCAGATGCTCCAGAAACTCCAGAAGCAGCTCCAGTAATGGACTTTGCTACTAGAGAAGAGTTAGCCACTGTTAAGAGTGAAATATCTAAAGCAGTAGCAGCTTTAACTGCAATGGTTGAGCAAATGAAAGATTTAAAAGGTGAAACTCCAGATGTACCAGCTGCTTTGTCAGCTGTAGAAGCTCCAGCAGAAGCTGTAGTTGAAACTCCTGAAGCACCAGAAGCACCAGCGGAAGCTATTGCTGAAGTTGCTGTAGAAGTAGAAGAGGAAATTGAAGTAATTCATTCTCCAGAAGCTGAGGTAGTTCAAAGAAAAAACTTACTTAGTAAAACCACAAAGAAAAATACAACAGCTGCTGTATTTGAAATGCTTTGGGGATAAGAAAAAAATAAACAATAAATAATAAATAATAATAAATAATAATTATGGCTACTACCACTAATATTACTACTACTTATGCTGGTGAAAGAAAAGGAGCATTTATATCTGCTGCTTTACTAGGTGCAAACACTATCCGTAATGGTGGTGTTATTGTTAAACCAAATATTAAGTACAAAGAGGTTGTTAAGAGATTAGAAACAACTTCTTTAATGGCTGATGCTACGTGTGATTACACTCCAACGGAAACTTTAACTATCACAGAGCGAATCCTTGAGCCAAAGGAATTACAAATCAACAAAACACTTTGTAAGAAAGACTTTAGAAGTGATTGGGATGCTATATCTATGGGCTACTCTGTTCATGATAACTTACCTAAATCATTTGCTGATTACTTAATGTCTTACGTTGTTGCTAAAGCTGCTGCTGCTACTGAAGTTTCTTTGTGGTCTGGTGCTGCTGGAACAGGTGGAGAGTTTAACGGTTTCGAAACATTAATGGCATTGGATGCTAATTTACCAGCTGCTCAAGAAGTTACAGGAACAACTGTTACATCTTCAAATGTTGCTGCTGAGTTAAGAAAGATTACTGCTCAAATTCCAGCTGCTCTTTATGGAGCTGAGGATTTATTTATCTATGTTTCTCCAAACATACATAAAGCATACGTTCAACACTTAGGTGGATTTGGAGCTTCTGGGTTAGGTGCTGCTGGTACTGATGATAAAGGTTCTCAATGGTTCAATGGAAGTGCTTTAAGCATTGATGGTGTTAAGATCTTTGTTGCAAACGGTATGACTGCTGATACAGCTATCGCAACAGTTAAGGATAACTTATGGTTTGGTACAGGTTTAATGTCTGACCAAAATGAAGTTAAGTTAATTGATACTTCTGCAACTTTAGGTGACCAGAATGTAAGAGTTGTAATGAGATTTACAGCTGGAGTACAATACGGAGTCATCGAAGATGTCGTAACTTACGGTATCACGAATGCTGCTAACTAGTAGTTAGTTTTTAAAAGTATAATTCTAATATAAGAACCCTCTCTTCGGAGAGGGGAATCTTAAAAATAAATAAATAATAATATGAGTTGTGATTTAACGTTAGGTCGTTTAGAACAATGTCTTGGAAATGTAGGTGGAATCAAAGCTGTTTACTTCGTCAACTATGACGAGGATTTGATTTCTGGTGCTACCGTTTCTGGTGAAGAGATTACAGCATTAGCTGGAGCTACACCAGCTTTCAAGTACGAACTTAAAGGCGATAATAATACTTTTGAAGAAACTAATGAGAAATCTAGAGAGAACGGAACTTCTTTCTGGAATCAATCAGGAGCAATTACTTTAAAAGTTCAAGACAAAACAGCACAAGGGGAATTAAAACTAATGTCTTACGGTAGACCTCACGTAATTGTAGAGGACTATAACGGAAACTATAGATTAGCTGGTGCATTAAACGGATGTGATATTTCTGTTAGTACTGATACTGGTGGAGCTATGGGAGATCTGAATGGTTATAATATCACTTTTGAAGGAAAAGAAAGCGGAATGTCGCACTTTATCGAATCTTCGATAATGGGTGATGTAGCTGGATTTGTAATAACAGAAGGAGTCTAATAAACTTACTTAGTTTATATATCTTAAAAGGGTGTACACCACAAGTGTATGCCTTTTTTTGTGCGTAAAAAAAACGTTTTATCTTTTTCTCGTTAATATAATATGATATTACTAAAAGAAATTCCTGATAACTTTCAGATTAAGTTTATTCCTAGAGGATTCACTAGTATTTATAATACTACTTCTTCATTAGGAGTGCAGACTCTTCTAATAAGAGAAGATGGTACTGGTAAGGATTTAATCATAGAGGATGGTGATTTTGACAACACAGGGTTCGACAACACTGGTGTTACTTTAATATTCCCTTCAAGCAACTCTTTTGTGCGAGAGGGTTATACTTATTCATTTAAGTATTACTATAATGGGGATTACTTAGGATTTAAAGGACAGTTTAGATTGCAAACAGACTTAGACGAAGTTTATGATGATACTCAAAAATCATCTATCAACGAAGATGCAGATGGAACTGTGAAGTATGTGTCTAATGATAGAAATGTAGAATACGTAACAATAGATTAATGGGAAAAGAAAAAGCAGTAGTAAAGAAGCTACCTAATATAACAACTATAGCTTTAAGTGGTTATGAGATGCCTGTTATAAAAGAAGAGGCTCATAAAGATTGGATTAAGTACGGAGAAGATAATGATTACTTTGACGAACTTATAGAAAGATCTATGGGTAGTCCAACCAACTCTAGATGTATTAACGGTATTGTTGATATGATTTATGGTAAAGGACTTAACGCTACAGATAGTGAAGATAAGCCTGAAGCATTTGCTAGGAT
>Ga0316202_10003179_pt1 | contig 10140 bp, 7 predicted proteins | sample 3monrhotite_MG_FD_204934 | JGI IMG/M metagenome (GOLD analysis project Ga0316202, IMG submission 204934) | Microbial mat bacterial communities from mineral coupon in-situ incubated in ocean water Damariscotta River, Maine, United States -... | ecosystem: Environmental > Aquatic > Marine >...
CGAGCAGCTCGGCCCGGGCCGCCGCGGGCTGGTCGGTCTCGATCACGTAGACGATGTCGCCGGCGGTGAGGCGGCTGGCCAGGCGGCCCAGGCGGTCGTCCGGCTCGGCCCAGGTCCCCGCCTCCTTGCGCTTGGCGCCACGCCCGCGGCCCGGGGCCGAGGGGCGCGTCTTCTTCTCGCCTGCTTGCCCCAGACGCCCCGAGGACGCACGGGGCTGGGGGGAGCCGTCGGCCTCGGGCGCGCTGGCGGGCGCCGGGCTGTCGCTCGGCGTGCGCGCCCCCGGCTGCATGCCATCGCCCGGCCCCCGGAAGCCGCCTCCGGTGCGCAGGGGCGCCGGCGGCGACGCGCGCCCGGTCGCGCCGGAGGAGCCCTGACCGACAGCCAGGCCGTCGTCCAGGCCATCGTCCAGCTTGCCTTGCGGCTCGAGGGCGGGGGGCTGGACCGCCGGCGACTTCGCCGGGCTGGCAGCCCGGCTGTCGCGGGCTCGCGTCACCGGCCCGCCCACACCCTCGGCCACGAGTCCGCCGTGCGGCTCGTTCCCGCGGTCGGCGGCACGCCGGTCGCGCTGGACACCGTCCCGCTCGAGCTGTTCGCGCAGGGCGCCGGCTTCGGCCAGGGCCCCTGCGTCGTCCTTCGCAAGCGGGTCGAGCTGCCGGCGCTTCGCCAGCTCGGCCGCATCGAGGCCATCCGCCGTCTCGATGCTCGCCGGATCCTGGCCGCCCGCGGGGGCGTCGGGGTTGCCCAGCACGGTGATGTACGCCACCGTGAAGCCGACCACGAGCAGCGCCGCGCTGGCGTAGCACACGGTGAGGATCCGCAGCAAGCGAGTCGGACGTCCGCCCGGGGCACGCGGCGTTCGCGGCGTCCCTGCATCCTCGGCAAACGCCGACGACGCGGCGATCACGGCCGCGGTCTCGGCCCCCGCGGTGGGATCATTGCCCGCGACCGCCCCGGGTGCCTGATCGTCCGCGGCCTGCAGGTCGGCGATCCGTGCCTGGATGCCGGCCCGCAGGGTCGGCGGGGGCTCCATCTCGACGCCCCGCGGCCCGTGGGCGCGGACCCACCCCTGGATGCGCTGCAGCTCGTCCCAGGCCTCACGCCAGGTGGCGTCGGCCGCGATGCGCGCACGCACCGCGGCGGCGGCGTCGTCGTCGAGACGGCCGTCGAGCAGGTCGTGCAACTCGTGGGGCATGGGATCAATCACGCGACACATCCAGGACGGCGGCCATGCGACGCCGAACGTCGGCACGGGCGCGATGCAAACGACTGCGGATCGTGCCGACCGGCACGTCCAACAGCTCGGCGATGCCCTCGTAGGAGAGGGCCTCGACCTCGGTGAGGATCAAGACCTCGCGGGCCTCGGGCTCGAGGGCGCGCATCACCGCTTCGAAAGCCGAGCGCAGCTCCTCGCCCCGCGCGGTCTCCCAGGCCTCCGGGGCGTGATCGGCCACGCTCGCACCCCGCGGGGACTCCGTCCCCGGCACGGGCGCGTCCAACGAGAGGGGACGGGTGTGCTTCACCGTGCCCCGCTTGCGGAGCTCGTTGCGGCATTGGTTGATGGCGATGCGGGTGAGCCATGTGGAGAAGCGGGCCTTGCCCTCGAAGCGCGGCAGGGCCTTCCAGGCCTTCACGAAGCTCTCCTGGGCGGCGTCGAGGGCTGCATCGCGATCGCCCAGGATGCGCCACGCCAGCCGGTAGACCCGGCCCTGGTGACGATCCACGAGCGTGTCGAATGCACCCGCATCGCCAGCCCGGAAAGCCTGGATGGCCTCGAGGTCGGGATCGCGGTTCGGGGGACGTTGTTCGTGTTCTGCCACGGTTAGACCCGCCTCGAGGGCGCTGGTTCCCAGGGGACGTGAGGAATCCCACTGTAGGGGGTTCGTACGGCCGCGGGCGCTGCTCGTTCGGCAAAAAGCCCGCAAGGGATCCGGGCGCGGGCCGGCGCGACCACGACCGGCCCGGAAGAGCCCCCCCGCCGCCGGCCAGCGCTACGCGTGGGGTGCGCTGTGCTCCGGCTCGATCCGGCCGACCAGGACCGTGATGTTGTCCGGGCCGCCCCCGGCCTCGGCGGCCGCGATGAGGCGGGCGCAGGCCTCCTCGAGGGAGCCCCCCGCGCGCAGGATCTCCTCGACGTCGTCGTCCGGGACGACACCCGTGAGGCCGTCCGTGCAGAGCATGAGGATGTCGCCGGCTTCGAGGCCGCTGCGCGGCTGGGCCACGTCGAGGTCCTCTTCGCTGCCGAGCGCCTGGAGGATGATGTTGCGCGCGCCCATGCGCTGCGCCTCCTCCTCCGTGATGATGTTGTCCTCGAGCAGCTTCTCGACCAGGCTCTGATCCTTGGTGAGACGCGAGAGGCGGCCCTTGCGGAACAGGTAGGCCCGGCTGTCGCCCACGTGCACGAGCTGGGCGGTGTGGTCGTAGACCCAGACCGCCGTGAGGGTGGTGCCCATGCCGCGGCGGGCCGGGTTGACGGCGCTCTCGTCGCGGATGCGCTCGTTGGCGACCTCGACGGCCCCCACGAAGGCCTCGGCCAGTCCGCCCTCGTCGGCCCCGTCGGCGGCGCCCTCGGCGGCCCGGCGCAGCATCTCTTCCCGCAGGATGGTCACGGCGAGCTCGCTCGCCACCTCGCCAGCCTTGGCGCCCCCCATGCCATCGGCCACGGCCAGGACGGCCCCCGGGCGGAGCAGCACGCTGTCGCCCTCGACGTCATCGGTGATCTCGCGCCCGTCCCCGGGGTCCCCGGCGAGGGCTCCGGCCCACAGCGCGTCCTCGTTGTTGGTACGGACGCAACCGACGACGGAACGTCCCGCCCAGATCACGCGGAGGCGGGGAGCGGCGTTGGAATCGATCGTCATGGAATGGGCGCGTCCCGTCGCTGCCGCTTCGCTGCGCTGCGAAGTTGGTGCCGGCTCCGGCGGGTCAAGGTACGCGCTGCGCCGAAGCAACGCAAAGCCGGCTTTAGCGGCCCCCCGGCGGCCCGCCATGCAGCGCCGCTTGACGGGGCTTGCCGCGAGTTCGACACTGGACCGATGCAAACCCCGCTCCCTGCAGGCCTCACGGCCCTCCTTGCGGCCCTCTTCCTCCTGCCCAGCGCCCCCCACCGGGAGGCGCTCGCGGCGCCGGAGGCCCCGGCCGTGGTGCTGCGTACGCTCGAGGTGAGCCAGATCAAGGGCGTGTTGATCGGCCTCGACGCCCAGCACGTCACCCTGAAGGATGCGAGCGGCACGCCGCGCCGGGTGGCCCTGACCTCCGCCATCGCGCTCGACCTGCCTGCCAGCGCACCCCGCCGCCGGGGCGGCCCGCGCTTTCGCGCGTGGCTGACGGGCGGGAGCCAATTGGCCGGACGTCTGCTCGGCGGCCGGGCGGACGTCATCCAACTCGGCAGCGAGTCCCTCGGCGAGGTCGGCCTCCTGCTGGATCACATCCGGACCCTGGAGGCCCTGCCCGCAGGCGACGAACGCTGCCACGACCTGGCCGCCAAGCACCCCCGCCCCGAGAAGGACGACCTGGCCTACGACACGGACGGCGACGAGTTCCGCGGCGCCGCGCTCGAGGTCGACGACGAGGGCGTGGTCGTCGAGACCCAGGGCGGTCGCGAGCGCTCGGTGGCATGGAAGTCCCTGCGCGTCCTGCATCTGGAGAACGACGCCCTGCCCGCACCCGAGGGCTTGCGCGCCGAGATCGAACTGCAGGACGGCTCACGATTGCAGACCGAGCGTGCGCCGGTCCTCGAGGGCACGACGCTGACGTTCGCCCTGCGCGCCCTGCCCAAGGAAGTCCTGCGCGTGGATCTCACCCAGGTGCGTCACATCCGCTGGCGCGGCGGGCAGTTCGTCTATGCCTCGGACCTGCCCTTCGAGAGCACGCACCGCATGTTCCACGAAACGCCGGCCGCCATGACCTACCCGGCGTTCCTCAAGCGCTGGTTCGGCGCACGCGTCGACCGGCGCGCCTCCGGTTGCCCGCTGCGCATGGGAGGCACGCTGTTCCGCCATGGCTTCGGTGTGAACAGCGAGAGCAAGCTGACGATTCCCCTCGACGGCAAGTTCGCCAGCTTCCAGACCTGGTTCGGCATCGACGACGAAGTGCTTGCCGAGGCCGCCGGTTCCACCGCGCGCGGCAACGTGAGCGCCCGCATCCTCGCGGACGGCAAGGTGCTCTGGGAAGCGAAGGACGTCGTCGGGGGCAAGGCCCCGCGACGGGTCGGCCCCCTCGATGTCTCCGGCGCGCAGGTCCTGGTCCTCGAGGTCGGCTTCGGCGCCGAGCGCATGACGCTCGATCGCGCCGACTGGGGGGAACCGATGCTCCTGAAGACATCCTCCCCCAGCAAGAACACGAAGTAGACGCGGCACATGCCATGAGCTGGGACCATCCGCTCGTCCTCTGGGCCATTCCGGCACTGGCCGTGCTCGTCGCGCTGTTCGAGCTGCGTGTGCCGGGCCGTGGCTGGCGCCGCATGGCACGCTTCGCCTTGCGCACGGCCGTGCTCGCGTGCGCCGTGGCCGCGCTCGCCGGGCCCTCGATCGAGCGGCGCGTCACGCGGGACCGCCGGCTCGTGTTCGCGATCGACGCCGCGACGCGCGAGCCGCTCGCCAGCGCGCAGCCCGCCGCGGCCGCAGCCCTGGAGGAGCGCCTGCGGGATGTGGCGGCCGCCGAAGGGCTCGCTCTCGACGTGCTGCCGTTCACGATCCGCGCCGCGCTGGAGGCCGACGGGACGCCGCCCGCGTCCGTGCAGAGCTCGCTCGCCGCCGCGCTCACCGGCGCGCGCCTGCGCTTGCGCGGGGACGAGACCGGCGGGGTGATCGTGCTCAGCGACGGCCGCGGCGACCTCACGGGCGCGCGCGCCGCCGTGGCGGCGCTGCGCGCCGATGCCGTCCGCACGACCGGCGTGGCGATCCCCGCCACCGTCGAGCCCCCCGCGCCCGTCGCACGCATCGAGGCCTTCGACGCCCCGGCTACGGTGCGCGGCCCCTTCGCGGTGCGCGCGCGCGCCGTGGATCCCGAGCAGCGCGCCCACACCCTCGTCTTGCGCGTGGACGGCGAGGACACGCACAGCCACGCCGTCGCTGCCGGCCCCGCCCGGGACGTGGTCTTCCCGTCGCTGGAACTCGAGCCCGGGGTGCACGAGCTGAGCCTCACCCTCGTGGTGGACGGCACGGACAGGGCCCTCGCCCGACGCCTCGTCGAGGTGGGTCGACCGCCCCGCGCGCTCGGGCTCTTTGCCGACGGCACGGGGGGCCCTTGGGCCAAGGCCCTCGACGCCCAGGGCCTCCCCCTGGAGGCCACCTCGAGCGCCGCGTTGGCCACGCGCCTGGCCTCGGGCCAGGTCCCGGACCTGCTTGTGGCCGACGCCGCCGCCCTGACGGCCCTGCCCATCGACACCGCGCATGTCCTGCGCGCGCGCGTCCGCGATGGCCTGGGCCTGGTCGTGATCGCCGGTGAGGATGCCGCCGCGTGGGCCTCCCTGGCGGAGGGGCCGTTCGCGGAGCTGCTGCCCGTACGCCCGCTGCCCGAGCCGCCCAAGCCGCCGCCGCCCGCGCCCCCACCGAACGTGGAGGAGCCGCCGCCCCCGCCGATCGACAAGCCGGAGGAAGACGAGGGCCCGGGGCTGAAGGCCGAGCGCCGGCCCGAGGAAGCCCTGCCGATCACGCTGCTCCTGCTCGTGGACCGCAGCGGCAGCATGGCGGGACCGATCGACAAGCTCAACATGGCCGTGCTCGGTGCGCAGCGCGCGGCGGAGGCCCTCTCCGCGTGGGATCGCGTCGGGGTGATCACCTTCGCCAGCGATGTGCAGGTCGCGATTCCCGTGCGCAGTGCTCGCTCCGCCTCGACCCTGGCCGCCTGGCTCAGCGACATCGAGCCGGACCCGCTTGCGGGAACGGACATTGCCGGGGCCCTGCGCATGGCGCGCAAGGTGATGGCCCGCGAGCGCTCGCCCATCAAGCACGTCATCCTGCTGACCGACGGCCGGCAGTACCCGTCGGGTCCGATCTTCGGTCCGATCGTGAAGCCCATGCGACGGCAGGGCATCACCATCACCGCCGTCGGCATCGGCCGCGGCTCGCACATGGCCCAGCTGCGGGAGATCGTGCAGTGGGCCGCCCGGGGCCATGTGCGCTCCGCCCGTTCCCCCGGTGAGATCCCGCGCATCCTCACGCGTGACACGGAACGCATCGCCAACAAGCGCCGCGTCGAGGCCGAGAAGATCGATGCCCGCCTGAACGACGAGCGCAAGACGGAGCCCGTCCGTCCCCCGGAGAAGGCGCAGCCGAAGCCGCCCCCGCCCCCCCGGGAGCCCCCGCCGACGGAGCCCGAGGGCCCCGCCGAGGCGCCGGCGGACGCCCCCGCCGCCCTGCCCGTGGTGCGCGTACGCGCCCACGAAGCGCTGCAGGGGTTCGCCGATGGCGAATGGCCCTCCGTCGGCACGCCGCGCCTCGCCGAGCCGCGCCCGGGGGCCGTCGTGCTGCTCGCACGCCAGGATCACACGCCGGTCCTCGCGGCCACGCGCGCCGGGGTGGGCCGCGTGCTGGCCTGGACGCTGCCCCCGAGTGATCCGGGCGCCCTGGCCTGGGGCCCCCTGGGACGCCTCTTCGCCCAGACGGGCCGCTCGGCCCTCGCGCCGGAGGGCGCATTCGAGTACCTCCCCCGCCCGCACGTGACCCAGACCCCGGACGGCGCGCTCCTGCACGTGCGCTGGCCCCCCGGGGCCAGCAGCGGCCACGTCGAGGCGCGCTGGATCGGCCCCGAGGGCACCGCGAGGCCGCTCGGGGCCTTCACGCCGGAAGACGGCGAGGCCGCCAAGCCCCTGCCCGCCGCGCCGGCCGGCTCGCGCTGCCGCATCGAGCTGGCCTTGCCCGGGGGTCCGGCTCCGGCACCGCTCAGCTACCTGGTGGCCGCCGCCGCCGGCGCCCGGCCCCAGGCCGCCGATGCGGAGGCGCTTGCGATGGCCCTGGGCGCAACGCTCGAGGATCCCGCGGTCTTCGTGCGTTCCCTCCCGACCATGCAGCGCACGGAGCGCACGCCCCGCTGGCCCCTCTTCCTCTGGCTGGCCGTCCTGCTCCTGCCGTTCGACGTCTACCTCCATCGCAGGGATCGCAGCGCGTGACCCACCCCGTCCTCGCCCTGACCCTGGGGGATCCCGCCGGCATCGGCCCTGAGATCGCCCTCCAGCTGCTCCGCGCCCCGCCGGCCGGCGTGCGCCTGCTCGTCCTGGGCTCCCGCGAGGCCCTCGCGCGGGCGGCCGCCCGAACCCCGGACGCCGCCCTGCCCCCCGACGTGGACGGCCCCGAGGACCTGGGGCCCGGCGCCTGCGGCCTCTGGACGCATGCCGCCCCGCTCGCGGCCCTGCCGGCCCATGGTCAGGTGGATGCCGCCGCCGGGGCCGCCAGCCATGCGTGGGTGCTCCAGGCCGCCGACCTGGCCCTGGCGGGCCGCGTGGCGGGGCTCGTCACGGGGCCGATCCACAAGGAGGCCTGGCATGCCGCCGGCGTGCGCCACCCCGGGCACACGGAGGCCCTCTGCGAGCGGGCGGGCGCGGCGCGCGTCCTCATGATGCTCACGGGCGGCCGCCTGCGGGCCGCCCTCGCCACGACCCACGTCGCCCTGCGCCGGGTGCCGGACCTGCTCGAGCGCGAACGCCTGACTCGCGACCTGATCCTGCTCTCCGCCGAGGTCGCGCGGGCGTTCGGGCCCGACGAGCCGCGCCTGGCGGTCTGCGGCCTCAACCCCCACGCCGGGGAGGGCGGGCTGTTCGGACGCGAAGACCTCGACATCATCGCGCCGGCCGTCGAGGCGGCGCGCGCGGCGGGCGTCGACGCCCAGGGCCCCTTGCCGGCGGACGCCTGCATCCCGAGCGCGGCCGTGGGGGGCTACGACGCGGTGTTCGCGATGTACCACGATCAGGCCCTGCCGGCCGTCAAGGCCCTCGGCCAGCGCGAGGGCATCAACATCACGCTGGGCCTGCCCTTCCTCCGCACGTCGGTGGACCACGGCACGGCCTTCGACATCGCCGGTCGGGGGGACGCCACGGACGCCTCCCTGCGCGCCGCGGTCACGGCGGCGCGCGACATCGCGATCCGTCGACACGAATTCGACGCGAAGGGCGGCGCCGAGTGCGTCTCGCGCTCAACCCGCAGGGTCCCCCCTCCGACCTAACGTGATGCAGCCCCCAGCGATACGGGAAGGGCCATGGCGCGCAAGGCAACCGATCTTCTTGAGGTCTTCCGGTACGACGGAGACGACAACGACGAGGGCGAAGGCCGCTCCGTCTCGAACCGTCGTGGACGGTCGGCGCAGAGCTCGTCGGCCAAGAAGGCGCAGGCCAAGAAGGCCAAGGCGAAGAAGGGCAAGGGCTTCGACGGCCTGATCGTCACGCGCCGCCAGGTCATCCTCGGCGCAAGCGTCTGCTGCCTGCTGGTGGCCTTGAGCTTCGTGCTCGGCCTCTCCGCAGGCCGACCGGGCCAGGGCGACACGCCGGCGGCCAGCCGGACCCAGGCCGGGGCCCAGGGATTCATCATCCAGGGCGAGATGCCGATCGTGCATACCTCCACCCAGAAGCCGATCGGCATCGCGGGCGTGAAGGAAGAGCTGGTCCGCGAGTACCGGGTCCCGGCGTCCAATCTCCGCGTCCGGGCCGAGGACGGCCGGCTGATCCTCGAAATCGGTCTCTTCGGCTCCGAGGACGAGGCACGCCGCTACCTGCGCAGGAGCCAGCTGGACATGGCTCACATCTTCGGTTCGGACCCGTTCCAGAATCCGCGCTACCTGCCGCGCGGCCGCTAGGGTCCGGCCGGGAATTTCACCTGCTCGCGGGCTCCATCGGGGATACTGCGCGGCTCGCTGCCCGATTCGGGGCGAAGACCTTCGGAGGACCTCATGTCCATCCACAAGAGCCTGAAGCTGAAGAACTCGCTGGAGCGCCCGCGCTCCGTCCTCACACGCTGGGAGCGCATCGAGCGCCTCCTCGACGAGGAGAAGTGGCGCGAGGGCGACAACGTCCTGGGCCTGCCCAAGGTGCGCACGAAGTACAAGATCAAGAGCCGCCGTCTCGCGAAGCGTGAAGCGGCCGAGGCCAAGAAGGCCGAGCAGGAAGCCGAGAAGGCAGCCAAGAAGAAGGCCTAGGCGCCTCCGCAGGCTCCTGACGAGCGCGGCCCTCACGAACGGGGCCCTCACGAACGGGGCCGTGACGAACAGGGCCCACGCACAAGGCCTCCGCGGCACGCCGCGGAGGCCTTGTTCGTTTTGGGTCGATCTCGTGCGTGCCGCATCCCCGCACGCGGGCGCGGCCGGGCCTGCCTGGAACGGACTCCGGCTGCGCCGGGCGCTCCGCTCGCGGCGCCGAGTCCGCGACGGCGGCATGGCTCCTCGACGTGATCTCGGCTCGCGACGGAGCGTCTCCAGGCGCGCCCTAGTGCGCGGGCGCGCCGATCATGCGGCCCTTGCTGCGACGCGGAGCCCGCTTGCCGGGCTTCTCGGGGAAGCGCGGCAGGTGGTCCTTGTTCTCGATGTACCAGGCGCGGGCTTCGTCCGCGGAGCGGTGCTTCTGGCCCATCAACTGGTTCCAGGCCTTCACGAAGTACGGCTCGATCCAGGTCTGCGTCCAGGACGCATCCTTCACCTGCACGTCGAGCACGACCCCCTCCTGGATCGTGGCCACATCCGGATTGGCGATGTTGGAGGCCTGGGCGATCTCGACGTCGTAGTCACGCACGTACGAAACCTGGTTCAGGAAACTGACGGTATTGCGCGTGGACGAACCGTGGCTGTGCATGCGCTTGACGAGGTAGGGCGCCACACGCTGGTCACCGAGCAACGCCAAGGCCTCGGCCGCATTCGCGGCGATGCGCAGGTTCTTGGAGTTCAACGCACGAACGAACGGCACCGCGGTGTCGTCATGACCGAACGCCTGGGCTGCCAGGACGGCCTCCCGCCGGACCGCCGCGCTGGCGTCGCGCGCGCCGGAGAAGATGAGCCCGCGCAGCGCGGACTCGTCCCCGAGTCGACCCAGCAAGCGCGCCGAGGCGATGCGCACCTTGGCGTCCTTGTCGAAGAGGGTATCGAGGGCCGCTTGCAGGATGACCGCGTCGTCGGTACGCGCCAACGCAAGGCGCGCCGCGGCCTGCAGCGGTGCCGCGCCGGTCG
>Ga0316202_10003180_pt1 | contig 10139 bp, 11 predicted proteins | sample 3monrhotite_MG_FD_204934 | JGI IMG/M metagenome (GOLD analysis project Ga0316202, IMG submission 204934) | Microbial mat bacterial communities from mineral coupon in-situ incubated in ocean water Damariscotta River, Maine, United States -... | ecosystem: Environmental > Aquatic > Marine >...
GTGCGGCGTGCAGCTCAGCGACGGCAGCCGCCGCCACAGCGGGAGGACACCGGCGACCAGCTCGCGCTGGTAGTTCATCAGCGCCAGCAGCTCCCCGTGAGTAAAATTCTCCCCTTTCACGCGCAGGCCCGAGACCAGCTCGGTGCGCCGGGCGACGACGCCCATCCAGGCGAGGTTGCTCCAGACCTGCACGTCACGGAGCTCCTGCGGAGTCAGCGGCGCCTCGGCCGTGACCTTCTCCTCCAGGGCCGTCAGCCGCGCCGAGCAGCGCCGCATGCGCACGTTGCCGTGGAAGAAGTGCTTTCGGATGAAGGCGACCTGATCGGCATCGAGGTCCTCGGCCGGGACACGCGACAGGCGCTCCCACCGATCCGTCGCCCCCGCCGCGTAGTCTGCGAGCTGCTCCAGCAGGGACGGGACGACGTTGACTGTCGCGACCGCGCCCGACTCGGCGAGCAGGACGGGAACGTCGGTGTAGCCACGGGTGGCGTGCAGCCGCACCCACGGCATGATCGGCTCGCCAGACTGCGGGTCGCGATAATCGGGTTGGTGCATGTGCAGCAGCGGTGCGATCGAAGCCGGCATCTGTCCTCCTCACCTGGTTCCCTACCCTACCCACCGAGGGCAGCCGGCGCAGGAGAGGGCATCGGCCGGCGAGGTGGATTAATGGAGGAGCATGGCCACGCTGGTTGATCAGTTCTGCCCAAATGTCCACGACGCACCGATCACGGCCGCGGCCTACGATCCGGAGAGCGGGACCATCGCGACGGCCGACGCCTCCGGCGTCGTCGCGGTGCAGCGCCCCGGCGAGGCGACCCCGAACCTCATCTTCCAGCCCGGCGCAGGCATCCGGGGGGCGCTCGACCTCATCGCCGGCGGCTCGCTGGTCGCAGTCGGTGACGAGAACGGCACCATCGGGGTGTACCGCACCGCTGACGGCGAGCCCGTGTTCGTCGAGACACGCGAGGGCACTCGCGGGCGCGTGCGGGCCTTCCGCGGCGTCGCCATCAACCCACAGGCGAGCATGCTCGCCAGCATCTCCCGTGACAAGCTCATCCGGATCTGGGATCTCTCACGCCGCGAGCGGGTCGCCGCCTGGCAGGGTTTCTCCGGCGACACCGTCGAGTTTGACCGCCGCGGCGAGCGCCTGCTGGCGATGGACGAGGACGGACAGCCGAAGCTGATGGACCTGCTGCGCGTCGAGGCGCTGCACATGGACCGGCTCCAGACCCCCGCCGAGCGAGCCGCCTTCACCCGCGACGGCCTCGCCATCGTGGCCGCCGGCCCCGCGGGCATCTCGCTGCTGCGGGTCGCCGACGGCGCGCTGCTCCAGAGCTTCGCCACGCAGGGCGGCACCGGCATCATCAACCTCCAGCTCTCGCCCGACGGCAGCCGCGCCGGGGTCGTGACCCGCCGCAGCGCGCACGTCTTCAGCCTGCCCGAGCTCCAGCCGGTCGACTCGGTCCGCCACGGCGCCGCCGAGCCCACCGGCGCCGCCTACTGGTCGCCCTCCGGCGTGATGGTCGCCAGCTCTGACGGCCTGATGTACTCCGGCACCTCCGGTGGCTCGGCCGGTCCGGTCCGCTGCGCGGGCGGCTTCGGCGACCACCGCCTCGCGGTCCACGGCGACCACGTCGCCTACTGGAACGGCAGCCGCCGCCAGATCAAGATCCCGCTCGGCGGCCCGCAGCGCACCCGCGAGGTCCACGTCGACCGCGACGGCCGCCTGGTCGTCACGGTGCCCGACGGCCAGCCCATCCAGGTCTTCAACTGCCAGTCCGGCAAGAAGGTCTTCGACGGCGGCCCACAGACCATCGACGTCGCGAGCGTCGGCGTCGGCGGCACGGTCGTCGCGGCGCTGCTGCGCGGCGGCGGGCTGCGCTGGTGGGAGCTGGAGCGCAACCGCGGCTACGAGCTGGCGTGGCCGCAGGCCATGGCCCTGTCCAACGGCGGCACCTGGCTCGGCGTGGTCACCCCGCGCGGCTACGTCCACGTCATCGACCCCCGCACCGGCCGCGACGCCCTGCCGCCGCCAGAGCCCCTGGCCGACTGCCCGGTCAAGCGGCTCGCCTTCGTCAACCGCCGCCCGGACCTGCTCGTCCTCGACGAAGAAGGCGTGCTGGGCCACTACGACCTCGCCGCCGCCGCGCGCGGGGGCACGCCGGCCATCGGCCGCGACGTGCTCACCATCAACGTGCCCGTCGACAGAATCTGGGGCATCACCGGCGGACGCTACTGCGCGATGCGCCTGCCCGACGGAGACCGCTGCGCGATCCTGTGGGTCGACATCAACGCCTCCGAGGTCATCGCCGAGGTCACCGACCTCGCGCCCAACACCTGGGTCGACGCCGAGAACGGCCTCATCTTGGAGCCCGCCCGCTCCAGTGCGGTCCTCGAGCGCGAGATGGACGGCACCGAGCGCCGCGTGCTCCGCTCCCTCCCGGACAACCAGTGGCTGTCCTTCAGCCACCGCGGCATCCTCGAGGCCAGCTCCCGCGCGCTCTGATGGCCGCCCGGTGCTGGCGCGTCGAGCCTACGAGAGGTCGACCGACTCGCCGCAGCCGCAGGGACGCTTGGCCTGGGGGTTCTCGATCTGGAAGCCGGACTCCATGAGAGACTCGACCCAGTCGATCGTCGAGTTCTTGAGCTTCTCGACGTGGGCTTCCTTGAGGAAGACCTTCACGCCGTCGAAGTTGAAGACGTGGTCGTCCGAGTCGGGCTCGCTCTCCAGCTCCAGCACGTACTTGTGGCCGGAGCAGCCGCCGCCGGTGAGCCCGAAGCGGAGGCCAAAGCCGTCGGCGTCGTACTCGACCTGGAGGCGCCGGACGTTCTCGACGGCGAGGGGGGTCATCTTGATGAGGGACATGGGAAATCTCCCGCTTGTCGTTGTTCGCTACAATCTAACCCCCCGGATCGGCGCGTCTACACCTCAGCGAGGAAGGTCTGGACCTCTTTGATCACGGCGCGCGTCTTGGGCAGGAGCGGCCGGCGGAGCATCGAGGCGCCGATCAGCACCGCGCACAGCGCGATGAGCAGGTCTCCGCCGAAGATTCCGACGAGCACAAATTCGATCTGGGCGCCGGGGATGCGACTGAGCAGCACCACCGCGACGGCGTGCAAGAAGATGATGGCGTGGACCGCGAAGATCGCGCCGCAGGCGCAGAAGGCCAGCCCCATCGCGAGCCGCCGCAGGTCGCGGGCACCCTCGGCCTGGGCAGCCTCGGCGTGCTGCCGGACGTACTGGACCGCCACCCGCCACAGCTTCAGCAGCAGGCTCTGCCAGCGCGGCGCGCGGGCGACCGCGCTATCGGCCACGGCTCAGGCCGACGATCAGGCCCATCAGGAGGCCAATGCCCAGGGCCGCGAGGAGCGCGGTCCACAGGTTCTCTTTGACCGTCTCCTCGGCCTGCGGGACGGCCTGCTGGATCTCCTCGATGACATGCTGGCCCTGCTCCGTCAGCTCCCGCAGCGCCTCCTGGGTGCGCGCGGCGCGGTCGTGGATCGCCGCCTGGGTCTCGGCGGCGCGGGCGCGGAGGGCCTCCTGGGTCTGGGCGGCGCGCTCGCCGACAGGGCCGGTCGCCGCTTCGAGCCGGCCGATCAGGCCCTGGAGGCGCGCCTCCAGGCCGCGGACCTTGACGCCAGCGACCTCGGCGATCTCAGAGAGGTGCTTGCGGGCGAGGGCCTTGGAGCTGTCCGTCTTCTCCGTGACCAGTGTGACAAGCTGGTCGGGGTCGCCGCCGGTCGCGGCGACGGCCTCGGGATCCAGGCCCCACTCGTCGATCACGAGCGGCTGGACCTTCTCGGCAAAGGCAGCGGTGAACACGGCGCGGTCAAAGTCAAAGGCGAAGCCGGGGGCGGTCTCGGTGCTCGACATGGTCTACTCCTGGCAGAATGCTCAGGAGGATTGTAGGCCCTGCTGGCGAGACCGCCACAGCGACCATACCCTCAGCGGCACCTGTGCTGCCGTCAGGGCGTACAGCAGCGGGCCGAGCGCGTGCATCTGGAAGGCCGCGACCACGTCGAGGTGGCCCATGAAGGTGAAGCTGCGCGTCAGGCCGCAGCCCGGGCAGCTCAGGCCGGTGATCCGGCGGAGGGTGCACAGCTCGGGGATGCGGACCCCGAGCAGGTAGACGGCCTCGTCGGTGGGACTGAGCAGCACGCTCATCGCCACCACGGCCGCGCAGGTCACCAGCACGCCGATGTCCCAGGCGCGCTGGAGCGACGGCGGCCCGGCGGCCATCAGCGGCGGCGGCGGTGGCGCCGGCCGCCTCGGCCGGTGTCCGCGGCGATCCGGTCGAGGATGCCGTTGATGAACGAGCGGCTGTCCTTGTCCCCGAAGCGCTTCGCCAGCTCGACGGCCTCGTTGATCGAGACGCTGGCGGGGATGTCGGTGCACTCCAGCAGCTCGTAGCTGGCGAGGCGCAGGATGTTGCGGTCGACGACCGACATCCGGGCCAGGCGCCAGTTCAGGCTGGCGGCCTCGATGAGGCCGTCGATGTCGGTGCGGCGAGAGCCGACGCCCCGGACGATGCGCTGGGCGAAGGCGATCTCCTCCTCCTCGGCGGGGCGGGCGGTCAGCTCCTCGGTGTCGATCTGCTCGGCCCACAGGTGGGTGAGCGTCTCGGAGCTGCCGAGGTCGCGGATGTCTGCGGCGTACAGTGCCTGGAGGGCGAACTCACGCGCGCGGCGGCGGCTGGCCATGGCTACTCCTTGTTGCCCGCGTCGATGCCGCGGAACAGATTGACCATCTCGATGGCGGAGATGGTCGCCTCGTGGCCCTTGTTGCCCATCTTGGTGCCGGCCCGTGCGATGGCCTGCTCGATGGAGTCGGTGGTCAGGACCCCGAAGCAGACCGGAAGGTTGGCCGACAGCGACACGCTGGTCAGCCCGCTGGCGGCCTGCCCGGCGACGTAGTCGAAGTGCGGCGTGCCGCCGCGGATGACGCAGCCGAGCGCGACGATCGCGTCGAAGCGGCCCGTGCGGGCGATCCGCTGCGCGGCGACCGGCAGCTCGTAGGCGCCGGGGACCCAGAAGACCTCGACGTCCGCGTCGGTGTCGACGCCGCTCCGCCGGAGCGTGTCCAGGGCGCCCTCGAGCAGGCGGCTGGTGATCATGTCGTTGAACCGTGCAACGATAATCGCGAACCGACCGCCGCGATAGACGAAGTCGCCCTCAGTGACCTGTGGCATCTCTGTCCTCTCCAAACAGTGCAGGCTGGGCCTGTATCACGCTTCGGGCAGCAGGTGGCCGAGCAGCCGGCGCCGATCCCGCAAGAATTCTGCATTTTCCGCCGAGACCGGCACCGCGAGCGGCACCCGCTCGACGACCTCCAGCCCAAAGCCCTCCAGGCCCATCAGCTTCCGGGGGTTGTTGGTCATCAGCCGCAGCTTGCGGACCCCGAGGTTGACCATAATCTGCGCCCCAACGCCCAGGTCCCGCAGGGCGTCGTCGCCGCTGTTCGCGGGGCCGTCCTCCTTGGGGAGCTGGAGGTGCTCGCGGATCATGCCCAGCGCCGCGCTGGAGCTGTACGAGCCGTTGACGTGCAGGTAGACCAGCAGGCCCTCACCTTCGTCGGCGATCTTGCGCAGCGCCAGCTCAAGCTGGAGGTTGCTGTCCGAGGTGCCCGAGCCGAACACGTCGATGATCGGGCAGGCGGCCTGGATGCGGGTCAGCGTCGCGCCGCTGGCGACGAGGTCGCCCATCCACAGCGCGAGGTGCAGCGCGCCGTCGTGCGAGCGGTAGACGCGGCTGTTGAAGGTGCCGATGCCCGGGACCGCCAGCGGCGCCTCGAGGGTCGGCTCCACGAGCACCTCGTTGCGCAGCCGCCAGCGGATCAGGTCCGCCACGGTCACGATGCGAAGCTTGTGCTCGGCGCCGAACTTCTTGAGGTCCGGCAGCCGGGCCATCGTGCCATCGTCGTTCATGATCTCGCAGATGACGCCGGCGGGCGTCAGGCCGGCGAGCCGGGCGAGGTCGACCGAGCCCTCGGTCTGGCCGGTGCGCACCAGCACGCCGCCGTCGCGGGCACGGAGCGGGAAGATGTGGCCGGGCGTCACGAGGTCCTGCGGACCCGCGCTCGGATCGATCGCGACCTTCACGGTGTGGGAGCGGTCGGCGGCCGAGATGCCCGTCGTCACGCCCTCGCGCGCCTCGATCGAGACGGTGAAGGCGGTGTGGTAGGGGCTCTGGTTGTTCGCCGCCATCATCGGAAGCTGTAGCTTCGCGATCCGCTCCGCGGTCATGGTCAGGCAGATCAAGCCGCGGCCGTGCTTGGCCATGAAGTTGATGGCCTCCGGCGTCACCGCATCGGCCGCCATCGTCAGATCGCCCTCGTTCTCGCGGTCCTCGTCATCGACCAGGATGATCATCCGGCCGGCCCGGATGTCCTCGATGGCGTACTCGACCCGCTTCAGGGGATCTGGATCCATCACGACAAAGCTCATGGCTGTTCCTCGGTGTGCAGGAAGGAAGACCCCCTAACCCAACCTCCCCCCCACCGGGGTGACGCACAGATGTCAAGCCCTGGTGTCAGGCCCGACGGCGCAGCCCCACCGCGGCCACAGCCCACAGCACAAGCCCCCAACCCGCGGCACCGCCGAGCGCAGAGCACCCGCTCCGGCCGTCCTTGTCCCCGCCCCCGCCGTCGACCGGATCAGCGGTGTCGTCGACGACCGAGCCGGTGTCGTCGCCCGGATCTTCGGTGTCGTCGCCAACATCCGCACCGATGCTGTACGACCAAGCGAAGGTCTCGTTGTAGTCGTTGTCACCCGAGATGACCGTGACCGAGAGCCACACCTCGTCCGCGCCCGCCGAGCCGGGCACGGTCGCCTCGCCGCGGTGATCGGTCAGCGGGACCGGGACCTCGGACTCGGTGTTGCCATCGACGATGATGGCGCGCACGTCCCAGGTCGGCGTGCTGCCGCGGCTGCCCTCGCCTGCGCCACGGAAGCCGACGACGACATCCTCGCTGCCAGCGTCGATGCGCAGGTAGTTGGAGCCATAGGTCCGCGGCAGGGTGCCCGACGGCGCGTCGGTCCAGTCCTCCTCAGGGCCCGCAGTGCCGATGGTCCGGTCCCCGTAGTTGCCGTAGTAGTCCTCGTAGTAGTCGACGTACGACGAGAAGATGTCTCCGTCGTCGTAGCGACGGTACGTCGCGTTGCGCGCCGCGAAGTCAAAGTACGCCTCGTCGAGATCGACACTCCACTCCGAGCTGAGGATGCTGCGCAGGGACGACAGCGGGTCGCTGAGGTTTGAGTCGAGCCAGCTCGACCGGATCACGCTGGCGTCCGCGACCTCGCGGGTCAGGTAGTACGGGAAGATGAAGGCGCCGTACTGGTAGTACTCCTGGAGAGAGCCACTGTCGGGGTAGTCGAAGAAGTTGACCGAGAAGTGCGGGTACAGAGCAAAACCGCCGAGGAAGCCCGAGACATACTGAGCGCGGTTCTCGGGGTAGATCTCGGTCTCGACCCAGTTCGCGGTCGCTTCCCAGTACCAGGCGCCCGGAGAGCCGTCGTAGTACTCGTAGCGAGAGCCTGCGGCGCCCTGGAGCGCGTGGAAGAACTCGTGCGCGCCGACGGTCTTGCCGTAGCCCTCGTCGTCGTAGGTGCCGCGGGTGATGACGATCATCGGGTAGCCCTGCGAGTCGCCCGAGTAGTATGCCGCGCCGCCCTCGCGCGGGCCGCCCGTCCCGCCCATGTACAGGTTGAACTTGTAGCTGCCGCTGCCCTGCGGAGCGACGTAGTCCAGGTCGATCAGGATCTCTTCCCAGGCCGTCTCGAAGGTCTCCAGGATGTAGTCGGCCTTGCTGTCGCTCAGGTTGTGCGTGCTTCCCCAGCGGAGCGCGAAGTTCGCCGACTCGCGCGTGTTGGCCAGCCCGTAGGCGTCCCGGAGCTGCTTTCCGCCCGGCGGCGGCGGCGTGTCGCGCGACACCGCGGTCACCCGGCCGAGCCCGAGGGGGGCAAACCCGCTCTCCATGCACGCCTCGTCTGCGCCGTGCTGGAGCGACATCAGCTCCAGGGTCGGGCAGGCGCTGTCCGTCAGCCGCGCCGAGATGGCCTCTGGCGTCGGGCAGGTCCCTGCGAGGGATGCAGAAGAGAGAACAATCCAGATCATCATTGGGTCTCCGGTGGCCGTCGGTGCTCATACCTTGCCGTCAGATATCGGTGGCTGCCATCCCACCGTGGAGACTTCAGCCAGATTTGACGCACACAAGATAAGCAGCCCGCTGCCCGTGCAGCCCACAGCGAAGCCAGGAAAGATCCATAATTATCGGGCCGCGCGCATCCTGATCTGCACGTCAGCACCCACCACCGCGACCGCCTCGACGACAAACCGTGCCTCATCGAGGTGCAGCGGCGTGCCGCCGACCCAGCCCGGCCCGCCCGCGAGCACCTTCGGCGCCACGAACAGGTCGATCTGATCGACCACGCCAGCGTCGAGCATCGCGCGGTGGACGAGGCCGCCGCCCTCGACCAGCACCGAGCGCAGGCCACGGTCCACCATCACCGCAAGGACGGCGGGGACCGACAGCCCGCCGCCGGCCCGCGGCACCCGGACGATGTCTGCCGGAAGCGATCGCGCCGGGGCATCGGGCGCGCAGAAGAGGAGCGGACGCAGCCCGGCCGTGAGCACCCGCGCGTCAGCGGGGCAGCGCAGCCGAGAGTCCAGCAGCACCGGCCGCGCGTTGCTGCCGCCCGGCACGCGGGTGCTCAGAGAGGGGTCGTCGGCCAGCAGGGTGCCCGAGCCAACCAGGATCGCGTCGACCGCGGCGCGGATGTGGTGGCCAGCGGCGCGGGCCTCGGGGCCGGTGATCCACTGGCTCTCCCCGAAGGCCGAGGCGATGCGGCCGTCGGCCGTCGTCGCCGCCTTGAGGATGACGTACGGGCGGCGGGGGTCGGGGCTGGTGAGGCTGGCCGGGTCGAGGGGGATCATTCCTCGCCGGGGGTCTCGATCCAGGGAGAGAGCAGCTTGATAAAGTCCGACGGGCTCTGGACTTCCTGGTACACGCTCGCGAAGCGGAGGTAGCCGACCAGGTCCATGCCCCGAAGCTCGTCGAGGACCAGCCGGCCGATGTCAGAGGCCAGGATCTCGTTGCCGGGCGCCGAGAGCACGTGCTGCTCGACCCGGTCGGTGGCCTCTTCCATCTGGAGCGCGGTGATGGTCCGCTTCCGGCAGGCCACCCGCAGGCCGCTGAGGATCTTCTCGCGCTCAAACGGCTCCCGCGAGCCGTCGCGCTTGATGACCAGCGGCGCCTTGCGCTCGATGCGTTCCTGGGTCGTGAAGCGCTGGGTGCAGTGCTGGCACATGCGACGCCGACGGATGCTGGTGCCCGTGCTCCGGGTCTCCAGCACCTTCAGGTCTGTGTGTTGGCACCGCGGGCACTTCACGCTGTCGCGCTCCCGTAGATCGGGTACCGCTGGCACAGCGCGTGGATGTCGCTGCGGACCCGCTGCTGGAGGGTCTCGTCTTCCGGGCTGGAGAGCACGTCGGCGATGCAGTCCGCGACGAAGACCGACTCCTCGACGCCCATGCCGCGGGTGGTCATCGCCGGGGTGCCGACCCGCACGCCCGAGGTCACGAACGGGCTGCGCTTCTCGCCGGGCACGGTGTTCTTGTTGACCGTGATGCCGACGCCACACAGCAGGTCCTCGCCGTCCTTGCCGCTGATCGGCCGCTCGGAGAGGTCGATGAGCATCAGGTGGTTGTCGGTGCCGCCGGACACGAGGTCAAAACCGCGCTCCAGCAGGCGGCCAGCCATCGCCTTCGCGTTCGCGATGACCTGCGCGGAGTAGTCGACAAACTCCGGCTTGAGCGCCTCGCCGAACGCGACGGCCTTTCCAGCGATGACGTGCATCAGCGGGCCGCCCTGGGTGCCAGGGAAGACCGCGCCGTTGAGGCCCTTCATCAGCGCGCGCTGCGCCATGACCAGCCCACCGCGCGGCCCGCGGAGGGTCTTGTGCGTCGTGGTGGTCACGTAGTGGCAGTGCGGGAAGGGGCTGGGGTGGTGCCCCGTGACCACCAGACCAGCAATGTGAGCGATGTCGGCCAGCAGCAGCGCGTCGACCTCGTCTGCGATCTCGCGGAAGGCCGCAAAGTCGATGGTGCGCGGGTAGGCGCTCGCGCCGCAGATGATCATCTTC
>Ga0316202_10003183_pt1 | contig 10135 bp, 6 predicted proteins | sample 3monrhotite_MG_FD_204934 | JGI IMG/M metagenome (GOLD analysis project Ga0316202, IMG submission 204934) | Microbial mat bacterial communities from mineral coupon in-situ incubated in ocean water Damariscotta River, Maine, United States -... | ecosystem: Environmental > Aquatic > Marine >...
CGCCCCTGTCGGGCAGGTACAGTGATAATGCAGGGACGTAGGTGATGATGAGTACGGCCAATAACAGGATGAAAAAGAACGGCAGCGTTGCTTTGTAGAGTTGCATCACGGGTTTTTTAAATCGGTAGCTGGCAATAAAGAGATTGAGTCCAACGGGCGGGGTGAAGTAGCCGAGCTGCATGTTGGCGAGAAAGATGATGCCAAGGTGAACTGGGTCAATGCCGTAGCCGAGCGCGATGGGCAGCAGCAGTGGGATGATTAAAATCAGTGCGGAGAAGATGTCGAGCATTGCGCCGAGGATCAACAAAAAGATATTGAGCAGGATCAGGAATGTCAGTGGGCTATCGACGTGCTCTTTGATGAAATCAAACATCCGTGTGGGTATGTCTGCATCGATCATGTAATTGGTTGAGGCGAGTGATAGGCCGAGAATAATTAATAGCGCACCAACTAGTACCATTGAGTTGCGCATGATTTGCGGTAATCTTTTCAGCGGTATTTCGCGATAGATGAGTACTTCAACTATCAGGACATAGAGCGCGGTGACGGCGGCGGCCTCAGAGACGGCAAAGAAGCCGCTATAGATTCCGCCGAGCACGATAAATGGCAGCGGTATTTCCCAGCATGATTCGCGCAGTGCGCTGGCCACTTCTTTCCATTCCATTGAGTGGGTGGGCAGGTCGCGGTTTTGCCACATGCTCCAGCCGGAAAGCATAAACAGCATTAATAGCCCAGGGATGATGCCGGCGAGAAAAAGCTCGTCAATGGTGAGCGGTTCGCCGATCCCCATTTGTTGTACGATCACAGCGTAGAGGATGAGCGGTAGCGATGGCGCAAATAGCAGTCCGAGGCTGCCTGAGGTGGTGATCAAACCAAGGTTGAAATTCTCTTTGTAGCCAGCCTGCATTAGAGCGGGAAAAAGCAGTGCGCCGAGTGCCACAATTGTCACCCCGGATGCGCCGGTAAAGGCGGTGAAGAGTGCGCAGGCAAACAGGGCGACGATTGCGAGCCCGCCGGGCAGCCAGCCAAGCAGCGCCTGGCTGAGTTTGACCAGACGTGCCGGTGCCTGGCTTTCACTGAGTAGATAGCCGGCAAAGGTGAAGAGTGGAATCGATACCAGCATCGGCATCTCTGCGAGGCGGAAAAACTCAATTCCCATCACCGCTAAATCGATATCGGCCTGATAGAAGCCCCACATCGCACCGGCGGCGATCACCGCAAACAGTGGTGCGCCTAACAGTGCCAGTAAGATTAATAGCAGTGTGATTAACATTGCGAATCACCATCGTGTTGCGCTGGTGTTTTGCGAATGAGTGCAATGGATTGCGCCAGGCAGGTAAAGCCGCAGCGAAGTGCGATCAGGCCAAAGCCAAAGGGAATGATTGCTTCGCAAAGCCATGCAGGCACGGATTCAAATGCGGTGGTGCCATCTTCGAATTCCATTAAAACAAAGCGGTAGCTGTGGTAGCAGAGCAGGCCGCAGATGATGGTGGTGAACAGGTCGAGCACAATTTGATTGAGCCCTGTAAATCGCTCGGGTAAAAAGCGCGACAGGACATCGATGCTGATATGGTTTTTTTCACGCGTGGCGACCATCGCGCCGAGCATGCCAACCCACAACACAAGGATGCTGAGCGAGGGGTCTCCCCAGGAGAGGCCACTGTCCCAGAAGTTGCGCATGATGATCTGCACGCTGGCCAGCGCGATCATCACGAACAGTGACAGTGCGAGCAGGCAGTTCTCTACAAAAGTGATGACACGATTGATGAGTGCGAAGGGGCCGCGATTGGATGGCTGTGTTGCGTTTATCGGCAGCATTCCTTGCCTGGTATGACGTTACAGTGATTAAGGGGTTGTCGTTTTACTGTTTTGAGCGGTCACCGATGGCGCGCGGTAATCATCAAGGTGACGTTGTAAGGTCTCAACAATCTCTTTTGATAGTACCCCTTTCTGAGTCATTTCCTGGCCAACGTTTTGGCGGATGATGAACCACTGCTCGGTGAGCTTAGGGTCAAGGGCGATAAAGGTGATGCCCTGTTTTTTTAGTGCGCTACGGGCGGCAAGGTCATCTTTACGGTTTAACTTGTTCAGCCGTTTAAAGGTTGCGCCCATCACTTCGGATACGATTGCCTGATCTTCAGCTGAGATGCGTTTAAAACGCTTTTGGCTAATCACCATTGAGGCGTAGAGATATGAAAGCGGTTCATCCATCAGGTACTTCACACGGGTGTGCCATTGTAGCGCAATCGCGCCGCTGGCCGAGCCTGCAATGGTATCAATTAAGCCGGTCTGCAGGCCGGTGAGTACATCTGAGAGCGCGAGTGAGATCGGTGACACACCAACGGACTCAAAAGCGGAACGGCTGACCTCGTCGTTCTGAGGCACCCAAACTTTTTGTCCGTCAAAATCATCGACGACTTTGATTGAATGGTTTGACATCAAATAGGCAAAGCCGCCTTCCGCGAGGCCAAAGCTGATAAAGCCATTTTCCTTTAACCCTTCGATTAGCAGCGGGTCCATTTTCTGGCGAACATAGTCGACCTCTGCTTCGGTGCGAAAGGTAAATGGTAGGCTGTAGATGCCGATGTCCGGATAGATGGCGGTGAGGCCACCGCTGACAATGGCGCCGCCGTGTAGTTGTCCGATGCGGATTTTACGCAGCACGCTTTTATCATTGCCCATGATGCCGCCGGGAAAGAAGCGGAACTTCACGCGGCTGTTGGTGCGTTCCTTAATTTCGTCGGCACCTTTGCGCATCTCATCCATCCACGCGGTGCCGTCCGGCGCGATGGTGGCGATTTTAAATGTGAGCGCCTGCGCTGGAAATGCAATGGCTGCAGCGAGCAGGGTTCCAATCATCAATAAGCGTCGCATCTATTCACTCCTCGAAATATGCGGTAGAACTGTCTAGTAGTTGGCGCGCCTGCTGTTGCGCCAGTGTGTTACTCAGGGTGAGGCCGCTCTCTTCTGGTTCGGCATCAAGTACCTCATTCAGTAGTTTATCGTGCAGTTCCTGATCAAAGATTAATCTTGCGTAACGACGTGCGAACTCGACTTTAACGTAGAGGTTGCGGCCGTCTGAGTATTTGATCGCATTTTCAAAATGTTGGCGCCCAACTTCTGGTTTGCCGCCGAGGGCAGGGGGGCGTAATGTGCGCAGCACGCCCAGATAGAGTTGTGCCTGGCCGCGTTCATAGCGCGGGTCTAATGTGATGATGTGCTCAAAGGCGAGTTCTACCTTGGGCAGTTCGGCAATCGCAAGAAAATCGTCGCTGTGGGCCTGTATCCAGCCAGTCCAGGCGGTGGCGTAGCCGTAAAGCAGTGATAATTCATCGGCGTCCACTTTGACGATTTCACGTGCGAAGTCATCAAAGGCCGCTTTGTCGTGCTGACAAACGGTGGGATAGGGCTGGCACAGGGCGCGGCGGGCGTAATCATGCGCTTTATCGGAGAGTCGTGCGGCACGTGCTTTATCTTCGACAAAGATACCGGCATAGGTGTCGTAAAGGCGCGCGCCCGCAAGCAGTAGGTCTTCGTTGTCTGGGTCGTTGAGGATGAAGCCATCGATCAGTAGTAGATAAGCGGGTTCGCCATCGCGCACTGTTTCGAGATCATTCTGGTTGGTGATCGCCAGCGAAAGGCTGTCGGCCACGCTGCGCATCGCGCTTGAGGCGCACCCGCTGATGAGGGTTGCCAGCAAAAGAATGGAGACAAGTCTAATTGTATTTTGGGTGTGCAATGTCAACCGCTTGGTTTGTGTGGGTAGCGGTTAGGCTAACCGGTATCAAGCTGTAGAACAAGTGGTTACGCTCATCCTTGAGCAGAAACCGGGGGGTAAATCGTTGTTTTTATGATTGCCGTTAGCAGATCATTGCTGCGCCAACGGTGTTGTTGGTGAAGCTGTCGATAATAATGAAATTGCCGGTGGCACGATTGTCTGCGTAACGGTCAAAGGTAAGCGGGCTGGTGAGTTTGAGTGAAACCTTGCCGATTTCATTCACTGCCAGCGCTTCTGCACTTTCATCCTGAGTCAGTTCATTGATGTCTGTGCGATACTTAATTTCAGAAACCATCGCTTTAACCGTATTGGTGCCGTGTTTGATAAAGTACTTGGTGCGAGGGGTGAGCGGTTCTTCCCCCATCCAGCAGACAATCGCCTCAATCTCTTTGGCAGTCTGTGGCATCTTGTCGGCATGGGCGATGAGATCACCGCGAGAGATATCGATCTCATCCTCAAGCGTGATAGTGACACTTTGCGGGGCAAAGGCTTCATCCAGATTGCCATCAAAGGTGATGATTTCTTTTATCTTCGATTTTTTACCGGCCGGCAGCTGGACGATTTCATCGCCTGGCTTGGCGGTGCCTGAAACGATGCGCCCCATGAAGCCACGAAAATCCGGCAGCTCTTTGGTCTGAGGGCGGCACACATACTGTACTGGAAAGCGGAAGTCGCATTCGTCAATATGGCCGCTGACGTCGATCCCTTCCAGTGTTTCAAGTACCGTCGCTCCTTCGTACCACGGCATGTTGTCGCCGCGATCGACGACCATGTCACCGGCCAGTGCTGAGACTGGAATGCAGATCAGATGATGGATGTTCTGGCGTGCGCAAAACTCAGTTAGGGCTTCTTTGATGCTCAGGAAGGTCGCTTCGTCATAATCAACCAGATCCATTTTGTTGATTGCTACAATCAGATGCGGCAGGCCTAGCAGGCTGATGATGTGAGTGTGGCGACGTGTCTGCTGCAGTACGCCTTTACGTGCATCAATTAGAATGATCGCAGCGTTGGCGGTACTTGCCCCGGTCACCATGTTGCGGGTGTATTGCTCATGCCCCGGGCAGTCGGCCATGATGAATTTACGCTTTGGTGTCGCGAAGTAGCGATAGGCAACATCAATGGTGATGCCCTGTTCACGCTCGGCGGCGAGGCCGTCGGTGAGCTGGGCCAGATCGATGCCGTCTGCACCTTCACTATCATCTTTACGCACAGCCTGTAGCTGGTCTTCAAAAGCCCCTTTGGTATCGTACAGCAGGCGGCCGATCAGGGTGGACTTGCCGTCATCGACACTGCCGACGGTAACAAGGCGTAATAGCTCAATCTCTTTATCTGTGGTCGACATTAGAAATAACCTTCCTTCTTTTTATCTTCCATGCTGTTGGAGCCATGGTCGATGATGCGTGTTTCACGCTCACTACGGGTGGCGATGCTCGCCTCTTCGATAATTCCTTCAATGGTGGTGGCGCTTGAGCGCACCGCGCCGGTACAAGGCATGCAGCCGAGTGTGCGGTAGCGCGACATCACCATTTTAGGTTCTTCGCCTTCCAGCAGAAATTTGCTATTTTCCGCTGGAATCAGGTGGTCACCACGTTCAACCATCAGGCGCTCTTTGGCGTAATAGAGCGGTACGATGGGGATATTCTCTTCTTTGATGTACGACCAGACATCCATCTCAGTCCAGTTGGAAATAGGAAAAGCACGTACGGATTCGCCGTCATGAATGCGGCCGTTGTATAGGTCCCACAGTTCAGGGCGCTGATTTTTTGGATCCCACTGGCCAAAGCTATCGCGCATTGAGTAGACGCGCTCTTTGGCACGGGAGCGTTCTTCGTCGCGGCGTGCGCCACCGAAGGCTGCATCATAACCGCCCAGCTCAAGGCCTTCGAGTAGTGCGCCGGTCTTGAGTGCGCCACAGCAGCGAGCCACGCCGAATTCGTGTGGATTCATTTCTTTGCTGATCGCCTCTTCGTTGCGATGAACGACCAGCTTGGCACCGACCTCTTTACAATACCAGTCGCGGAATTCATACATCTCTGGGAACTTGTAGCCGGTATCGATGTGCAGCAGCGTGAACGGCAGCGGGCCAGGGTGAAACGCCTTGCGAGCCAGGTGCAGCATCACACTGGAGTCTTTTCCGACAGAGTAGAGCATCACCGGGTTGCGAAACTCGGCGACGACTTCTCGCATGATGTGAATGGACTCGCTTTCGAGTTCCTGAAGTTGTGTCAGCTTATGTTGTGGCATAGTTTTACCGATCGTATTGCGTTAATTATCAGTTTTTGTCGAATGCTAATGATACCGCTACGACAACAGGTGCGCAAATCGCTTTTTTGCGTGGTAATACGGAAAGTATGGATTTAAAGCGCGCCGCATTATACCACGCGCTTTAAATCGAGGGGAGTGGCTTGATGTGGTTACTGAATCAAAATAAAGAGCGCAGAGCTGCCGCGGATCACATTGAGCAGAATGCCGCGTCGAGACTGTTTCAGTGCTTCGGCGAGCGTGGTGAAATCTGTGACAGTGCTTCGGTTGGTGGAAACAATCACGTCACCTTTCCGAAGCCCGGCGCGCCATGCGGGACTGTTTTGTTGTGCATCAACCACGAGTACCCCTTCTATCTGTTTATATAGCGGGGAGCCCTCTTCGATACGGCTGAAAATTGTGCCGTCTAGCCTCGTATCAAATTGTTTTCCTTCAATTTTATTGGGTTCTGGGTCTGCGATTTTGGCCTTGATGGTGAGCTTTTTATTGCCACGCAGGATTTTGAGTTTGGCGGTATCGCCGATGCGTAACAGGCCGAGTTGATTGCGGATATCAAAGGCGCTGTCGGTGGCGTGGCCGTTGACGTTGATGATGACGTCGCCGATCTGTAATCCGGCTGCCGCGGCGGGTGAATCGGGTGCAAGTTGCACGACCACGGCACCGGTTGTGCCCTCGATACCAAAGGCGTGTGCCAGCTCCGGGGTCAGGTTTTGTGCTGAGACACCGAGTTTGCCGCGTTTTACTTCGCCATATTTCACCAGTTGGGCCATGATCTGTTGGCTCATATTGGTGGGGATCGCAAAACCGATGCCGACATTACCGCCGCCAGGGGCGATGATGGCGGTGTTGATGCCGACCAGTTCGCCGCGCAGATTGACCAGTGCACCGCCGGAATTGCCGGGGTTGATCGATGCGTCGGTCTGAATGAAGTCTTCATAACCTTCAATGCCGAGGCCGCTGCGTCCCAGCGCGCTGACGATGCCGGAGGTGACGGTTTGACCAAGGCCGAAGGGGTTGCCGATCGCGACCACAAAATCACCGACGCGTAGTTTGTCTGAGTCGGCCAGTTTGAGTGCGCTGAGATTTTCGTTGGGTACTTGAATTACTGCCACATCTGCTTCGGGGTCCGCGCCGACCAGGGTGGCATTAAGGCGCCGCCCATCTTGCAGGGTAACGGTGATTTCGATTGCTTTATCAATCACATGGCTGTTGGTGAGGATGTAGCCGTTATCCGCGTCGATGATCACGCCGGAGCCGAGGCTTTGTGTATCTCGATGGCTCGGTTGTTGTGGCAGATTAAAAAAACGACGAAAAATGGGGTCCTGAAGAAGTGGGCTGCTGGCTATTTTTTCCTGCCCGCGAGTCGAGATGTTGACCACGGCTGGCGTGACGCGCTCTATCATCGGCGCAAGGGTGGGGAGTGTATTGCCCTGAGAGTCGAGCGCTGGTAATGCCGCGCTGGCGGTGCCGATGAAGGAGGTGGTCAGGGTGCATAATAGTAGCGTAATCAGCAGTCGCTGAGGCATTGTGGATCGTCTCCAGGTCGTTGTTTAATAAAATACGAGGGCTGGGTGTTGGCACCAGCCTCTGCTTCGACTTTTAATCTTGGTTGAGGTTCAATATTTAAATAAATGGGCGTTAAGCGTAGTGAATTCAAGGGATGGTGAAGAGTTATTGGTAAGTATTTGTTTAGTAAGCAGTCAATGAAGATCTAAACCACAATATATAGTGATGATCTAAAATCCCACTGGGCGCCATTTTGGACATAAATTTACCCTATAAAAAAAGGGGGGCTAGTTGGTAACTTTTTGTTTTTACTGAATATTTATTGGCATTAATTGGGCTCATTTTTTCGCGTGCAGGTGGTTGACGGTAGTGCCAATTAACTTTAATCTTGCCCGCACAACACAAGATGTTGTGTTTTGTTTAATTTAAATGCCTCTTTAACATGTTGCCCAGCAGCGTGGCATAAATGAGCAAAGCAAACCTTAGTGACAATAAAACCAATAAAAAATGGGAGAAAGCCATCTAATGAAAAGTGCGCACCTTCGAGTCGTCTCCACTGCCGCATCTGAGATCCCATTTCAGCCTGCTTCGCTTGATATCTGGGATAAAAAATACTGCCTTAAAAATAAAGAAGGCGATGCGATTGATCAGTCGATCGACGATACTTATAAGCGTGTTGCACGGGCGCTGGCTGATGTTGAAGAGACTCAGGAAAAGCGTGATCAATGGCATGAAGAATTTCTGTGGGCGTTGCGCCACGGCGCGATCCCAGCGGGTCGTATCACCTCGAATGCTGGTGCGCAGGCCCATAAGCCAGCGACCTCTACCATTAACTGTACCGTTTCCGGGATCATTGAAGATTCGATGGACGGTATTTTGCAAAAGGTCTACGAAGCCGGGCTGACATTGAAAGCGGGCTGCGGTATCGGTTACGAGTTTTCTACGCTGCGTCCAAAAGGCGGTTATGTTTCGGGAGCGGGCGCTTACACCTCGGGTCCAATGTCGTTTATGGATATCTACGACAAGATGTGTTTTACCGTCTCCAGTGCCGGTGGCCGTCGCGGCGCGCAGATGGGTACCTTTGATATTGGCCATCCCGATGTGCTCGATTTCATCAAGGCGAAGCGTGAAGATGGTCGTCTGCGCCAATTTAATCTTTCGTTATTGATTACCAAAGAATTTATGGAAGCCGTTGTTAGCGACATCGACTGGAAGCTTGCCTTCCCTGCGAAACCGAGTGAAGTTGAAAACGGTGAGATTGACCTTAAAAATGCCGACCAGGTGGTGTGGCGTGAGTGGCCGCTGAAAGAGGGTTATATCGAAAACGAAGAAGGGCTGGTGGCTTGCCGTGTGAGCAAGACCATTCGTGCGCGTCGTTTGTGGGACATGATTATGTCGTCGACCTACGATTACGCCGAGCCGGGTTTTATCCTGATCGACAAGGTCAATGAGATGAACAACAACTGGTTTTGCGAAAACATCCGCGCCACCAACCCTTGTGGTGAGCAGCCGCTGCCGCCTTATGGTTCGTGCCTGTTGGGTTCGATTAATCTGACGCGCTTTGTGCGTAACCCATTTACCGATGAGGCCTACTTCGACTGGGATGAGTATTGCAAAACTGTCAGTATCTTTACCCGCATGCTAGATAACGTGGTTGAGATCAACGGCTTGCCATTAGAGCAGCAGCGCAAAGAGATCGAGGGCAAGCGTCGTCACGGCATGGGTTATTTAGGGCTGGGCTCGACCATGACAATGCTGCGCATGCAGTACGGTGATGATAAGTCGCTGGCGTTCACTGAAGAAGTGACCCGTAAAATGGCGATGGTCGGTTGGCAGGCGGCGCTCGACCTCTCTAAAGAGAAGGGTGCTGCGCCAGTGTTAGAAGAAGATTTCGCTGTGACCGCTGAAATGTTGCGCAAACGTCCTGAGATGGCTAAAGATGGCTATGCGGTGGGTGATGCGATTAAAGGTAAGGTGTTGCACGCTAAGTACAGTCGCTACATGCAGCAGATCGCCAAGCAGGACCCTGCGTTGGTGGAAGAGCTAGCAGAGGTGGGGGCGCGTTTTACCCATCACAGTTCAATTGCGCCGACCGGTACGATTTCACTATCGCTGGCGAATAACTCCAGCAACGGCATCGAGCCAAGCTTTGCGCACCAATATTCACGTAATGTGATCCGTGAAGGCAAAAAGAGCAAAGAGAAGGTCGATGTCTTTTCGTTTGAACTGCTGGCTTACCGCGAGTTGATCAATGGCGATGCGACCCCTGAATCAAACGATAGCGCAAACCAGCTGCCAGAGTATTTTATTACCGCAGACGACATCACGCCGAAATCACACGTGGATGTGCAGGCGGCGGCGCAGCGTTGGATCGATTCTTCGATCTCCAAAACTGCAAACGTACCGAGTGATTACGATTACGAGGCGTTTAAAGATATCTACCTGTACGCGTATGAGCAGGGGCTTAAAGGATGTACCACTTTCCGCTTTAACCCTGAGGCATTCCAGGGTGTGTTGGTGAAAGAGAAGGACCTGGAAAACACCACCTATCGTTTCACACTCGAAGATGGTTCGGTAGTTGAGGTGAAG
>Ga0316202_10003184_pt1 | contig 10134 bp, 6 predicted proteins | sample 3monrhotite_MG_FD_204934 | JGI IMG/M metagenome (GOLD analysis project Ga0316202, IMG submission 204934) | Microbial mat bacterial communities from mineral coupon in-situ incubated in ocean water Damariscotta River, Maine, United States -... | ecosystem: Environmental > Aquatic > Marine >...
AATCTTTAAAAAAGGCGTGACTTGATACTTTTTCTTGCCAATTATTATTCACTATTTGCGTTAACGTTTGATTAATGATTTTTGTCGATGAATTGTTCGCATATTGTGACTTTATTTTGCCCAAGAAGATTAAACCGCCATCATCATTACCCCACTTTTTACGTTCAGATTCGCTGATCGAATTGTAGTCCCACGGAATGAATAACTGAGGAGGGTTATCGGCATCGAATAACGACGATATATCATTGTCTTTAGCTAGCACACCAATAATTTTATAACTACGCCCACCAAATTCAATCGACTGATTAATAACGTTGCTATCGCCATTAAATTCTTGTTGCCAAGTGTCATAATTTAATAAGGCAACAGGGTTGTAACTATTTACTGCTTCGGTATTTTCAAAGCTTCTACCGAGCGCCATTTTAATATTGAATAAGCTAAACCACTCTGGAGTAACATAAGAAATAACTACCATAGGTTCAGCAGTGCTTGACGTTAATATATCGGCATCAAGGTACATTAACGTACTTTGTTCAAATACCGTTTGATTGTTATATAAATGCATTAAATTAGGGTAAGTAAATGCACGTCCATCAACTTTGTCATTATTATCAACTAGCTGATGCTCAACACTATAAAGCTTATCTTGCTCAGGATAAGGCAGCGGCTTTATTAACATTACATACGCGAGCGTTAATACACACAATAAAGCACCTAAAGTAATGCCCATGGTTGAAACCACACTAAACACAAACAGCGGTTTTTGTTTTAAGCTGAGGTACGCTTGTTTGAGTTCGTATAAAGTTGAGTTTATAAAGTGTTTCATTGTGTATCCTGTGTTTGAGATGCTGAACTTGTTTCAGTATCAGCATGACGGGGTTGTGCTCAGCATCTATTGTTGTCTTCCTGAATTTATTTCAGGATCTTGCTTTTATTCAACATCATTCACTACCACGTAAGCTATGAACCGCAGGTTTGTTTATATATTGCCTCAAAGGCCAATAACAGGCAAATAAAGTCAGTAAAGTGATCAATAGCAAAGTTGCGAATAGCATTGGTAATACTTGCCAATTAAGGTAAGGCTGAATGTATTCACTCAAACCGATATAGCTAAGGGCAAACAGTAAACCACTGCCAATAAAACCGACTAACACCGCCTTGATATTATCGTGAACAACCAACGAAACGAGATGCTTGCGTTTAGCGCCTATTGCCATGCGGGTACCTAGTTCAAAACGCCTAAGTTGTATGCCGTAATTCAAAACACCATACAAACCGATACCTGCCAGAAAAAAGACCAAACTCGCTAATACCGCTGTAGTAATTGCGGTGGTAATTTCGGTAAACAAACTTTGGGTTAGAGTGTCGTCTGCTGCATTGAAACTAAAGATAGAGTATCTTGAATCAACTTCGGCTAACAATTTTACTAATTGTTCGCGACTAACAGATTGTTCGGGCTTAAATTTAAGTATAAAAGTAAGTCCGCTAAGTCTGTTGGGTACGTAGGCTCTTGGCACACTGGCACTGAAAGTGGCATTGTCATAGCCAAAAGGTACATCACCAGGAATAGTAATGTCTTTGACAATACCAATTATTTTGTATGGATCGGGGTGACCCGTCGATAGTTGCAATCCCAGCACATCGCCGTCAGCCTTTAATTGTTTAGCAAATGCTTGGTTTACAATCATTACATTATGACTATCTTTGATATCCTCGAGAGTAAAGTTGTTTCCCTGCAATAATGGCTGCTCAACCATTTTAAAATATTTATGGTCAACCCTTTGGATATACGGCGTATATCTTTCATTATTGGCAATATTGGTTAATGCTCTGACCCCAAAACCATCTAAAGGTGTTCTCCCCTGACTAAGCAATTCTACTTGGGGCAAAGCTTCGATTTTTTCCATTATCTCAGATACAGTGGGAATTGCTTGTTCTTGACTAGGAAAACCATTTGATGAAAAATTTATGGTTAAGGTAGATATATTATTAGTGGTAAAACCTATTGAAACATTAATAGTTTTCACTGCATCTTTAAGTAAACCCAAGTTAGCGAATACTAATACTGTAGCTAAAGTTACTTGGCTGGCAATTAATCGCTGACGAGTTTTTTTCGATACTTGTAAACCGCTACCTTTAGCGCTGCTTTGCAATGCAGTATTTAACGCGTTGTAATTGATCATGCGAACACTCAATTTTGCGAAAAAGAATGCAAAAGTCAGTGTTACTAGCGCAGCAGAACTTAAGGTAATAAGATTAAAAGATAGCTCGCTAATTCTAGGTAATATCTCAGCCAAATATTGCTGCATAATCGTAAAGCCGATTTTAGCCACTACTAATGCTAGTAGGATTGACATCAACATTAATAGACTCGTTTCAGCAAATACACCTTTAAATAAACGTTTTCTGTTTGCGCCAATCGCTGCTTGAATAGCCATTTGGCGTTGCTTTTCAGCAGTACGCGACATAAATAAATTAGAAATATTAGCGCTGGCAATTAACACTAACCCAATCACACCTGCTAACAACATTATTGCAATTGTTTTACTGTCACCGATAATAACGTTTTTAACCGATCGAACACGCATCTTGATAGACCAGCCTTTGAAAAAAGCTATATCAGCAACACCTTTTTGCCAGCGATTATTTACTAAAGGTGTTAACAGTTGCTGAGCCTGACTTTGACCGATCCCTTCTTTTAATAAGCCGACGAATTTAAGGATGCGGTTTACATTACCAAAATTTTGTCTTGTTTCCTCTCTTACATGATTGAATTCCCATGGCAGCCATAGCTGCGTTTTTTGTCCAATATCAGCTAGATCAGGTTCAACAAAATTTTTAGCTAATACCCCAATTATGTGATAACTCACACCACTAAGATTAATTTTTTGTTCAAGAATATCAGCGCTGCCAGCAAACTCTTGCTGCCAAGTATTATAGCTGAGCATGGCGACAGGATTGTTGGTATCAATGCCTTCGCTCGCCTCAAACATTCGACCCACTGCAATAGGAGAGGCCAGCATCTGATGGAACTCAGGCGTGACATAAGTGGTATTTACCAATGGTTGATTGTTGTGAGAAGTGATCACATCTTGACCATAATAGATCATTGCAGCTTGCTCAAAGGCTACTTTACTCTGATATAAATGTACTATTCCGGGATAGCTAAAAGCAACGCCTTTGACGTCATTTTTTTCACCGAAAGCTACATGTTCCGACACATACAAACGATCTTGCTCAGGATAGGGCAGCGGTTTAATCAACATTACATAAGCGAGCGTTAACACGCACAATAAAGCGCCCAAAGTAATGCCCATGGTTGAAACCACGCTAAACACAAACAGTGGTTTTTGTTTTAAGCTGAGGTAGGCTTGCTTGAGTTCATATAAAGTTGAGTTTATAAAGTGTTTCATGGGCTTCCTGCTTTTATTTTTATATCTTATATTTCAAGGGTTTTTCTTTATTTTACGAGATGCTGAAACCGTCATGCTGATGCTGAACTTGTTTCAGTATCAGCATGACGTTTTGTGTTCAGCATGACGGTTCGTATTCCGCGTGTCGGTAATTTTTTACTATGACGGTTTGTGTTCACCAAGACGATTTACATTCAGTAATACGTTTACCCAATCAACCTACCGTCATCCTGACGCAGATCAGGATCTGTTTTTCTCACTTTGAATTTATTGTCGTTTTTTATACCGCAACTTGTGCTTGTGGCACTTGCAAGATCATGCCGTCTAATAACTGTATTTGTGTAGTTGCCATATCAGCATAACGGGGATCATGCGTTACCATGCAAATGGTGGTGCCGTTTTTATTGAGTTCGCTGATCACTTCCATGACTTGATCGCCGCTTTTTGAATCAAGATTACCCGTTGGTTCGTCGACTAATAAAATGGCAGGATTAGCGACTAACGCGCGCGCAATGGCTACGCGCTGTTGTTGCCCACCCGAAAGTTGATTGGGTTTGTGACTACAACGATGGCTTAAACCCACTTGTGTTAGACATTCGGTTACCCGTTTTTTAATGACTTCAGGGCTAGGTTTACTATGGTGATAGCGTAATGGAAGTGCTACGTTGTCGAACACGCTGAGTTCGTCTATTAAATTAAATGATTGAAAAATGAAGCCAATTTTACTGTTGCGCATTTCTGCTGCGTCATCAAGTGAAAGCTCGGTAACATTCACGCCTTCAATAAAATATTCACCGCCACTTGCCATATCTAATAAACCCATAATCGAGAGCAAGGTTGATTTACCGCAGCCAGAAGGCCCCGAAATAGAAACATAATCGCCGCGTTCTATGGTTAAATTAATATTGCTGAGCGCGTGAGTTTCGAGTTCTTCGGTTTCAAATATTTTAGAAATATTTTTTAGTGTAAGTATGTTATTGCTCATCATGATTCCTTTTTTTTGTATTTGTAGGTCGGTTTTTAACCCGACAGTTAATATTTTGTGTCGGAATAAATTCCAACCTACATTGGCATTTTTTAATTAATCGTTACTTCACTGACTTTATAATTACTTAAATCAGAAATAATAAAGGTATCGCCGGCTTTGGCACCCTTGGTTATTTCGATAAAGCGCCCAGTTTTTTCACCTAAGCTCAATGGCGTTTTAGTTGCTTGGCTAACCGCATTATTTAACTTAAACAAGGTAACATTGCTTTGTGCTTTTACATTGGCTGGCCGTGTTAGGTAATTAATATTTTTAAGTGTTTTTGCGGTGATCAAAGCATCTATATTTTGCTGTGGTCGTGCGCTTGCGGGTAAGTTTTTAGGTAAGGCTATTTCAACTTCAACGGTATTGTCTTTCACAATAGGGTCAATGCGGGCAACGGTGCCAATAATAGTGTCTTGGCGCGTATCAATAGCCACTTTTTGCCCAAGTTGTACTTGTTGCGCTTGAGTTTGCGGTACACGAATTAAGGCGATTAAATCACTAACACTACCAATTAATGCGATTTCTTGACCCGCAGCAAGGCTTTGCCCTAATTCAACACTAAGACGTTGTAATACGCCGTTAAAGCCTGCGGTTACCCTAAGGCGGTTAACGCGTTTTTGAGCAATATTGAGTTGCCCTTGTTGTTGATTAATGCGTTGTTGCTGAATGTTAATGGCTTCTTTGTGAACTAAGGCTAATTGAGTAAGGCGCTGTTTGGCTATGCTAATACGTTGTTTAAATTGTTGTTCGTTAAGTACGGTTTCTTGAAATGCTAATTGCGACACTATGCCGTTTACAACCAACTTTTGTTGAGCGCTGCGTTTTAGTTTCGCTGTTTGAAATAAGGCATTAAGCTCCGCTAAATGCGCATTTTCATTTAACAGTTCGCGTTGTTGGTTTAATTTTAGCTGGCGTAAATTGGCTTGCTGCTGGGCAAGGGCTTGTTGTGCATTTTCAACTAACTGTTCTAACTCGGGATTTTCAAGTAGTACGATTATGCTATTTTCAGTGACTAGCGCACCGGGTTTTAATAATATTTGTTTAACCGTGGCTTTGGTTAAGGATGTTAGTAGTTGTAAGTTTGCTGATTTTAGCGTGCCATAACCATCAATGGTTACGTCAATATCACCATGCTGTACTGTGGCAATTAAGATATCTTTTCTCGCCAATGTTTTACTGTTTAAAGAGTTATTGAAATTTATGCCTAATACAGTAAACAGCAACATAATCGCAATAATGATCAAATGCTTTTTGCTAATCAAACTAGGCTTTATTTTGGTTTTTACTTTATCCATGGCTTCAATTTTCAAACTAACTTTTAAATGTGATACTTAATTAGTTATTAATATAGCGATATCTATGCCAAATATAAAAACAATATTTATCAGTATGTTATGTTTTTTACCGTATGATATTTATGAATGAGTTCATTATCGAACCGAACTGAGTTCGATAATGAACTCAAGATTACCTTTAATTGAAACTTTAATGAGTAAAAGTAAGGCTAGAGTGCAGATGATTTCTGAGGGGCTTTGTTTGCATGAACAAGCGGAATGGGCAATAAAAGTGTTAAAATTACGCCTTGTGAATGCGCTGAGTTTTTATTTTTAGAGTCATTTTTAGCGTTGTTATTGGTTAAGGTTAATGTGCCTTGATGTTGTTCAATAATATTGCGACAAAAGTTTAAGCCAATGCCTTGTCCTTGTGGTTTAGTGGAGTAGAGCGGTACAAACAAGTTATCTAAATTACTAAAACCATGACCATTATCAATAAGTGTTATTTGGTAATGTTGCTGTTGCTGTGAGAAATTAAACTCAACGGTTGTTGCCTCGGCTTCTTGTGAATTTTTCAGTAAATTAATTATCACTTGCGCGAGTAACGTTTTATCTGCCCAAAGCTGTTTAGCACTTGTTTCAAAAGAAGATTCATTGTTTATTTTAGTGTTTTTTTCAGCGCTTATTTTTGTGGTGATTGTTAACTGAGGATATAACGCAATGATCGGCGTTAAAAATTGTGTTACCGATAACCATTGTTGATTAATACTTAATGGTTTCGACAAGCTAGCATAACGTTCGACAAAGGTTTGTAAGTGCTGACAACGTTCGGTAATAACATTCAGTGCCGTTTTATCACGTTCATTAGCCGATTTATCGGCAAGGCTTTCTGACAATGATGAAACAGGGGCGAGCGAATTGCGAATTTCATGGCCAAGTACGCGAATAATTTGTTGCCATGCATTAAGTTGACTGGTGCGAATGGCGCTACCAATATCGACAAAAATTAATAATTGATGGCTTTCGCCGTTATCAATAAATTCACTGTGGCGAATTTGCCATTGCTGGTTATGTTCGCTATTAATAAATTGCCACTGCTTAGCTGATTTGGTTAAGCCTAATCGGGCTGGTGAACTATGACGATACATTTGCCAAGGTTGTTTAAAAAGTTGATAAAACCCGTCGTTACCAAAATTCAGTTGTTGTTTTTCATTTAGTACCAAAACCGGGGTGTCTAGTTGCGTGATTAACTGGTAAACCAAAAAAGCATGTTGGTCGTAACGGGATTTTTGCCATTGCAAGCGCTGACTTAGCTCGTTAAGTTGCTGATGAAATTCACCGACTTTACCTTGCTTAAAGGTAGTTTTTCCGTATTGGTGATAATCTTCTTGTTTGATCGCGTCAAGATGTAAACTAGCGCGCTCATACGCTTTTAATATGGTGTTTTTTATATGTAATATAAAATTGATGCAAACCAGCAGCAGTAAAATTGATGTTATTATCGTTAACCATAAGGGTAACGCTAAATAATACACCATTATAATTCCACCAAACAATATTGGCATGATTAATAGGCCTAATCGCCAATTAAGATAACGTTCTAAGGAATTACTTTTTAGCCAGATCATATTTTTCTAATCGTCGATACATCGATGCTTTGGTTAAGCCTAAAATGTTTGCGGCTTGAGGAATGTGGTAATTTGTTTTACCTAGCGCCTGTTTAATTAATTGTATTTCAGCTTGCTCAAGTGTCATTAAAGGTAATTGTGCCGTGGACGAATTTTGATGTTCTATGTCGTTATTGGCGGTTAGATGCAAATCGTTAATATCAATTAAATTATTTTCACTCAATAATACCGCCCGTTCTACTAAATGACTTAATTCGCGAATGTTGCCTGGCCAATGGTATGTTAGTAGTGCTTGTTTAGCGTTATCAGTTAATTGCTTTGCTGTTTGATGATATTTATTATGATATTTTTCAATAAAAAAATTAGTAAGCGCAATAATATCTTGCTGGCGATCTTTTAATGGTGGCACATTTAATTCAATAGTATTTAGTCGATAATACAGATCTTCTCTAAAAAGTTGATGAGTTAGTAACCGTTTAAAGTTAGCATTAGTCGCACTTATAATACGAATATTCGTTTTTTTTGTGTAACTTGAGCCTAAAATTTCATATTCACCATTTTCTAACACGCGTAATATTTTTGCTTGTTGTGATAAGGGAACGTTAGCAATTTCATCTAAAAATAAAGAGCCTTTTTCAGCGAGTTCAAAGCGACCAATACGCGTATTTTTAGCATCGGTAAAAGCACCTTTTTTATGGCCGAACATTTCGCTTTCAAATAAATTTTCTGCGATTGCACCCATGTTCACGCTGATCAAATCATGGCTGTTTCTTAGCGAATGTTGATGAATAAAATTCGCTAGCTCACTTTTACCCGTACCATTATCACCGGTTAATAAAATACTAACATCGGTATTCGCCACCGCTTTGAGTTGCTTTAATAATTGCACCATACACGGTGATCGCCATTGGTATTCACTTTGGTTCTCATGCGACTGTGTAATCTGTTGTTTTAGTTTGGCATTTTGTTGTTGTAATTGGTTAAGCGCTAATTGTTGTTCAACGGCATGTAAAAGCTGCTTGTTTTTCCAAGGCTTTTCAACAAAATCGTTAGCGCCTAATTGCATTGCTTTAACCACTAAATCGGTATTCGACCATGCGGTCATGGCGATGGTTGCAATGTCTATTTTACTGGCTTGCAACCAAGCTAAAAAATCTAAACCTTCTTTGCCTGAGGTTGTATCAAGGGTGTAATTCATATCGAGAATGATCAGTGATACGTGATGATCTTTAAGTTGCTGCTGCGCGCTTTGTGGATTATCAGCCTCTATGACTTGATAGTGATGATCTTCTAATAGCATTCGTAAACTAAGGCGAATGTCGATACGATCATCAATGATTAAAATTTGGTGCATAGATATAAATTCTTTTTGCAACAGCTAAATAAGCCGTTAATTTACACGTTATTGTATATATTAATCAATAACGATTTCTTTTACCTTTGCAATATTGTCACGTTGCCAATGCGTTATTGCCCAATGAATGAGTTCTTCAACACTAGCGTCGTGCAAAGCGGTATCTGGCTGTTGTCCTAAAAATGCTAAGGCTTTAATTAATGTTGGTTGCGGAACATTATTATTAATTACGGGAGCTTTGTTTTGCTTACTAAGTTTGTAACCTTTAGTGGCACTTGCTACAGGGACATGCCCATATACAGGAGGTTGTTGTTTAAAGGTAGAAAATAAACTGAGTTGTCTTGCGGTGGGTTCAAGTAAATCACAACCACGAATAACATGATTTATATTTTGAAAAACATCGTCGGCCACTACCGCTAATTGGTAGGCAAAAAGGCCATCTTTACGTTTTAAAATAAAGTCTTCTTTAGCTAGTTGTGTATCACACTTTACTTGTCCTTGAATTACATCATTAAATTGATTTATGCCCTGATGATTAATCAGCCGGACTGCCTTGTTATGATGTGATAAATTAAGTGGTTTACAAGTCCCTTGATAAATACCACCTATAGTTTTTATTTGTGCGCGAGTACATTGACAATAATAAGTGAGTTTATTTTGCGCTAGGTCGGATAAAACATCGCTGTAAAATTCAGTTTGTTTGCTTTGATATAAAATATCTTCATCCCAATGTAATCCATAGGCATCAAGAGTTGTTAATATTTGCTTACAGGCTCCTTGTTGCTCACGTGGAGGATCAATATCTTCAATACGAACTAACCATTGACCATGGCGAGATTTAGCATCGAGAAAGCTCGCTAAAGCAGCGATAAGAGAACCAAAATGAAGTAAACCAGAGGGGGAGGGGGCAAAACGACCTCGATAACCATTACTAACTTGAAAGTTAGCTTTAGTTAGCGATGATCGTTTCTTTAGCAAAAAATTAACAGGCAAGGTTTAGCCTGCCATTTGGCGCTCTTTAATTTCAGCTAACGTTTTACATTCAATACATAAATCTGCAGTTGGGCGAGCTTCTAAACGACGAATGCCAATTTCGATACCACATGACTTACAAAAACCAAAATCATCTTCTTCAATAAGTTGTAAGGTTTTTTCAATTTTTTTGATCAGTTTGCGTTCTCTGTCACGAGTACGCAATTCTAAACTAAACTCTTCTTCTTGCGCGGCTCTATCAACCGGATCAGGAAAATTAGCAGCTTCATCTTTCATGTGCGATACCGTGCGATCAACTTCTTCACGAAGTTGAATACGCCATGCATCAAGAATTTTCTTGAAATGCTCAAGTTGAGCTTCATTCATGTACTCTTCATTGGGCTTTTCTTGGTACTGCTCTACACCTGCTAGTGCGAGAAGTCCTAATGTTTTGTTGGTTGGC
>Ga0316202_10003185_pt1 | contig 10133 bp, 9 predicted proteins | sample 3monrhotite_MG_FD_204934 | JGI IMG/M metagenome (GOLD analysis project Ga0316202, IMG submission 204934) | Microbial mat bacterial communities from mineral coupon in-situ incubated in ocean water Damariscotta River, Maine, United States -... | ecosystem: Environmental > Aquatic > Marine >...
GATTAAAATCCCACCATCTTTAAGTTGTCGAAAAAGTTCATGTGGAACTTTAGGAGTTGATGCTGAAAAAAGAATTCGATCATATGGTGCATATTCATTCCAGCCAAATTGTCCATCATCTAAACGAACATGGATGTTATGTAAATTTTGCGCTGAAAATTTTACTCTTGCATCATTTAATAGTACAGAAATTCTTTCGATTGTAAAAACTCGTCTAAACAACTGACTTAAAACTGCTGCTTGATAACCACTTCCACATCCAATTTCTAAAACACTATCGCAACCGCTATGTTCTAAATACTGGCTCATCTTAGCAACAGTCAAAGGTGAACTTATCCATTGTTTTGAAGCTATTGGTAGTGCGTCTAATGAATATGCACGGTGACCAAAACCACTTGGCACAAACTCTTCTCTACATGAATTTGAGATTGCTTTATGAACATTATCATCTATTGCAAAACGTTTAGATATTTCATCTGCCATCCTACTATTTTGCATAAAACTTAATTTTCTCTTCACGATAAACCCACATTCACATAACGACGCATCATCTTAATTTTCTCAAATGAAAACTCACTTTTTATAAGTTCCAAATTATCATCCATTACAACTTCACCAAAAGAATCAATTATTGCACTTTTACTTGCCATATCATCATTAGAGCTATCAGATGCCCCAACATAACATTGATTCATAATAGCCAATGCATTTATTAATACTTCAAATTGTTTGGCTCTTGGTTTTCCCCACATAGCAGGTATACAGATTAAATCGCTACCTTCAAGTTTTTTCCAAAGATTCTTAAAACGAAGTTCAAAACAGACTAAAATACCTATTTTGATACCATCAACTTCAAAAATAGAAATCTCATTTTCATCCCCAGCAGTAAAGTATTTTCTCTCATCTCCAATTACAAATAGACGTGCCTTTTTCTGTTCATGAACAATTTTTCCACTATGAAAAACTTTTGCCACATTAAAAAAATCATTACCAATTTTCTCAATCATTGTCAAAACTACAATTCTCTGCATTAATGATTTTAATATCTCGCTTGTAGCATGCATAGAAAATTCAGCAGCATCTTCAAATCTATCATATGCAAAACCTGTCAAACAGACTTCAGGTGCAATAATAATTGCATCATCAGATGAATTGTCTATAAGCGAAAGCAGCTTTTCTAAATTCAATAAAAAATCAGATTTAGTCTTAAATTGTAATACAATCAATTCACGTTTAATATTTTTCAACAACAGCTCTCCAAAACTTAAGTACGGTATTTTAACAGCTTTTTCTTTATATGCTTTTATGATACAATTTACGACTTTTTTTCAAGGGAATCATATGCTAAAAACAATACTTAAGTCTACCCTTGCTCTAACACTTGTAGCAGGAATAAGCGGTTGTACAGTATCAACTAGCACAAGTAAAGCAGAAAAACGCATTGGCATGACACTACATGGAGTAGAGGGTAATCAAGAGAAGCATTTTATGAAGATGGTAGAAGATCTTGAATCTATTGATTTTGTACTAAGTGATCCACATGAGAAAATTAACGATGCTTATGTAGAAAAATATGGGAGTACAAAACTAGATAACCTTGGTTTTTTCAGTGTTGCAAATGACAAAAAATTACGCAAGCTTCTAGAGAAATATCCTCAAATTGGTGGTTTTTCACCATTTAACCTTCATGTGTATAAAAAGAAAAGAGAGAATAAGACATGGGTTGGTCATGTTAATCCAGAAGTGATGATGGATATCGTTGGAGTACATGACTTGGCTGCGCGTGCTGAGTTTATTTCAATGTTTACACCACTTGATGAAAAAATAATGCATGATATGAAGCCAACTACAGTAAAAAACATGATGTTTTCAACGCTTCCGACTGAAACTATGATCAATTTTGAGTTTGATGTTAAGGGAAATATAGAAGATTTCGTTGAAGATTTTCAAGAAAGATTTGAAGGTACATTTGAAGATAAAAAATATATCATCGCTGGTTTTAAAAACATTAAAGAGGCTTATGATGATATGGAAGTAGACTTTTCATATGATGCTTACTTTGTCTACTCACTCTGTCACTTTAAATTCTCAAATACTGTTTTTAATGACCGTCCAGAAGCTGGTGCATTTGCTCCATGTTCTGTATATATGTATGTAAAGAATGGCAAAATGTATGTAGGTATGCCAAAACTTGAAAACTGGACAAACGTTATTGGATTAACTGACCCAGTTAAAGTAAAAGCTGTAAAAGATTTGGATATTGATGTAATCAAGACATTCATAGAGCTTGGCGGAAAGCAAGTAAAGGTAAAATAGATGAAAGTTATTATTAAATTTATTTTTCTTGCACTACTAGCAGTTCCATCAATTGCAGCAGATTTAAGTACTTACTTTAATGGTATGTACGAAAACGTTAAAGATTCACAAGTAAAACTTAAAAAAGCTGGTTTTACAATTCTTGGTGTAACAAAAGTTGATAAGAGCGGTAAATACAACTCTATTATTTTTACAAATGATACGCTAAAAGCTACAGCAAATGCAAAAGGTCGCGGATTTATTGCAACTATGAAACTTCTAGTTGATGATGAGAACAGAAAAGTTCGTGTTACAAACCCAGACTATTTTGCACGTGCATATATGCAAGCTGATTATAAAGCCGGCATGTTAGATTCAATAACATCATCTTTGAAAAAAGAGTTTGGCCCATTCACTGGATCTTCTGATAAGCTGAGCAGTGATACTCTGCATAAGTACCACTTTATGTTCGGAATGCCTTATTATGAAGATGTTATAAAACTAGCCAAAGGAACAACTGCTGAGCTAGTTACAAAAGCTGAAAGTAACGCAAAAGATAATCACATTTTTACACTTAAACTTTCAGATGATAGATATCTAGTTGCGGTTGATATTAAAAAACGAACAAAAAAGTTTGTTAAAAAAATAGGACTTCATAATGGTGCAATACTTCCATATACGATTTTAATTGAAAATGGTAAGGCTGTAGCAATGTCCCCAAAATACTATATAGCACTTAGCTATCCATTATTATCTATGACAGAATTTACAACAATTGCAACAGTTCCTGGAGCGATTAAAAAAGAGTTAAGCAAGCTATTTAAATAACTTCTTACCTCTTTTGAGACAAATCTACTAAATTTATAATTTCAGAAAAGTCTTTGCATGAGAATTTGCTATAATTGTCGACATGAAATCTATAATGATGATTCTTCTTCTTTTAGTTACTTCTCTTGTTGGTGCCCAAAAAGAGAAACAGCTAGTCACACCTGGAATTGCCATTAAACTTCTTGAAACAATCAAAAACGATGCCATTGTGTTAGGTAGTGGAGAAACTGAGATTCACACATTTATTGATCCACTTTGTTCTATGTCTAGGCGTTATCTTGCATTATTATATAAACGTAATAATAAAATATTTTCTAAATATACTATATATCTTTACTTGCATGAGATAAAATCTAAAAAATCTAAAAAACATATTTTAAATATAATAAGTGCTGAATCTAGTGAGAGAATGCTTCGTTCTATTATGCTTAACAAAAAGAAGTTTGACTTAAAAGATATTAAGGATGAAGAAAGTAGAAAGGTCTTTGAAAAGATAGCAGATGTTGCTAAAAAAATTGGTGTCTATAAACGTCCTTATATTATGATTCATGGAAAAGCAAAATGACCTATTTTAAAAATAGTCTATATAAACATTATAAATTTGTCATAAAGTTTCGCATAGCAATAATTGGTATATTTAGTCTAATTTTTCTTTATTTAGCATTTAATGTGACTGCAATCTTGACACATCATGATGATGAAGAATTGTGGATACAAGGAAATAGTACCCATAATGAACTTTTAAAAAACACTCATAAAAAAATTTATATTAAAAAGCTTCAGCTTAAATTAGGAAACGAACCATTTTCAGAAAAAAATATAAATAATCTTAAACTATTACACTCAAGTCTTGAAGATGTAAAAGAGATAGTAAAAATAAACTCTGTCCTTACCCACTCAATCATCTCTTCTTCACAAAGTGATGATGTTTCATCTTTAGTTGAGTCTAAAACACTATATAATAGTAGTCTAGATGAAATAACTACTACATTAAAAAAATCATTTAAAGAGTTCTCACAATTTTATTCATCAAACAAAGAAACTCTCTATATATATCTGTTTTCAACATCTAATATTGATTACACAAATGTATATATACCGTTTGATTACGATATTATTGCTATAGAAGAAGATCAAAATATTTTTAAAGATGCTATTCTTTTTTCCATTCTTTTAACAACACTATTTATACTGTTTACCATTGCTTTTAGAACGATTATTCCATCAATATTAGGAATAATTTTTATTTCATTTAATACACTTTTTACAATATCTGCGTATGAATTTATTCAACCAGATATGTCTTTGCACGTTTCAATATTTCTTGTTGCCTTAGCTGTATCTATAATGGATTTTATTTATATCTATTATGGGTGGCATATTATGCAAGTTTCACATAATAGTAGTCGCTCCATCTACTATGTGATTATGAAAACTATTAAGCCAATTTTTTGGACCACTTTTATTAGTGCTATCGGTATTGGTTCACTTATTTTTGAAAAAAATATAATTTTACAATCTATTGGATATAACATTATTTTATCTTCTGTTACAGCATTTATTCTAAGCTTTTCTCTTCTAATAGCATTGCTGTCATTTTTTAATATTAAAAATCCATATATTATTACAAAGAATAGCTCTAGATTTTTTGCAGCTCTTGAAGCCAAATATAAAAAGAGTGTATTACATATCTTTTTAATAATTACAGGTCTTATATTAATATTTTCAGTCGTTTTTACAATGTTTCAACATTCAAATATTATAACTAAAGCCGACGATGAAGTTATTAGTCTTCTTTTTCCTTCTAATGGCTTAACCCATGAATCACTAAAAAAACTTGAGCAGTTTCATAATGATATAACAGAACGTTTTGAAGATGACATTGTAAATATAATATCTAGCTATAAATATGCTAAAGGTTTTACCACAGCAGACGATGCTTCAATTACTTTTGAGGTCTCAAATATAGACTTAGATTTTATCTCTTTTAATTTTATGCTTTATGGAATATATGATGATGTCATGAAAGACTCTGCACATCGTGTATCAATCTATATTGACGAAGACGGTACAGATAAGAATATAATTCTTCAATGGATTAAAGATTGGGACAAAGAAAACAGCACACTACTTGATGATGTGAGTTCACTCTTAAGCTCTGCAAAATATGACACTATTAGTAATATGATTTATGTAGTCTTTTTTATACTACTTCTTATTAGTTTTGTAATATATAATCTAACAAAAAATGGGAGTTTCACTGTTATTGCATTACTTGTTAATGTGATTCCATTAGTATGGTTTTTTGCTGCATTAATTGTACTTAATATTTCTATTTCAATAGAAATTCTAGTTGCTATGCTAATAATGATAGCGTTATCTAGCGATGCAACTATACATTTTTTGTATTATTACTATAGACATATACGACCTAAATCATCAAATGAACACTCATTAGAACTCTCTTTTATAGAAGTAGGTACACCTATTGGTATAGGAAGCACTATACTTCTTATTACTTTTTCACTCCTTATATTTGCTAATATTCCAACTATATCTACCATTGGAATGTACTCTGCTGTTTTAATAATATTCTCTTTAATAGCAGATTTATTTATTCTTCCTGTTCTGTTTATTGAGTTAATTAAATCGAAAAACATTAAACAATTACACTCTTCAAGACGATAAATAGACCAATTTATATAAATACCACTCAACCTTTCCACCTAGTTCACAAAAAAGTAAAATTAGTTAAAGGTTAGATTTTATAATTTATAGTAATTTTAATTATAGTTTAGATATATTATCCACTTTAATTTTTAAAAAGGCAAGAAATGCAAAACAAGAGTAGAAGAGCATTTATGGGTAAAGCATTTGCTGGGGTTGCTGGCATTGGTGCTATTGCTTCATTAGTTGCTATGAAGAAGACTTGGGATCCACTTCCAAGCGCATTATCAGCTGGTTTTACAACTGTTGATCTTAACTCTGCAGAAGCGGGGAAACTTAATGTTGTTAAGTGGAGAGGAAAACCTGTTTTCATTTTAAAGCATACACCTGAACTTGAGAAAGATGAAGTTCGTGATGTTGTTATTGGTAGTGACAGATACACAGTTCTAATCGGACTTTGTACACATTTAGGTTGTATACCAACTTGGAATCCAGGCGATAGTAAATTTAAATGTGCATGTCATGGTGGAGAATTTAGTGCAAGTGGAGTACAACAGTTTGGACCACCACCACGCCCACTAGATATTCCACCATTTAAGGTTAATGGCACAGAGTTAGTTTTAGGCGAAGAGGGCGAGCAGTATAAAAAAATTCTCGCTGCTACTTTAGTATCGTAGGGGGAACTTATGGCAGAAATTGAAAAGAGTGAAGGGATTGTTGATTGGTTAGATCAACGCCTTGCAATTAAAAAATTTAACAAAGTTATGATGACGGAATATTGGATTCCTAAAGATATTAACTTTTTATGGGCAATGGGTGTAATACTTGCATCTATGTTTGGTGTGTTGTTAATTTCAGGAATTTTCCTTTTAATGTACTACAAACCAGATACCGCACAAGCTTTCGATAGCGTTAACTACACAATTATGCAAGAAGTTGCTTATGGTTGGTTATTTAGACATATTCATGGTGTTGGTGCATCTGTAATATTTTTAGTAATTTACATTCACATGTTTACAGGTATCTATTACGGCTCTTATAAAAAAGGTCGTGAAATGATTTGGATTAGTGGAATGTTGCTTTTTGTACTATTCTCAGCTGAGGGATTTAGCGGTTATATGCTTCCTTGGGGTCAGATGAGTTACTGGGCAGCTTACGTTATTACAAATATCTTTGGTGGAATTCCTATTATTGGTGATGAGCTTGTTGTTTGGATTAGAGGTAACTTCTTTGTCTCAGATGCAACATTAACACGTTTCTTTATGCTTCATGTACTTCTTATTCCACTTATGATTATGGGTGCGATTGGCCTTCACTTTTATGCACTTCGTATTCCTCATGTTAATACTCAAACAGGAGATTCTATAGACTTTGATGCTGAATCTGAACGTTTCTTATCGGGTGATAAAAAGAATTCAAAAGTAATTCCGTTTTGGCCTGTATTCTTAGCAAAAGACTTTTTTGTACTTAGTACATTTTTAGTCTTTTTCTTCTATTTGGTATTTTTTCATTACAACTTCGCAATGGATCCAGTTAACTTTGACCCAGCAAATGATCTAAAAACTCCTGCACATATCTACCCTGAGTGGTATTTCTTGTGGTCATATGAAGTACTACGTGGTTTCTTCTTTGATATTTTTGGAATTAGTGCATTTGACTTAGGATTAATGGCTTTTGCTTTTGCTAATGGTGTCTTTTTTGTGTTGCCATGGTTAGATAGAAGCCCAACTGTCGCACCAGCAAATCAACGTCCATACTTTAAGGTGTGGTTTTGGTTACTAATCTTAGTGATGATTGTTCTTAGTGTATATGGGAAGTTGCCTCCAACAGGAGCCAATGCTTGGGTAGGTTTTGTATCTAGTGTCGCATTTTTAGTACTATTTATCTCACTGCCTCTTGTGACAATATTAGAGAGAAGGAGTACTAAATGAAAGAGTGGAAAATTTTAGGGGTACTCGTAATATTTACAGCAATTTTATATATTGGTGTTGAACCTTATGCGCATTCTGTTATGCATCCTCATGTTGCACCAGAAGATTATAAATTTACAGACTTAAATGATGTAAAGTTAAAAGAACAAGGCAATGTAAAAAATGGTGAGGCTCTTGTACAGTCAAACTGTATAGCTTGTCACGGCCTTGAAGCTGCTGGCATGAGCGCTCCAATGGATAAAGCAACTTCTGCTTCTGTTTATGGTGTAGTTCCACCTGACATTAGCTCAGCTGGACTTATTTATGATAAAAATTATTTAGCTCATTTCATTAAAAACCCTGCAAAAGCTTCAAAAGTTGAGCATAAATTTAATGAAAGCAATCCACATCCAATGCCTAATTATGAGTGGATGAGTGATGATGAGATTAACGATATGGTTGCATATTTAGTCTCAATTGCTCCAAGTCATGTTGAGGATAAAAAAGTTTTTGAAGAAGCATGTGCGAGATGTCACTCTATGCGTTATGACAAAGTTAAAGCTGATTCAGATGTAACTGCTTATATGGGTTCATACCCTCCTGATTTATCTATTATAATTCGTGCGCGTTCTAAGGAATTTTTAAATACATTTATTAATGATCCTCAAAAACAGCTTCACGGTACAGCAATGCCTCGTGTTGGTTTGAGTGAAAAATCTCAAGAGCAAGTTATGAATTATTTAGAGAATGTTGGTGATTCTAAGAAACAAGAACGTGAAGAGTTAGCTCCATGGGTTCTTGGTTATTTAGTTATTTTAGCAATTTTTTCTTACCTTTGGAAAGTTAAAATTTGGCGTGAAGTCCATTAGGACTTGATTTATTGTATTGCCACTATGTTTTAGTGGCAGTGCAAAACTACATCTTCTGCATAAAATCCTCAAGCGTATACACGTTTTGTACCTATTCCAAATCAATTCTTCGAATGATAAACAAGTTTTATAAGTAGATACTAATTTTTCTATTGTCAAATATCGCTGTGTAGTCTTTTTTTAATGGAAGTGCCACTCAGGTATGAGATAGCCTTAAAATACCTTATACAAGGCTCTATTTGCATCTACAGTAGTATCTTTTATTATATATGTAGTCAGAAAAGTTTTCGCTATGAATATGTTTCCATGTAAGTACTTATTTTGTTATAACATCTTTAAAGAGTAGTGTACGCAGTTTGAACTCAAAGATAGGCTTAACGCTCATATCTATTGGAACTAAATGAGTGATTGTAACTATTACAAAACACCTTTTAGTTCCTCATTTTGAATTACATTTTAAATAAATCTTTTTTAACTACCATTCTATAAACTTTCAAATGGTTTACGCACTAAATATTTATTCTATTAAATCTATTTTTAGAAGTCACCATCTTCTTTACCAGCTTCATTAATCATTAGGTACATTGTATCTCTAACATGTTCAGCTTCTGCCAATAATTTAGGAGGAAGTGTCTTTCCACCAGAAATCATAAGTTCCATTGCCATAGTATACATCCATCTACTGCCATCATCATGCTCTATGATTGCAATTTTACAAGGCATGAATGCAGAAAATGATGGTGAGTATTTAATCATCACTTTAGCAATACCAGGACTACAAAAAGAGACAAATCTAATCAAATTTGTTTTATTACCTTTAGCGTCAACTCCACTATTAGACATAGTTTGATCGCCAACTACTTTAAAGTTAGCACCAAGTGCAATCTCTTTAAAATTTTCAATAAGATCTTCAGTCGAAACTGCATCTTCAATCTTAACTTTCATAACCATTGCTTCTGCCGAGTTACCTGTTTCTAACACTTTTTCAAACATATCCATGTATGCAGGCATAGCTTGTGGGTCTAGTGTTTTAACTTTATCCATCTTACTGCCAATATCAAACTTTGAATAGACAAAAAGAGCCGCTACCATTAAAACTACACCAATAACACTTAAAATATTTTTCACTAAATTCATACTTTTCCTTTATTTTTTAACTGAACATGTCGTTATACAGAGCATCAGCCCAATTAAATATAGAATTTGCATTCACAGTTCCATCCTTTTTCCAATCCTCACTAGCACTTGTTGCATCAAAAGAGAAACTAGCATCCTTTTTATTATATGCATATTCAGTATAAATATAAATTGCTCTAGCTGGTGCAATTGATACCGCTGAAAAACAAGTTGTAGTCGGTGGTTCCCATTTAACAGGTTTGGCTTTATTTATCTTTTGAGCAATTAATTTAGCTACAAAATGACCCTCTGAATTTGATGTATTTCCAGATTTAGAAAAGCCCATAGGTCTAGAATCACCTGTAACAAATATGTTTTTTTCACCATTTACTTCATACGTTAAAGGATTAATATCACCCTCTAACATATTTTTAGCATCCTTTGCAAT